>ENA-UPTF01000068-UPTF01000068.1-marine-metagenome-genome-assembly--contig:-NODE-68-length-67337-cov-12.278457_pt1 | contig 67337 bp, 42 predicted proteins | sample MGYA00238166_ERZ767019 | MGnify/ENA primary metagenome ERZ767019 (study PRJEB28930, sample SAMN06266391) | marine metagenome | isolation source: Sea water from 250 m depth | place: Atlantic Ocean | study... | reverse complement strand
TCTTTTTGTGAGCGTATTCTTTTTTTATAATAAATATATGCAAATATCATCCCCGCAAATGATGCGATATAAGCAATGGACATGCCAATTACTACTGCTAAGCCCCGGGTCATTTATCTGCCTCCCATTTTTGTATTTCCTCTAGTTTTAAGAGATAGTCTTTTTCCTGTTTTTCATATTCAGATGAAATGGCCCTTAATTTTGGATCAATAATCCAATACATTATAATGGTTGCCAATATGCCGATTATAAGAATGAAAAATCCTGTAGGAATTAATAATGCAGACATTGCAGTTCCAACCATTAATGAGATGTAAGCAATAACTGAAAAAACAATAGCAAACCAGTCTTCCTTATGCATTTCATCAGCGGATTCAGGCGTCCATTCCCTCTTTATAATTTGCAAGATTACCCCTCCTTCAAAAACACAAATTTAATTAACAAATCGCATTATTAACTAATATTCTCGTAATGTTTGTAGCATGTCATACCGAAACAATAACCGCCAAGGATCCCGCATTTTATAGGTTATTTCGAAATTCTGTGAACCCAAGGATCCGCGCAGCCTTTTTGCGCTAGCAATTTTTTTAAATGCATCAGATCTAATAGATATAAGATCGAGCAATTCACCTTCTGCAAGCATTGTTGTAGCTACATTAGCATCAGACATATCAAATTCGGACCCTATGCGATTTGTAGACCCTAAATAAAGAGTGTCATTATCAGCAATAAAACTTAATTGATTCGAAAAGCCAGGATAAGAAGATGAAAAAAACATTAGCTCATAGTACCCTGGTTCACAGTCTAGAAAATTTCCAGCGCAAGTTTTCGAAACTGATAGTTTTAATACATAGGGTGGCACATTGCGCTCAATGAGGTATAGATCTCTGGTTGAATAAGTTGTTTCCTGCTGAATTTCATCATAATGAAATGATATCGGTTTAAAACTAAATACTGAAGCACAACCCGGTATCATCAAGGAGATAAGTGATACAATCACAATTATCCGTTTCATGTTATCCATAAAATAAAAATTACTAAATTCCTTAAGTATATGATACTTTTTCAAGTAAATCGAATTTCTATGAACAATATTTCATTAACTATTATTTTTCTTTTACTATTGTGTATTTCATGTAGTAATCAGCCATCTCAAATAGAATTATCCGGTTTTACCATGGGAACTACATACAACATAAAAATAATCCCTGAAAAGCATAGCGTCCCATCAACTAAATTAATCAAACAAAGAATCGATTCCTTGTTAATCAGTGTTAATTACCAAATGTCGACCTATTTATTTGATAGCGAAATCACGCAATTTAACAATCATGAATCAACTTCAGCATTCACAGTATCGAAAGATTTTGCATTGGTAGTAGAACGATCATTGCATTGGTCAAAGTTAACGGGTGGAGCATTCGACATTACCCTAGTACCATTATTATATCTGTGGGGATTCGGCCCTGGTCAAGCAAGTGAATTAGGCGACATTTTTCCGGGAGAAAACGCAGTTCAAAGAAGACTAACGCACGTTGGATATGATAAATTGAAAATAAATAAATACTATCTTCAAAAAATAGACCCTTTTATTAAAATTGATTTAAACGCTATTGCTAAGGGATTTGGCGTGGATGCGGTTTATTCATTCCTTGAATCAATTGGTATGAACAACATAATGGTTGAAATTGGTGGTGAAGTACGAACCAAAGGGAAAAATCGAAAAAATGCACCATGGGTGATTGCTGTTGAAACCCCCGATCTTGAAAGTTCTGGAAATAAAAAAATTACTTGGGCATTACCATTAGAGAGTAAGGCAATGGCTACATCTGGTGATTACAGAAATTATTACGAAATTGATAGTATAAGATATTCTCATGAAATTGATCCAAGAACAGGATACCCTGCGCAAACAGGAGTGGCTTCTGCAACAGTTGTAGCAAGTAACTGTATGGATGCGGATGCGCTAGCAACCGCTTTAATAATCATGGGCGCAGAATCAGGATTACAGTTTATAGAAAAACTCGATGGTGTTGAAGCTTTCTTGATATTGAGAGATGGTAATGATAATTATAGAACAATGAAAAGCGGTGGAATGAAAATCAGTACTCTGTAAGCGATACTATGCTTTACAACTTCCTTATTCTAATATTCCGATACCAAACTTCTTCGCCATGGTGCTGAAGCCCTACATGGCCAGAGTTTGCTTTTGCAAATAGAGGCATACTTTTAAATTTACTTTTTGCGATCAATTCATTAATAGCGTTACTGCCATATTCATAGGACAGGATTTTCTTGCCGTTTTGCCAGTGTTCAACCTTATTACTTTTTACCTTTATTTTAGACTCATTGAATTCACCAACTGGTTTTAAGGATTTTTCCATCGGTGAAATTAGATCATAAAGAGAACCGGCGGAGGTAACTGGTATCTTACCATCTGGATGTTCACTATCATCAAGTACTTGCATTTCTGGAGCCGTTTGCCAAATATAATCTGATTCTTCTGTAGCAAAATAAAATATACCACTATTGCCGGCTGGAGAGACTCTCCATTCGAGTACCAATTCAAAATTATCATAGATATCTTTTGTAATTATATCCACACGATTACCACCAACTATTGTTTTTAGGTTACCATCTTCAATAGCCCATCCGTCAAACGGAAAGTCCCCTTGCTTATAGCCGCGCCATTTATCAACGCTACCACCATCAAATAAAATAACCCAATTTTGTGCGTTATCACTACAGCCATTAAAAATGATTAAAAAGAATAATATGGGTGCCATTATTTTCATCGCTAGATATTCTTTAGGTGTAATAACACCATGTAACTGATTTACGAAATAGGAATCTTATTATAATTCTTTAATATAAATATTTTTGAAGTATGTGTTTGTATCCCAATCATGATTCTGTAAACCAATATACCCTTCCTCAGAAAAATCAGTTACTTTACCGCTTGGTCTTGCGAGCCAATCATTAACTTGTTCGCCATTCAGTTCCACTTGAATGCGACTATCCTGAAAAGTGATTTTATAATGATTCCATTCACCCGCTGGTTTAGACGCATCTTTTGAAGCTGCCTGGCCATCATATACTGCAGCGGTTTTATGTTTTCCTTTACCAGCGTTATTGATCTGAATCTCAAATGAGTGATAAATATAGTCATCACTTGCAGGGATATCCGGAACTCGGAGAAATATGCCTGAATTTGCTTTTGGTTCAGATGTTTTATAATCCAGTTCTAAAGTAAAATTCTTGTATTTTTTTTTACTGTACCATAAAAGGCCCATACCACCATGAGACTTTAAGACACCCGTTTCGCTGTCTAGCGTAAAATACCCTGGCCCATAATGATTCCACCCGTGCTTAGTATATTTTCCGTTCTTCTTCTCTAATATTCTGGTCGACTCTTTTGAATTTTGTTGAGCGTAGATAATACAGGCGGCCAAAACTAAAATTAATAACTTCGGCATTATTTACTCCTTGGATTCCACTCCCCGCGAGCTACAGCTGGTATGAAATTATCTAGTCCTGGGGGCGGAAAAGCTATCGTTTTACCCTGTTCTGCGCTCATATAAGCAGTCATTAATAATTCCGTAACATTTACGCCGTCGCTAAAGTTTTCATTCGGGCGTTTACCAGCTAAAAATGATTCTACCATATGACGATTTTCTGCTGTATACCCATATACTTCAGCTTCATTGCTTACAACGGGCATCCCACCTGATTCAGCATTTTGTTTTTCGACAAGGTCTTCACCAGCCTCTCCAGAAACTTCACGGCTAAAAAATACTTTCAGATCAGGATCAAGAGTATTTACAAACATAGAATACTCAGGGCCAAACAATTCTAGGCTAAGTCGCAATCCTTCACCTACAAAACACCAGGATGTAGTGGTTTCTACAATGATCTTTTCACCGTTTTCATCTAGATACTCAATAAGTGAGCGAGCAAAGTCCTCAGAAGGTCTTTTTGAATAGTCTGTTTTACCTTCACTATTCTTCGATAAGATATCAACATATTTAGGACGCTGCCATTTGAGACAATCAGTATGAGCGCTCACGCTAATTGGATTTATGGAATTACGCGGTTTACCTGGCTCCGTAAGCATAAAACGAGCTTCTTCTACGGAATGACACATCATATCATTTAATACACCGCCACCTTGCAATTCGCCTTCCCAAAACCAAGGCATATGTGGTCCACTGTGCTCTTCCGCTGCGCGGGCTAAAAATGGACGTCCTGTAGTGGCCGCACCGCGGGCCCAAATGATCTCTTTCCCTCGAGTAATCGATGGTGAAAATACTTGATTTTCCAAATATCCATCCAAAAGACCTGCGTTTTGGGTTAGTTCTAGAACTTTCTTGGCCTCAGCAACATTTCGGCCGAGTGGCTTTTCACACGCAACTCCAATCAATTTACCTTTGTCGCTATTAACGGCATTTGCTATTTCCTCAAAAGTTTCAATACGAGCGTAATTTGGAGAGCAGACCCATATTGCATCCACGCCAGGATCTGCGATCATTTCAGTTATACTATTGAACGCTTTTGCTGGTCCGACCCCAAGATCATTCGCCAATTCAGCTGTGCCTTCCGCAGATTGCTTTGTTTTTGAAAAAACGCCAGTTACATCAACATCACGTACACCAAGTAAAGATTGAATGTGAAACCGGGAAATAAAACCTCCTCCAAGAAAACCGATGCCTAATCTTTTTTTTTCCATCGATATTATACCGATTGTAGTTCTTCTTCAGTTGCCTTGTGGTCATCCTTAAAAAATATCAGAAATACAAAAGCCATTACGGTACATAACACTGCTGGAACTAAGAAAAACTTCCACCATACTGTTGAACCATCCGCCAGTTTAAAAGTATCCCATATATAACCAGTGAACAATGTTCCTAAATAATTACCAACACCTAATGTAAAAAAAGTAAGCATGGCCTGTGCGGAAGCACGCATATCATCGCTGGCTTTCATATTTACATATATTTGTGAAGTAACAAAGAAAAAAGCAAAGCCAAAGCCATGTAATGTCAATGAGCCTACTATGACTGGTAAATTAGGTACCATAAATAAGAAATACCTTATTGGCCATGCTAAAATCCCAATCACCATTGTAAGTCTGACACCCAATTTCTGAATCGAAACATGCAGTAAGAAAAGCAGGACGATAACTTCAGCAATTTGTGCCACAGTTTTTATGGCCGTTAGCCAAGCTTCTTCAGCCCCCATGTCTAAAAGAAACGGTGCTGTTGGTATATAGTAAAATTGAAGCTCCGTGGTTACAACAAAAGAGGCCATCATAAAGATCAAAAAATTTCTATCTTTAAGCAATGAAAGTGCTTCAAGAAATGCAAGTGGGTTTTTCTGGCTTGCAACAGGGGGTGTTTTCGGCAATGTTAAGCAATACACACCCATGATAATTGACATAACTGCAGCAAACATTAATAAGTCGCTTCCACCAGTCCAATTCTCCGTATGCCATTGACTGCGCATAAAGGTAACCATCCATCCTACAGCAATCCATCCAATAGTTCCCCACATACGAATCTTACCGAATTCAACTTCAGCATTTTTTAGATTTCGGAAACAAATAGAATTTGTCAATGCTAATGTCGGTGCATAAAAAAGACAGTAGATGAACATCCAAGTCCACATAGGACCAAATTCATTCTGAAGAGCAGTAAAATAAAGAAGAACGCCACCAAGGAGATGGGCTACACTTAAAAATAATTGTGTAGGAAATAATCGATCCGCTATCTGTCCTCCTACAAAAGGAGCAATTATACACCCAAGCCACAAACAGCCATATATTGCTGAAATTTCACTACCAGCAAAACCTAGTTTATCTAAATGTGCACCAAGTGCAGTAGTCCAAGATCCCCATATGGCATACTGCAGGAACATCATAATACCAAAACGTGTTTTTAAATCACCCATTATTATAATTCCCTCCTAAATTATTTAATGTGAAATACTAAATAATATTCTTCAAACGATCTTTCTTTTCACCGGGTCCCATTCTACTCTCCGGCCTTCCAAATAGGATTGGGTAGCCATATGGCAGGCTACTGCCTCTTCAAACCCTTCTTCAATATTACAACGTGGCTCACCGCCATTACGAATACAATCTAACCAATCAGCGACATGCAGATGCGTCGGGTCTGCCCTTTTTCCCTCCTTGTAAGTATACATGAGACCTTTCTGCGCAAAGTATTTCGCTGTGGCTGAAGTTACGCCGTCAATATCCTTTGAACCGGGGGAATAGGAAAACATTGGCAAAGATGTGTTAATTATTCCATCGGCAATCTTTTGTTTATACCGTGTAGAACTATTGTCAGGGGTCACTGTTAACCCGCTCCCGACTTTCATTGTAGCATCATGGCCCATGAATACCTTACCACGATGATTACTATTTGTCAATGTAGCACTGTACATAACGGTGAGGTTCCTTTCCGGGTATTCAAAGACAGTTTGAAAATTATCCGGAACATCCCTTTCATGTTCAATCATATCAGGGAAATTTGCTTTTGTATAACGATAAATTCCTCCCGAAGAAGAAGCCGTTTTTGGAATTCCCAAATCCATAATCTGGTTTACAGCGTCAAAATCATGAGATAATAAATCTCCGGAAAGTCCCGTTCCATAATCATACCAGCATCTCCATCTAAAATATCTTTCCAAATTGAATGGTACCTTGTTTGGAGCCGGACCCTGCCAACGATCCCAATCTAATGTTTTTGGTGTCGCATAACGATCCTTGGATTCATATTTCCGGTAAACATCTTCAATTGAATTCCACTGGATTGGATACACCCAAGCACCACCAGGTGAATTACGATTTGTTGTTACTTCAACAAGAGTAATCGGACCTAGTATATCATTTTCAATAATTTCTCTTGCTTTTTCATGGCTAGCGACTGCCCGGCTGTGATGACCTAGCTGCAATTTCATTTTACTTCCTTTGAAGGCAGCATACATATCATGTGCTTCTTCCATGGTGCGTGTCATGCATTTTTCTACATAAACATGCTTACCGGCCCGTTCAGCATCAATAGCAATTTTTGAGTGCCAGTGGTCAGGTGTTGTGATAATTACAGCGTCAATATCTTCACTAGCCAACAAATCCTGATAATCCAGATATCCCTTGGCAGGGGCAGTTTGCTGTGCCACTCCATTTGGACGAATAGACGCCGTGGATGAAGCTATGCCCTGTTCTCTGCGAGTATCAAATACATCACATACACCAGTAAGGGCTAGATTGAGATCTTCTTGTTGTAAATATGTTTCAAACCGTTTATCTAGCTTGTTTTTATTTGCTGCATCTTTTGCTTTCGCAGCCCACTCAGGATTACCAAATCCAGCCGCTTTTAAGTCCTGGGCTCCGCGCCACCCATACCCAATCACACCTAAACGAATAAGATCACCTGGTTTTTTGGTCTTCAGTACAGCTGGTGCTTTCTTTTTCAAGGAAAGTTCTTCCATGATTTCACCGCTACGCATTTTATCTAGAGCTTGTTTTTTAAAATAATTCCATAAAAACAGCAGCATAGCTGGAACAGCTGCCAAACCTTTTATAATATCTCGTCTTTCGAATTGCAACCCTGGACTTTGATTTGACTGTTGTTCTTCTGCTTTATTTGTTTTCGTGTCCGACATAAAAACGCTCCTTTAAATTAATCTTTACTTACAAATCTGTCTAAACCAGTGATGTGGCTGGTAGGAAACATTGCTAAAACAAATAAGGCACATGCTTCAACTAAATTTTTATCGACCAACAAATAGCTCCCTTCAGGCGGCTTGGAATACTCTAATCCAACTAGTGGTGGATGAAATAGATAATATACAACTAATAAGCAGGCGCCAGCTATACTGGCCCAGCGTGACATTAATCCAAACATTAGACTTAAACCGATCAAGGTTAGGCCCCACATATTCAATGTATCAACAAAGCTTAATAATCCAGGATTTGTAACTATCCATTTTGCTATACCAGAAAATATCCATTTTGAATCCAGGAGATAAGCTGCTGATGTCCAGTTTGAATTAGACAATTTTGCCATGCCCTCATATAATAGGTGCCAACCAACCAATACCCTTAATAATGATAAGCTTACCAGCTGATAATGGCTATAATCAGGGGCAAGCGGGTTCAATCTGTCATTCATTGTATTTTTCCCTCGGAAGTGTGTTTAATTGCTACCAGTAATATTATGATAGATAATAGGTAAGATTGTCGACAAAAGCAAATAACCTACCTTAATAAAACTGAATTTATTTATAGTTATTTAGTAATATAGAATACCTAATTAAAAACACTTATTTAGGGTTCAATCAATACGTTTTAATAAACTGGAGAAATAAATACACTCATGTTTTTAACAAAAGAAAAAATTTTGCTATTGATAGTCATATTACTGTTTACTGGATGTCAGTCAAAAAAGACCAATAAAGAAACAGAAAAAAATAAAAAAAATCTAGAGTCAGTTTTTATTAAAGAACAAGTTGCGGATAGATCAAAACAGATGCCCACAGATAGTTCTATTTATAAAAATCCTAGCTTACCTGTTATGGACAGAGTGCTGGATCTGTTGAGTTATATGACTATCGAAGAAAAAATTGGTCAAATGACCCAGGTGGATAGACAATTTTTGGAAAGCGATAATGACATCAATACCTATTATTTAGGCTCACTATTAAGCGGGGGTGGTTCCACGCCGCCAAAAAACTATCCTAAATCATGGGCTGAAATGTACGATGGGTACCAGAAAATTGCTTTATCAACCAGGCTTGGTATTCCAATAATATATGGTATTGATGCTGTGCATGGTCATAATAATGTAATTGGCGCAACTATATTCCCACATCATATCGGGTTAGGCTGTACAAATAATCCCCAATTAATTGAAGATGTTTATCGTGCCACAGCTGAAGAAGTAGCAGCGACAGGAATCGATTGGGATTTTGCTCCCAGTCTTGCGGTGCCAAGGGATGAACGGTGGGGACGTACATATGAAGGTTTTGGCGAAACTCCAGATATTGTTAAATCAATGGCGGCGGCAGCTGTAAGGGGCCTTCAAACTGATAGGCTTGGCGATCCAACTAGTATACTAGCATGTGCAAAGCATTTCATAGGAGACGGAGGCACTAAATGGGGGACTGGATTAAAGGAAAAACTCGATCAGGGTGACACCCAAATAAGTGAACAAGAATTACGAGAAATACACTTACCCGCTTATTTACCTGCGTTAGAAGCTGGTGTGGGTACAATCATGCCATCATATAATCAAGTAAATGGTGAATACTGCAGTGTTAGTAAATATTTGTTAACTGATTTATTAAAAAACGAATTAGGTTTTAAAGGTTTTCTTATATCGGATTGGCAAGCACTTGAAAAAATGGGCGATGATTACAAATCTAATATTATTGCCAGTATTAATGCTGGAATGGATATGGTAATGGTCCCTGGTGCAGCAAAATATGGGGGCCAAACATATACCAACTTCATTAAGCTATTAATTGAATCAGTTAATGAAGGATCCGTAAGTGAAAAAAGAATTAACGATGCAGTCGCTCGAATTCTAAAAGTCAAATTCGAAATGGGACTTTTTGAAAGACCATATAGCGATAAAGAGTTGTTGAGCATGGTCGGCTCGAAAGAACACAGAAAAATTGCAAGAGAAGCTGTGAAGCAGTCTTTAGTTGTATTGAAAAATGACGGGGTTTTGCCACTTTCTAAAGATCTTGGCCATATTCACGTGTCCGGAAAGAATGCCGATGATCTAGGCAATCAATGCGGTGGTTGGACAATATCCTGGCAAGGTGAAAGCGGTCCTATTACAAAAGGTACAACAATTTATGAAGCTATTCAGGTCGCCGTAAGTTCCTTTACAAATGTCACCTATTCAAAAGATGGCTCGGGCGCCAAAGGGGCTGATGTTGGCATTGTTATTATTGGCGAAACACCCTATGCAGAAATGGAAGGAGATCGTGAATCTCTTGTATTAGATAAAAAAGATTTGGCAGCGATAAACAAGATCAAAAAAGCAGGGGTGCCAGTCGTTGTGATCATCATCTCGGGACGTCCACTTATAATTACAGATGAGTTGGATAAATGGAGTGGATTAATTGCCGCCTGGCTACCGGGATCGGAAGGCAGAGGCGTTACTGATGTTATTTTCGGTGATTACAATCCTACTGGGAGATTATCGGTCACATGGCCGCGCACCATGGAACAAATTCCCATTAATTTTGGAGACAACGATTATGATCCGCTTTTTGAATACGGATACGGATTAAGCTATTAACACAAAAATAGTTTATAATAAAAACCCCCAAGCTTCATAAGTCTTGGGGGTTTTTATTAATAATATATAATTAGCAATTAATTATAATGTGAACTGAACTCCAACGCGCGTAACTGGGTCAAATACACCAAAATCAGTGTACGCAACATCTACATTAAAACCCGCAACTTGAAAACCAACACCTAAATTTATTCCTGCTTCATCGGTGGGCGTTACATAACCAGCTCTAACAGCTAACATGCCCATCAAACTGTACTCGAAGCCTACGCGAGTTGTTGAGAAATAGTCACGGGGACGTTCATTAACAAACGATAAAGATAGATTCTCTATTACGTCAACAGCAACGCCCATTCTAAAAGTTAATGGTAGTTCAAATGCTTCTTCTGCATATTTCAGACTTTCAGAGAAATTCCTAGCGCTCATGGCAATCATCAAATTTTTCCAATCCATTTGATACATGAGCCCAAAATCATATGCTACTGCATCCATATCCAAACTCTCAATTCCTTCTACACTACCATCAGTATCCAGATAGGCATTCCCTAATTTTTCATTAACGAATTTTACTTGTCCACCAACGCTAAAACGATCCGTTGGCGCAATAGCATAACCTAATCCTACAACATTAGCAGTTGGTGTAAATAATTCGGTATCTGCATAACCGGCAGTATTGCTAGAACGTATAGTGCCCTGGATTTCTCCATAGTCAACATTCATTACTGATATACCAAATACCCCTGCATCCGATGCATAGGCAACGCTAACGGCATTGTAGGTAATGCCAGCAATCCAATTTGCCTGACCGGCGGATAAATTCATACCTTCTATACGAGCCATGCCTGCTGGATTGTAAAACAAGGATGATGCGCCTCCTGTTTTAGCAGTAACAGCATCACCAAGTGCAGCTGCTCTTGCGTCGGGAGAGAAACTTAAAAATTTCATTCCGGTCTGGGCCAACTTATCTGTACCTAGATCATCATCTTGTGCAATAGTAAATGAGCACAAAAGAGTTAGTACAAGAACAGGTATTAAATTAAATGTATGTAGTTTTTTCATAATCTATCCCTTTTGGTTGTAATCTCCTTGATTAACGAATGATAACAAATTTTCGTTCTGCAGTTTCTTTAGTGACATTATCTGTGATATGAGCTATATAAAGGCCACTGGCAACCACCTGCCTAGATGAAGTAGTTTGATCCCAATATTCATCTCCACTGCCATCTGTATGTTCAATTGTTTCAACTAATTCACCTAATTGGGTATAAATCTTAATGGTACAATCTCCAGGAACATCTAGAAAAGCTAATCTGTCCTGATCTGAATAACGCACATCTGTGTTTGCTTGTACATGATATGGATTTGGCACCACACGAACAGCTTCTAAGCCACTACCAGGTGCTCGCTTTAAACTGGCCGGGAGATACGTCTGGGTCCAGTGCTGGTTACTTTTCAGTGCTCCGGCTGGAGTCATGGCAGCTCCATTATTTGCAGCAGCATTGCCAACAGCCTGGATGAAATAATAATAATTCTCACCGCGGGCTGCGGTCGCATCTTCAAAGCTGGTTTCACTGGCAGCAAGATTGGCAATGAGCTCATGGCCTAAGCCACCATGGTCTGCAAGTGCTTCTCCTATAATTGGAAAACTGTAGGTTCCTTTAGCACGGTATATATGCCAGCCAGTCACTAGTGGACCGCCACTAGCAGCTACCCAGGATAAGGTAATCTTATCAGTCCCTGATGTAACTTCAAATTTTTCTGGAGGATATGGAGGTTGTGGTATATCATATCCAGCAGCATGGTTTGCCAAGGCACGTTCAAATGTCTTAAACAAGGAATCCTTGGCTGTTAATGCCCACTGGTTCTTGGTCATACTGCTACCATTATAAGACAGTAATGCTGATTCGCTCCCTGCTGCTTTATATAATTTACCAATGTCATATTTTGCTCTCATACTTAAACCACCAACAGCATCAGCAACAACAATATTTACCGTTTGACCAAATGGTATGGTATAAGGACCGTGGCCTTCAATTACCGACCAACCACCTTCATCATATACACCATCAAAAATATTTGGTGCATTCGTTGGTGTATCAAAATTTCCTTCTGGCTCAATATCATCCGCGTGATGAGGGTACAGTCTTCCTGATGCCATATAAGTGTCATACTGAATTTGCATCGAAGATGGATCATATTCATCAGTGGTTAGATTGGGGTCATCGCTCCCCATAACGCCCATTGTGGATGGTTGATTTTGACTATCTGATCCACCTGGCGTATCAGGCGAATGAATAGTTACACGACCCACCATTTGTCCAGCAGCCAGACGACCTGTGGTATCCCATCCTGCTGATGCCCAGTGAGGGAACATCATTGGTCCACCGATTGAGCTAAAAGTTGTATTATCAGGGTTTAATCCTGCCCATGCATACTGAGCACGAAAATCGACATCATAATCTTCATGACCATCGCCTACTGCGTCATTCATGGTGAATTTACCCCACGGTGCACCACCGCCTCGGATCCACGATGAAGCATCATGAACCATATAGCGATGAATAAAAAAGAAATAAACGCCTGTTAATTCACTGCTCAATTCAATCTCTTCATCACCGTCTACATTCCCTGTATTAGTAAACGAGTATTCTATTATATGATAATCATCATGATATTCTTGACTGAAAGCATTCATAACAGCCGTAGTGGTTATACCAATCCTACTATTATTTTTAACTGTCATGGCTCTGTCGGCTTTCATGGTCGGATCAATCGTATTAACATATACATATTTTTCGAACGATTTGGCGCCATCTACTATGACTTCTGGATCAAACCTGCCAGCGATAGACTGCTCGACGGCGAAGAATTGTATATCACCGCCAGACCGTGGGCCAATATGCGCGATTTTATGCGGATAATTAGTGCCATTCTCATCAGTAAAATTTGTCGCGCCCATCCAGAACGCCTGTGCCCTTGAATTTCCTGAGTTATAATCTATGGCAGGCCACATAAGCGGTGCATTACCCCAAGGCTCTTCCTCTCTATTTACCAGACCTTCTGAATATGGACTATGAAAGTTTCCAACATTGAGCCATTTAATAGAATACTGCGCACTTAATTCATTCAGCCCGGTTGACAGTATTAACACAAATACTGCAAAGGCTGAAAAACAATGCTTTCTATATTTTTTGATTTTCATATGTATCTCCTATACGTTAGGATTAACCAATTGTATTTTATTCTTAATTCTAATTAACTAAAAAGAGACTCGTACACCTATGCTGATTGTTCTGGGATTAAGGAACGTTCTGTGCCATTCGTTAGGCATATCTATGTATGCTTTATCTTTTTTCACATCATCAACAAAACCTTGATCTGCTCCTGCAAAATTAGTCCCATCCCAACGGTAATAATTACCGGACTCATGGTCATAGTAGAGCACATTTTCGGTTTGTATTAAAGCTGGAAGTTGTGTCAAATCAGCTGCAAGAGCCTCTATGGCTGCGGTATTAGCAACTACTTCAATGGGCACATAAGCAACATCCCGATCCCTGAAAGTGCCTGGTCTATCATCTCCCGATATAGCATTGTACGTCATTTCATTAGCAGTTACCTCATTCCAGAATTCTGCTGGCATATGCAGTGAAGTCATATAGTTATCCCAGTCAGATCCGCCGTGGCCTTGGCCTTCAAACGGGCCACCATCAGGATTGTAAGGACTGAAATACATATACTTCCAATTCAGCAGATTTTGTATATCTGCGAAAACCATGACGCGACTACCGCCAATATTGAAGTTTTTACTTAGTCGAGCATTCAGGAAGAAGAAATCTCTCATCTGAATATTATTGTTCACCCCTGGAATCGTTGCTCCGCCTGGGCCAACCCACGTGAAGTGCCGACCAGCTCGCCAGCCACCATTTAGAGTTACACGAAAATCAGCCAATGGGCCCATGCTCTTAGGAGCCACATATTCCAAATTAGCTGAAGCAAATGGTTCTGCAACCGGTTTGATTTGATAATGATCTGTTGTAGTAAGTTCATACGTAGCCTGGGTAACATCATTTTCGTATTGTGAGCCCCATCCAAAATTACCCTGGGTGCGAACAGAATACGTGTAATTGAAATAACCTCTCAAGTCGCCCATGTTCTTACTAAGTGAGAATTCCAAACCGCGGGTATCGCTGTAGTTGTAAGGCTGGGATTTATAATAAGATACTTCGGAGTCTATACTTTGATACCAAACCGTTTTAGACTGTAAAGAATTGTCCTTATAGTACCCGCCCATACGCAATAAATAGGCATCGCGGAGAGCTTGTTCAAAACCAACTTCATAGCTAACTGTTTTGGGCATTGGGTTGCTTGGATCGCCAATCTGATGCACTTCCCCACGCCAAGCCTGCCAGATCATGAAACTTTCCTGGGCAGTCAATTGCTGACGATATGAGCCATAATTGAAATACAATTTGCTATTCACAGTAATTGGAAATGCAATCCTGATTTTTGGGTTCCACGTGATTTGTGTTTCTGCTGCTTCTGCATCAACATCTGAAAAACGCTCGTCTCCAATATCGCCCTTTTCCTTGGCTGTTAAATCCCGGGCATAGTCACTATAATTCCACCAATCTGTATTTGGATTATAATAATCCATACTCATTCCCAACGTTGCGATCATGCCTTTGAATTCCAATTTATCTTCTACATATAAACCTGCTTGCATCGGTGTTTTTTGCCATTTTTGAGCACCACGCTCAACGTGCACAATGACGGAATCGCTGGATCCAAATTCCATATCATAATCATACATGGACACCCAGGCACCAGCATTGACCTGGTTTGTACTATTCAGCTGAGTAGTATAATCAAAATTAATATTTGTGCTTGAAATTTTAGAATCATCACGACCGCGGGCCCAGTGACCACCTAAGCGGGCTCCACTGCCGGGGTTACTCATACCATCTGATGTCCACCCCCAAGGTGTCCAAACTAGTGAATCTACTCCTGTACCCCCTGCACCATATAATTTTACTACAGCAGCAGGCACATCACCGTTTGAGTCCCCAGGGCCAGAATTTGTTGCTCCACGGCGTGTATTAGGTCCGGTCTTGAATTCCTCAGAATTAATCGAAAATCCAAGATTATAAAAAGATTTTGCATTAAGTGTATGCGTGAATGTTGCGCCCATAATATTGGTGTTGTAATCTGTTACAGCATACCTGTCCCACGAAAAAATCACACTTCTGCCAACATGATCTCCATTCTGATTAATCAACGTTTCCGTAGGCGATATTCCTTGATTACTATTAAAAACTAATGTTGAGTTAGCGCTGCCAGCTCCCCATGGATACAATGGTGTACCGCCACGCTGTGGATAGGGTACATGCAACATATCCCAGGCTTCGTGGGCCGTACCTTCTTGGTTTGCAGTTTTTACAAAAGTCATCAATTTCATTGATGAACTCAAATCATACATAAGTTTAGCATGAACACTGTTCTCTTTAAATGATGCGCGAGCTTGTGGATAGAAATAGGGCTCGTTGTTATTTAAATAGGAAACCAGAAAACGTAGGCCAGTCCCGCCTAATGGCATACCAAAAGTCAAATCAATAGAAGAAAAAGGTTCTGTTACTTCCGTGTTTTTGCGATGGTGCCAGTCAAATACTTCTAACCAATCAGATTTGGTTAGTGTTGCACCTGCGCCTGTTGTGCCGGCCATGTGTGCGTCCCATCCGGTAAATGCAGGGTATTGCCCTTTAAAGTACTTATCCCAGGCTCCACCATCTGTCCCTGCTGAATTCATGTTTTCATCTTTATACGGTTTCCACCAGTAAGCGTCATCATCTTTTACAATTTCTGCACCTTCAGCAAAGGACATATTGTGAGCCGGTGTTTGATTTATCAATACATCGAGGATCATTCTATCGCGCGGATCCTTAGTTACTATATTAATAGCACCACCGCGGGCATTGCCTACAGAGGCGCTCATACCGCCAGTTTGTATCTGTAATTCATCTACTGAAGTCAATGCAATGGCGGTTGTTGGTGTCCCGTCGCGCCCACCGCGCGTACTAATACCATCAATTACAAACGCTGTTTCGTTTATACCGGAACCCCTGATAACCATACCAGACTCAACGCCAGCCTGCTGACTGATAAAATCGCCAACGGATCTTACGGGTATGTTCTCAATATCGCCGCCGCTTACATTAATAACCGTACCTGCAACATCAGGCTGAACGAGTGCACGCCGTGCAACAACATCTACAGCCGCTCCTTCTAAAGCCTCTGGGCTAGTGGAAAAATCAACGGTTGTGGTCAGATCTATATACACGCGTATATCTGACTCTACATCTTCTGCATACCCGATTAACTGTGCTCGCATAGTATATGTACCAGGCGAAACATTCAAAATAAAATATTCACCGTTTTCGTCAGTTGCAGCACCCAAGTCTGTTCCATCGATTAAGATGTTCGCACCGACAAGGGCTTCACCTGTACTTTCATCAGTCACAGTACCTCTGACCTTACCGGCAGTTTGCCCAATAAGGCTACCACCAACAAAAACTGCGAATGTTAATAAAAGTACTATTTTACTGGCATAACTATTACGATCCATCATTTTGTTATCCTCCATGTGAAATAATTATTTGAATTTCTCTATTGATTAATAATAACGGAAATTTTCACGCAACAATGCGTTTATCTATGGCTTCTTTGGCTTGGCTACCGACCATCGAAAGCGAACTTCGCATATATTTTCACTATTAGTCAAGAAAAAAGATTTTGCTTAATAAACCATCTCTCACCGACAACAAATGTAAACTCTGATCTGTGGTAACTTATTAATTAAGACTTGTATCTTAAGATTATAATTATAATGTAATTTTCCTCAATCTTGACGGGTGCAACACCAAACCAATTCCATCCTTTTCAGATCCTGATATATTTGGGAATGAATTTTATAATGCTGATTTTATTAATTAATAATTTTGCTTGCATCAAGGAAAAGGAACCACGTGCAAAAGAAATTCTCGATACCCACCAAAACGTTGCGGCGAAATTAAACTTTTCTGAAGTAACCATGGAAGCTGGGCTAAGAAACTTTCGCCATGATAATGGTTCTTTTGGGAAAATGTGGTTCCCAGAACAAATGGGTTCCGGGTGTGGATTTATCGATTATAATGGTGATGGCTGGATTGATATTCTGTTGGTTGGTGGCGGTGGCTGGACTGGGCATACCAAACGGGATGTAAAGACGTTATGGCTCTATAAAAATAATAAAAATGGTACATTTACCGAAGTAACAGAAGAAGCAGGCCTCGGATCCATAAATACATACGGATTGGGTATTGTATCTGCTGATTACGACAACGATGGTGATCAGGATATATTTCTAACATCATTGGAAAGAAATATACTGCTTAGCAATCATGACGGTATATATAAAGATGTAAGCCAGCAGTCGGGATTAGGAAATAGGGTCGAATGGAGCAGTTCAGCTATATTTTTTGATGCTGATAGGGATGGTTGGCTTGATCTATACGTTGGGAATTACGCTATCTGGTCTCCTGCTGGTGATCTATGGTGTTCTTTGGATAACAAAACGAAAGTGTATTGTCCCCCGGAAATGTTTGTAGGCATACCAAGCAGATTTTATCATAATAATGGGGATGGCACATTTTCTGACCATACTCAGATAGCCGGCTTCACCCCTGCGCCAGGAAAATCACTGGGAGTGGTTCAGCTTGATTATAATAATGATGGCTGGCCAGATCTAGCCGTGGCCAATGATGGTGAGCGAGATTTACTATATCAAAACAATGGTGACGGCACATTTACGGAAAAAGGTACTAAGCTGGGTATGGCCTACGGGGAAAATGGAGAAGCCAGGGCTGGAATGGGAATCGATGCAGGTATAGTTGATAGCAGCGGGCATCCTTCTATCTTTGTAGGCAATTTTTCCAGCGAAATGATTGGTGTATACCGTTATTCTGGAAAAGGATGGTTTAATGACCGATCCGCCTTATCTAGAATCGGAAGAACAAGTTATTTATCGCTTACATTTGGATTATTTCTTTTCGACGCAGACCTGGATACAGATCTAGATCTTTTTGTAGGTAATGGTCATGTCTACCCCTTGCGCACCAAAGACCAGGACGGCATAACCTATCGGCAAGAATCACAGTTGTTTACAAACGACGGCAAGGGTGTATTTTCCAATGCAAACCAAATAGTTGGTGGTGTTTTAAACAACAAAATGGTAGTGCGTGGTGCCGCAGTGGGAGATTATGATCGAGATGGCGATCTTGACATTCTGCTTACGGAAAATAATGGCCCTGTACATTTATGGCGCAATAATATGGAAGGAAAAAGTTTTCTGCGGGTAATTCTCAAGGGGAAAACCAGTAATAAAGACGCTCTCGGAGCAAGGGTTGTAGTTGCTGTGGATGGTTATAAAATGGATCGTATAATACGTACAGGATCCAGTTATCTTTCCCAGTCGGAACTAACGGCATCCTTTGGGCTTGGACATCACACCATGGTTGATTCTCTATCAATCTTTTGGCCCAGTGGGGAAAAAAACACATTTAAAAAAATAAAAAATAACCGGGAAATATTGATAAAAGAAGGCTCTAATCTGATCGAAGAATTGTCTCGGTATTAATGTGCATGATAACATACCGGTTCATTCTTGTAATTTTTTGCTCAATTGGTATATTCAGCTGCGATAGCAGAAAAGATGCTAATCAATCCTGGGAAACATACCAGGGAGATCCGGGGAGTAACCAATATTCTTCATTAAGCCAGATCAACAAAAACAATGTTGACCAGCTAGATGTCGCCTGGGTGTATCAAACGGGGGATAATCTGAACAAACAGTCCCAGATTCAATGTAATCCAATTATTATTGATGATATTTTATACGCTACATCCCCCAATATTAAATTGATTGCCTTGCGTGCTGGAACGGGAGAATTACTATGGGAATTTGATCCGGAGCTAGATTTTTCACCGCATGTAAATAGAGGAGTGACTTATTGGGAATCAGGCAATGACAAGAGAATATTATTTACCGCTGGATCGCTCCTATTTGCTATTGACGCAATCACAGGTAAGCCAGTGGTAAGTTTTGGTACAGAAGGAGTCACATCGCTTAAGGCAGGATTGGGTGCCAGAGCAGCAGATCTCTTTGTTATTTCAACAACTCCTGGAGTTATTTATAAAAATTTATACATAATTGGCACCCGTGTTTCAGAAAACGCTGACGCTGCCCCAGGTTATATCCGTGCCTTTAATGCAAGAACCGGTGCTGTTGAATGGGTGTTCCATACCATACCGAAACCTGGTGAATATGGGTATGATACATGGCCCAAAGATGCCTATAGTAAAATAGGTGGAGCGAACGCATGGGCAGGTATCAGTTTAGACGTAGAGCGGGGAGTGGTATATGCTCCCACCGGATCGGCATCATTTGATTTCTGGGGTGGAAATCGCAAAGGGTCTAACCTGTTTGCAAATTGTATTATCGCGATTGACGCAGAAAATGGACAACGTTTATGGCACTATCAGACCGTGCATCATGATCTTTGGGACCGCGATCTACCGGCACCACCAAATCTTGTTACTGTGACGCATAATGGAATAAAGATTGATGCGGTAGCACAAGTCACAAAATCGGGTTACGTATTTCTACTTGATCGTGATTCAGGAAAACCATTATTTACTATCGAAGAACGACCAGTAAAAAAATCTGACCTTAAAGGTGAAGAAGCCTGGCCTACACAACCATTTCCATTGAAACCGCCTCCATTCGCTAGACAACAGTTCAGCAAAGAAGAAATTACAAATATTAGTCCTGAGGCTAATGAATATGTAAAAACTATTTGGAGTAAAACCAGAGCAGGAGAGCAATTTATTCCACCCAGCACGGAAGGTACCATGTATTTCCCCGGTTTTGATGGTGGTGCTGAATGGGGAGGCGCATCCTATGATAGCAACACAGGTATTTTATATGTGAATTCCAATGAGATGCCATGGATACAGCACATGGTTAAATTGGAATTAGATACTAGCGGCCAAACAGAGCCTAAAACAATGAAGGATATCGGTGAAAAAATATATAAAACCAATTGCGCTATTTGTCATGGGCAAAGCAGACAGGGAAATACCGCTGGCACCTACCCTCCACTTTTAAACCTTAATAAAATATTGGCTCGAGAAACTGCAATGGAAATCATTGAAAAAGGTAAAGGTTTTATGCCTTCATACAATCAATTTTCTAAGGAAAAGAAAAACGCACTGCTGGCATATTTATACGATGATAGTATTCAAAATAGCGAAAAAAACAGCGGGGATAAAAACTGGCTAGATGATCTCAGCAAAGAATTGCTGGAGTTTGCAATCCCATATTCGCATACAGGGTACAACCGCTTTTTTGACCAAGAAGGATATCCTGCTGTTAAGCCGCCTTGGGGCACACTAAATGCTATAGACTTAAATAAAGGAGAAATTTTATGGCAAGTTCCGCTGGGTGAATTCAAAGAGCTGACCGAACGCGGAATTCCAAGGACGGGTACGGAAAATTATGGTGGTCCCGTTGCAACTGCTGGTGGATTGATTTTTATTGCTGCTTCAAAAGACGAGCACATACGGGCATTTGATAAAGATACGGGGGCAGAATTGTGGAAACATAAACTACCCGCCGGCGGATATGCCACCCCGAGTGTTTTTTCCGTGGATAAGCGACAATATGTCGTTATCGCTTGCGGCGGCGGAAAAATGGGGACAGCGCCTGGGGATTATTATGTAGCGTTTGCGCTACCTTAAGATCATTTTTATTTTGAATAGTTACGAATTGCATCCTTAAAGGAATCTGTTGTAACAGTCCTGGTGTTATACATATTCATATACTCTATATAATCTGAATCAGTGGGATAAGCATCTCCAAATCCATAGGGGTAGGCACTCATGCCATGAAATGGTAATGGTTCTACAGTTTGTCCGTGGGCTGTATTCAAGTCACCATCCTTTAACCACCCATCATTATAAAATAAAAAGTCGCGGCGCCAGTTTTCAGGTAATCCAGGTAAATCAGAGGCTACAAATTCCAATGAGATTTCATCGCCTGCATTCATAATTACATACTTACTATCCGATTCAAGTAATAACGGTAATACATCGCCATATCTCGTATACGTACCGGTTAGATCTCGCCATTTTTGACCAGTAGTTATATTATAATAATCCGGTATGTGTGGACTTCCAAAATCCTTCCTAGATATCATAGAAAAGCCACGATAATGAAGATCTGCTGAAGCAGGCTGTAAATTGACCACTGTAAGATTATTATTGGTCACATCGGTAGCCATAAAAATATGATCCCAATAAATTTCCATATTTGTACGTATGCGAACTCGATAATCAGCTACTATAAATTTTCCAGTGAGATCAAAAATCATGGTTTTATTTTTTCCTTTTGGAAAACCAAGGTTGTCAATTACTGTTTCCCAGTCGCCTTTTCGATTTACTACCTGCAGCTGGGGAAAGGTGAGACCTGTCTCACTAGATTGGGAAATATTCACATTTATACTTGCATCGGTGGGAAACAACCAGCCTTGCAAGAACAAAAAGATCGAATCGGCATGGTCGAGATCCCCAAAATCTAAAATCAGATCGTGCAGTTCTGTAATGCCCTGATATTTACCCGGCGTTAAATGCATCGTGTATTCTTCATCTTGGACCAATAAGTCATTGCGCAAATCATTGCCTAATTGATCCACAGCAGATAAAGGTATGTATTTTTTGGCTACACTATAAATACGAAATGGTGGGTAGGGCGGCGGAGTAAATGTTTCATTAATATATACATCCACACTTTCAGGATGATCTAAGACAACCAAATTGATTTTATCCAAATAGGGGCTTTCCCACAATTCAGTAGTGAATTGCAGTGTATACTTGCCGTCTCTGGCGTGGACTTTCTCTCCGGGCATCCAGAGATATTCATCAGTTGAGTTGGGGAAAGCATATAGAGGTTCCCCCGCCATGATACCCAGCGGCATACCCAGTGCGCTGGGCCATAATACGTCCGTCACAAAAGCATATTCATTGCCATCCCAGGCATATAAGTATGGGCAGGAACCTTTCAAAATTTGTGTCTCTACAATCGTTTGATTCTTCTGTGGGGTGAAGCGGTTTTGAGGTACCCCGTTACTCCATAATACCCTTACAACATCAGCGCCAGCTCTATTGCCCAGACCAAAATGGCTGACGGTTTTGTTTACGTGACGCATCTGGTACAAACCACCAGACTTCACTTCGACTTTCGAGCCAAATCCAAAATAATTATTTTTACTGCTACCTGTTCGCAACCCAGCAAGTCTTACTTTTAAAAAATTGTTAAGATTGCCACCATCATTGCGCATGATACGTACATTGCCACGATCATTCATTATAATAATATCCAGATCCCCATCATTATCCAGATCAGCCGTCTTGACTAGTTCAATAATTCCCAACTCGGGAGGTAACGAACTGGAAGCATCGGTATATTTACCCTGACCGTTATTGTGTAATAATAGTAACCCGGATTGATATTTATCTTTTCTAGTAGACCTGCCAGCAACTAACAAATCAAGATATCCATCATTATCCAGATCAGCGAAATCGGCTTTAATTATAACAAAACCAGTTAGTCCATCTAGAGCTGATAACGATGGTTCATCTTTTATAAAGGTCCCGTCCCCTTTGTTTTGAAATATTGCATGCTGTTCTCCAGCTAAGTCAGCAATAAAAAGATCAAGATGACCATCATTATTATAATCTCCTGACACAACGGTGCTGGGTTGGCCTGAAAAATTCAATCCAACTTTTGTTGTGATATCGGAAAAATACCCCTGCCGACGATTATTATAGAACCTACTTGATCCATCCTTGTTCAATACAAACAAATCCACATCGCCATCATCATCAAAATCGCCAAATGCTATGTCTTTACTTTTCACTGAATTGCCTGCTGTGCCGGACTTATTAGAAATTTCAGTGAATGTTCCATCGGCATTGTTTCTGTACAGTTGGTTGACTGATCCTGAGGCAACGTACAAATCAAGGTCGCCTTCTAAGTCATAATCGAAAAAGCCTGCTTTTATTCCATTGCTTATGAAATCAATACCCATAGTGGATGTAACATCAATGAATTTTCCTTTACCATCATTTTTATATAGTCTTGATTTCAGGCTATTAATAAACAAAAGATCTAGAAAGCCATCATTGTCATAATCGGCAGTGAGGACGGTGATGTCCCGGCCTTCATGATTAATGGCGGTTGTTCCAGATATATCTTGAAATACCCCACTATTGTTTTTGAAAATAAATTGTTTGCTTGATTGATCATGATCTGACCATTGAGAAATAACCAAATCCTCATAACCATCGCTGTCAAAATCACCTGAAACTACTGTGGTTGCCTCACTTATAATTCCCTGCAAGCCAATTTTATCGGACACATCGATAAACTGTACAGTAGCTAATATGTTTTCCTGTTTGTCCTTAATTGGGGATTTTAGGTTCGTGAAACGGTATATTGGTGAACCTGGAATTGGTCCTGAATTACCTCTTAATTCTACCGTGCCCGATCTATAATAAGTCGTTGATTTCAACAAATTATGAAACATCAGTGCCTGCGTCAGAGATTGATTTGTATTATTTTCACGTAATAATTGAACAGCATTATTAAAAATAGGAACAGCATCAGCTGGTAGGACTGGCAAAATTCGCCTAACTGTTTCCATAGAAAAAAGTGCAGCCTTTGGGTGATTGTTTTTAATTGATAATTCAATTTGTTTCATCTGTGCGGCGACATTACCTGGATTGAACCCTACAATATCAAGTAATAATTCTTCGGCTTTTTCGAGATTAATGAATTCTGATGGTTGGCGATAATATTCAGATAATTGATAAAGTGTTAATACATGTTCTGGGAATTGTTTTATTGTATTCTGCAATACTTCTATCGCATCATTCTGACGGTTAGTCAGTTCATACATTTTTGCTACTAGAAAAGCTATATCAGGATTATACGGACTCAATTCCATAGCGTGTATTAACATAATCTCTGCTGAATCAAGTTTGCCGGGAGATTGCAAATAAATCCATCCCAGATTTGCGTAACCAGAAGCCTCTTTGGGCGCTATAGCAATGAATGACAAAAACTCTTTAGCTCCATCAGAATACCGTTCTTCCTCCAAATATCCCAAGCCTAGATTGCGATGAGATATTAATTTATTAAAACTACCAATACCAATCTCTTGCTCATCCATACACCCGATGCTAATAAGGAAAATAATAAAGAGGTTTATATAGACCCTTTTAGATTTCATAATTATCTACAAATTGAAAAATTACGATCAATTAATATAATTAGATATAAGACTGAGTTACACCTACAAATCATTTAAAAAGTCCTTTAAAAGACCAATTTAACGTTAATAAATCTGTAAGGATAGATGGAACTTGGGATGTTTGTAGTTACATAAATAAAAAAAGCTCCTTATCCAGGAGCTTTTTTTATTAATTAGTTTATTATCTAAAAGAGCTTAGAAAGCAACCTTAATTGAATAAACCATATTATTATCAAAATAGTTTACAACGGTTCGCTGAGCCATCTCCAAAGAAATGACCATACTTCCGATGGGGTAATTGATTCCAGCTCCAAAAGTTGCACCAAAGTTAGAACCGGTATATTCATCCCAATCGCCTGAACCAATATCATCTGGTTGTTCATCATCTACACTTCCTACAGCAACTGCACCGCCAACCCATACGGATGATGTGCCAAGGGCTAGATTATATTCGCCTCCTACACATGTCTGGTTGGTTGTGAAGCTGTTATTATTAAAGGAAGCCATGAGAGAAAGATTCGGCATCACTTCATAGCTGACTGACATATTCAATTCAGCTGGCATTTCGAACCCTTCAGAGACGATTTGAAAACTTTCAAGCAATGTCCCTTCGCCAGTATCGTCCGGTATATGTTTCTGTTCCAAGTCTGATCCGGCATACCGCATTTTTGAACCCAGGTTGCTCAGCATAACACCAATTTTAATAGGTCTATTAGAAAAGCTGTATTGAACACCCAAATCCACACCAACGCCAGAAGCTGACGTGCTCATAATCCGTTCCTGAACGAATTTTACATTCGCACCAAAACGCATACGGTCGGCAAGCGCTTTTGACCACGTTGCTCCAACAGTCATAAAGTCCGGAGAGAATGTCTCACCTGTCCCTTCTGTATTTTCTGCTGATGTTCTAGCAATATCACCAAAATCAAATGATTTGACGCTAAAACCGAACACTCCGGCTTTACCTGCATTTCCAACAAGCGCGACATAGTTCACATTAATGTCCCCTATATAAGACATATCTGTAACCACGGTTTCAAATGATTTATCAAAGTTGGCGGCACCCGCAGGGTTAAAATAGAGGGCATCTACGCCACTAACATTCGCAAGATTTGCTCCATTCAATGCTATCCCATGGGCTCCCACAGGTACAGACAGTTGAGTAGCACCAGCAGTGCCTCGAGATTTAACTGTCCCAGCAAAGGTTGTAGCAAGTAATGCGCCTGCAACAATTAAGCTTGTGTATTTTGTTCTCATTATTATATTCTCCTTTTGCTGTTAATAAACATCTATACGTTCTTCTGGTTGAACAACGCCAATCTTAAGAACATGATCTCCCGCAGCAGTTGTAACATGTGCAATATACATGCCGCTTGCAACGGGTACATTAAAGTTGTTATTTAAATCCCAAACTTCATATTGCGTTCCATCATTATGAACCATTTTTCTAACCAACTGACCTGCGAGATTGAACACGCGGATTGTAGCTGTTCCATTTTCTGGAAGATGCGTAAACGTCACACGTCTCTCGAGAGGTGATCTTTCTTCCGGATTGGTTGCAAAGTATGGATTTGGCCACACATTGATTTTCTTGGGATCATATGCTGTCGCTGCTGTCTTAGCAGCAGATGTGCTAACTGAAAAAACATCAGCTGTAGTATTAGGTTTCGTAGTTGTAACCCTAAAAATTGTCCCTGTCTCAGGGGACTGAGCTGAATAATCAGCAGGGGACGTAGCTGCTACAACATCACCACCGTTCCAAATCATGAATACTGTTCGGCTGAATGTACACCAAGCATCCAATGGGCCACCCGCATCGTTCCAGCCAGGACCACCATACCAAGCAGGTAGTCCAACATAGTTACCAGGTCCGCCAGTCTCAGCTATGGCCATAAAGGCGTCATAACCTACTGAACCAGGGGCATCGTTGGTTGGTGATAATACATACACACGATCTGTCCAGGGGTCATTTAAAGCACCTGAAGTACCGTGATCTGCAGATTCACTGCCAAACTGGAGATTCCAATCGCCATTACCATCTTCATCAAGTAGATACGTTATTAACTGGTAGTCATCGGACGGATCGTCTGCAACACCAATATTCCACCATTCAAAGGGGACATCAATAACTGCTTCATCTCCCCAGTAGTTGATAATCTTACCTGCTCCAGTGAAGCGAACTTCAAAATCATCTGGAATAATAAAACCAATTCCTGCGCCAGGTTCCGCGTAACCACCTGTGTAGGGAAACAGAGCACCAAGCATGGCTTCCCCATCGGAACCATACTGGGGACCACTATTGAAGAACCAAGTTGCTTCTGTTGTGGTTTGCTGCCCTGTGTAATCTCCACCGGCAATTAAATAGTTAGGGAAGTACCAGTACGCTAGTGCGTCAACGGGAGAAGCCAAAGCACCTCCAGCGTTTGCGGTTACACCTACCCATTTTAAGTCATCCGGCGCACCAGTGACATGCCACTGCAGACCTTCAACAATTGGGTTTGCATTCTCGCCTACAGTCTTTCCAGTTTCCATGTCAGTACCACTTTGAATGGCATTTCCAGAAATAAGGGTTGTGCCATCAGATGTATTTTTAACATCCCAAACTAGAGTCGTACTGTCAGCATTAAAGCGAAACGAAACTTCATAATCATCACCCGTAACTGCAAAGGGGTCTATGACCGTTGCAAGAACCGATCCATCTGAAGAACCAGAACCATGTGTGGCAGCAATGGTCGATGTACCATGGCTTGTTGCAGCTTCGCCTGCTGTTGTTCCAATTTGTGGTCTTATAGTCAATATATTTGTTGGACTTTCCAGTGTTCTTGGAATACCGTAGGGATTATATCCATACGAAGTAACAGCGAAATAATATGCACGATTTGTCTTCAGCGGAATACCGGCATTTAAACCATCTGCATCAATTAATAAACTACGTTTAATCCCACTATCAGAACCAAACTGCACACGGCGATTAATTGTTTCACCAAGAGTTGCATCAAACACATCATCAAAAATTTCGGTAATTCCATCAACTAAATCGTAAGTAGCAATACGTTTTCTTGCTCCTTGTCCCGAAGCTGTTTCTAATTGATACACATTGTATCCCTGGAAAGTAAATGAGGTATTTTCACCCTCCCATGTAGTGTCAATTACATCAATGTACTGCACAAGGTAAAGTGAATACCATTCTTGGTTGTCTGGATCATAATCAGTTACTGTGTCCAATACCGTAACGCCATCTAACTGAGAGTGGTCTGTGAACCATCCTGTCGCATACGTTGTATCATAAGCTGATGGAACAGGAAGTTTATCAATTACATCAACTGCATTATAACTTTCTACAGCATTCACACCATCATCCCAACTAAGAATAATGGCATCTGCATCAGTACTTATAGTAACATCAGGAGTGGTTGGAGATTCCGGCAAAGCAAAATCAATATCATATGCAAGTTGGGCTAATTGATCTATCTGTTTCAATGCGGTAATTGAAGAAAGCGCATCACTCCCGCGGGCAATTAACATACCAAAAACAACTTCCTGTGTGTCGCCACTCGCAAGAGTAAACGGACCTACGTTCATTAAGAAACGACGGTCGCCTGAGGCGTGATCATCAGAATCAACCCAGACGCCATCACCGGCACCCGTATTGTCATTTGGATCGTCAGGGTGAACAAACATACTCGCTACACCTGTTTCAGAGTTAATAAAAGGAGCTCCATCGCGGAGAAAGCCGGACATATAATTATATGCTTCTGTAGCGTCATTTGGATCCGTATAAACAGGATCACCATTAATATATTTTACGAAAGAACTCATTTCCAGATTTTTATAATCGGGGATATACCTACCAAGAGCATAAGCTGTATCTCCGACAGATGGTACTATCGGGCCCTGGAAAAAGTCATAGCCAATAGCTGGCGCATCTACGCCATAATCACTGTCAGAGCCATCGTTATAGCAATAACCTAAGCTGAGCGTTGTATCGCAACCTACGAAGTCATCACCTGCATAACCCAAATCAGGGTCGGCCCATAGTCCAATAATTGTGGAATCTACATCAACACCACCCTTATTGATCAAAAGACCCTTAACAAACATCATATCACCAAAAGCATCAGGTCTGTCATATCCCCAAATTGTCATTTGTACTTCGATACCAATAGGTAATGTATTAAAGATTGAGTGCTGTGCCTGCGATCCATCATTCATTGCCCACCATATCACCTGATCTCCAAGAAATTCAGGATGATCACTACCATTGGGCAATGGGTCATATGAGCCGTTGCCATCTACATCAACATAAGGAGCACCCAAATCAGTGGGCCAGTTTTGGAAGTCATCGCTTGCCAACGGATCGGCAAGATCGCTCTTATTCACAATATAAAGTTGATGTTCAGACGCACCTTGGTCTGAGCCCCAAGGACCAGCAACAAACTCTGGACCATACTCACCAACTGCGGTACGTATATCGCCACCAACCTTACCAGCAATCCAAAGGCCTGATGCAAAGTTGATATATTTATGAGAACCTTTGGGCCATTCCATTCCTGAATGTCCGGTAATCCGATGGGAAACAAGCATACCATTGTTTTCTAGATCATTAGCTATGCGGTTACCATCAAACTTGCCCGAATCTGCTTTATATCTTATCCCAGGCAACACCTTTCCACTTCCAGCTTTCCTTGCTGCTTCTAATCCTGTAGTTAGGATGGATACGAATAGCACAAATAACAGGGTATTTCTAATCTGATTCATTATTAGATACTCTCTCATTATTATTACCTCTATTTTTATTTAAATTAAATTTACAGGCTGTATGATAGACCGAATCGAACCATCCGCGGATTTTGCCAACGACTGGGGTTTTTCAACCTATCCTCGTAAAATGTTGCGCCTAGAGGATTCCCTTTCGACCATACTTGACCTTCGGCAGATTCAAGCCAGCCGTCTTCACCAGCATTACCTGTTCCCTCATATACGCTGTTTACGTTTTCTGTGTTTAAAACATTCAACACAAGAATATAAGCCGATACACCAGTACCAGCGAAATCAGAAAAATTGATTCTTAAATCCATTGTAGATGTCCATGGTTTATATGCCGAATTAACACCAGCAGTAGGCCTATACCACCCTCGGCCAAAAACAGCAGACTGCATTTCGGATGGTGTATAAGCTGCACCACTGCCAACTTGGTATAAAGCGTTGACACCCAAATTGAAAAGGCCAAACACCTTACCTGCCTGGTAATCTACCATGACAGAGCCGGTATGACGCTGATCGAAATCAAGCGGATTGACTGCTGTTGGATAATCATCACCTATCCATGCAATATTAAAGTTTGTCGCCGGATTAGATCCGGTTCCATTTGCCCATTGCATTGTATAGTTCACATCAATCAACACACCGCGCATCCGGCGCATTTTTAAGGCCGCCGACAATCCTTTTATGACACCATAATCTCCATTCATATATTGAGACCAGCTAAATTCAGCACCATCTACCATTGAGCCAACGTGATTGGCCATCATTGTATAGTCCCGAACTTCCTTGTAATAACCAGTTATATCAATCGCCGCGAATCCACCTATTTGTTGTGCAAAACCAATTTCATATTGCGTTGTGCGTTCAGGTTTCAAACTACCGTTAGGACTTACTGTCATATTTCCTTGAGTAAGGTTTGCAGCAAATTCTGAATCTGATAAGTACAATCTGTTCAAAATTGGGTGCTGAACAAACTTGCCATACTGGGCATGTAACACTGTTTTATCTGTAACTGGAAATGCCACTCCAACTCTCGGAGAAATATATGTATAAGCATCAACTTTCGAGTAACCAGAAGCAGCATGATCAATACGACCATTTTTTAGATGAATATCGGTCCAGCTTGCCGGTGCTTCTGAACCAAAATCAAAACTATCATATCGGAGCCCAATATTTAGAACAAGATCGTCTAGTTCCATTTTATCCTGTATATAAGCGCCCAAAATCACCGGTTCCCCAGGAGCGGTTGCGCCAGTGGTTTCATCATAGCTATCCGACGTTGATCCTTGCATGTCATAGCCAATATTATCAGTATATGCGTTTCTATACAGCGTATATAGCCAATCGGCATCTGATGTGCTTTGTCCGGACGCCGCTGCCTTATCATACCCGTCTGCTAATTCCATTGGTTGACTTAGGGTGTAACTCCGAATGGTGTGTTTTCTCCACTCAAAGCCTGTTTTAATCTCATGATCACCCATTTGATTCAGGTAATCAGCCCTTGCGCCAACATAACCGATATCATTTATACGATATTCATTATAAACGCCACCATAATTACTGAAGTATGCAAAATCTTCAATAGGAAGTGGGTTTCGGCCCACAGCAATAAGCTCTTCGTTACCCGTTACAGTATCATCACCATAATCCAATACATTTGCTTTATGACGATGATCACCATATTCCCGGGCAAAGTTATAAGAACTTAGATTAACCTTTGCAAAAGACGTTGAACCTAATCGTATAGTAAAGTTCGCATACATAGACTGAGTTTTCGATTCATACCAAGGAGTATTGTTAGCATTTAAAAGCGTGTATGAGTAAGGATAATCTCCTTGACTGTTCAGGAGGCTTTCTCCCAGGTCTCCGCGAGAATCTTTATTTGTTATCGCAGTACCAACTTTTACACTGAATGCTTTCGAATCGTAAACCAAATTCCCGGTGATTGCATCACGGGTTAACCCGGCATTTTCTTTAGCGCCATATAAACGCTTATATTGAGAATAAACAGTAGCAGTATCTGCTGCAGTATCACCATCCCATGCAACCGAATGCCAATCAGGGTTATTTACATCATTAATCAATCCGCCAAGTGCTTCCGCTGCTGCTCCAAATGCTGAATCACCGGTAGCGCGATGCATCGTGGGGTAGTAAGAAGTAGACGGACTTGCATCGTCCATGCTAATTTTCTCATAACTACCAAAATACTTTAAGCTACTGCCCAGGGGGCCACCAACATTAAAACTCATTAAATTGTAGCCATAGCTGTGAAGTTCGTCTTTATCTGTTGATGCAGCACCGCCGAGATCAGAGACGTATTCTACACCCATAGAAGTTTTATCGCCACCGGTCCGTGTGGTTGTGTTAACAACACCGCCATTTGAATTACCAAATTGAGCATCGAAACCACCAGACTGGAATGAAATTTGTTCCATTGCATTATTACTGACAGTTCCTGTATTGCCCAATGTAAAAGGATTCACCGTGTAAACACCATCGACATAATATGCCATGTCGCCAGATCTACTGCCGCGAACATATAGTCCACCACCAACGGCTACTGCGCCTGTTTGTAAAGCCACTATGTTTGAAACGCCTCGAACACTTCCATTTTTAATAATATCTTTATCAATTAATCGGGTTGTGTTTGTAGCAGATCTATTTATAATAGGTCTATCTGCAACGATTTCAACAACCTCTCCTTCAAGAGCACTTACTTCCATTGATAAGTTCAAGGTTGTTGTTAAACTTTCTGACACTTTAACATTTTTCACTGTAACGCTCTTATAACCTATATAATCCACGCGTACAGTATGAGTACCAACGGGTACATCTAAAATGTAATATTTACCATTTTCATCCGACGCACTTCCATATGATGTTTCTTCAATAATTACATTCGCACCTCCAAGGGGAGCTCCTTCTTCATTCAATACCGTTCCAGCAATCTTTCCACTGGATTGTGATAATAGCATTGTTGGAAACACAACCATTGTCATTATTGTTACAGCAAGTAGCTTTTTCATAAACTAACCTCTCTTGTTTTTTTATTTAACGATAAATTTTCCCACTTTTCAGTGGTGTATTAATACTTACAATAATAGTTAGCTAATAACCTAATGTTATTTGGCACAGTAAATAAACTATTATTCTTCACTTATTTGTTATCCTAATCTCTGTAATTCTATTTTAAAAAGCTTTCAAACATTTAATTCATGGCGCAACTATACACCACTTAACTGTTATTTTTTAGGCTTCAAATTGCCCTTAAATGCAAACTTCGCAAATAATTTTGTTAAAAGGCAAGATAAAATTATAATTAATTTATATTACTTACAATTCAAGTGTGGGATACATTCGGCACAATTTTAGGTATGGTATTAACTAAATATGTATTTATATATTTTTATAGTTTAATGTCGGGTAATAAAACTATTTATCAGCCAATAAATAGTTTTTATGAAACTGCACGTAAACGAATTAAAATAGTTGATTTGAGTCTAATAACAACGGAGGAACAATTATGGAAACAAGACGAAATTTTCTTAAGAAAACAGCAGCAATTGCTGGCGGGGTTGGCGTAATGGGGCTTGGTGGTGCATCCATTTCTGGTTGCAGTAGCGACAAAGATCCATTATTCAAAATATCGCTTGCCGAATGGTCGCTGAATAAATCCATTTTTGGAAAATCGCGCCAACTGGGATCGGAAGAATGGGCTAAATTATTGACTGATGATCCTGATGCCCTTTTACAAGGCAATATTAAACACCTAGATTTTGCCAGGGTAGCGCACCAAGATTTTGGCATAGATGCGGTGGAATATGTAAATACATTTTTCTTTAATAAGGCAACAAATAAAAACTATTTAAAAGAAATGAAAACCATTGCCGATGGTGAGGGCGTTAAAAGTCTTTTGATCATGTGCGATCGAGAAGGCGCTTTAGGTGATCCGGATGAAGCTGCTCGTACAATTGCTGTGGAAAATCACTATAAATGGATAGATGCTGCCAAGTACTTGGACTGCCATTCCATCCGCGTGAATGCCCAAAGTGAAGGTGAATATGATGAACAGATGAAACTTGCTGCTGACGGTTTGAGCAGGTTAACAGAATATGGCACAAAAAACGATATCAATGTAATTGTGGAAAACCACGGCGGTCTATCCAGCAATGGAAAATGGCTTTCTGGTGTAATGGATATGGTGAATCACCCTCGTTGCGGCACATTGCCTGATTTCGGCAACTTTTATCTTGGTTCATGGGAAGAAAAAGGAAATGAATGGTACGATCGTTATATCGGTGTAGAAGAATTGATGCCGTATGCAAAAGCTGTGAGCGCTAAGAGTCACAATTTTAATGATGATGGTACTGAAAAGGATACGGACTATAGTAAAATGATGAAGATAGTCCTAGATGCTGGCTACCGCGGTTATGTTGGGATTGAATACGAAGGTCCTGAACTCAGTGAAATGGATGGTATCGCAGCAACTAAAAAATTACTGGAAAAAGTTAGGGTTGAGCTAGCCAACAAATATAGTTAAAGAATTCACGGTGTATATTGTCAAGATCTCATCTTAATTCTAGGCGCACCTTTCTTAAGAAATTTGCCGCATTATCTGCACTAAAGGCCAATTTTCTTCCAGCCATTGTACTGGGCCAAAAATAAAAAGCATTACTAATAAAGAAGGCACGTCTTGCAACACAGTTCATCAGCGGCTTGAAAATCAAGTAAATGAATAAAAAAATTGTACTAATAACTGTATGTTTGTCTTTTTTTTTCAGCGCGTGCCAGAAAAACCCAGGTATTGATCCTGCTGTAGCGGGGCTGATATTCCAAGCGGAAACAGCATTTAGAAATGGTTATTACAATGCGGCCCTGGCAATTACCGATAGTTCCCTTGTAAACAGTCCACATTCGGCTGATATTCATTTCCTGCGAGGAAGAGTATTTACAAAGCTCGCCAGATTGAATGAAGCAGAGGTTGCATACCGCACTGTATTGTCTCTAAACCCCAACTATCAGGGAGCCTGGTTTAACATGGGAACAAACAGTATAAGACAGGATGATCTACCAGCTGCTATTGCACATTATAAGAGTGAAATGCTGCTATATCCTTCAGCAAGAACTATGGTTCAAATAGGCAGAGCCTATGCTGACTTGGGAAAAATTGATAGTGCGACTTTTGCTTACGAAGACGCTATTAAGACTGATAGCAACAATGCTGCCGCATACATGCGGCTCGGTCATCTTTATAAAGACAGGGGCGATATAACAAAAGCGATCGAATATGCAACCATTGGTTTAGATCTAGATCCTGAAAACCTGGACTATAAATATATTATAGGTTCCCTCCTTTTATTAAATGAAGAACCAAAGGCATCCCTACCCTTCTTCCGGGCTGTGACTAGCAAGCGTCCTTGGCATTATTGGGCCCATCATAACTTAGGGCAAGCGCTCTACCGCATTGGCGATGAAACTCAAGGCCAGCATTATATGGACCTGGCAAAGGAACTACAAAAAGGTATCCAAGAGGTGGAAAACTGGCGTAATCTTGCCAATATGAATCCAGATCAGTTGATGCTTTGGGTCAACCTTGGAAATTCATTAAAAAATATGGGGCGCATACAAGAAGCAAAAGACGCCTTTCTTGTGGCGCTTTCCATAAGCCCAATGAGTTTTGCACTACAAAATAATATTGCCAATCTTTGCCTAATGGACGGCGATACGGTACAGGCAATCAATAGGTATAAAACGATACTGTCGTTTGATTCCACGCTTGTAGACATTTGGTTAAATCTTGGCGTGGTTCATGCCAGCTCTGGTAGGATAAATGATGCGCGTCAAGCTTGGATGAAAGGGCTTGAACATGACTCTGATAACACTACCTTAAAAGACTATTTAGAAACATTGGATTAATGACGATGAGTCTCTGCCCTTCTGGAAAAATCACTGTTTTTTTTGTGGTAATAATTTTCATTGCCTGCGAGAGCAAACAACCGGCTTCTACTAATAATGAATTAATAATAAATTTTACAGATGTAACAGCAAGTGCCGGGTTAGCAGATTTTCGCCATGTTACAGGTGCTATCGGGGATAAATGGTTCCCTGAATCTATGGGGTCTGGTGGGGGCTTTATCGATTATAACGGAGATGGTTGGTCAGATATTTTATTGGTAGGTGGTGGCACGTGGCCTGGGAAAAGCGCTGTGGGTACACCAGCGCTATTTTTATATCATAATAATCAGGATGGAACTTTCGAAAATGTAACAGCAGTTGCTGGACTAGCCGATCTACATACTTATGGGTTCGGCATAACAGTGGCGGATTATGATAATGATGATGATGATGACTTTTTTTTTACAACAATATGGCAAAACCATTTATTCCGTAATGATGGGGGCACCTTTACTAATGTAAGTTTGGGCAGCGGTCTAGAAAAAGATTTGCTGTGGAGTACAACAGCTATCTTTTTCGATGCGGACCAAGACGGATGGGTGGATCTGTATGTGGGCAGTTATGTTGACTGGTCTCCAGAAAATGACATCTGGTGTACGCTGGACGGTAATACAAAAAATTATTGCACTCCTGAATTATATAATGGCGTTCCAAGTCGTTTCTACCTCAATAATGGTGATGGTACTTTTACGGATAAAACTGAATGGGCAGGTTTTCTACCATCCCCGGGGAAAATGCTGGGAGCCGCTGAACTGGACTTCAACAATGACGGCTGGCCCGACTTGGCAGTAGCTAGTGATACCCAACGGGATCTACTTTACGTAAATAATGGCAATGGCACATTTAAAGAAATCGGTGCAGTCAGCGGTATGGCTTATGATGAAAATGGGCGCGCCAGAGCTGGTATGGGTATTGATGCAGGTGTAGTAGATAATTCCGGCAAAGAAACAATATTCGTGGGCAATTTTTCTAAGGAAATGATCAGTGTGTTTCGCCATCAGTCTGGTAATTTTTTTGAAGATCGGGCAGCCCTATCAAAAATAGGAAGACCAAGCTTGATGACATTGACGTTTGGATTGTTTCTTTTTGATGCAGAGCTAGATGGGGACCTGGATCTATTTACTGCTAATGGACATGTTCAAATTGGAATAGAACACACGCAAGACGGCATATATTATCGTGAACCTAGTCATTTATTTCTTAATGATGGGGATGGACATTTCTTTGATATTGTTCCAAGTATTGAAGGTCCATTGGCCAACCCCATTGTTGGCCGCGGTGCTTCATATTCAGATTATGATAAAAATGGTACACTAGATATTTTGGTTACGGAAAACAATGGACCAGTACATTTATTTCGTAATGATAATAATAAAAATAATTTTTTACGCGTAAATGTCAAGTCAACCACCGGTAATCGAAATGGTTTGAGCACAAAATTGGTTGGAATAACAAAAAATAATCGCATGGTCCGGAGAGTCAAAACAGGATCCAGCTTTATGTCGCATTCTGAAACAACAGTTACCTTTGGACTTGGCAGTGAGGAAACGCTAGACAGTTTATATATATACTGGCCTAACGGTTCAATGGAAAGGTTTCACAATATCCATGGCGGGAAAGAGGTCAATATTACCGAAGGTCAAGGTAAGTTGGTGGCTCAATGAGGCGTATAATTCCTTTATTACTATTTTTCTATTGCTGTACTAGCAATGAAAAAGAATTTGTCGATATGCTATCAACCAACAATCCCAGGACAAATCGTTTTTTACTGCAAGGGAGTGACGCTTTGAAACAGCACAACTTTATTCAAGCCCTTGCCTTGGCTGACAGCGCAGCTAGGTACGCCGCACAAAAAGCAGACATACATTTCTTTAAAGGCCGGATATATTCTGAACTAGGCCGATTCAAAGAAGCTGAACAAGCATATATTAAAGCACTAAAAGCTACACCAAGTTACAGGGGCATATGGAACAACCTGGGGAATAATGCATACCGCCAACAAAATTTCAGTCAAGCTATTGACTATTATATAAAGGAGATTGCGCAGAATAAAGCGCCGATTCCTCTAAGGGCGGTGGGTCGGGCCTTTGTTGAATTAGGTAAGCCGGATAGCGCCAGAACGTTCTTTAAAAAAGCAATTGATCTGGACAATAATTATGCAGCCGCTTATTTTAATCTGGCTCAATTGGAAGAAGATGAAGGAAACTTTAAGCAAGCGATCCAATACGCTGGGCGCGCTTATGGGATCGAGACAGATAACTTAGAATACCGGTATTTATACAGCACCTTGCTTGTACAAATGGATAAAGGTAGTGAAGCTATACTTAATCTAAGAAAAATCGTAGAAAAGTGGCCTTGGCACCACGGGGCACATTATAACCTTGGCCGGGCCCTTATCCAGGCGGGGGGGGAAACAGAGGGTGAAAACTATTTAGAACAAGCAGAACGAGTACGGGCTGCGCAGGCAAAAATTGACCACTTGGAAAATACTGTTCGAGCCTTGCCTGATGATCCTTATTCTTACGCTGCATTGGCATTTGCCCTGCGAAAAGCTGGAAGGTATAATGATGCCATGCATTCCTACAAAGTTGCTCTTTACCTTGAGCCGGAGAACCTTGACATATGGAACAATGTGGCAAATCTTTATCTGCTTCAGGGAGATACAATTACAGCGCTTTCTACATACAATTATATTGTTGACAAGAACCCCATGCTGACAGATATTTGGCTGAACATGGGCGTTGTTTATGCGCTTTCAAACCAAAAAGAAAAAGCACGTAGTGCATGGGAACAGGTGCTTGCCTACCATTCAGATAACATATCTGCACTTAAATATCTGAAAAAATTAAATGGTAATTAATGTTTGATTTCCGGCAAATGCGGGAAGTGATCATTTATCTCAGCTTCAGCCAATTCAATAAGAAAATCGCTAATCCGTTGGCAAATAAAATCTAGATATTGCTGCCCCTTCTCTGCTGTAGCTAAACTAGGATCAGAGTTTCCACAATGATCGTTGAGGTTAGAAAAATTCCGGCTGGTCTTTATCCACCCTTTTTGCAAAGCGTCAAATTGAAAAGGTCGTGAAGCGCCAATATTCGCTTGATCTAATTCTACTAGTTCTGGAAATAGTGCCAGCGCCATAGACGTTTCCAATTCACCCGCATGATCATCCGTTTTATCAAAGATTTCATTATGCTTATCCTGCCCAACTTCATAGACATGGCACCAAAACATAAATACATCTAGATCAGCCTGTACTTGACGCACAAGGGGTGTAAAATCGTTACCTCCGTGACCGTTAATTAATAATATTTTCCTTATACCATGATGGGCAAGTGATGCTACAATCTCTGTCAACATGAGATCTAGGGTGGCTTGTCTCACATGAATCGTCAACGGAAATTCCATCAGATTACAATCAACGCCATAAGGTATAGTTGGTAAACATATAACTGACCCGGTCTTTTCCCATGCCATTTCAGAAACACGCTTCACAATCGCTTCGGTATGTAGAAAATCTTGTCCTTCCGGCAGGTGATAATTATGGGCCTCAATAGCGCTGGCTCCAAGAACAGCAACATTTGGCATTTGCTGTTTAAGTCTCGCCTGGTTTGTTTGTGTAAGATCCCATCCATTTATCATAACATTTCCCCTTTATGTATATATTATCAAAACTATAACTTTATTTTGATTCATTAAACCGTATTTATGATTCTCTTATGATCGTTGGTTAAAATTTTCTAGGCAATTTAAATTCTTGATCTGTATGAAATATAGTAAGTTATTTTTAACAATAATTGTTGTGGCATTAATTTTTTCCTGTACCAAAGAGCGTACGACTGCCGGGGAATTTATTTTTGTAGCCACCGGTAATGTGCAGGGGTCACTTAATCCATATAAAATACGGCTTGATTCTTTAGGAGGTTTGGCCAGAAGGTCAACATTTTTAAAAGACCTCCGGGCTACTGGCACAGACCCAATTTTATTAGATGCAGGAAATTTATTTAATGGGCAAGATAATTCTATCGGTCTTATCAAATGTTATAATGAAATTGGCTACGATGCACTTAACATTGGTGCACAAGACCTGGCCAATGCAATTAATATCAGCAATCTAGAAAAGGCAGCGGAATTTCCATTCATATCAGCTAATATTATTAACAGGCGATCCGGGGAACCTGTTTTCAAACCATTCACAATCGTTGAACGAAATGGAATTATTTTAGCTATAATTGGGTTAACTAATAATTTATTAGACAATAGTTCGGTGGAATATGGAATCATAGATCCAATCCAGACCGGCAAAGATCTATTGGAAATATTAGCGAACCAGTCAGATTATCAGGTAATATTATTTAATGGATCATTTGATAACGCGATAGTTGCAAGAGACGCGCTTATAGAAGCCGATTTCATGATTGTCAGCGGACACAAGGGTGTTCCAAGAAAAACCCCGCCTCCTGATCAGGGTCCCTTTCTATATAAAGTAGGGGAGTTTGGTAGGGCCCTTGTAACCATAAAAACACGTATAGCTAATATTGATTCATCCTTGAAAGATATTAGTATGCTAATAGAAAGAGAAAAGTTTATTAAGGAAACATTGCATTTAATGCGTGGAGGATCATCAATGAGTTTAGAAAAAATGTATGCGGGGAATTACGATATGTCAAAAAGAATCAAGAAAATAAAAACGGAATTGGAGCTAGCCCAAATAGAACTGGCCAGTGCGACAAATACGGTGGAATTCGACTTAATACCTTTGTCATCAAGTATAATAGATGATATTGATATAAAAAGAATAATAAATGAGGCTAATATAACGGTTAAAAAGTAAATTATTGATTATATGTTATCTAGACAGCCCATTATAGATGAGAAAAGATCAAACAATGCTTCATTACTTTAATATCTTTTTTTCATTATCGATACTATTTCTCAGCACCACTGGTATCAAGGCGCAGATTACATCTACAATATCCCTGCGGGACAGAAGTGTTGCTGCTGGAATTAACTTCGTACATTATGCGCCTCGTCCGCGATGGTGTGAAATCGGGCCCACTGTAGTAGGTTCAGCAACAAATGAAGGATTAAGCCTTGTCTTTGAACAAGAAAAGGAATACTGGAAATCAAACGGTAGATTAATGACTCTGGATGAATTTGCGAACATTCACTTAATAAAAATGAATGGGTCTGGAGGTGCCTGGTTTGATTATGATCGTGATGGTGACTGGGACCTTTACCTCGTTAATTGTCAGGGAGATGCCAGTATAACCAATGCACTTTATGAAAACCATGGTAATGGGAAATTCTCCCGCATAGAAAGCTCAGGATCTGAAGACGACGGTGAGGGCATGGCCGTATCAGCGGCTGATTATAATAACGATGGCTATCCCGACCTGCTGGTTTCGAATTATGGTAATTTTAAGCTCTTTCAAAACAATGGTGATAAAACATTTTCAGATGTAAGTACCATTGCCTTTCCGGAAGGCATCAAGGATCTTTGGTATGGCGGATCGGCGTGGGGAGATTACGATAACGATGGGGACTTGGATTTATATATAACTGGATATGTTGACTTTTCGCGACGACCTCGGTATTCCAGCCTACGGTTTCCAATGGATTTTGGCGGATTACCAAATACTTTATTCAGAAATAACGGTGATGGTACTTTCAGCGATGTGACGGCAAGTACTGGTGTGTTGGATGATGCATCCAGGAAATCGATGCAGGTAGTGTTCAACGATTTTAATGAAGACAGATTGCCCGACCTATTTGTTACCAACGACACAGATGCCAATGGTTTTTATCTTAATCGCGGTGACGGAACATTTAAGCCCTTCTCTGGGCCTAGTGGGCTTAGTACTACTGATGGCAGTATGGGGGTAGCGTTGGGAGACTTCAATAAAGATGGATTAACAGACCTGGTATATACAAACTACGCGGCGGAGGTCAACACTTTAGCGACGTTAATCGATAACAAAAGTAGTAATGATGGCCAACTGCGTAATGCGGTCTTTGTGCATGATTTCGAATCACCATTATTACACAAGCTTACCTGGCCTAAAGTAAGCTGGGCACCTGTTCTGTTTGACCTTGACAACGATGCTGATCTGGACCTTTTTTTCGCCAACGGCCATTTAAATTCAGTTAGTGGTGACAACCGCCAATCCAATCTTTTATTTGAAAATGATGGTGGTGGTAAATTCACCGATATTTCCGAAAGATCTGGTGTGCTATCCGCGGGAAATCGTATTCATCGATCCGCAATTTTTGCTGATTACGATGATGACGGTAGGATTGACGTTTTTGTAACAGTCAACGGACAGCAGGTGGAAGACGGTCAAGGGAATAATATTTTTGATCCCAACCAAGGCAAGGGTATTCTATTTCACAATGAAACCGAAAGTGATAATAATTGGATCAAAGTGCGGTTGGAGGGCACAAAATCAAACCGCGATGGTTTCGGCGCTACTGTAAGCATCAAGGCAGGTAAAATAAAGCATAAGCAGGCACTTGTATCTGGTGAGGGTTATTTTTCTGCCCATGCAAAAGAGATATATTTTGGACTAGGATCAGTTAAATCAATTGACAAAATCGAGGTTTCTTGGCCCAGCGGAATGGATCAAGCATTTGAAAATATACCTGCCAACCAGACGGTTTATATTTTAGAGGGTGAAACGCTGCATCAGAACACCTCTCATCTTATTGTAAAGTAACAGTATATTTTTCTATATAAAGGCTAGTATTGTTACTTGAACCAATTACGCGCACAATGATTAAAATAGGACTAATTATTCTATGTGCATATAACGTTACAGTAGCTCAGTCGCAACAAGTAACGATGGAAATTGCTATGGTGTTTGATGTTCCCTACGTAGGTCCTATAAATAGAGAACAAAAGATCATATTTGGTCCAAATATGAGACACTCCATTGAAACTACAAAAGCTGAGCGTTTTTACGCGCGCATGTTTGTAAATGAGTCTAAGGGGAAAATAATTGATAATAATAGTAACAAATACTGGAAATACGATATTGAAGATAAGGAATATTGGGCCGTCCCATTTGAAAAAGCACTGTACAAAAAAGATACTACCACAACAGAAGATGATGATGATCCAGTTGAAGATATTTCTCGGACCGATAAAAATGATGTGGTTATTTTTGGTAAACAAAGTAATAAATGGGTGACCACGTTTACTAGCGCGAAGGGTAATCGATTGATATTAGAAGAATGGTCTGTGTCAGAATTGCCAGCGTTACGACTAGCAGATTCATTGAATCGCGCCTTGGAACTAGAATTGGGAAAACCAGATAGTATAATTACTCCTATGGGTAAGGGGTTCTCTAGCATGATGATAAATATCAGAGACGTCCCCTATAAATTAGATCAAATTCCGGGCGAAATTATTAAAGCCAGCATAAAAAGTTATAAAAAGGATGAAAGGAAGCCGAATTTTAGTATGGGTATAAAAATTACCAGATTAGATAGTGAAACGTTAAATATGAATAACTTTCGTGTTCCGAAAGAATATATATCAATCAAAAAATAAGTTTTGTGGTATTAAAAAATGATTAAATGGATTTATGTCATCTTATTTATAGGCTTATTGGCAATATCCTCATCTCCAGTAATTGCAAGGCTATTACCGCTGGTTCCTGCGGCTATTATTGCGTTTTGGCGTATGACATTTGCTAGCGCCATGCTGTGGGGCTATAGTTCCATCCGCCCGCAAGAATCGATTGCACCAAAAAATATCAAACTTGTTATTGCCGCCGGTTTTCTACTGGCAATGCACTTTATTTTCTGGTTCAGTGCTTTAAAATTAACTTCAATAGCAAACACTACTGTTCTAGGTATAGTGGCGCCGGCTTTTACGTTACTATTTGAACGGTTATGGTACAAACGAAAGCTTAGTTGGATCACCACCACAGCGCTTTTGATCATTTTGGTTGGAGGTATTATTGTACAAGGCGAAGATCTAGGGAGTATAAATGGTACAGGCTTAGGAAATATTATGGCAATACTATCAGCTATTTTTCTGGGCTCTGTCTTTATTATTGGAGCCAAAGTAAGAAAATCCACTCCTGTTATAACCTACACAAGAATGGTATATACCGTATCAGCAATCGTGCTTCTGGCCAGTTCACTTGTTTTGGATAACCCGCTTACGGGATATTCTATAAATAATTATTTTTGGTTATTTATGCTAGGGTTAGTTCCAACTCTAATAGGCCACACAGCATTCAGCTATTCTGTAAAATTCGTCTCACCAACAGTTATAGCTGCATTTCCGCTGGGAGAGCCAATTATTGCATCTTATCTGGCCTGGCTATTATTTGCGGAAAGAGTGCCTTTTTATGTATTAGGTGGTGGACTAATCGTTTTTATTGGGATGATTATATTAATAATAAATAAGCAGTCCGAATAATTCAATCCCTGTAAGATTTTATTTTCTGGTTACCATTGTAGTGCCCATGGCGATCCTCAGGTAATAAAGCAGCTATGTGATACATAATATCATTACCTATATCGCTGAGCATTTTTTCTCTTTTTTTCCTATCAGATGGAAATTCCTCCGGTACTGAAAATGGTTTCCCAATGCTTACAAACACTTTTGGCCTCACTCCGCGCAACCAATTATTCCAAATATCATCTAATCCTACAACGCCAACGGGTAGTATTTTACAGGCTGATTTAACAGATAAATATGTTACGCCTTTTTTCGGCTTCCGAAGCGCAAAATCTGCTGTGGCTTCTGGAAAGATGCCTAGGATATCACCCTGAGCAAGAGCCTGTGTGGCTTTTTTAATTGTTGAAGGCGCTAAGTGTGTTCTATTTGTAGGTATAAATCCATACAGTTTCCCTGCTAAAACCACCTGCCAATCTATTTCTTGATCACTAGCAGCAAGGAAACTGATCGGCTTACGAATACTATATGCAACCAGGGCTGGGTCAAAAATGTGGAAATGATTAATAGCAATAATATACGGACCTTGCTTGGGAATGTATTGCCGTCCGCGCACACTAGTTTTTACTAGAATACTGGCTAATAATAAATTTACATAGCTCGTCAAATAACGGAACCAATATGGCAACAATTTATAGGAATCCAGTTTTGTGCGTACTGACTTCATGGCCGAACTTTTTATATTTTTTGTGACAAAAAAATAGATAAAAGAGGGCTAAGTCTCCCTTTTATCTATTTTTTTTATCCCTAATTAAAACGGTAGATCTTCATCGTCCGGCTTAGGAGTGCTACCACTTTCATCTGCGCTACGGCGACCAAGCATAGTGAATGAATTGCCAACTATTTCTGTTGAGTACCGTTTAACGCCATCTTTATCTTCCCATGATCGTGTTTGCAATCTACCTTCAACGTATACCATTTGACCCTTTTTTACATATTCTGCAGCTGTTTCAGCTTGTTTGCCAAATAACACACAACGGTGCCATTCTGTATGATCATCCCAATCGCCATCACTATTACGACGGGATTCATTCGTGGCTATACTAAACGTAGTTACTGCAGTGCCTCCAGGTGTAAACCGACCCTCAGGGTCGCTTCCTAGGTGACCTACTAGTATAACTTTATTCACACTGCCCTTTTGCATGGTATGCTCCTTTTTATCTATTTTTTATCAAACTGCGGCTTCTTACGTGCGTATTATATTGTACGTATTGATTTTAGCTTCTGTCAAGTTTTTTTACCGCCCATCCCTGGCAAGAGCAATGGGGGCCTTATAGCTGCTATAAAACTTCAAATATCTTATTTAACAAAGATCACTTTTTTGGTATCCGTATTATGGTGCCTATTATATTGCAAGTTATCGCCCTCTAATAATATTATATACATCCCACTGCTGACATCCTGACCATTATTATTTTTTCCATCCCAAGATATTGTATGAATCCCGGCTTGTTGTTCACCCTTAAAAAGGCGATATATGTGAACTCCCTTTGTGTTGAATATATCAAGTTTAATATTAGTATCAATAGGTAGTAAGTACTGAATTAATGCCAAGCGATTGAATGGATTAGGATATACCGGGTTTAGAACAAAGGCCTCTGGAACTAAATGCGCATTGCCGTCTGTAGCTAGTAATTCGTTGTCCATCCATTCCATCCTAGTTATTATCCAGTCTCGCAAATATTCTACTTCTTCTTCATATGTTTCTCCAATGAAATAATTAGGCCAAACATATTCTCCTAGGGTCGGCCAACGTTCAAAATTGCGGTCAGCGGCTACGCCAATATGATCTCTCAGGGAATCAATAACTGTATTTATAACTGCGTTAGATAGCATATTTTGGCGCAGGTCATGCCAGCGCTGCTGTACTGACCATAGAAAGTTTTCGTCGGACCAAATTAAATACCACCAAAATGGAATTTGATATGAATCTCCTGGACATATCAAATTAAAATCAATTGCCCAGCCTGTTGTTGCTCCTCCCTCGCAATAATCCGCGTTACCAAAACCAAGGTTAAAATCCCAAATGGGTCCGGCAACAAGGCGGCCACCATTGCTATCCTTATCTTTGTACAGATAGCTACTAAGCCGGTAGCCGTCAACATTCTTAGTTAATTCTTGCATAATCAAAAAATCTACAAATGAATCCCAATGGATTATACTTGGATAACCAGAAATTGAATCTGAGAAGTTCTCACTGATCATAACCTGTTCAAAATTGTCTATATAATTAATGATATAATCCTGCTGTTCAGATACGATTTCATCGGGTTTGGGGTAATGATACTGGTAATAAAATCCACTGTTACCTCCTAATTGAGGTTCAGAATACCAGCCACCTACGTTTTCTCCATCCCATTTATCAATTTTAATTATATAGCCTCCAGTAAGATCATCGCCACTAACATCATCGGGGTTCAGTTTAGCAATATCCACCCGGTTGTCGTCTCTCTTTATCTTTTCAAGCATAACATATACACCCCTATAATCACCATTCAGTATCAACTCAAAATACTGTGAGCGACTGGCATAGTGTCCAGCATCCCGGGATATCTTATAAATTAGCACATTGCGCATAAGCGATTTATCTGTATAGGGTGCATTAAAGATCCAATCATTCTCCTCTGGCATGCCGAATAACGAGACATTATTATTCTCTCCAAGACTATCTCTAGTCTCAACGGCAAACTGTTTTTTAGGAAACCAAAGGGTTGATGAGCCGCGCAGCTCGATACCGATGTACCCATCATAGTGATTATAAGGATCAGAAAGATGGTTTGTTTCTCCTGGACCATTATCTATGATGCCCATATGCGCTGTTATTTTATTTTCGTTTGGGATATCCTGACCATTGGTGTTAACGATAACTATGGGCAAATGGGATGCGGTGAATTCAGTTGGTAAATAAAACCAATCCGGTGTTGTACCATAGTAAGATACACCTGTGTTTAACTCAAAAGACAAAAAAAACAGGCTGGACATATCGGATGATGTGGAATTAACGTTGTGCACCTCAATGGCAAATATATTCTCTCCTTCTTGTAATGACCCATCAAGATCATTGTAATCTAAAATAAATACATCAGGTACACCGCCTTGATACATAACTGCTTCATGGTCACTATCTGTGGTTTGATCGTAAGGCACAATTGATCCTGGGGTACCCATATTGTAAGACCTAGCAACCTCTACTCCATTTAAATAGGCAACAAAACCATCATCATAATCGCAGTGGACAACAGCAGACAGGATTTCATCAAGATCATTTACTTGAAATGATTTCCGAATAAATACAGCCAATGTATTTGGGATGACGGTATTATCATCTCCATCAGAATAGCCAAAACCGCCTTGGCCGGAAGACCAATTACTTTCGTCAAAATCCAGGTTTTTCCAGTTAGCGGGCGGTGCTGCTGTACCTACAAAATAATGCCAGGTATCTTCTGCATAAATCGCAGTCTCCCAGTGTGTTTGTGATAATGCTTTTGTCAGTATACCCCAATGGACTATTACAGTTAAAAAAAGGATGTGTTGTCCGCGTTTCATGCTAATGATTAAATCACAATTTTAAAACCAATTAGGGTTCTGTAAACAAATGGTTTTTAATTAAATCAAGATTTCATTTGTAACTATCTGTTACATGGGGAAGGATCAGTTTTTCACCTCTTTACCAAGCATGTGTAGTTGCCACAGATCTTGGCTGCTTTGGTGTAAAAATGGAGACAGTGCCATCATGCCTGTCTTGCCCACATTCTTTTCTAGATAATTCAATTCATTGAATTTGTCTTTAAGGTCTTCGTCTGGCTCCACATCCATACCGGCCTCACGCATCATAAGCACACCCTTGGCACGCATGGAAAGTTCAAGATGAATTCTCAATAGGCAAATCATATCAAACACGACTTCCCCAGAGAACCTTTTCTTAATGGACTGAAGATACTCCCCAACTTTGGTGTCGCCGACCTTACCTTGGTTGACCATGTCCAGCAGATCTTGATCTGTGTCAAAGCCCATACCCAACCAGTTCTGTAAAAATTTTTCGGAGCGTTTAAAAATAACCATTAAGATAACTGGGATTGTAACCACATTCAGCAAAGTCAAAATAAGCGGGTTAAAAAAGAAGTGATTGTAAAAGGAATGAAACACAGCGGCCGTAAAAAAACCAGGAATGAAACCTCCCCATTTTCCCCAAATTTTCCTATCTGTCATAGTTTTTGCAATGATCGCAAACAGGGTCATAGTTCCGCCATGCATAATGGCTGTACCAAAACCCCTTATAACAAATACGGTGAGATTGGTCTCCACGTCCAAGACATACACATAATAAAGATTCTCAATGATAGCAAAGCCGGCACCAAGGCCAAAGCCATATATAGCCGCATCTATATTAAAACCTATTTTACTGGCGCGAATAAGGTAAACCAATATAGCGCCCTTAAATAATTCTTCTACGACTGGTGCCCCATAGCGTGAATAATATTTCCAAACATCGTCCACATTTGCATTTAACTGCAGGGAAATGTTTTCTACAACAGGATCATTTACAAAATAGCATATAACTGCAGCCAATGATCCGATTCCAATTGCGGCAATAACGCTTTTAATATCCATCAGCTTATAACTATCCATAAACATAAATACTAACAGCATAATGACAGCCGGCAAAAGGCTGACCGCTATTTTAAGGATTATATCGAATTCCACATCAATCCAAAATCTGAAGAGAGATCATCGTCTCCGGCTTAAAGTCGTGCCAGTTGGATTTTTCATTGATATATCCCTGGGCAATTCCATAGCCAATGGACAAAGTGGATTGCATGTAGGAAAAGAGTACAAGGCGAATATCAATCTGAACGCCAATATTTTTAAAACGTATCATTTTTTCTCCATCATCAGTATAAGAATACATGTCACTTCCCTGGAGAACAGATGAAAAAAGTGACATGCGGGCCCAGTTCAGATAGAAAAAAGGTGTTCCCACATGACGAAATCTAAGTGGAGGTAAAATAAGTTCACCCATAATACGCACATAATTTGTAGCACCAATACTGGTTATACCCGCACCGGGGAACGGATAGTATTCCCGGTAGCGTTTTATGCCTTGGTGGTCAATCCAGTTGTTGCCAAAGCCACCAAAATAGAACTCACCAAAACTACTATTAGGATCTGTTGAATGATCGTCACCAACCAGCGAATAACCGGCGGAGGCACGAATCCAAAATGGCAGGTGATCAACTATAGGCAAGAGAAGGCCATAAGAAAAATTTCCGTTAATCTTGGTGTACATTTTTTTGGTGCTGGTATCGTGCGGAACATAAGTGCTGGAAAATGAAAGTGAGGCAATACGTCCCTTTTCCTGATCAATAGATCCAAGGGTGCGCCTAGCCTTGTAATGGCTAAATGATAGATTCCCAGAAAAGAATTTATCATACGCTGCAACTCGATCCTGAAAATCGGGTAATTCTTCAAAGCCGCCGTATACACCCAATCCAGTTGACATCTTAATTGGCAGTTCCTTGTTTACTGTCTTAGAAAAACTGGTACGGAAAAAGGTTCCTTTTCTACTGTTGATTGTGGGGCCGAATAGATCATAAAAATCAGATGCATCCTTACCTCCGCTGAAAGTCCAAGACCCGGCCAAGGGTCCCGTAAGAATATTAAACTTCATAGTGCCTAAAAAATGGATTTTCTGATCCTGTGCAATAGTGTCCTGAGGAGAATATGTGATAGTCAGATCGCCCTTATTTAGCCCCAGCTTGGACATAAAATTCATACGCAGTCCATATGCTGGCCATTGAGGATCCTTATACGCCTGCACAACTGGATAAATTGATGCAAGACCGAATGTTGACATAGGATTATAGTCGCCTTCATGTATAACAATTTTATCCAAGTCCATGTCCGGTGATGCCTTGGTGGCCCATTTCTGAACAATGGGATGTTTATCGTAAATATCCCATCCCATGAAATCAACCGCACTCACATCCTCAACTTCCTGATTTGGAATCATAACCGGCATAAACCCTTCGCCGGTATAGCGCATCACAATCAGTGAATCTTCTGAATAAGGGATTGGGCGGAAGAATCCTGTCTCACAGTTACTGACTGCCACAACTGTATCCAGTTCCATATCATATCGAAAAATATTGGATACACCGGAGTAATAGGATGAACCATACTGATATTTTCCATCAGGGGAAAAAACAAAATTTTCCGGGGCACTACTGTCAAAATCAAAGATCTGCTTGCCGCTAAAATCACCCTTAAGCGCCTTCGACATTGGAATATGCATAAGCCTGTGAATACCGTTCATGTCCACTTTTACAATTGACAGAAGGTTGCCATCCGGCGATATATCCATGGTATGAACATCATATTCATCAAATTGACCGCCGTAACCGAATGTTTTGATTGATTTATAATTTTCATAGGGCGGCTCCAAGCGGATCACTGTTGAATAACCATCCGAATTACGTATACCCCACAGGGATTTATCGGCCCGATTAAAAGCAAGGTACCCGGAACGCAAATCTTTAACTAACAACTCGACCTTTTTAGTATTAACATTTACAACCCACAGGTCCCGCCAGTGGCCATTGTCCATGGTATAGAACAAGTTCCCACCTTCTGGATCAAAAGCTGCAGAAGTAACAAAAAATATAGCAGCACCATAAATGTCCGCAACTTTTTCCATTTTACCCGTTAGAACATCAACTGCAGCAATTTGGGAAACTTCCGCCGGATAAAATACACCAAGGTAAATCTTTCCTGTTTTTTCATCGAAAAACCCCTTTGATACTGAGCCCAAACCCATATTAGATACAGGCCGAAAAGGTGTGGTTGGATACTGTCGAATTAACTCTAAGTTTTTATTTTGAAAATCTCGTTCCCACACAATCCAATTTGCCCAAGCTTGATCAATGCTGACATCGAACACTTTTTTAAACTGGCTGGTGAAATAGGCTTTACTATCATCTGGGCGGGAAACCCATTCGATGAATTTCTCAGGCCCGTGGGTGTTGGCTACATAACTGATAAAACGCGTACCATAGAGGTAGGAATTAACACCAATCTGGAAATCGGTGGTTTTACCTTCGGATTCCAGTCCAACAATATCATAAATAATTGCATTATCACGGACTTTGGTGCGGAAAGCCATCTCATCATAAGCCCCAAAAACACGGCCCTTGGTATTGGCCATCCAGGATTCCATAAATACTGCTGATCCTTCGTGATACCAGCGCGGAGCATAACGTCTCGGGTTTGTAAGATAGCTGTACATAATTGAGAGCGGATCATCAATAGAGGTAGAAACTTTCCCGCGAAAAAGACCACGCCAAAATCGATCCCTCTTGTTAGGCATGTCAGTAGTAACAATATGTGTTAATTCATGGTGCATGAGCCAGTTCATTCGCTCACTTGCCGGCATTGTTTCATATACATAATTAAAGGGTCCAATCCCAATATTTACATTATTGGTGGGTAGTGCGTCTGCACCACCATGACCAAAGTCCCCGAAATCCTGCATTAGGATGCTGATATTTTCTGTAGGGGTATATCCGAAAAGATTACGATGGAAATTATAGGAATTCGTAAAGGTACTAACAAGTTGAGGAAGAAGATATTTATGTAGCGGACTGGTATAAATTATATCAACATCCTCAGTTTCTGTCGTCTTCAACTGTCCCCAGGCTGAGGTAGTCCAGAATCCAGAACATAATAATATAACTAAAAGGGTTCGCACAATCATTGTATTCACAGGTTGCTTTACTGTTATTGGGTGAATTTCGTTAGGATGTAAATCTAAAGTCAAATGGTATAAATAAAAGAAAGGCGGTGACTTTATTCTTCTTAACCAAGAAAACGAGTCCCTACAAATAGGTCTTATCGCAAATTTGATGCTTAAGCGATGGGCGTCTCTTTAACCTAGACTAATAAAACCCCCTAGGCGCCCTTTAAGCTGTGAGTCATTTCCGTGATTTTTAGAGGGGCGCGTCTATAGCGTCCCTCTAAAAACGCCCTATATTATTTAATTATCTAAACTAAACGCACCTTTAAATTCTGAGCTCTGGAGCATGTTTTTAAACTCCCCAGTACTTAGAACATTTTTAAACTCCGCATTACCAAGCATAGCGCTGAACTCTGGAGAGCCCAACATGGCGCCAAACTCTGCGTTGCCTGCTAAGGCACGAAAACCAGGATGTCCTATCATAGCATTGAATTCCGGAGAGCCCAACATAGCGCCAAACTCTGGGTTGCCTGCCAAGGCACTAAATTCGGCAGAACCTAGCATAGCATTAAACTCTGCGTTCCCTGCCAAGGCACCAAATTCTGCATTACTTAACATGGCACCAAACTCTGCGTTCCCTGCCAAGGCACCAAATTCCGCATTACTTAACATGGCACCAAACTCTGCGTTCCCTGCCAAGGCACGAAATTCCGCATTCCCAAGCATAGCGTTAAACTCTGGAGAGCCCAACATAGCGTTGAATTCTGGGTTACCTGCCAAGGCGCTGAATTTAGCAGAGCCTAACATGGCATTAAATTCTGGATTCCCAGCCAAGGCACGAAATTCCGAATTACTCAACACCGCATTGAATTCCGGAGAGCCCAACATAGCGTTGAATTCTGGATTCCCAGCCAAGGCACGAAATTCCGAATTACTCAACATAGCGCCAAACTCTGGATTCCCAGCCAAGGCACCAAATTCGGCAGAACCTAACATGGCATTAAATTCTGGATTCCCAGCCAAGGCACCAAATTCGGCAGAACCTAACATGGCATTAAATTCTGGATTCCCAGCCAAGGCACGAAATTCCGCACTACTCAACATTGCTCCAAACTCTGGATTCCCAGCCAAGGCACGAAATTCCGCACTACTCAACATTGCTCCAAACTCTGCGTTCCCTGCCAAGGCACCAAATTCCGCATTACTTAACATGGCACCAAATTCTGGGCTGGCTGCCAAGGCGCGAAACTTTGCATTACCAAGCATCGCATTGAATTCCGGAGAACCCAGCATTGCATTGAACTTTGGATTACCTGCCAAGGCGCTGAATTCAGCATTATTTAACAATGCATTGAATTTTGGGTTACCTGCCAAGGCGTTGAATTTTGGGTTACTAAATGTCGCACCAAACTCTGGACTGGTTGCCAATGCACTAAACTTTGGGTTCCCAAGAATAGCCTGAAATTTTTTGCTTCCGAGCATATTCATAAACTTCGCGTTTTGTGTCATGCTTTGGAATTCTGAGCTAGTTACCATTTCTTTAAATTCTTGGTCTTGCATCAGGCGGCTGATAGAAGCATCTCCCAGTCTTGCATCGCCTTCAACAAACTGTCCCTCTACAGCGCGACGCTTTCCTATTGTACCGGAAAGACCATCGCTACCGGGAGGATAGGTGACTACGACGAGCGCAACGATCATAACAACAACGCCTATACCAATTAGCAGGGTTGTGTTTTTTCTACCGTTGTTATCACTCAATTTACTTGCCATAATAGGCCTCCTTTATTTTACTTTGTATATTTACACAATAAATCCAAGTTATTATGGTTTTACTGTTTTGACAAGAAAATTAAGAGTTTTTGGACTGTCTGGATGTGATGGGGAGCACATATCATACACAATTAATAATGCTTTCAAAACCGATCCTTTATACTGTTTCCCTTAAATGTAACATTCTATAAATTGCAGGACTGTGAGCACACACAAAACTGTCCGGATTACTAATCAGCGCGATCAAATTGACACGGTGCGAAAATTCTTTGACAATTACAGTAAGGAAAATAAGCTTACCGAAAAAACAGTTCACGATATCCAAATGGCCCTTGATGAACTGCTTACAAACATCGTTAACTATGGTTATGAAGATAAAGATGAACACCAGATTGACGTACACTTCGGCATTAATAATAACGCAGTTAATGTAGAAATTGTTGATGATTCAAAGCCATATAACATATTGGAGCAGGAGAATCCTGACATATCTCTATCAGTCGAGGACAAGCCTATTGGTGGGCTGGGCATATTTCTGATAAAAAAACTTATGTCCAATGTGGATTATTATACCGAAGAGGGGAAAAATCATTTAGTCATGACTAAAGAATTAGTATAAGGAAAAATCACTATGGAAATACGTGATAAAAAAGAAGGTGATATTGTCATTCTGGAACCGATCGGGCGGATTGATACAAACACTTCCAGTGAATTTGAGAACAAGATTGTAGAAGTGATGGATAGCGGTGTCACCAGATTTGTAGTTGACCTGAAGGAAATTGACTACATTTCTAGCGCTGGACTAAGAGTATTCCTAATGGCAATAAAAAAACTGAAATCACTTGGTGGAAGTTTCATTATATGTTCAATGAGCGATCATATAAAGGAAGTCTTCGATATTTCTGGCTTTACCCCCATTTTCACTATTACAGCTGACCAGGCCAGTGGCTTAACGGCCGCCTGATCTATTTGAATTTATATTATGAGTGATAAGCCAAGCCGCGAAGTCCGCAACTTAAACGCACTTTTGGATGTGGCTAAGGCTCTGGGTGCAGAAATGCAACTGGATAACCTACTACCAGTTATTATTAGCAAGACCACGGAAGTAATTGATGCGGAACGAAGCAGTCTCTTTATTTACGATGAAGATACCAATGAGATGTGGAGCAAAGTGGCCGAAGGAATGGACTCAAAAGAAATCCGCTTCCCTGTAGGTGTTGGGATTGCGGGAGACGTAGCTAAGACGCTAAAAACAGCAAATATTCCTGACGCCTATAAAGATGACCGTTTTAACCCGGCCTTTGATAAAGAAACCAACTACCGTACCAAATCCATATTGTGCATGCCTATGCTTAATAATGAGGGTGCGCTAGTGGGCGTGGTGCAGGTTCTAAATAAAAAAGACGGCAGTACATTTGACGATAAGGATGAATCGCTCCTGGAAGCTCTTTCAGTCCAGGCTGGTGTGGCGATTCAAAGAGCCCGACTGCTGGAGGCGTTCGTTGAAAAACAGCGGATTCAGGAATCTCTCAAATTGGCGGCGGACATTCAGATGGGTATGCTTCCTAAGGACTTTCCTGCCTTCCCTGACCGGGATGATTTTGACTTATTTGCCAGCATTATACCAGCCAAAGAAGTCGGTGGAGATTTCTACGATTTTTTCCTTATTGACGATGACCACCTATGCTTTGTGATTGGAGACGTGTCAGGCAAGGGCGTCCCTGCCGCACTTTTCATGGCTGTGACCAAAACACACGTAGCCGCCAGTACAATTCCAGGTATAGAACCTTCAGATATCCTGATCAGGGCCAATGATGAATTGTGCAAGGAAAACGATCAAGGCATGTTTTGTACAATTTTCTATGGAATTCTAAACACCAAAACCGGGGAAGTTAGTTATTCAAACGGTGGGCACAATCCACCATATCTAGTGCGCGCCGATGGCTCTAACGAACAATTAGAGGGAACGGATGGGATTGCCTTAGGAGTGATGGATGGAATGGATTTTGGCGTCAATACGCTAACCCTTGGTAAGGGAGAAGCAATTTACTTGTACACGGATGGAGTAAACGAGGCCATGGATGATGGCGGTAATGAATATTCTTACGAACGTCTGGAAGAATTCCTAAAAATGTCAAAGGGACAGTCTATCACAGAAATTGTAAACGGCAGTTTGGATGATGTAAGTGGTTTTGTTAAAAACGCTGAACAATCCGACGACATTACGGTCCTTGCTGTTCGTTATAACGGATAATCCATTACTTTTGAGTTTCCTGCTTAACTCTGTGCTATTTTATTAATAGCATTTTCCCTGATATAGAAGGCCCACCCCCATCAAGATGATAATAATATACTCCTGAGCTTACAGCTTTATTGTATTGATCCTTCCCCTTCCAGTCGAAAACTATATCGCCTGCGGTGAAAGAACCATTATATAGCTGCTTGACTAAATAGCCTGCAGTATTGTATATCTTTAGACTTCCCGACATATCATGGGCAACATTTAAGACAATTTTTGTTTCGTATGTAAAGGGATTAGGGAAATTACCATAAATATCTACTGTAGGTTGAATTTCACCTAAAAATACAAAGTCCATATCCTTAATGTTAAATTCAATATTTTTTATCCTCACTTGGAGCAGGCCCTGTCCCGCATCGATAAAATGATCACCAGTTGTTCTCCATTGCCAATTTTGCCAGCCTCCAGTATTAGGCACGCCTATTTCACCAGTAATGGGTTCATTATTATAATATAATTGTAGCCTGCCGTTACCTTCAATGGCAGCAACGCGTATACGTATGGAATACATACCGCTGGAATCTGCTGTAATTGTATAGCCTGTCCAATCGTGTAAATTTGTCCAGCCCACATTATAATTTGCACCGATATTATCGGTGCTTTTTTCGATATCAACGCCATCATTACGATAGGACCAGCCGCTATTCCAGGGCACAGAATTACCGCCAAATTTGTCTGGATCCTCATAGACATCATCCCGATATGCAACACCATTAATACCAAGATCATAATCAACTGCCGCTAACAATCCTGGGATATGATGATCCTTATACGGTTTTGCTTTTGTACCAAATTCAGGATCATTGAACGCAGCTAAAAGTCCAATATTAGGACGACAATTTTCTATAAGGTATGCACTAACCAATTCTTGTAGACCATCTTCTGCGTTTGATTGTGATGGTCTAGGCCCCAAGTTCGACCAGTAATTAAGAATGGACCTAAATCCTGGGGGTACGTCAATGCCCAATAAGGTTGACACGCTACCAATGTGCTTATAATTCCACCAGCTCCACCCGATATTATTTTCATCAAACAATTTAATTTTATGGTATGCCCAGTGGTTGGAGTTCTCTCCTGTTTCACCAACCCATAATGGTACATCATAATCTTGGCTCATGCCTACATACTGATCAACCCAACCGGTTTGATCGCTGGGACCAACATAATGATGGAAACTATACGCCATATTATCATCAAACGGAGGTGTTAGGCTTGTAAAATCGTTCCCATACCAATTACCCTCTATAAAGACAATATGGTTTTGATCAATGCTACGGATTGAATCCACTATCTCAATATAAAATTGGCGCAAATTTCCTGATGTGAAACCTCCCTCCAAAACAGGTTCATTAATTAGATCATACCCACCAATCCATTGCGACTCAGAATAATGGCTGGCGATATATTTCCAAATTGCAACTGCCCAGTCACGATTATATTCATGCACCCACAGTCCGGCTTCATTCCCATCACCATCAGAAAAATCGTTTCTGTTTTGCCCTCCCGGTGCGCAGTGCATATCTAGAATAAGGTATATTTCATTATTGGAACACCACTCAAGTAATGGGTCAATTATATTGAAACCATCTTCAACAAAAACACCTGTATCAGGCGAAAAAAATTTGTAGTGAAAAGGAACCCGTAGGCAATTAAAACCCCAGTTTGATAGCTGAATAACGTCCGTTTCAGTTATGTAAGCTGAATAATAATCGTTGTAAAACTGGCTGGCGGTACTATCACCTACTAATTCAATAATTTTCTGTTGAATTACTGATGTTGAGCCATAAAAACCGCTGGTATTCCACATATAGCCTTCTTGTACTAGCCAGCCACCCAGTCCAAAACCGCGCAACTGTACTGTGGCCCCGCTATCATCAACAAAAACCCGGCCGGATGTGCGTAAATACCCATGCAAAGAAGCAGATAGAAAGACGGATAACAAAACTGTAAAAATAAAGGGGTGCGCTCGATATAAAATAATTAATTTAATAATTTTATTGAAACACGCGGATATAATCGACAATCATCCATTGGGGGAATCGGGTGGTATTATCAGGGCTACCAGGCCAAACGCCACCAACTGCAACATTCATTATAAAATAGAAATCATCATGAAATGCACTTAAAGCTGCCGGTGTTATATCAATCGTGTTGAAGTTTACATCATCAAAATACCAGCGTATGTTCTGTTCATCCCAAATAATGGAATAGACATGATATTCCTCGCTTAAGTTCGATTCATTTGTATACCCTTGGCCATACGATACGTGACCACCTTGATCCCAGTGTGCGGTTCCACGAAGTACATTATCTCTACCATCTCCACCGCCAATCATTTCCATAATATCAATTTCACCACAGGCAGGCCAACCAACTTGCAAATGATTACTTCCTAGCATCCATAGCGCTGGCCATATACCTTGTCCTTCCGGCATAACGGCACGAATATCCACACGACCGTATTGAAAAGATTGCTTCCCTCTTGTAATTAATCGGGAAGATGTATAATTACTATTGTCTAGTGTTTGTCTTCTTGCTTCAATAACAAGATTGCCATCAATTATACTGGTATTATCTTCTTGATAATTTTGTAATTCATTGTTTCCCCAGCCCCAGTTTCCGGTGCCAATCTCAAACGTCCAGTTATTACTGTTTATTTCTGGTCCATCAAACTCATCGCTCCACACTAAAGTCATTCCTGCATATGTTTCTGGTGTTGAATAGCCAGTTTCAGGAATGGAAAAACTATGTTCATCATCATTAATGATAGTAATCGTAGCGGTGTTATTATCTATTATTACATTCAATGGATTTTCAAGCCTGATTGAAAATATTTCATTATCCTCAGGAATATTATCGCCGAGAATTTCAATATTAAATGAGGACTGTTCTTGGCCAGCAGAAAAGATAATTACTTCATATAAATCCGTATAATCTTCACCCTTAATAGCCGTACCATTTACAGTACGTACATCAACGGATAAATCATAATCAACAGAATGTGTTAAGGTCAACATTACCTCGAGATAATTGGTAGTATTTCCTTCTTCTACTTGGGCGCTCTCAATAAAAACACTAGGCAACTTCTTCTCATCATTTGAATTACATGAATTAAGAATAAATAAAATATATAGAGCTGTGAAAATCCTTGGAAGTTTCATAGATAAAGTTAGTTATTAATTACATTTAGCTTGTGTTTTATAGCGCGGAAAGTATCAAGCTTGATATTCCACAAATTAAGGTTATATAATATTAGGCGACAGAATAACCTGTCACCTAATATTATCAATACTGGATTATTTTACTGAGAAACAAACGTAAAACGCCACCATACACCAGTACCACATTCAATATCTAATACAAGTCTTTTACCAGTACCATCTCTAACAAACTCTGTAATCGTATAAGTGATTGATGTCGGAACATCAACATTTGGAAGTTCACCTGCATTATTGGCTTTTGGTAAACCCATAAAAGCACCTGCACCACTTAAAGTTAGAGTTGTATCAGTTGCTTGATAGGTGTATGAACCTGATCCGTCATGAGGAGCAAGTGGTGTACCGCACTGATCGGAACTAACTCCTTGAAAAACGCCTTCCAGCCATGTTTCCCCATCCATTACAATAGAGAATGAACCATCGCTACCCAGAGTATATTTATCATCCATGAAACAAGCTCTTGTAGTAAGATCAGCTTCAGATAATGACCACCAACTTCCATCGCCCTGGGTTGGTCCTACAGCTAATGCAGCAGCTTCAGGAGCCACTTTCCATGTATCGTTAAGATCTGCAAGTGTTAAGGCGCCTGTCAGTTCGAGTGATTTAGAAACAGAATCAGAACCGCCGGAATTTGTTGCAGTCAACATTACATCATAGGTCCCACTAGTTGGAAATGTATGGCTTGGGCTCATTTCTATCGATGATTCTTCATCGCCAAAATCCCAACTATATGTATCGGCATTTAATGAGGCATTAGTAAATGTAACCATTAACCCATTATCTGGATCTATTGCGTATATGAATCTTGCAGTTGGCGCTTCAACTGAAGATGAATCATCTTCACATCCGGCAGTAAAAATCATCGTGAAAAAAAATATTGCCAACAATAAATTCTTCATGGTTTTTCCTTCCTAATTATATAATTATTTCACAAGAGTCATTTTCTTGACTTTTCTGAACTGTTTCCCACCAACAAGTTCATAGAAATATAGACCACTTGGTAAAGCATTGCCATTGTGATCCCTGCCATTCCATTGAACATTGTGTGTACCAGCATCCAACCGCCCTTTATCCACATTTGCAACGAGCTGACCCATAACATTATAGACGTTCAACCCTACATCCAATTTCGTGGGTAGGGTAAAAGAGATGGTGGTTGTAGGGTTGAACGGGTTAGGATAATTATTCGCCAGGGAGAATTCTGTTGGTACAACATCGCTAATAACCCCTATTGATGTTTGAACAGCTACAAGTTTATAAGTCCAAATTCCTGATCCAATGCTTATCGATACAGTCATTGTATCGTTACCGCTTGAAAAGGCTATATCATAAGTTCTAGATGCTATCGCAGAATCAGCGTTCGCCGCTCCAAGTTCACCTCCGTTGTATACCTTCGGAAGACCTAAATAAGCACCTACTCCATGAAGTGTTACTGTACTATCAGTATAGGTGTATGTCGCTGCATTTGAACCATCATGAGGGGACACTGGCGATCCACAGCCATCTGCTGCTATGCCCTGCCAAGCCTCAATCCAGGTTTCTGTACCGAGAACATTACTGAACGAACCATCTGCATTAAAAACATACTCGTCATCGAAATAACATTCTCTTGTAGCAAGATCCCCAAGGCTGTTTGCCCACCATGTCGAACCATCGCCTGGTCCTACATGCAACGCGCTTGCCTCATAAGAGACTCTCCATGTCCCTGCCCAATTTTGACCAAAAATGCATAAGGGCATCATTAAAATAATTGAACTTAATATCGTTTTTTTCATTGTGTTTTCTCCCTGCTATACTATCCTAAGAAATTACTAAAATAAAAGTTTCGATAGATAGCGCGCTTCTTAACTAAACGACGATAATAAAACATAAAGGCGGGGTGTTCTACCCCGCCTTTATGCGTTCAATGTGTTATTATATTGACCCTACTTAACCAGTATTAACTTCTTAATTGACCTGAAATCACCGGCCTGGATATGATAAAAGTACATACCAGACGATAGTGGGTTGCCATACATATTGGTACCGTTCCAGCGCACGGCATGGAAACCAGGATCCTGTATAGCATTAACTATAACAGCAACCTTCTGTCCTAGTACGTTATAGATCTCCATCCGAACATGAGACTGTTCAGGAACATCATATTGTATGGTCGTAACCGGGTTAAACGGGTTTGGATAGTTTTGATGTAAGGCAAAAACCTCTGGCAATATACCTTCATCAACAGACAGCGCATAACCAGCATCTATTACTAAGAACCTATCATCTGACACAACAAGTTCAAATGGCACAGGTTGGTAAATTGGAATGCTGTCCGTCACTCCAATTGCCCATTCGCCTGAAATAACATTTTCACCAATTGATGCCATTGCCGGCACGAGCAGATTGTAAGGCACCTCGAACGATAGCAGCGCTGTTGCTGCAATATCAACCGGTATCATTTCAAACTCTCCGCCGAAAACAAAATAATACATTAATTCATGGTCATCCGCATCCGTGCTTGCTTCCCACGAGAACGAAACGCCAAGATTATTATTCTGATCAACATAATTGCCACTAGCATCTAGGTTTATCATGATTGTATCGTTATCAGCTGGGCTTAACAATGTAGGCATCGTTGGGGCCTGGTTCATCGGCGCCGCACAAGCTACATTAGAAAGACCCGCAACAACGACATCTCCTTCAGGATATGAAACATGCTTCGGCTGAACCCGATAACAATGTTCTTCACCAAAAGATACGTCTGCATCAGTAAAAGTTGTGAACTCATGATCAGCTACAAGCATTTCGCCATCACGATAGACGTTAAATACATCATAGTGATCCTGGGGTATTTCATCAAGTACAAAGATATTGTCCACATGGAAATAGTCTATGTTATATGAATTACCTCCACGGAATGAAAAAGCAACCTTCATTTGTGCTGTACCAGCACCAACGGGAATCACATGTCTTGACCAATAACCCTCTGGTCCAGATGGTCCATACCAACTGGAATCAGCCAGCTCCCAAACAGTTGTCCATGTTGCACCGTCGTCATAAGAAATATGAGCCGCCGCCGTATCACGAGCGTCTGGATACAAATGATCGGAATAGTCATCTAAATACTCGTCAAACATGAGCACCACTGACGTATCGCCACTTGCATCGAAAGAGTCAGATATTATCCACTGATCAAAGTCTGTTTGCGTAGGAGACCAATAATATCTTATCCAACCCTGGTCCCCCTCATCAAAACTTCCACTGCTATTGTTATCAGTATATGCTTTATCCCAGTTCGTAGGCTCATCACTGCTTAAATCTATTGTCGAATCTAAGACAGCATCGTATTCAACAAACTGAGTGGGCTCGTCGAAATCAAAAGAAGCGCTGAATCGAATTTCTGGAATACGGTTGACATCCACTGGCTCACAAACTTCACAATCAGGAGCGCTTAGATATAGCGGACGATTGTTTTCATCAAATCCAACAGGTGTCCCTCCGGGATCCTGAGCAGAACTTAATGGCATGCCCCAGCTTAACTGAATTGATCCAGGGTCTCCGTGCGCCATCAGGTTGCCCGGTCCTGGTTCTAAACCAATCTTCACATCGTCAATTCCCCAACCGCTGCGGTAATAATAATAGCCTTCATGATATCTAAAACCAATCTGGACATAGTTATGTCCAACTACATGATCTGAAACATCAAACATAACTGATTCCCAGCCATCTGTCGCCGAACTCAAGCTTCCCACAGTAGTCCAAGGTCCATAGCTATTTCTAACCACAACCTCAAAATCACCCCAAGAACTTGAACTTTTTAAAACATATGTTTCAAAGTTCAAATATGCAGCTTGAACCTCATTTTCATGACGGAAAAATGGCGTTACCAATATTGCTGGAGAACTTGGGTCTGCAAAAGTACTGGAATCATTGTTTATGTAAGCAAACTCACCATGGTAAGGGAATGTAAACGTAGCTCCACTTGCATTTTCTGCGTCGCCGGTTGACCAATCGAAAACATCCGCGCCTTCACTTGACCAATCCCCTGGCAATGGGCCTCCCATAGCATAAAAATCCTCATGAAGCGGCAGAACTGCCTCTACAACCGCGCCAGGTACACCCATAGCTGTATTGGAAGAACCGCTTTCACCCTCATTATACACCGCTGTTACATAGTAATGGTATTTCATGTAGTTAGTCACACCAGCATCTGCATAAGAAGTGCTTGCTGAAGATGAATCATGTAACGTAAAGCTGGTAGATCCCTCCGCTTTACGAAAAACATTATAATGAGCAAGCGACCGTGAGCTCGCCATGTTCAAGTTAGACGGCTCTATTTCAACCGTTTTAAAATACGGTTCAGGGTTTGTGTTGAATCTCGGGTCTTCCACCGGTGATGACGGCGTTTCAAGAACGTCGTGGATATCAATAAACTGATATCCTACACTTCCGCCTGTACCAGGAGCAGACCATGAGAGATTAACCACACCATCTTCAAAGTTAGTAGCAGATAGGTTTGAGGGCCCCATAGCCACAAAGACTTCGCGACCATGAACTTGTATATTGTCCACAAGGACACCAAAACCTCTTACAACAGAACCGTCAGAATCAAACAAGAGGGCGAATTTAGCATCCGTCATTGTATCGATCGGGGCTAAATCTATGCTCCAATCTTCCCAACCGCCGGTATTACCACTTCTTGAGCCTAAAATCATCCACGTATCAGTAGTGTCGGCTGCGCTCTTTACCATTGCTTTAACATAATCCCAGCCGGACTCTGTATCTACCCAGAGGTCCATACTAAGTGATTTTTGATTTGCTCCAGAAAGTAAAGTTAAATCAACCACTCCAGGCGCATGCCAAATACTGTAACTGTTGTTTACATATCCGGTGTCACCATTGGTTGTGTCTACATCATTTAGAGCCAACATCATACTGCCAGAAGCAGGGGCTATCAAGGTGTCTAGATAATTATTCCATGAAACATACATACTGGTTTGAAGGCTTCGAACAAGCGTCCATTGCGTTCCCGCAGCTGAAGAAGATGTGTCCACAAAACCAGAATCTGAAGCAGCCTCAAAACCATTAACAAAGACAACTGAATCCGGAGACGGATACAAACCAACATCCATCATTGTGAATCCCGCCCCACTAGCATTAATACTAAACGTTGCCGGGGTGTAGCCATCTTTAGAAAATGACAAGGATGTGCCTTCAAGGCTAGAGGCAGTAACATAACCACCGCTAGCGCCAGTTGTATCTGATCGCAAGTCTGAAGTCACCATAACACCGCTCAAAGCAGTTCCTGTAGATACATTCGTTACTGTACCGTGATATTCGGCGTGTAAATGAATATCATCTACAGTTCTTGGCAGCAATTGATAACCACCATATGGATCAGAAGAATGATACTGACCCATGACCGCCACCAAGTCAAATATACCATCAGGCGCATCTGCCAGCTGGTTAATGTCTGTTGTATTATCTACTCTGACATCAAACGTGCTACTTTGTCCATGGGATGCTTTTATTGTAAACCCATATCCGCCACTGGCCCAGTTGGAATCTAATCCAGCTGGGGACGTGTCTGCCCAAGTAAGCATACGCGTTTTCAATAACATGCCTTCGTGCGCTTCCGCCACTGATGAATCCTGTAGTGCTTCCAGAGTTGTCAGTTTTGGAGCAACAACATTACCAGTATCATGTACAAAGAAAGCCATGTCAGTGGACCCTATCTCAAGCAATCCGCGATAAACCAGGAGCTCACCGCGCACAGTGACCTTATCACCAACATTAACACCATTGTGGAAATCACTGGCGTAAATAGCTATGCCAGCAGAATCATCCTGAACATATGCCGGCCCGCCAAACTGATCAGACACCGTTACAATACCCTGAACAAGAGCAAGGCTGTCATCCCAAACATAGGAACCGTCTGCATTCATTGCACGGTAATGCCTGATTGGTTTAATTGTTGTTTTTGCGGGTAATAAAAATCTGTCTACCCACAGGCGATCCATTGTTTCATTACCGTAGTTGCGATCAACGATAGCAAAACGGACATCAGAACCAACATAAGCAGATAGGGCATATTCATACCGCGCCCAATCAACTACACCCATCATTGGTACGCTGTCCAACTTTACCCAAGACCCTAGATCTTTGGATATCATCACATCCATATAATCAGGATCTACAGTAGAAGAATAATGAGCATCAAAAATTAGCTTATCAGTAGAGTTTCCAACAGAGTATAGCGGTGATATTAGCCAGTTCTCAGACATAGCTTGATCAGTGGCTTTATTTGAATATGCAGCCCTGGATCCATGTGAAGACATCACAGAAGAACCAAAGGTCCACCCGTTTTCATCGCCATCTGCATCTGTGGCTTTCCAACCAGCAGGCGCACTATAACCCTCGAAGCTTTCGAGCGTATGTGTGAAATCTGCTTTGATCTTATAGGTGTCTGATCCATCGCTAAAAGATGTGTCGTTGTGAACTAGTGTAACAGTTGCGCTATACTTACCCATAACCAAAGCACTATCTGCAACACTAAAGTTGAGCGCTATTGTTCCTTGTGGCAGAACAGTATCAGAAACAACAGCAACTGTCATGTCACTATCATCGCTTGTTACTGAACTAAATATCAGTGTATCACCACCAGTGTTTTGACCAATGGACACAGCTGTTCTTACAAGGCCACTATCAAGATAGGTAACGCCATTATGTAAAACGGTAGAGCTGAGATTAAGTATGGGCACATTCGGCGCATCAGAAAAATAGATATTGTCTAAATAAATACCAGCACCTGTGGCCGAAGAACCTCCACTATTTGCATCCACATAATGTAAGCCATAGTAGTAGGTGGTCCCAGATAGATTGTAGGCATCCACAAAGTAAAGGACCCAATCTTCTGTTACATCTGAAGCGGTAGCTGAAACAACAAAACTGTCCAGCGTTACTGCATTCGCCAAATCAGCCACCGTATTACCTGTCAATAATTCAACATACAGTTTGGATGTGGTGGTGGGTGTGGCATCACTAGTCTTCATGTGAAACGATAACCGTTCACCATCTGCATCAATTGTATATGCTGGTGTAATAAGCCATGATTCACCCCCATATTTATGGGAAGAAACCATGACTGAGTTGGAACCGCCAAGATTACTGGTTGATGTGTTGTCTGTCCAGTAGGTACCTCCAGCGGTGTTTTGACGTACAAAACCCGCTGAATCGTAATCAGCAAATTCAAAGTGATTATAATCATCAGCCACGAAAGCATATCCTAACACCTGCGTACTGTCTTTAGTTCCCGCTATTCCAGCGCTGTTAGATGTGAAATCAACATAACTTGAATCAAACCCATCTGCTGCTGGGGCATATGTTACTGTTAGTGTCATGCTACTATCAGGAAGAAGATCAATCGTTGCTGGCGAGACAGTAAAGTCTGTAGAGCGCGATGTAATTGTTCCTGTAAGGGTGTCCAAGCCTGTATTGCTTACAGTTGTTGTCAGGCTTTGTGAACCACCTGTGCCTGCTGCCGTATCAACCGGTAATCCGTAAAAATTAAGAGAAGAGGCAGCAATCGTTATTGAAGGCACTGCTGGGAGCGGGTACAATACTTCGTCAAAACCTGCGTCCCAGTCTCCAGCCCCTCTCCTTGCAACGAATGTAAAAGTTCCTTTCGTACCTGCGTGGGCGGAAAGATCCACTTTTGCTGCTGCCCAAGAAGCTGAATTATTATCTGTAACAGACCAAATAAGTTGGGCGCTACCTCCAGTGGGAGTATAAGTAACTAAAAGAGAATCTCCTCCTGTCATGGTGTGAGCGCTTGAGGAGTTATAACCTCTAGCGTTGTAAGCAAATGTCAGTGAATCGCCACTAGCCATGGGGCCAGCAGTTGTGGTAGTGAAGGACTTCCGCTGACTAGACGAGGTGCCATACACATTTGCTTTTACATACGCACCGCTTGATCCACCGCTAGCCGCATTCACCCAGTAACCAACTTTTGGCCAAGCTGGATCTGTAGGCATTCCACTATCGAAAGATTCCAGAGCATAGCCTGCTGGCGTTGTACTAGCAACAACAACGGTTGTATCCGGAGTCTCGATCAGAATTTCATCATACATAGCATACCAGTCATATGAATTGCCACCAGAGGATCCAGTATGAGAGTCTACTCCATCAAACACAAAATATCCATTCAGGCCATTTGCAGAGGCCGGTACGGTTACAGTGGCAACGTTCCAATTGGCTGTTGCTGTGTGGTTGTTGCTGTTAATGCTCCATAAAACCTCACGCACTGCGTTGTCACTGCTTTTCAATATTACGCTCATTGAGTCACCTGCATTAAGGGTTGTTGCAGTCAGGCTGCTATAATTAACAGCACGATAGGCAAAACGCAGTGTATCACCGGTTGTAAATGGGCCGCGCAGATC
>ENA-UPTF01000067-UPTF01000067.1-marine-metagenome-genome-assembly--contig:-NODE-67-length-67574-cov-6.974058_pt1:50000-67574 | contig 67574 bp, 40 predicted proteins | sample MGYA00238166_ERZ767019 | MGnify/ENA primary metagenome ERZ767019 (study PRJEB28930, sample SAMN06266391) | marine metagenome | isolation source: Sea water from 250 m depth | place: Atlantic... | reverse complement strand
TTCACGAGGGCGTTGGATGACGAGACGTTCGTGTATGCACCTCGTCCGATGGCTACGGATCCGGGGCGTCCTGCTGTGCAGGCTCCGGCTCCTGTCCAAGAGGTTGCAGCTCCGAAGAAGGGCAGGGACTTCAGACTCATCGCAGCCGTCGGTGTCGCAGCCATCATGACCGGAATCGCCGCATGGGGTTGGCTACAACCCGAGCCAGAAGCCAACACTATCAGAGTTAGTACCTCTGATCCTGCAGTGAAATTTCCCCCAGGTAGTGGTGAGAGGCTTGCGATCTCACGCGATGGATCAATGATTGCTGTTGCGACTTCTGAAGCAGGAGTGGATGGGTTGCTTATACGCCGTGCCGATGAACGGAATTTCCGTGTGATTTCAGGCACCGAAGGAGCGACCACTCCGACGTTTTCACCCGATGGGCAGTGGCTTGCATTTAGTGCCGGCGGGGAAATCAAGCGGGTTGAAGTCGAAGGCGGCCCGGTGCTCCCTATAGCGGCTGGAGCGGTAGGTGCTCACTGGGGTACTGATGATAAGCTCGTATTCACCACAGTTGAGGGTAACCTTTACCAGGTTTTGGCTTCAGGTGGAACTCCAGAACTCATCCTGGAGGATGCGGGTGGGCGAGCTCGTCCATACCTCTTGCCTGATGGTCGGGCCGTGATTTTCCAAGGGCCTGGGGATTTTGAAAGCAGGAATCTGATGGTCCTGGAGATTGAGTCTGGAGAAGTTACAGACCTTGGAATCGGTAACGTAAATAATCCTCGCTATATCTCCACAGGACATGTGGTATATGGCCATGGGAGCCAGGCGCTGATGGCTATTCCTTTTGATCTAGGAAGCCTGAGGACGAGCGGTGACCCGACAACTGTCCTGCCGGAAATCTTAGTGTATGGTGGTGGTGCGACTCAGTTTGCTGTGTCTGAGAATGGGATTGCTGTCTATGCGGTTCCTGTTGATGGTGGTGCATCAACAGATGTAGCCGAACTCGTGATGGTAGATAAAGCAGGGATGGAGACTGCTCTGCCGGCCGCAGGGGGATTTTTCATGCATCCGAGGTTTTCACCTGACGGAAGACGAATTGCCTATACAGGATCAGACGGGATTTTCGTTTATGGTCTTGATACTGGAGAAAACTTACCGATGTACGAGGGCTCCTCACCTCACAGTAGCCCGTGGTGGTCCCGCGATGGAGAGTATGTGTATTTCAGTATATCCACGGGCACAGCCACAATCTTAGATGGATTCCGACGGCGCAGTGACGGCTCAGAGCCAATGGAACAACTTTTTCAGCGTCCCGAAAGAAATATTCCGCTCGCCTCATCTTTAGATGGCAATCAATTACTGGTGATGGAGGGGACAGCTGATCGTGGCTGGGATCTCTTAAGAACGCGCCAAGAAGCTGATAGTCTGGTTTTTGAAGAATACCTGCGTGCTGACTGGAATGAGACAATGCCAACAATTTCACCTGACGGTCAGGTGGTTGCATACGTATCGGATGAATCAGGAAGACCGGAAGTCTATGCCAGTTCATTTCCGATCCCAGGCACTAAGGTGCGTGTCTCGAGTGGTGGAGGTGGGGGTTCAGAACCAGTGTGGGCACCTGACGGATCAGCTATCTACTATAGGGATGGGCCAAGGGTCATGCGCGCGCCGATTTTACCAAGCCGGACATTATCGACGGATACACCTGAGGAATTGTTCCTTGGCGCCTGGAGTCGTGTGGCTTCCTCCTTTCCTCCTCCCAGAACCAATTGGGATATCACTCCGGATGGCGACAGTTTTCTTTTTGTCAATCAGCCTGGTGCGACTCTCGGCGACGGGAGTGGTGAACCAGTGGTCACGCTGGAGATTGTGGTGAATTGGTTTGAGGAATTGCGGTCCAGGATCGACAACTAAAAAAATCCAGAAGTGTGATTGGTATTGCTGTTTAGTTGTCATATCCGGGCTCGGAGGGTGTCACACAGAGAGGACATAAGGTCTACAGGCCTATTGAATAAAAGGCATTTTCTTGTGGCATAGTGCCTGCACAATGAGGGGTCAGCAGACAGTTTTCTTCGCGGTAGTTGTACTGCTTTATCCCTCTACTCAGGACACGGTTGAATGATGCCAATGCCTAGGGAAGTTAAGGTGTTTCCAGATCTTATCAGGATTTCTCTAAATCTCTTCTTGCTGGCAATTCTTGCTGGTACAGGACTGACTGCTCAACTCATTCCGATCAGAACTGTTCCAGTTGCATCTGGAGACCAGTTTCTGACAGTTCCGTCAGAAACTCTTGGGATGGGTGGCGTGATGATCGCATTAGATGACTCTCTGGCAGACGGTTGGGTGAATCCCGCCAAAGGTGTTTTCATCGGTGAGTCGTCTTTTCTCGGTGCCCCCACATTCTATGGAATCTCAGATCATGGTGGTGGAGGAAAGACGTTTCCTATGGCTGGACTATTCCAAGGAGATGCCTGGTTTGGTGGCGCCGCCTTGGCAATTCAACAGATCGATAATCCGGATGAGCGCTGGGGGCCTTTCATGGAGCCCGTTTTTATTTGGGACAGTCAACCTCAACGCCTCAGTGACGTTTCTTCGAGGAACCTGTATGCGCGAGGTTTTGTTGGAAGAAAAGTAGATTCTGGGCCTTGGTCTATCGGGTTAGGGTTCTCGACAGCGCAGCTCAATGCGGTTGATGGTGTCGATCTCTTGTATGCAGGATCAGATAGGATCGATCAATCAGGAACTGCTTCTGATGTGCGTCTCGGTTTGTACCGAACAGGAGAACGTGATCGGATTTCCTTAGTTGGTGTCTATAACAGGATTTCGATGACACATGATGTGACATGGACTGATTTCATCTGGAGAGATGATAGGTGTTCTGATCAATTCGGTTGTGAGCCGCCAGTGGCTCGACGTCGTATTGAAGTCAATGAAGACAAGACACGAACGATAGGTGGTCATCTGAACTGGGATCGGGATCTGAGTGCTCCTGGATGGCGGATTGGTGCAACTGCTACAGTGAACCAAAAATCGCATCCTAAAATCCCAAACTATCAGATCCAGAACATTCCTAGGGATCCCGGTACCACATGGGCATACGAGGCAGGTTTTGGTATTGCTCGGACACGTGGAGCGACAACCTTTGGAGTTGATATGGTGCTACAACCGATCTGGAGCGAAACCTGGCAGGAGGCAGATGAACCCGTGACCACTGGCTCAGGCACAGTGATCAAACCGGGCGGAAGAACGATCGAGAATGACTTCTTTTTCACCAATGTTATTCTCAGAACGGGACTCTCGTATGAACTAGGGGATTTAGAACTTCAAACTGGTCTTGAGATGCGTTCCTATGACTATGAGCTCGAACAGGTAAATCACATTGAGGGCTCATTCCGTGATCTAGAGGAGTCATGGATGGAGTGGTCCCCAACCTTGGGAGCTGTACTTCATTTCTCCGATGTGGATCTTAGATATACAGGACGTTTCACAACTGGTACGGGACGACCTGGCACTGCTTGGGAGTGGGAGGAGAATATGGTGCGGGCGGATGCTTTCAACGATTTTATCATCGCACCGGAGGGGCCTCTTACGTTACAGGATGCTTTGGTCCATACACATCAGCTTTCAGTGAGAATTCCAATCCGTTAAATGATCAAATTAAGGCCAGACAAGCTCGCCACCCTTCTAGGGGGGTGCACATTATTAATTGGTTGTGGGGGGTCACCTCCAACTAATCTGGACCTGCTTATTCTGGGTGGAATTCTAGTAGACGGTTCCGGCCAAGAATCCTCCCACACGAACATCGGTGTTCAGGGAGATAGGATCACTTGGATCGGCGAGGACGGAGCGCAAGCCACTGATACGTTAGACGCGACAGGGCTTGTCGTAGCTCCAGGTTTTATCGATGTCCATAGCCATACTGTTCCGGCATTGCTAGAACCTCAGAGGCGCATGAATGAAGGCGTCCTTCGTCAGGGTGTCACGACTGTTGTTGGAGGACCAGATGGCGGCTTCGGTCCCGAGATGATCAGGACAGTGATTGAAGCTTTGGGAAATAATGGCTCAGGCACGAATGTCGCGACCTACATCGGTCATAACGCCATACGCGAAAATGTTATGGGAGAAGACCAACAACGCGCGCCCAATCCTTCTGAGTTCGGTATCATGCGAACGCAAGTCAGAGAAGGAATGGAATTAGGCGCAGTGGGGTTCTCGACTGGACTTATGTACGAGCCCGGAATGTTCTCCGAGACATCAGAAGTGGTCGAGCTTGCTCGAGAAGTAGCTCCCTTCGGTGGTATCTACGACTCCCATGTCCGAAATCCCGTACACGCGTTCGTGGAATCTGATCAGGAAGTTGTGTCAATCTCTGAGGGTGCTGAAATATCTGGGAAGATTGGACACTTGAAGGCGGTCGGGCTTCACAATGAAGGACGTATTAATGACGTGATTGATCTGGTCGAAGGTGCTCGCTCTAGAGGTGTGGAGATCGTCTCTGATCAGTATCCATACGACGGAGCTGCCACTTCCTCCTTGATTGGTATCATCGTCATACCCTCGTCTATGACCGACCTAGAAGGGCTCCGAAGCTCTGGGCCTGTAGATTCCGAAGCAGCAGCACGATTCCGATCAATGCTCGTTGATCCAAGTCGTCGCACTCAATTGAAAGAAGCAAGTGAGAACGGGATTGATGGTGGGTTTGCTTGGTTGAAGGCGACAGGATACAGCAGTATGCGGATAGTGAGCAGCACTGATTATCCTGAACTGGTTGGAGTCTACCTCTCAGAACTCCCTGAAGAAGGACAAGATCCGTTCGATGCAGTGATGGATTTGATTGCTGGGGCATCTGCTTCTGTGAACATCACACTGGGTGCCATTACAGAAGAAGACGTTCGGACGCTGATGATTCAGCCTTGGAATATGATTGCGAGTGATGGGGCCTATGCAGACGGGAGTGAAGCGGGAAGGGGGCACCCCCGAGGAGCGGGCACTTTTGCGCGTTTTCTTGGTCACTACGTTCGCGAAGAGGGAGTTCTACCCTTGGAAGAAGCAATCCGGAAGATCACTTCCTTGCCTGCGGATTTTCTTGGGCTTATGGACCGAGGGCGGATCGAAGAAGGATACGCTGCGGATCTGTCGATCTTTAACGCTGAGACGATCATTGATCGCTCTGACTGGGATTATCCTCAGCGTTTTGCTGAAGGAATCGTGCACGTGTTAGTTAACGGAATCCCAGTGCTTCGCGATGGGAGCCTCACTGGTCAAACACCTGGTGTGTTCCTCTCACCCACGCGCAGTCCCTAAAAGATAATCTTCGTTATCCCGCTTCAGGGAATGCTCAGTCACTCAAGTTAGAATCTCGGCCGTGTAGATACTGCTCGCCCTTCTTCATCATGCTATAAAAGCCCTCTTCATTTGTGTCCTTTAGGACTGTTAGAAGTTGAGAGAGAGCGGAGGAGAGGGCATCGAGAGATTCAGATCCGAACTCATTCAGAGATTGAATTTCGAAGTACAGGTAGGGGTTATCCTCTGCCACTGATCTAGCGACCGCGAGTTGAGCATCAAAGGTCGTGCTAGACATTTGAGCTAGCCTTGGGATCTCCTCCCCGCTTTCGGCAAGTGCAGTAAAGAAGATGATATTGAGCGCGTGAGATAGCCCCAAGACGTAGGCGATCATTCGATCATGACTATCCAAGTCCATTTCTACTAGAGTAGCCATCGTCGGTGTGAAGATTTCCCTGGCTTGAGCCATCCCTTCTTCGCTCCCTACATCGACGAAGATCACATGGCGTCCGGAAAGTAGCTCAGTTGTAGGACCGAACATCGGATGTATTGAAGCGACTTTTACTCCCGCGTCCCTTAGAGCATTGACTCCTTCCCGGAGGGGGGTCTTTAGGGATCCGATATCAAACACCAATCCGCGCGGGCGCCGTTCGGCGATGGCCTTGAGTATACGGTTTGATTCAGCCAAAGGTGCTGCTACAACGATGACGTCGTGATGTAGTGTCAGGTCCTGCCAGTCGTGAACACAGTTGAAGCCGTCTACTGTACCTGTGGGATCAGCGATCTCTACTGCATATCCCTGTGAAGCAAGGAAACGGACGATCCAAGATCCCATCTGCCCCGCTCCACCGATCACAAGTACTTGCCTTCCTGAGCCTTCACCTGCCGAGGCAACTCGCTGTTTTTCTTGAACAGTGAGTGATGAGCGGATCAATGCCAGGAAAAGTTCCTCTGCAACTTCCGGTGTTACTCCCAACTCGGTGGCTAGTTCACGCGCCCGGTTCACGACCCTTGTTTCTTGACCATAATCACGGGTGCCTAGTCCCAATTCATCTTTAAGTTGCCCGATATTGTGAGATAGATCTTGGCGCTCTTTCACCAAAGTCAGGAGCTGTCTATCGACGCTTTCTAGCTTCTTACGGAGGGTGTCTAGGTTTATCACTTATTATTGATGGGGTTAAGTCGAGAGTATGACAGTTTTTGCCCGTTCTATCAGGATTTCAGAACTTGAGATCGCGATAACGGAGGGGAACGATTACAAGGGAGAGGTATACTCATCAAGTAGTGAGCTAGTCTCTGGCTCAATTCTCGTTGACACGTACTGACCTTCAGTTTTACCCTAGAACGTCATGAATCAAAAAGGGAAGGCGATTCGCCAGGCCGTATCAGCCGGCCTCTCTGTGGTGATGCTTGTCACCTCGATGTCGGTTCCGCTTTTGGAGCGTGCTGATGTAGTAGGCGAGCCGGTCGTGGAGAGCGAACACAACCCATCAACGTGCCCACCTGCTCATGACCACACGGTTTGCACGCAAGTCGTGGCGAACCTAGCTGCACTTTCAGCCGGACTAGAGCAGCAGTATCAGGATATCGTCGTTCGGTATCCCAGCCCAATTGAAGCTGACATTGTGGCCCACTCTGAACTTGCTGAAGGGCACCCCTCTAGAGCTCCACCTCTAGCCTAACTGTGCAGTACCCGGCCGCTCTCTAGCGGCTGTTCTTAGCAGGACTTTCTCAAGGCCCTGTTTCCATACGTACAGTTAAGAAGAAGCCCAAATATCATGAGATTTGCTCATACGTTGCTGTTTGCCTTTGAATCCGGCGTTCAACCCCTCTAAGTCAGCATGGCTCACTCCCCTTCACTTTCCAGACTTTGCGCCCTCATGTGCCTGCTCGGATTCGGGTACGCACCTGTGGAGTCCGCGGGTCAGGATCACCCAGGAGAGATAGAGGGGTTTGTAAGAGCTGAGCAAAGCGGTCAGCCGCTCGCGGGAGCTCGGGTCACAATTGTTGGAACTCCTCAGTTCGTGATTACCTCTTCAGATGGGTCTTTCCATCTGAGGGTTGCCGATGGCCAGTACACTGTTCGTGTGGAACGTCTGGGTTACGCCGCGTTAGATACGACCATTTCCGTGAGAGCTCAGGTAGATCCATTAGTGATCGAGCTTCAGGAGTCAGCTCTCGAGTTGGAAGGTCTGGTTATCACGGGTTCTATTTCCGAACGAGGGTCGGACCAGGTTTTGCGGCCGGTGAACGTGCTCAGCGCAGACGAGCTTCAGCGGCGCCTTCAGCCGACAGTGGCCGCCACTCTTGGTTCCGAGCCGGGCATCACAGTCACGAGCATGGGCCCCGCAACTGCACGCCCCGTCATTCGAGGCATGAGTGGGGACCGCCTTCTCGTTCTGGAGGACGGCGCCCGGGTCATGGACGTATCGAACGCCGGTCCGGATCATGCAACAGCGCTCGATCCAACGTCTGCGCGGCGCATCGAAGTGGTGAGAGGACCTGGAGCGATCCTCTATGGGAGTAACGCGATCGGAGGCGTGATAAACGTGATCCGTGACGAGATTCCTATCACTGTTCCTCATGACGCGACGGGGTCAGTAACCCTGCAGGGCCAATCAGTGACGTCTGGATTAGGGGGAGCGGCCAACCTTCTCGTCCCGCTGACAGAACGGATTCCATTCCGAGTCGAACTCGCTCGCCGAAGCTCAGGCGATCTAGGAACACCAGTCGGGGATCTGGCAAACACGGGATCCGACTCCTGGACCCTTGGGGCCGGGACGTCCTGGGTGGGAGACCGTGGACACATCGGAGTGTCTGCCCTCGGGCACGCCAACGATTATGGAATCCCTGGAGGCTTTGTGGGAGGACATGACGCCGGCGTGGCCATCGAATCCGAGCGTGTCTCACTTAAGGCCGCGGGGGAGCACCGCCCTTCGGAAGGATCGTTTTCCTCCCTCTCTGCCAACGCGTCATACTCTTACTACGAGCTCGTTGAGATTGAGCCGCCCGATATCCTCGGGACCCGCTTCCAGCGACAGGCCGCGATGTCCAACCTCCTCGCACGTCATGAGAAGCTTGGCCCGTTTTCGTTGGGTGCGTTCGGAGCCCGCGCCTCATGGGAGTCGTTTCAATTCGGTGGAAGTCTCTTCACGCCGGACGCCGAGCGACTGAGTGTGGGTGTCTTCTCTTTTGAGGAGATCGATCTGGATCCAATCCGTGTGGAGGCAGGCATCCGTTACGATTGGACGAGGACCGAGCCAGCGTATGAAGACCCTGCCTCAGACATAGGACATGTGCGACAGCGCGGGTTCGGGTCGTTTTCTGGCTCCTTTGGACTTCTCTACAACGCCAGAGCAGGATTGACATTGGGAGCGAGCGTGTCGCGTGCCTTCCGCACACCTGATGTGAATGAGTTGTTCTCGGAAGGGCCACACTTAGCAGCCTACGCTTTCGAGGTCGGGAATCCATCACTTGAAGAGGAGATCGGAACCGGAATCGACGTCTTCTCGCGATTTCACGGCGAGAGCTTCCACGCTGAACTCACCGGTTTCATGAACTTGATCAACGGATACGTGTTCTCAAGAGATACGGGTGAACTCAGCCGAACGCGACTGCCGATATACCAGTTCTTCGGAGAGAATGCTCGCTTCGTCGGATTCGAGGCCGCGTTAGACTGGGTTCTTTCCGGCCCGCTGAAGTTGGAGGGGGTGGCATCCTATGTACGTGGCGAGATCCGAGCGACCGGTGAACCGCTCCCACTCATTCCGCCGCTGCAGGCGGGCGCAACGATTGCCTACGAGCCTGCGGACTGGTTCATCAGGGCGGAGTCACACTTCGCAGCCAAGCAAGGTCGTGTCGGAGAGTTCGAGACTACGACCGATGGCTATGTACGCTTCGATCTTTGGGCGGGCCTGAGTCGGACAATCGGAGGGCGCCTGAACGTTCTCACCGTCGGACTCGAAAACGTCACAGATCAGGAGTATCGCAATCATCTCTCCCGGGTGAAGGAGATCATGCCTGAAGCAGGGAGGGGCATCACGCTTACTTATCGGGTTGTGTTCTGATGTCGGCCAGGAACGCACCCCTAAATACTAATGTGCCGATATTTAAGGAGATAAAGATGGAAAATGCTGGACTAAAGGTTCGCATTCTGGCAATGGCTCTAATCGTTCCTTTGGCCCTCACAGCCTGTGGTGATGCGACAGGAGTCGAAGAGGATCACGGGGAAGAGGTCGAGGGTGTTCAGATTTGGCTCAGCGGTGCGATGATCGCATCGTACGACGGGGACACCGGATCGTGGACAGGTGAGCTTGAGGTTGATGTCGGCACAGAAACAGCTCATATGGACGTCCGATTCGTTGACCATGATGGTGATGAAGTCACGCTCGATTCCGATATGTATCTGAAGGTGGATGTCGAGGATGAGTCGATCGCTGAGTTTGAGCAGGACACACCTGGAGAGTTCGGGGGTCATCTGCACGGCGTTTCGGTCGGCGAGACGGATGTCGTCTTCAGCCTGATGCACGGGACCGTCGGTTCCGGACACGCTGACTTCGTAACCGCTGCGGTTCACGCCCACGTCGAAGGGTAGAACAGCAGCTTAATCATCGACACTGGGGTGGCGCTTCCGGTCCGTTAAATGCGATGGACCGGAGGCGTTTCCTCATTAGTGAAAGGGTTGTCCAAGATCTAATACTTGCAGGGATAAACCTGATGAACATTGAGGCTAGGCTGTATAACTCTTTCCTCAAGGAGTTCGCACCACTCCCTAGGTGAAGCTTTCGTCTTGTTTACAGATTGAATTTCTAAATTCATCTTCAAGCGGATTACTGACTTACCTGGAGAGATGGAGTCTTCCCATGAGGCGTTACACGCTACTTCCTAGCCTGCTCACACTGTTAACTCTCGTCTTTGCTTTGGGTGGTCTCGAAGCACAGGCCCAAGAGGGTTCTTCGAGTCTCAAGGTCGACCATTATCTCGATTGGGAGTTTGTCCAAAATCCGCAACTCTCACCGGATGCCACCCAGTTGGTGTATGTCCGTGAATGGATTGATAAGGTCAATGACAGACATGCGTCTGAAGTTTGGATCATGGATGCTGACGGCAGCCGGAATCGTTTCTTATTAGAGGGTAGTTCACCAGCCTGGTCTCCAGACGGAACCAGGGTGGCTTTCGTGAGACAGGGTGAACCTCAGGGTGCACAGATTTTCGTTCGCTGGATGGACGCAGAAGGCGCTGTGTCACAGGTGACGAGGATGACAGAATCACCATCGAGTCTCCAATGGTCCCCTGACGGTAATTGGCTTGCTTTTAACGTATTAGATGAAGCTCCGATGGATCCAGCATGGCAGATTGCAATGCCACAGCGTCCTGAGGGTGCTGACTGGACGGCGGCCCCGAGGATTGTGGAGAAGCTCAACTACAGGCGCGACGGTTCTGGGTGGTCCACTGTGGGCTCACGTCACATCTACGTGGTTTCTGCATCTGGAGGTACGGCTCGACGAGTGACCAGCGGAGACTTTGACCATGGCGCGCCGCAATGGATGCCAGACGGTCAGAGCATTTTGTTCTCAGGTCTCAGGGTTGAGGATGCTGAATATCAGTATCGAGAGTCTGCTCTCTATTCTGTCGATGTGGAATCGGGTGCTATTCGACAAATGACAGATCGACATGGAAGTGAAACCAGCCCCCTGCCTTCACCAGACGGTAGTTTGATTGCATACCAGGGAAATGAGTTCACGACCGATACTTATACGGAGCGAGAACTCTATGTAATGAACTCAAATGGCTCCGGATCCCGGGTCATTGCCCGTGAGATGGGCGGCATTGGCAATGTGACGTGGGCCGCTGATGGAAGTGGTCTCTATTTCACGGCTTCAATGAAGGGGACTTCAAACCTCTGGTTCGTTCCCATTAATGGAGAACCACGTAGCGTTACCGAGGGCAACCACATGCTCTCGACAACAGATATAGCGGACAATGGATCAGCAGTTGGAATCCGGACTTCGTACTATGAACCGGGGAGCCTAGTGGCCTATTCGGTTCAGAGCCCTCGTGAGATCCATAGCCTCAAGGGCACGAATGAGGCAGTGCTGTCTCAGGTAGAATTGGGTGAGGTAGAAGAGATTTGGTACAAGTCTGTCGACGGGCTCGACATCCAAGGTTGGATCAACAAGCCACCAGGTTTTGATAGTTCAAAGAAGTATCCATTGATCTTACGAATCCATGGTGGTCCACACTCGATGTACAACTCCGGGTTCGACTTCAAGAATCAAGATCACGCAGCGAATGGTTATGTAGTTCTCTACACCAACCCAAGGGGTAGTTCAGGTTACGGATCGGAGTTTGGCAACGAGATCAACTATGCCTATCCGTCCATGGACTATGACGACCTTATGATTGGGGTCGATTCATTGATAGCTCGAGGATATATCGACGAAAGGAATCTCTTTGTTTATGGAGGGTCGGGTGGTGGCGTGCTGACCTCATGGATCGTTGGCCACACAGATCGCTTTACGGCTGCTGTTGCGAAGGCGCCGGTGACAAACTGGATGAGTTTTGTCGGCACTACGGATGGGTCAAGCTGGTATTTTGATTTTGAGAAGCATTTCTGGGAGGACCCTTCAGAACATCTGCAACGCTCGCCGCTCATGTACGTGGGCAATGTTACAACGCCTACTATGCTCATGACTGGAGAACGGGATTTGCGCACACCCATGGAGCAAACCGAGCAATATTACCGCGCACTAAAGCTCCGCCAGATCCCGACAGCGATGGTTCGTCTCACGGACGGATGGCATAGTCGAAGCCGTCCCCCAACGAACTTTATACGTGTACAACTCCTGTTGAGAAATTGGTTCGAGCGCTACAGGGTGGCTGGCGACCCAGTGACTGATGGAGGACTCAGATAAAGTCCTAGAGTTGTGGGGGACTCGGGGAGACTCAGTTTCTAAGCCGAAGTCCTATCCCCAAGTCGAAACTTAATGAAACAGCGTGGTCGTTTCGGATCGCGGTGGTTGCGTTATGTCGCCGGTATGTCAGTCCTGGAGAGAACCGGACCTTCCCAGCAGAAAAAGCTAGGCCAAGGCCGGCCTCGAATCCGATGCCACCATTAAGGTTGTCTCCTTCGGTTCCGGTTCCGCCATAGAGTAGCCCCAGCTGCATCCAAGGCCCTCCGCGGGTCAGGGAAAGCCCAAGGCGTGCATTGTTTCCAGTGAACGTTAGATCACGGTCGGTACAGAAGCCGTTGGTGCACCCAAACTGAGTTCGTACGAATCCAGCGTATAGACCAAGAACTCCTGATGTCTGGAGAGAAATCAGACCGGCAACTGACAGTCCTGGCTCAAGCTCCATTGCAGCTGCAGTGGCAGTATGGCTCCCAACTGCAGTACCTCCCCGGACCTCAGCGTAAATCTGGGCTTCTGCCGGAGTATAGAGGAGGCCGAAAAGCCCAAACAGAAATGCGGGCAGAGTGAGTGACCAACACTTAGGGGGAGTTCTCATTCCATACCCCCGATAATTCGACGCGTACTAACACCGTCTGTGACGAGCACATCCACTTCAGGAGAAATTGGGAGTAGTGTCTCATCCCATTCTCTGATTATGGACTGGATGCGCCCAGTTTGTCTGTTAGTGACTACCGCGAGATCAGGACTGGGCACTGCACCTCCGAGCTCGATTTCACCTTCAGGGCCTAGCAACTGAATTCTGGTGAGCTCATCAGCTGCTCCAGCTTCGAATGGAAGGGCAAAATAGAAATCACCCCCACTGCCGTACTCAGTCTCAGTAAGCGAAAAGCTAAGTGAGAATAGCGAAGCACCGTTCTCGTTGAATCCTTCGACTCGATAAGGGCCATCTTCAACCGGGAGTACTGCGGGTGCAGTCATGTGAATTGCAGGCTCCAGTGTGAGCACGCCCTCGTCAGATCCCCCCCATAGAATCAGGACATCTTCAGATTGCGAAATTCTGTCAGATTGTCGCGGGCTAGGACCTTGATTTGCACGGAATGCGAGGGATTTCTCGAAATGATAATCACTGATCCACTCAGGATTACAGTAGGACATCAGGTCTTTGATTACTCCGGGATTCTTGAGTTCGCCTAAGCCGGAGGCGCCTCGTGGATCGTAACCCCATTTTCCGATAAATCCGCCCGAATAAGGATAGTTTTGATCTGTACCTGATGGTCCTCCGCAGGGAGCGTGGCGCAGACTCAGGTTGTGCCCTATCTCATGGGCTAGAGTGAATTCCGATGGTCGCCCAACGCTTGTCGGTCTTCCGATGTAGCCAAGTCCACCCCATGCGGATCCTTGGGGGAGGGTAACTGCCCCGTAGTAATAGTGACCCGGTCCGTCTGGATCTGTTCTTCGTAGGAGGTCGATCTCTCTCAGAAAGCTGCTCCACCCTGACTTTTCAGTAAGATTTGCCTGAGTTGTATAGGTGTCTCTGACATCGACTTCGAAGTCAGCGATTGGGAAGATCAGTCGTGTGTACTGCACTTGATCTGCGTACTTGGACAGGTTCCCAGTCCAATTAAAGATTTGTCCAGAACAAGCCGGGAAGGGGGATCCGCACGCCAATACTGGAACGACGCGGAGGTAGAATGGCTCTACCTCACGGGGATTGAGTGCCATACGGCCTGATGCAGGTACGCGTACGGAGCTACCGGGAGCGAGTGGTACAACTTCCTCAGGATCCAATTCGATCACCAATTCTACCCCCGGCTGTAATACAGCTGCTGGGACAAGCGTATTATAGGATTTCTCGAGTTGGCTCTGATCGGGTGATACCGGAAGAAAATACAGCGGAGATAGCATTCTGACTGAGTGGACGACCTCATCTCCGGAATAAAATGACGCCCTAACCGTAGGTTCGAAGAAGCTCATTTGGTCACCGGTCATAAAGACTCTGAGGAGTGCATCTTTCCCGGCGATAAGTGGAACACTACCCGTGAGGGTTTGAACGCTTTGTATTAAGTGAACATAAGGTGCAGAAAGCTGAACCTCAGTGGGATTTACTCGAACTCGGGTTTCAGCTTTCAATCCAGCTACTTCCCCGGCAACGGTGACCTCCCCACCCTTGAGTCCTTCCATGGAACCATCTCCTGATACCCTAAGAATCTGTGGATCAGAGATAGACCATCCTGGTAGAGCCCAGGTCGGTAGTGGATTAAATGCCTGCTGATTCTGGTCGGTAACGACAGCTCTCAGCGATGCGGTATGCCCTTTTGTCAGGACTGTATCGATCGGGAGCACGGACAGAGCAGTGGGGTTCCGATCAGGTTCTAGCGCCAAATCAGCACAGCCCATTACGGCAATAAGTACTGTAGCAGCTAGCGGCAGGGTAACTAGAATACGGATGTTGGATACTCCAGATGAGTGGCAATTTTTCTTCGTAAACGCTTCATAGATAGTGAAACATTGCAACAGCTTTAGCAGGAGGGTCAAGCGGAGGCATTTTACTATGGCCTTTCGACTACTCGTTGAGAAGCCTCACTCACCAGGGTTAGGTTAGCGACTGTAGCACCTGCGCCTGTAGCTCAGCTGGATAGAGCATCGGCCTTCTAAGCCGAGGGTCCCAGGTTCGAGTCCTGGCAGGCGCGTGGCTGAAAAGCCCGTGTTGGACCTTGAGAATCTGATGTCAGAAAGCAACGTCGATATTTGAAGAAAACTACAGCTGCAGTTAATGCGATCTGGGTTTCAGTGTTTGCGGGGACTTGTGGGGGAGATGCTCTAGTGCCCACTGCTCCTGTGGTAACACGGCCGCCATTCGAAGGTACAATATTCATTGACCCAGACATTATCACACCTTCGGATCCGACCACGTTCCAGGATCTCTCGGTCGCTGGACAGGGTTCTCGGACAATGTTCGACCGACGGATTGACGGTTGGATCACAGTCGAAGCGCACCTCTTCAACGCCAACTTTGATGATGGTCTGAGCATTGAGATTCAGGTGAATCCGGAGTTTGGAGAATCAGCTACAGCATTGGTGGAGGCGGAGAAGTACGCACGAGTTATCGGTCGGTTGCCGACTGCACTTCGCGAGGATGTGGAGACGGTTTGGATCCACAAGGGTACCGAGCCGTTTGGTGGCGGGAACAACAACTTGCTCATCCACATAGGCCAGGCTGATCGCTACCTCCAGGATGGTATCCTGGAAGAGACATTTGTTCACGAAGCTGCTCACACGTCGTTAGATGCAACTCATGCTTCGGCGCCTGGTTGGCTCGCAGCCCAGTCCGCTGACCCCACGTTCATATCTACTTATGCTCGCGATTTCCCGGGACGCGAGGATATTGCGGAGAGCTTCCTGCCTTATCTGGCCATCCGATACCGACTAGAACGGATCTCCCCATCGCTTGCAAACACCATCATGCAGACGATGCCAAACCGGATCGCCTATTTCGACAATCAATCGTTCGATATGCATCCAATCGAATAAGCTTTGACTTTGTATTACTCTGGCTCGAGGCATTCTTGAGGCAGTCCACTAGCGGTATTCTGAATGCCTTGGCAGGTTGATCACCGGAGGGAAAAACGTGGTTTTTGGATAAGCCTGGAATGATGCGGAAATATCTACTCATCAGTTTGTGTTTGGTGGTGGGATGTGACTCACCTACAGTCCCTAATGGAGTCACGTCCCTTACGATCAACCCTTCGCCCGTAAACTTTGATGCTCTGGGTGACACTATTCAAGCAGCTGTCAGCATAGGCGGCGCTAGTGACGCAGTGGTAAAGTGGTCTGTCTCAGATCTCTCTGTTGTGAAGGTTTTGTGTTGGTCCGGCGAGACCTGTCAGTTCACCTCTGTAGCTAATGGTACCGCGACGCTCACAGTATCCTCGGGCTCTGTTACCACCACCGCACCTATCGAGGTTTCCCAGCTTACTGCAAGCTTTGAGTTGTCTGATACAGTCCTAAGCTTTTCGGCATTGGGTGACGAAGCCCAGCTTACGATCGCGCCGAAGGACAGGATGGGTTATGAGATGAGTGGCGCCGAGGTTGTTTGGGCCACATCTGATGAATCCGTAGTGGCTGTTTCTGATTCTGGATCAGTTACTGCAACCGGAGTTGGTGATGCAACGATTACGGTGACTTCAGGTTCTCTGGAAGCTACTGCTTCGGTCATGGTCAAGCTCTGGACATCGGTTTCGGTTGGTCAGTCTCATAGCTGCGCAATTACGACTTCAGCTGAAGCATATTGCTGGGGCTCGAATCAATATGATCAGTTGGGACTGGGTGATAGCATGAGTGATAGCTCAGAGGTTCATGTTCCAACTCTTGTGAGTGGCGAACACTCTTGGGAGTCGATCTCATCTGGAGATCAGCACACCTGTGGTGTGACCACGGCCGGGGACTCTTACTGCTGGGGAAATGCTGGCTACAGCCGCATTGGCGACGGTACAAGTGGCGCGACGCGCGCAATTCCAACGCTCGTCATCGGTGGGCATTCCTGGGGCTCGATGTCAGGAGGAAGACGTCACACGTGTGGGGTCACCAGGTACACCGAGGCAGGCTGTTGGGGTGATAACTATTACAGGCAACTGGGGGACAGCACTCGCTCTACTCGCTCGAGTCCTAGGTTGGTTTCAGGTGGGCATTCCTGGCAATCAATCTCGGCGGGATACGATCACAGCTGTGGGGTTACCACTTCTAGCCGGGCGTACTGCTGGGGGAATGGACAAGCGAGTAAGCTGGGTTATGGGGATAATGAAAGCCGGATAGCTCCAACTCTTGTGCGTAATGGCTTCGTGTGGCAATCGATCTCAACGGGCCGCTATCACACATGCGGAATAGTGGCCAACAATGACGCGTATTGCTGGGGGTATAATGGGAATGGGAGGCTCGGTGATGGGACATATAACTCAACAGTAGCTGAGCCTAGGGCGAAAGTGGTAGACATCATGGATGGATGGCAATCGATTTCGGCAGCTGTATCTCATACCTGTGCGGTGTCGGTGATCGGTGAAGGTTACTGTTGGGGCTCTGGTGGTTCAGGACGTTTAGGTAATGGAACATCCGGAACACGCCGGCGTCCGACATTGATCAATGGTTTGCACGAGTGGCAAACAATCTCTTCGAAGTGGTATCACAACTGTGGAGTCACAACGGATGGTGCAATCTACTGCTGGGGCTCTGGTGGTTCAGGTCAATTAGGTGATGGACAAGGATCGACCAATTATCTCCCTGTCAGAGTTCTTGTGGCATGGTAAGCGGATATAGATCAGTGTTACCGCGAGTCTCATCTGAAGACTGGCAATCAATAAGATCCACGTTCAGGATGGACGGTACTGCCACCGCACTA
>ENA-UPTF01000067-UPTF01000067.1-marine-metagenome-genome-assembly--contig:-NODE-67-length-67574-cov-6.974058_pt1:0-45000 | contig 67574 bp, 40 predicted proteins | sample MGYA00238166_ERZ767019 | MGnify/ENA primary metagenome ERZ767019 (study PRJEB28930, sample SAMN06266391) | marine metagenome | isolation source: Sea water from 250 m depth | place: Atlantic Ocean... | reverse complement strand
AGATAGCTGGTTCTCCCCGAAATATATTTAGGTATAGCCTCAGGAATTTTGTCCGGGAGGTAGAGCACTGAATGGGTTAGGGGCCCTACCCGGTTACCGACCCCAATCAAACTCCGAATACCCGAGACATGGACCCTGGGAGTCAGTGGGCGAGCGATAATGTCCGTCCGCGAGAGGGAAACAACCCAGACCGTCAGCTAAGGCCCCTAAGTGTGTGCTAAGTGAGAAAGGATGTGGATTTGCAGAGACAACTAGGAGGTTGGCTTAGAAGCAGCCATTCCTTTGAAGAGTGCGTAACAGCTCACTAGTCAAGTGGATCCGCGCCGATAATGGTCGGGACTCAAGCACACCGCCGAAGCTACGGATGCGACCCCGCGTTCGCGTGGGGAAACATGGTAGGGGAGCATTCCCTGGGCGCTGAAGCGGACCCGTAAGGGCTTCCGTGGAGCGCAGGGAAGAGAGCATGCCGGAATGAGTACGCGATAAACAGAGTGAGAATCTCTGTCACCGAAAGCCTAAGGGTTCCGGAGCCAGGCTTATCCGCTCCGGGTTAGTCGGTCCCTAAGCTCAGGCCGAAGGGCGTAGGCGATGGGAAACAGGTCAATATTCCTGTACCGTAATGTGCGCGTTTGACCCTAAGGGGGGACGCGGAAGTGACAGGACCGTCGGGTGGTGGAATCCGATGTAAGGTGGTAGGCGATGAGGAGTAGGCAAATCCGCTTCTTTAGCCGAGCGCCGATGCCGAAGGGGACCTCGGTCCCCGCAAAGGGTCCGTAATCATGCCGCCAAGAAAAGCCTCGTAGGGAAGTTCACATTGCGACCGTACCGTAAACGGACACACGTAGGCGAGGCGAGAAGCCTAAGGTGCTCGAGTGAATTGTGGAGAAGGAACTCGGCAAAATGTCCCCGTAACTTCGGGAGAAGGGGAGCCCGTGTTAGGTGAACCCGCTGCATGGGGGAGCCGAAGCGGGCCGCAGAGAATCGGCCCAGGCGACTGTTTAGCAAAAACACAGGTGTCTGCTAAGTCGCTGAGACGACGTATAGGCACTGACGCCTGCCCGGTGCCGGAAGGTTAAAGGGAAGGGTTAGGACTCGTCCGAAGCTCCGAACTGAAGCCCCGGTAAACGGCGGCCGTAACTATAACGGTCCTAAGGTAGCGAAATTCCTTGTCGGGTAAGTTCCGACCTGCACGAATGGCGTAACGATCTGGGCGCTGTCTCCTCCACAAGCTCGGCGAAATTGGAGTCTCGGTGAGGATACCGAGTACCCGCGACAGGACAAAAAGACCCCGTGCACCTTTACTACAACCTGCTATTGGGTCTTGGCACTGCATGTGTAGAATAGGTGGGAGGCTTTGAACCAGGGCCGCTAGGTTCTGGGGAGCCAATCGTGAAATACCACCCTTGTGATGTTGAGGCTCTAACCCAGGGGAGTGAATCCTCCTCGGGGACCGTGGCAGGCGGGTAGTTTGACTGGGGCGGTCGCCTCCCAAAGAGTAACGGAGGCGCGCAAAGGTTCCCTCAGTGCGGTCGGTAATCGCACGAAGAGCGTAAAGGCATAAGGGAGCTTGACTGCGAGATCGACGGATCGAGCAGGTACGAAAGTAGGCCTTAGTGATCCGGCGGTTCCGAATGGAAGGGCCGTCGCTCAACGGATAAAAGGTACGCCGGGGATAACAGGCTTATCGCCCCCGAGAGTTCACATCGACGGGGCGGTTTGGCACCTCGATGTCGGCTTATCGCATCCTGGGGCTGGAGAAGGTCCCAAGGGTCGGGCTGTTCGCCCGTTAAAGCGGTACATGAGCTGGGTTCAGAACGTCGTGAGACAGTTCGGTCTGTATCCGTCGTGGGCGTTGGAGTGTTGAGGAGAGCGTTCCCTAGTACGAGAGGACCGGGAAGGACTGACCACTAGTGTACCGGTTGTGGTGCCAACTGCATCGCCGGGTAGCTACGTCAGGACGGGATAACCGCTGAAAGCATCTAAGTGGGAAGCCCCCTCCAAGATGAGCACTCCCAGGGTCTTCGGACCCTCAGAAGGGCCGTACGAGACTAGTACGTTGATAGGCGGTAGGTGGAAGCGTGGTAACACGTGAAGCCGAGCCGTACTAATCGCCCGAGAGGCTTGACCGACTGCTACTTCAGTCACTCCATGCCAATTTGTTCTTTCAGATTGGCGGCCATCACAGAAGGCTTTTCCACTCGACCTCTGTTATCGACTAGTACCGCGAGCGATCAAGCGCATAGTGGTAGCACCTGATCGCGGCGGTCTACTGCTTGTCGGTGGCTATAGCGTAGAGGCTACACCCGTTCCCATCCCGAACACGGCCGTTAAGCTCTACCGCGCGGATGGTACTGCCGGGGTCGCCCGGTGGGAGAGTACGTCGCTGCCGACTCTATACAAATGGCTCGTCCGAATTTGTCGGACGGGCCATTTTTATTTGAGTTAGACGTTCGCTTAGGATCTGATCAGCACTCAGGCAATTGATTGATGGTAACTATCGGGCTTAACGTGCTCTCAACTGATAGCTTGAATCGACTAGAAGTAGCACGGCATCAAAACCTGGTTTTAGCGGAATACTGATAGTATGAAAGCCAATATTTCTTGAATAGAGATCCGATATCGACTGAAGAGTCGAATCCTGTGAAAGTAATCCGAACAGGCTACGTGACCCTTGTAGGCCGTCCGAATGCGGGTAAGTCAACACTCCTCAATCAGCTTGTTGGAGAACATCTCTCTATAGTCACACCGAAGGCACAGACTACTTGGCAACGTGTGACTGGGATACTCTCAGTCGGAACCGATCAGATGATCTTTCTAGACACTCCGGGGTTGCTTGAAGCGAAGGATATGCTTGAGCGTGCGATGCTTGGAACTGCACTAGAGGCTCTGGCTGAGGCTGACATCACTATACTGTTAATTGACTCGACTACAAAACCTAACTCAGGTGAAACAGCTTCAACTATCGAAGCTCTTAGCGAAAGCAGCGCTCCCCTGCATATAGCCCTGAATAAGGTGGACATTGCCGATGAAGAAGCGATCCAGGCTTGGGAAGCCTGGGCTGACAGGGAGCTCTCTGGATCGGTATACAGGCTTTCGTCCCTTACCGGGGAAGGCACCGATGCGCTGTTAGAGGGACTTCGTGCAGATTTGCCCGTCGGGCCGTTCTTATACCCCGAAGAAGATATTGCATCGGATCCGGTTCGCTTCTTTGTAGCAGAACTAGTTCGGGAAACAATCTTCGAACTCTATCACCAGGAGATTCCTTACTCGACGTTCTGTCACGTAGAAGAATTCCGGGAAAATCAAGATCCAGTCTACGTGCGAGTCCAAATCTTTGTAGAACGAGAATCACAGAAAGGGATTCTTATTGGAAAGAAGGGAAGGGCAATACGGGAGCTTGGGGAAGCATCAAGGATTAAGATAGAGCACTTCGTCGACATGCGGGTGTATCTGGACCTGTGGGTTAAGCCATTAAAAGCGTGGCGCAAGAATAGGATGCATTTGAAGCGGCTTGGCTTTCGACTGCCCAAAGGTGATGAGTCGAATGCTTCCTAGACTCCTCAGGCCATGAAAACAAACAATAAAGTTTCCGCGGATCACGTGATGCGCGCACTTTCAGAATCGAAGCGTGGCCCACTCAAGCCGAAGGAGTTAGCAAGAACGTTAGGGGTCCCCTCAAATGGATATCATAGCTTCAAGCGCTTTCTGACGTCACTTGAGAAGGCGGGTAAGATCCAGAGGGTTAAGGGCCACCGGTTTATTATACCGGAAAGTGTTGGACTTGAGTCCGGTGTTATAGCGCTGACAAGGGCTGGGGATGGCTTTGTCCGGTTAGACTCGGATTCCAAAGATGTCTTTATAGGGGCGAGGCATCTCAATACTGCAATGGATGGTGACCGAGTATTGGTTCGGATCGAGTCACGCAGGCGTGGACGGAGTCCTGAGGGAGTTGTAGCCAGTGTTCTTGATCGTTCTCGTGATACAATTGTGGGGACGTTCCGGTACTCCAGGCGCAGAAGTGCCGTGATCCCATTGGATCAAAAATTCATAAAGGAAATTCTAATCTCTTCGCGCCATTCGGGTGGTGCGGATGAAGGGGACGTCGTAGTTGTGCGCCTAGATTCATATGGCGAAGGTGATAAAAGTGCGTCCGGTAGAGTCGAGGTGGTTCTGGGAAAGCTTACGGATCCAGGCGTAGATGTGTTAGCCGTGGCCCACGGGTTCGCACTTTCTTTTGATTTTCCTGCTGATGTTGCTGCTGCTGCCGAAAAGGATGCCCGCCAGGGTATAGCCGATCCTGGTATCAAGCGGGTAGACCGCACTGACCTCTGTATTTTCACAATCGACCCGGAAGAGGCGAAAGATCATGATGATGCACTTTCGGTTGTCGCGCTGGGACGGGGTCGCTTTGAAGTCGGCGTGCATATTGCTGATGTATCCCACTTTATTCCTGAAGCGGGTCCGGTCGATGTAGAAGCTCTATCAAGAGGTACGAGTGTCTATTTGGTGGACCGTACAATTCCGATGTTACCAGAGGTCCTCTCCTCTGATGTTTGCTCTCTGAGATCAGACGTTGAGCGTTTTACTTTGTCACTATTCATAGAGTTGGATGGGGCTGGCAAGATTTTTGGGCACCGATATGAACGGGCATGTGTTCGTAGTCGTGGTCAGTTCTCGTACGAACAAGTACAGGGTGTCTTGGATGGGTCTGTGGGCATCAGCAAGGGTATAGACGAAGCTCTACGTACCCTGGATGATCTAGCTAGATCTCTAAGAAAGGTAAGGAGCGATCGTGGGGCATTAGACCTAAACATTCCCGAAGCAAAGGTAGTCCTGAATGAGAAAGGGCACCCAGTTGACATACAGCGTAGCCAGCGTCTTGAGAGTCATCGGCTCGTGGAAGACTTCATGATACTAGCAAATGAGGTCGTGGCGGCTGACATGGAAAACAGGAAACTCTCTGCCATTTATCGGATCCACGAGCCTCCGATGAGTGAGAGCACAAAGAGTTTGCGTGAACTCCTTACCAAGGTTGGATACAAGCTTCCCAAGGGAAGGTCTCTCAAGCCCAAAGACCTCCAACGACTCCTCGATCAAGTACAAGGTCGTCCGGTCGAAGCCCTTATATCAAGAGTAGTGCTGCGGTCACTCTCGAAGGCTCGATATGATATTCGGAATCTCAGTCACTTCGGCCTCGCTTCTCCGGGCTACTTGCATTTCACCAGCCCTATTCGTCGCTACCCAGACCTTATGGTTCATCGTGAAATCATCCGGTCGTTCATTCACGAAGAAGAAAAGATTGATGGAGATCTCGAAACACTCCAGTCGATAGCTGAGCATTCAAGCTCAAGAGAACAGGAAGCTGCAAAAGCGGAGAGGGCCTCTGTTGACTTGAAGAAGGTAGAATTTATGGAAGGGCATCTCGGGGAAGAATTTATTGGCCAGATATCCGGGGTTGCAGCCTATGGGTTCTTTGTGACGCTTGATACATACTTTGTCGATGGATTAGTTCACGTAAACAGTTTAAGAGACGACTTTTATCAACTAGATCGAGATGCGTACGCTATCATTGGTGAACGAGGACAGCGTCGGTACCGTATTGGAGATAGCGTCCGTGTCCAAGTCTCACGGGTCGACAAAGAGGCCCGACATGTGGATTTTTCGCTGGTCCGAAAAATAGCACGGAAAGATTGACTTGGTGATCAAGAGAAAAATACCCTCAGAATCACTGGAACATTTCCTAGTGTACCTTACTGATAGGCATCAATAAACACGATGAATAGGGAGCAACTTCAGCAGCTTGAGGAGCTTGATCACAAGGTCCAGGAGCTTAGGGGGTACCTTTGACCTGGAGTCACGCCAAGAGCGTTTAGGGACTCTAGATCAGGAGATGGTTCAGCCAGGTTTCTGGGATAATCAAGACCAAGCGAAAGCCACAATTGATGAATCAAATCGTCTCAAGGGGTGGATTGATCCCTGGTTGAGCTTAGATGCTCGAGTTTCTGAGTTGACAGCATTGGTCGAACTCCTAGAAGAAGAAGAAGACATCGAGCTGGATGCGGAGTTCACTCGTGGGCTCGCTTTAGTAGAAAAAGACCTAGAAGCGCTCGAGGTTAGGACCATGCTTCAAGGTGGAGATGACCACCGAGACGCGATGGTGACAATCCACCCAGGTGCTGGGGGACTAGAATCACAGGATTGGGCAGGAATGCTCATGCGTATGTATACGCGTTGGTCTGAGCGTCGGGGGTTTGGAGTTGAGGTTTTGGATCTCCAGCCCGCAGAGGAGGGTGGAATCAAGAGTGCAACGCTTGAGATTAAGGGTGAATGTGCCTACGGATATCTTAAAGCAGAAGGTGGTGTACATCGCCTTGTTCGGATCTCTCCATTCGACCAGCAGTCGCGACGTCACACGTCCTTTGCAAGCGTATTCATATACCCGCTAGTTGAGGATGACATTGAAATTGACATTGACGAGTCAGATCTTCGCATTGATACCTACAGAGCTTCGGGTGCGGGTGGACAGCATGTCAATAAAACGGACTCAGCTGTGAGGATCACACATGAGCCGACTGGTCTCGTTGCCACATGTCAACAAGAGCGCTCTCAGCATAAGAATAGAAGTACGGCCATGAAGATGCTTAGAGCGGCTCTATATCAGCATGCTTTGCAGGAACAAGAGCGTGAACGGGCAGTGCTCGAGGCGACTAAGACTGACATAGGGTTCGGAAATCAAATTAGATCTTATGTTTTTCAACCCTATACTATGGTGAATGATCATCGCACAGAGCTCAAGATCACTGACGTTCAGGGAGTTATGGATGGTGATCTTGATCCATTCATTGAGGCATATTTAAAAAAGATTGGTGCGGCCTCCGCGGGCTAGTAGGAATGGAGATATATGGACGACTTTAATCAGGTTTTACGAGCACGGCGCGAGAAACTAGACGCCCTTAGAGAGAAAGGGGTTGAGCCGTTTGCTCACAGTTATATCCCTTCTCACAGATCCGATGAAGTCATCGTAGGCTTCGAACAGCTAGAGACTAAAGAAGGATTGGCGGAGGGTGGTGAGGGTGAGCACACTTCGGTTGCTGGTAGGATTTTAAGTTGGAGGGATCACGGAAAAAGTCACTTTGCCCACGTTGGCGATGCAGGTGGATCAATTCAGGTTTACTTCAAGAGCAACATTATTGGGGATGAGCGTTTTGAGGAGCTCAACCTTCTTGACCTTGGAGATTGGATCGGTGTTGAGGGGCCAGCCTTCCGAACTCGAACTGGAGAGGTCACGATTCGAGCGGAATCCTACACTCTCCTAACGAAGTCACTACGACCGCTTCCCTTTGGCAAGACTGAAGAAAATACCGAGACGGGAGAGCGGATTGAGCATTCTGGGTTTGCGGATCCAGAGACTCGATACCGGCAGCGCTACGCAGATCTTGCTGTGCATCCTGATCTTAGGAGCGTGTTTGAGACGCGTACCAAGATCATCAGAGCGCTTAGGGGTTTCTTGGACTCTGAGAAGTTCCTGGAAGTCGAGACTCCTGTCCTTCAGCCCCTGTATGGTGGTGCATCGGCTAAGCCGTTTGTAACCCATCATGAAGCTCTGGGGTTGACCATGTACCTCCGTATTGCAGATGAACTCTATCTGAAGCGTCTTTTAGTGGGTGGGCTCGATCGGGTATATGAGATTTCAAAGGATTTTCGCAACGAAGGTTTGAGCCGGGTCCATAACCCAGAATTTACGATGCTTGAGTGGTATCAGGCGTTCACTGACTACAATGATCAGATGATTTTGGTTGAACGTCTCGTAGGCCACGTGCTTGATGAAGTGGTGAGTACCAGAGAATTAAGATATGGGAAAGAGATGATTTCGTTTGAACCTCCTTTCCCTCGGATACCTTTGGTAGGTGCTTTGTCAGAGGCTCTTGGAGTCGATGTTTTGGATCTAGAAGATCAGGTGTTACGGGAGAGAGCGAAGGCTCTCGGGCTAGACGATCTAGAGACAGCGGGTCGGGGTAAGTTGATCGATAAGCTCTTCGGTGCTCTGGTTGAGCCGGATCTGGTACAACCAACGTTCGTGATAGACCACCCAAAAGAATTGAGCCCACTAGCCAAAGAACATCGATTGGATTCGCGATTGACCGAGCGGTTTGAACTTTATGCGGGTCGGGTTGAGCTCTGTAATGGCTTCACTGAACTGAATGACCCTCTTGATCAAAGAGCCCGTTTCGAGGCGCAAGCCGGGCTGCGTGATGCCGGGGATGATGAGGCACAACAGATTGACGATGATTACTTGCGTGCTTTGGAGTATGGAATGCCACCAACAGGCGGTGTCGGACTGGGGGTGGACCGCTTTGTCATGATGGTTACTGACCAACCCTCAATCCGGGATGTCATATTGTTCCCAATCCTAAGGCCAGAGGAGTGACTCCCTTACTTCGCCAGGATCATCGTAATCGTCTGCACTGGTTCATTGCACGGCACTACCTTAGGGCCGGACGCGGTCGCGGCTTCTTATCTCTTATCACCTGGATCGCTCTTGGGGGGGTAATCGTCGGAGTAACTGCGCTTGTTGTTGTGATAGGTGTAATGAGTGGCATGCAGGAGGATCTACAAGCCAAGATTCTAGAGTCGACGCCACATATTATCGTGCTTGAGTCTGGAACAACGCTTCGGCTTCACGAGTGGGAAGAAGTAGTCGATTTGGTTATGGAAGTAGATGGGGTGGTGGGAGCTGCACCTTTTGTCCTCTCACAAGTTTCGGTGGCTCGTACCGGCACTGATGGTCTTTATCCTCAATCAGCAAATCTATACGGCATTTCAATTGATACAGGGCAAGTCGCACCAACTGAGATGGAACGTCAGATCGTAGAGGGTAGTTATAATCTTACGCTGCCCGAATCTGGCTTGCCCCCGTTATTGATGGGTGTGGGACTGGCAGATCGCATGCAGCTTTTTGAGGGAGACACACTGCTGGTCGTTTCATTCGAGAATCTTAAGATGGACATTCTAGGTGGACTTAACCCGACCATGCGGCAGTTCGAAGTGACGGGTGTTTTCACAACTGGCATGTACGACTATGACATGCAGAACGTGTATACCACTCTAGGGGCAGCTCAGGAACTTGTCGGGATCACGAATCCCGGTGTTGTCGGCGGGGTCGGGGTAAGAACCAGGCAACCTGAACTCGCAGATGAGGTTCGCGGAAAAATTCAAGAGTCATTGGGTTTTCCTTTTTATGCAGAATCTTGGATGACAACGAACAGAGCTTTGTTCAGTGCTCTTCGCCTCGAAAAGATCGCTATGGGCTTGATTCTCGGTCTCATTGTACTCGTTGCTGCTTTCAACATCGTGAGTACGCTCGTGATGGTTGTTGCAGATCGAACACGAGAGATTGGCATCCTAAAGGCTATGGGTATGACCCGCAGGGGTATCATGCGAGTCTTTGTGCTGCAGGGTGCGTGGATCGGGGTTGCAGGGACAACGGTCGGCACAGCATGTGGGCTTATTTCAGCCTTCCTGATCGGGCATTTTGAGATTATTCGGATACCTCCGGACGTATACTTCGTTGATCACCTACCAGTATCTCTGAATCCATTAGATGTATTAGGGATCGTCGTAGCTAGTGTGACGATCGCTTTTGTGGCCACGATCTACCCAGCGTGGAAGGCTTCGAGATTGGAACCAGTGGACGCTATTCGGCATGAATAATCAGGTATCTGCCAAGGCTCCTGTTCTCAGCGCGAGGAATGTGCAGAAAAGCTTTATCGGAGGTGATGGAACTCGACTAGACATACTACTGGGCATTGATCTGGATGTCGGATCAGGAGAACGGATAGCAATCACTGGAACAAGTGGTACGGGAAAGTCTACGCTCCTGCATATCCTCGGATCTCTAGACCGACCATCTTCAGGTCAAATACTTGTTGATCGTAAGGCAGTCTCGGAGTTGTCGGAGGATGAGTTAGCTGAAATGAGGAACCACTATGTGGGCTTCGTCTTTCAGTTTCATCATTTGCTTCGTGAATTTACGGCCCTTGAGAACGTTATGATGCCTGCCCTGATAGCTGGCGTGGCACAATCAGAAGCACGTGATAGGTCTAGAGAGCTTTTAGAAGAAGTTGGAGTAATAGGACGAGAATCACACAAACCACGGCAACTGTCTGGTGGTGAGCAACAGCGAGTAGCAGTTGCGAGGGCATTGGTGAATCAGCCGCTTGTTTTGCTTGCTGATGAACCATCCGGGAATCTTGATACTCAGACGAGTCAGCGTTTGCACGATCTCATTTTTGGACTTCGAGCAGGGCGTGAACTTTCAATGGTGGTGGTTACTCATAACTTAGATTTAGCCCGAAGAGCAGATCGTGTGCTCGTTTTACAAGAAGGACGACTCGAGCTAGCACCTAAGGAGTACCCAGGACAATGAGAGCGAATCACCGAGGTCTACGTATCAGTTCCTCAGAGGGCTTATAATTAGCTATGTCTGGTGACCTCTGTGAAAACTGTGGATCTAATCCGGCGACAGTTAATCTCACACAGATAGAGGACGACGAGATGTTCTCGTACCATTTGTGTGAGGATTGTGCTGCCCAAAAAGGACTGGAAGCAACTACTGATCTTTCAGCCTCTCCTCTACCAGATTTCCTCGCCCAAATAGGTGATGAGCCCAGGGAAGAAGAAGATTCAGATAGCGAATGTTCATTCTGTGGATTGACGTTTGCTGCTTTCCGTGAGACTGGTCGACTTGGGTGTCCGCACTGCTACGAAACCTTTGAGGCGCACTTGCGCCGACTACTGAGGCGGGTTCATGGGGGCACCAAGCACGTTGGAAAAATTTACCTTCCACCAGACCCAACAGTATCTGAGATAGAGAAACGGATGGAGGTGCTGCGTAGAAAACTCAACAGGGCAGTAGAGACGGAGGATTTTGAACGAGCTGCAGAGCTAAGAGATCAGATACGTTCATTAGAACCGGTATCATAAGCATGTTACCTCAAGGGGCTTTAGTATCTAGGTGATGAACGATTTTAACACGATTCCTGACTACGGATTAAGCTGGTTAGAGGCTAGCGGTGATCATTCGGATATTGTGCTTTCGACCCGAGTACGCCTAGCACGTAATCTGCAAGGCCATGCTTTTGGAGCCCGAGCCCGTGTAAATGACCGGCAGGCTGTACTGGCCAATTTCAAAGAGATTTTTGCACGTTCCGAAAATTTGATGAAGGGTACATTGCTTGAAATGAAGGATTTAGGGTCCAGGGCCAGACGTATCCTTCTAGAGCGCCGATTGGTGACCAGCGATCTGCTTGGAAAGACTGAAAGTGATCCACCAGCTGGCACAGCTGTTCATTTTTCACACCGGGATCCTCTTAGCGTGATGGTGAATGAAGAAGATCACCTTAGAGTACAGAGTCTGCTTTCGGGGCTTCGAATTCAGGAGTCTTGGGAAATTGTAGACTCTCTCGATGAAGAATTGGGTCAAGAACTTCCTTATGCATTCCACCATGAATTCGGATTTCTCACGAGTTGTCCAACCAATGTGGGCTCAGGGTTACGAGCCTCAGTCTTCATGCATTTGCCGGGCCTTGTGCTTACTAAAGAGATCGGAAAAGTGCTACAGGGTCTAACTCAAGTTGGCTTGACTTTTAGAGGCCTTTATGGTGAGGGCTCAGAGGTTGTCGGCAACTTTTTTCAGGTTTCGAACCAAACTACCCTGGGGAAGAGTGAGGAAGATCTAGTTGATCATCTCGATAAAATTGTCAGGCAGGTCATCCAGTATGAGATTCAAGCCAGGCAGGTACTATTAAGGGACGCAAGGAGTGTGACGGAGGATAAGATATGGCGGGCTTATGGGCTGTTGCGTTATGCCAGAGCCCTATCCTTTGAAGAACTGATGAATTTATTGTCAGGGGTACGCCTTGGGTTAAGTCTGAAACTACTCCCGGGGCTCCGTGTATACACTCTGAACAAAATGATGATATTTACGCAGTCTGCGCACTTAGAGCAGGCTGTGGGGCGGGATTTAGTATCAGAGGAAAGAGATTCTCACCGAGCAGCATATGTGAGACGGATTCTTACCTCAGAAGGTGATGTGACGGAGAACCCATCATGATAGCAAGACTACAGTGTTCAAACTAAACAATCCCAGCTAGCGATGAATTACAACTTCACAGACCGGGTTCGAAAAGTTTTGGCTATGGCTCGTGAGGAAGCGATACGCCTGCAGCATGATTATGTCGGAACTGAGCACATACTGCTCGGCTTGATCCGTGAAGGTGATGGTGTAGCGTCGGCAGTGCTCATTACTCTGAATGTTGACCTTGAGCAGGTTCACGAACGTGTAGAGGAGTCAGTCCGGAAGGGGAAGGCGACGATAGCGCTTGGAGAACTTCCCTATACTTCTCGTGCGAAGAAGGTTCTAGAGTTTGCGATGGCCGAGGCCCGGGATTTCAGCCATTCATACGTGGGGACTGAACATCTGTTACTGGGTCTTTTGCGAGAAGAGAAAGGTATTGCAGCTCAGGTCCTGAACTCGCTTGGCGTAACACTTGATGAGGCTCGAGGAGAGACTCTAAAGGTATTAGGCTCTTCAGATCAGGCGACATCTGAGCCCGCAGGGATCGGCGGTGGTGGAAGTGCCGCGTCTCCTGGGCATGACGATAAGAAGTCCAAGACTCCTGCTCTTGATCATTTTTGTAGAGATCTTACTGAGTTAGCTCGTAAGAATGAGCTTGACCCAACGATTGGCCGTGAAGATGAAATTGAAAGGGCTATTGAGATTCTTTGTCGAAGGAAGAAGAACAATCCCGTTCTAATTGGAGAGCCAGGAGTAGGTAAGACTGCCATTGTAGAGGGTCTCTCACAGTTAGTTGCGAGTGGGGAAGTTACAGAGGCACTTAAGGATTACAGGGTTCTTGCATTGGACATGGCTGCGGTAATTGCGGGTACAAAATACCGTGGCCAATTCGAAGAGCGGTTGAAGGCAGTGATGACTGAGATTGAACAGGCTCAAACGGTAATTCTGTTTATCGATGAAATGCATACCTTGGTTGGGGCGGGAGCTGCTGAAGGGGCCATTGATGCATCTAATATGCTTAAGCCTGCGCTTGCCAGAGGTGAACTCCAATGTATCGGAGCCTCAACCCTAAATGAATATAGGAAATACATAGAGAAGGATGGGGCACTGGAACGGCGTTTCCAGCCGGTCATTGTGGACCCCCCGATAGTTGAGGAGACCGTTGAGATACTTCGGGGTCTCCGGAGTCACTACGAAGACCATCATCGCATTGTAATTCCTGATGATGCACTTGAGCATGCAGCTAAGCTTGCTGACCGCTACATCACGGATCGCTTCCTTCCTGATAAAGCGATTGATGTCATTGATGAAGCGGGTGCTCGCGCCCGGATCGCTAGCCAGGTTCCTCCACCTGAAGTTGAAGGACTTAAAGACCAACTTGCTGAGATTGGACAGAAGAAGGAAGCCGCTATTGGTGATCAGGATTTTGAGCGAGCTGCTGAGCTTCGTGATGAGGAACGAGAATTCAGTAAGTTGATTCGAGCGAGGCAGGAAGAGTGGGAAGAAGAAAGAAAGCAGCATCGTCCGGAGATTTCTCCTGATGATGTAGCATTTATTGTTAGTCGGTGGACTGGAGTCCCTGTAACAAGGATTGGCCAGACAGAATCAGATCGTCTAGTACACATGGAAGACGAGCTTCACAAGAGAATCGTCGGGCAACAAGATGCGATTGAGGCTGTCAGTCGAGCGATCCGCAGGAGTCGTGCAGGGCTTAAGGATCCGCGAAGGCCGATCGGCTCTTTCATTTTTTCTGGACCTACAGGTGTAGGAAAGACAGAGCTTGGACGTGCACTCGCGGAATTCTTGTTTGATGACCCTGAAGCTCTGATTCGGGTCGACATGAGTGAATACATGGAAAAGTTCTCTGTTTCACGCCTGATCGGGGCTCCTCCGGGATATGTGGGTTACGAGGACTCTGGTGCACTCACTAAGGCTGTTCGTAGGAGGCCGTATTCCGTAGTGCTGCTAGACGAAATTGAAAAAGCCCACCCAGACGTATTTAATATCTTGTTGCAGGTGCTTGACGAAGGCCATCTGACAGACAATTACGGCCGTGTCATCGATTTTAAGAACACTGTTCTCATAATGACATCGAATCTCGGGGCACGAGATATTACAAAAGGACGAGGGCTTGGCTTCCAGACAGGTGATGCGAAATCAAGCTATGAAATAATGAAGGACAAGGTTCGGAAGGAGATTGAGCGAGCTTTTAATCCGGAGTTTTTGAATCGCATAGATGACACAATTGTGTTCCATCCACTCTCGAAAGATGAGATCGCCCAAATTGTTAGCATACTTCTGGCTGATGTTCGGGATAGGCTAGCAGAAGAGGATATGACGCTGACCCTGAGTGAAGCAGCGGTTCAGTTTCTAGTAGAAGAAGGATATGATGAGAAATTCGGAGCACGTCCTCTGAAACGAGCGATACAGCGTTTCCTAGAGGATGCGCTTTCGGAGAAGATTCTCATGGCTGAGTTTTCACCGGGTGATGAAATTGAAGTCGATATAGATTCGTCAGGGGAGGGGCTTGCGCTCCGAGCGGAGCCTGCAACTAAGACGTGATCAGACCCAGCATTAGTAGGTTACTTGCTGTTGTGAAGGCCACCGCATTAGCGGCGGCCTTCTTTACGGCTCTAGTCGCGGCTTCCCCTGAGAGACTATCTGGGTGGCAGGGACAGCAAGGCATAGTTTCGGTTGACACTGTGATAGTTGAGGGAGCCTCTCAGCGTATCCAAGACCAAAGCGTCTCAGCCATATTTGGTATTCAGGCGGGATCAGAGATTACGTACAGGGATATTCAACGAGGTATCAAGGCGTTATACGCGACCGGTCAATTCAGTGATATTGTCGTTCGGGCAAGGGGTGTCTCACCGGTCGAACTCGTAGTCCAGGTTGAAGAATATCCTCGTATTCGTTCGGTTCAGATTAATGGCCTTGAGAGTTTTTCAGCTCGTCAAGTTAGAGATACTACAGATCTTGAGGCAGGCTTCCCAGTAAATCTGCAGAGGATTCTGGACGCGAAAGCTTACGTCCGTGAAGAATTGTCAAGCAGAGGTATTCCGTTTGCTCAGATTGACGAACGTCTGGTTCCGGTTGATGACGGATTTAATGAGATCGATCTGATATTAGACGTTATTGAAGGGCAGCGTGTCACTGTGTCGCGTGTAGAGTTCATCGGTAACGAAGGGGTCGCCGAGGATGAACTGCATGGAGCGATGTCAACGAAATCTGAAGGTTTTTGGTGGTTCCGTTCCGGTGATTTTGAAGCATCGAGGCTTCAGATAGATCTTGAAGAAAATCTTCCACAGTTCTACGGATCTCGAGGATACCTCGATTTTCAAGTTATTTCTGATACAGTAATCGTTGATCCAAACAGTGGAAAATCAATCTTACGGGTTGAAGTCGATGAAGGTGAACAATATCGGCTAGGGTCGTTCAGCGTGAACGGAAACACACAATTCACGACTGAGGAACTGGAGGTTCTTTTCCAGGAAGCAGGTGGTGGTATCCTGAGTAGCCTTGGGTTTGGTGGGGGAGATTCAGAAGGAGTCGACGGCCAAGTTTTTGATGCTACTAAGTTCAACGAAGCAATGGTCACCGCTGAAGAACAGTATCGGAATGAGGGCTATCTCTATATAAGAATCAATCCGGTGATCGATAGAAGACCGGGCACGAACGGTGAAGCTCCAATCGTGGATGCTGTCTGGGAAGTGGTTGAAGGTACTCCAGCACTGGTAAATCGTATCGCGATCATAGGCAACGAATACACCTACGAATGGGTGATTAGGAACCAAATCTTCGTTCTCCCTGGAGATGTTTATAGCCAGAGCCGTGTACTCCGAAGCTATCAAAACATTTCATCTCTGGGCTTCTTTGAAGCTCCAATGCCGTTTCCAGACATTCAGCCTAACGAAGATGGTGATGTGGATATCACTTTCAATGTGGTCGAAAAGCAGACCGGTTCAATCAACTTTGGTACGTCCATGGGTGGAGGATACGGGCTCTCAGGGTTCGTTGGATACCAGCAACCAAATCTGTTTGGCCAGGCAAAGTCAGGTAGCCTCCGTTGGGACTTTGGGCGATACCTTAACAGTTTTGAGGCTAGCTATACTGATCCTGCGCTTTTCCAGTCTTTGTTGTCAGGATCGTTATCACTGTTTAATTCCCGGGACCGCTTTTTCCAATTTTCAACCGGGAGAAGAACCCGACTCGGCACATCAGCTCGGGTTGGATTTCCGTGGCCGAATTCTCGTGTAAGTCGTGTGTTTCTAGGGTATAGCATCTCTCGAACGAAGTATGAACTGTTCACTGATGTGGAAGACACCTCCCTCTTTGGTCGTCCTCCGGGGTTGCAGAGTCAGCTCTCAGTAACTCTCACTCGCCAGACTTTGGATCATCCACTCTTTCCGACGGTTGGTTCCCGGCAAAACGTGGTTGTGGAATTCAACGGAGGATTATTAGGAGGGAATGGTGATTTCACTAAGATCCTTACAGAAGCGAACTGGTGGCTGCCCGTAGGCCGCATGGCGGATGGTGAGGGTCCGAACCAAGGGCCTCGCTTTGCTCTGGGCCTCACACTTCGTGCTGGATCTGTTTTCGGGGACGCAGGTGCATTTCCCTTCGACCGATTCTGGATGGGTGGAGTACAGTTCGGTCAGAATCTTCGTGGATATGATGAGACATCAATTACTCCACAGGGATTTGTCCCGGAAGGCAGGGCAGGCGGTATCATGGAGATTGAGCGGTTAGGTGACGCATTTTTCAGTCTCACAGCAGAGTACGCCTTGCGCATGAGTGACCAGTTTGGGATCTCCTTATTTTACGACGCAGGTAACGTTTGGAGAGAGCCTAGTGATATCGATCCGACACGTCTCTTCCGAGGTGCGGGTGTTGCTGCACAGGTGGTTACCCCGTTCGGTCCAATCGGCTTAGACTATGCATACGGATTCGACAAGATAGAACCGGGATGGCAGCTTCACTTCCGCTTGGGCCAGGGTTTCTAGATCTTCAGGACTAAGAGTGCAATACCAGAGGAGTTAACTGAAATGCGACGCACCGTGATACCTCTTCTAGTGGGGGCCCTTTTTGTAGCTGCTGTTGGGTCGTTAGAAGCTCAAGCCCTTAGGATCGGATATATCCAGTCTCAAGAGATCTTGGCGGCCCATCCGGGTACAGCAGAGGCCCAAGCACAGCTGGAGCAAGAAGGACAAGCCGCTGAAGAAGAAATGCAGCGTATTCAGACCGAGTTGCAGAATATGCAGCAGCAACTGCAACAACAATCCCTGACTTTGTCCCCTGAAGCTAAAGCCAATCGTGAAGCGCAACTGCAACAGAGATTGGTAGAGGCCGAACAGCGCGCCCAACAAATGCAGGCCGCGCTCCAGCAAAGGCAAGCAGAGCTTATACAACCAATCATGGAAGAGGTTACCGCTGTGATTGAGGCGATCCGTGAGGAGGGAAATTACTCCCTTATTCTAGATGCAGGTGCTGGCTCAATTATTTCAGCAGACCCGAGTCTGGACCTTACGCAAGAGGTCATATCGCGTCTGGAGTCTGGCTCGGGTGCAAATCCGGGGGGCGAATAGAGTATCTAAAAAAAGAGTAAGGCATAGTAGGAAGGGCCCAGGGCGCGACTCTAGCGCTTTGGGCCCTTTTTAGTGTTGACCACAGTTCGATGATCATAGATCACCTAATTACAGAGTAGAGCTGAGTTATGAGTAAAAATAGAAGACAAAATCCCGAATCCCCTAGAATGACTCTGAAAGAGATTTCGAAACTTGTGGGAGGCAGACTCGAGGGTGATGGGGATTTATGGGTATCCGGAATTAGTCCGGTCAATGAGGTGGATGGAGATCAGATGGCGTTTCTGGCGAAGAAGCGTTACACACGCTATGCCATAAGCTCCGGAGCTAGGTCATTTCTAGTCAGTTCTGACTTACAAGCTTATGTGCCCTCGAATACACCCTGTGTAATTGTCGAAGAACCTTATGGGGCCTTGAGGACAGTACTCAAATACTTTCATCCTTCTCAGCCACATAGTCCCTGTGTTCATTCAACGGCTGTCATTGGTCAGAGGGTTCAATTCGGCAATGGAGTATCAGTGGGGCCGTACGCTGTTATAGAAGATGATGTACAGATAGGTGATGGGTGCAGAATCGGCTCTCATTGTGTGATTGGTCAGGGTTCGACATTAGGAAAGGAATGCCTTTTGCACCCGCAGGTAGTCGCGTATAAGCAAACAGTGATTGGAAATAGAGTCGTCGTGCATTCCGGAGTTCGCCTCGGCTCCGATGGGTTCGGTTTTACACTAGTTGATGATGTTCACTTAAAGATTCCTCAGGTGGGTCGGTGTATCATAGAAGATGATGTGGAAATTGGTGCCAATGCGACAATAGACAGAGGATCCCTAGGTGATACCGTTGTCGGGCGTGGTAGCAAGACGGACAATCTTGTTCATCTAGCGCATAATGTGAAAGTGGGTGCGTGTTCTCTATTTGCTGCGCTAGTTGGTGTTGCCGGCTCAACTAGGATCGGGAAGGGGGTTTGGATGGGAGGGCAGGTGGGCGTAAGTGATCACCTGGAGGTCGGAGATGGGGCACGCCTCGCGATAGCCACTAAACTCATGCGTGATGTGCCTAGCGGACAAACCGTGTCTGGTCATCCTGCTCGTGAACACAGAGAGCAACTCAAGAAGCAGGCTAACCTCAGTCGACTCCCATCTCTAGTAGAACGCATTGGGATCTTAGAAGAGAAGTTATCCGGACTCTTGGGCGGTGAAGCTGAGCTGAAAGCTTAGTTTGAAAATAACCTCGTGATTAACTTTAGGTCGTTATGACAAAATTAAGTCAACGAACTATCGGGAAAGACGTGAGTTTAACCGGGGTGGGTATTCATTCTGGAGAATCTGCCACGATCACACTTCGTCCTGGTAACGCAAATACGGGTATTCGCTTCCGTCGACTTGACCTAGAGGGTTGTCCAGAAATTCCAGCGAAACTCAACCATGTTATAAGAACTGAGTTGGGGACTTCTCTCGCTAATGGGGATGCACAGGTAAATACCGTTGAGCATGTGATGGCCGCCTTGGCTGCAGCTCAAGTCGACAATGCGATCATTGATCTTGATGGCCAAGAGATTCCAATTCGGGATGGATCGTTCCAAGACTATGTTAGCGTGTTAAAAGATGCAGGGCTTAAGTCACAAGCGGTAAAACCGAGGGTTGTTCAAGTTAAGAATAGAGTCACCACTACAGGTGGAGATGGTCAGTCATATTCGGCAACTACTAACAAAGGACTCACGGTTGTGGCGTCAATCGACTTCGACCATTCTGCGATTGGCCGGCAGAGTGGGGAGTTCAACATCGACTTTCATAGTTTTGAGACTGAACTTGCTTCAGCACGCACATTTGGTTTCAAGAAGGACGAAGAGGAGCTACATGCTCGGGGGTTGGCGTTGGGAGCCTCACTCGACAACACTGTAGTTCTGGCCCAGGATGGTGTTATGGGTGGAGAACTCCGATTCCCAAATGAGTTCCTAAGGCACAAGGTTGGGGATCTGGTTGGGGATCTAGCACTCTTAGGTGCAAGGATAGAAGCACGTATTGTGGCGGAACGCCCGAGTCACGCTGGCAACATTCAGCTTGCAAGAGCGCTTCAGGCTCACGCAAGGGACACCAACAGGGAGGCTATCGTCGATACAGCCAAGATCATGCAGTACCTACCGCACAGATATCCGATGCTTCTGGTAGATAGAATTACGGAATATGAGGCGGGTAAGCGCATAGTTGGAATCAAGAATGTCACGATCAATGAGCCGTTCTTTCAAGGTCATTACCCTGGACATCCAGTCATGCCAGGCGTTCTCATCATTGAGGCAATGGCGCAGGTGGGTGGGCTCCTACTCATGGAAGAGTTTGAAAAAGATGAGGACAAGGTGGTCTACTTTATGTCTCTTGATCGGGTGAAATGGAGGAAGCCAGTTACCCCGGGTGATACAATCGTTTTTGAGGTAGAGCTTCTGCAGTTCCGAAGACAGGTTTGTAAGATGAAGGGTCAGGGCTTTGTCGAAGGTAAGCTCGTTGCTGAAGCAGAAATGATGGCAACGATTGTCGATAGATGACTGGACCTGTTATTGGCGCCAGAGGGGAGACCCTTATCCATCCGACGGCGATAGTTGATTCTCAAGCGGAGCTTGATGTCGGGGTAGAGATTGGCCCTTGGGCTATTATTGGGCCCAGAGTTCACGTCGGAGGTGGTACCAATATTGGTCCACGGGTACTAATTGAGCGGGATACTCTGGTTGGAGAAGACTGCCTTATAGCGAATGGAGCAGTTCTTGGCACGGACCCTCAAGACTTAAAGTACAAGGGTGAAGAATCATCGCTCGAAGTTGGTGACCGCACTGTGATTCGAGAGTTTGCGACCCTCAACCGTGGTACTCGAGCTTCAGGTAAAACAGTCATAGGAAGTGACTGCCTGATCATGGCATATACTCATGTGGCTCATGATTGTGAATTGGGAAACCACGTAATCTTAGCAAACGCGGTGAACATGGGGGGTCATGTCATTATCCAGGATTGGGCTATAGTGGGAGGGATGACACCGATTCACCAATTTGTTCGCATTGGGGCGCATGCATTTGTCGGAGGTGGGTCAAGAATTACTAAGGACATACCCCCTTACTGCCGTGCGGCGGGGAGTCCCCCAAAGCTTTATGGGTTGAACTCAGTAGGTCTCGAAAGACGGGGAGTGTCACTGGATGTAAGACGAGCTCTAAAAAAAGCTTATCGGAAAATCTTTCAATCAGACAAGACTATCTCTGAAGCAGTTCAAGAAGCCGGACTAGAGGTCAATCAAGTTCCTGAAGTTGGCCATTTAGTTAAGTTTATCCAGGACAGTGAACGGGGGGTCACGACGTAAGGATGTCCTTAATCCGGATGCGCCTAAGGCGTAAGAAGAATTGGATTGATAGTCGGAAGGGGATGCATCCCGCGCGACTAATTGCTTTCCTGATCCTTACGGCAGCGGTTATTTGGTATCTCGGCTGGCGGTTCTAGCTAACTGTGGTAGAACATAGCCATAACCAGTTCTAGGAAGACGGTAGCTAACTTGACCGAAGTCCTTCTGGTTGCAGGGGACCCGTCCGGAGATCGGTATGCCGCTGATGTCGTGGAGGCACTTAAGGATAAGCTCCCTAGCGCTCGGTTTGTTGGATTAGGCGGACCTCATATGGAAGCTGCGGGAGTTCATACTCTCGCGGGGTTAGAAGAACTCGCTGTTATGGGATTTGGAGAAGTCGTCATGAGGCTTGAGTTCTTTCGGGACCTTGAGCGGAAAATTCATGAATTACTCTTAGATGCAGATTTAGTCGTACTAGTAGATTTTCCAGGTTTCAACATGCGGATTGCTAGAACAGCATCAGTGTTTGGGCGTCCTGTCCTCTATTACATACCACCAAAGGTTTGGGCATCTAGACCTGGCCGAGCAGAAGAATTAGCTAAGATCGCCGATCACATTGCAGTTATTTTTCCATTCGAAGTAAATGTTCTGGGTGACGCGGGTGCCGATGTTACTTTCGTTGGAAATCCACTGTTGGATCGCCCTGATAACGTTTTGGGCAAAGGTGACTTCCATAAACGCTTTGGTCTGGACCCTGATCGTCCGATTCTGGCAATGCTCCCAGGTTCACGAGAACAGGAGATCAAACAACACCTTCAGCTTTTTCTGGATACAGCTGAGATGGTGACCGCGAGGTGCCCTCATGTGCAGCCAGTTGTCTCAAAAGCGGAATGGTTGAACGGGACCTTGTTTGAGGGTTTGTGTGTCCCGGTGATTGAAGACACCAGAGGACTTCTGCGACACGCTAGAGCAGGGCTTGTGAAATCAGGCACCGCGACTCTTGAAGCAGCTATCGAAGGGATGCCTTTTGTCGTCGCCTACAGAACATCCTCGTTTTCGTGGGCAATTGTGAAGCGAATGCTTCGAGTCAAATACATCTCACTCGTTAATCTCATGGCGAGAGACTCCATTGTTCCGGAATTGATTCAAGGAGACGCGCGTCCCAAGAAGATTGCTCGGCACCTCATCCCTCTTTTCGATGATAAGAGTCCTGAGTACAGGAGGCAGATTTCTGAATTGCCAGGGGTGACTTCTCTTCTGGGGTCATCAGGCTCAGCGGAACGCGTAGCTAATCTTGCAGTTTCTCTTCTCGGGCTGAAGCAATGAGCTGGTTGAAGTCTAAGGTTGCCGGCTTAGTGGGTGCCGGCCTAGTTCGTTCTCTGTTGACGCTCACTCGAGTAGAGCGGGTCGGAGTTGAGAATTATCAGAAATTTAGGAGTTCAGGCACTCCAATTTTGTTCGTGTTTTGGCATGGAGGACTTCTTCCACTCATACATTATCATCGGCAGGAAGGGATCGTTGTGCTTACGAGCGAGCATAGGGATGGAGAGTACGTTACTCAGATCATCCGACATCATGGATTCCCCGCAGTTCGGGGGTCATTCACGCGTGGGGGAACAAAGGGCCTGAGGGGATTGATCCGGGCCGCACAGTCCGGTCGGGATGTTGCACTAACTCCTGATGGCCCAACGGGTCCAATGGGTGTCTTTAAGCCAGGATCACTCCTGATTGCTCAGATCGAAAATCTACCCGTGGTACCGATTTCAGTAACAGCATCATCAGGGTGGCACTTAAAGAGTTGGGATAAATTCCTTATTCCGAAGCTATTCTCGACTGTACGACTCCGGTATCACTCTCCTCGATTCGTAGGTAAACATGCTACCCGAGGAGAGTTGGAACTCATAGCTCAGGACATTGAGGAAGAATTGAATGCCTCCACGACTGTATTAAACGATCAAATCCCGGGATCCTCATCGCAAACTCTAGTTCAACACAGGCACCAACTGTTGAAGCACATATGATTTTCCATGATGCGAGGCTATTGCATCATTGGCGGGTTGGAGGAGGAGGTATCCTGAGGGGAGCTCTGACACTACTCGGCTATCCTATAGCGTCTTCCTACAGTGCCGTGATGGCTCTGCGGAACTCCCACTATGACCGTGTCGGTGGGCAGAAGATTCCGGGAGTGAAGGTGGTTTCAGTTGGTAATCTTGTGGTAGGCGGGACTGGGAAAACTCCATTCTCAGCTTGGGTTGCCAAAGAACTGAAGGTTAGAGACTTAAGCCCGGCAATCGTAAGTCGAGGTTATGGGAGAGACGAGCTTATTCTGCACAATAAATGGAATCCAGATACACCTGTAGTAGCGGACTCAGACCGTTTAAAAGCAGCAAGCCTTGCCGGTCTAGAAGGCGCTGATATAGTGGTTTTAGACGACGGATTTCAGCATCGGAGAATAGCTCGAGACTTCGACATCGTCCTATTGTCGGCCGAAGATGGTTTTCCTGGTTATTTGCTACCTACTGGGCCATATCGAGAGCCAGTCCAATCACTAAGGCGAGCGGATGCAGTTCTAGTCACACGTCGAACAGCGCCTTGTCTAGTTGCTGAGAAGATTCTCGCTCAGGTAAGGGGAATTGCTCCAGAAGCCCTGACTGCGGCCATCCACTTGTCCCCGTTTGCATGGCAAGATCTTAGAGGGTTCCCGGCTACTCCGCCGGATGGAAATATTCTAGCCGTCGCTGCAGTAGCTCGACCGATTGAGTTCAGCCAGAGTATCGCTAACATGGTAACGGGGACTGTGGAGTTAATGTCTTTTCCAGACCATCACGATTATCGATCGGATGACATAAAGAAAATCTGCCTAGCAGCTAGGGAGCGAACTATAGCTGTAACCGAAAAAGACGCGGTTAAGCTAGCTCAGTACGATGATATACTTGGAGAGGTGCGGGTATTGGTAGAGCGAGTACGATGGGAGTCTGGTCGACAAGAGATCGAGCGAGCATTAGACAAGTTGGTAGGTGCTACTGCATGAGGGTTCAAATTCTGGCAGTGGGTAAGGTGAAGGGTTCGTTTGCGGAGAGTGTCGCGGAGTATGAGAAGCGCGCCGCACGTTACTGGAAGTTAGGTGTTGAGGAAGTGTCTTCTGGTGCTCGAGGTGCCTCTGCTAATCCAGAGTCAGTAATGAAGGCAGAGGCTACGAGGCTTCTAGCACGAATCCCAAAAGAACTGGAGGTCGTAGCTCTAACTCGGTCAGGTATGACCATGAATTCGAGAGAGCTCGCAAGGTACTTGGAACAGAGGGCTTTGACGGCCTCAGCAGGTGTAGCTTTTATAATTGGTGGCGCTTACGGCCTTGGGAATGACGTTCTAGTTCAAACGCAGAGAAAACTATCGCTGTCACCCATGACCTTGCCGCACCAAGTTGCTAGGCTTGTCTTGGCCGAACAACTCTACCGCGCAGGGACAATTTTGCGTGGTGAGCCATATCACAAAGGATAGCAGGTCCATGCTCATATCGGTCTTGGCATTACCTAACTAGCGGAAAACCAAAAAGCGATGGAATTCATTGTCGGATATCCGAAGGGCTCTCCCCTCGTAAGTGATTACTTAGCCAACAAAGATCAGGTCGCTGATTTTTTTGGGAGAAGTTTTTTGTCTGTAGGGGACTTCCAGTCGAAAGCAATGGAAGTGGATGGGCGTTTTGGGCGCGCAGAACGTGAGTTGGCAGCCCAGGCGGTACTGGTACCACCTGGAGCGGATGAAGCCCGACTCGAAGCTTTTGTGGAAAAGGGTGGCTACATGGTGACTACTGGCCAGCAGCCAGGGTTACTTGGAGGGCCACTTTATAACATCTATAAAGCGTTCACAGCAGCACGACTTGCTGCTGTGCTGGAAGAGAGGCTAGAAAAGCCAGTAATTCCATTGTTTTGGGTGTCATCAGAAGATCACGATTGGGATGAAGCAGGCCATACCGAGATTATTGGGGTTGATAACAAGATTCACCGAATTGAGCTGGAAAATGTATATTCGGAGACTGATCCACCGATCCACAGAATCCAAATCGGCTCGGCTGCCCAAGATCAAATTGATGAATTCGTGCAACTGCTTCCAGATACAGAGTTTAGCTCTGAATATATCAAGTTAATTCTAGAGTCTTTTGGTCCTGAAAAAACCCTTGCAGATGGCTTTCATCTCCTTCTCCAGGAGCTGTTAGGCCGTTTTGGTATTTTCTTTACTGATGCTGCTCACCCTAGCGTAAAGGCTCATTCGGGCCGGATGTTGCTTGAGGAATTAGCACGTTCTGAGGAATTGGAGGCAATCCTAAAACGGACTGGTGAGGGACTTTCCTCGGCGGGATATGAACTACAGGTGCCACTACTAGAGGGGGGCGTGAACCTGTTCTTGGAAGGTTCAGCTGGGCGTGAACGGTTATACCGGGAGGGCGACGGGTTTAGGCTCCGGACATCGGGTGAACATGTAACACTTAGAGATGTGAAAGAACGCCAGGCTGAAGATCCTCTCATTCTTAGCCCGAATGTTCTATTACGCCCTGTAGTCGAGAGCGGTGTTTTTCCGACGCTGTCGTACGTCGGGGGCCCAGGTGAGATAGCATACTTCGCTCAGCTCGGTGAGTATTTTCAGGCTCATGGACTCGAGATGCCCGTCGTTTACCCCCGGTGTGGTGTCACTTTGGTAGAGAAAAAGATACGCAAAATACTGGACAAGTTTAAATTGCGGATGGAGTTCCTTCAGAAGCCTTTCCACGAGGTTGCGAGTGAAGTGGCGCGCGAAGGTATGCCAAATGAAGTGGAGGAGGCTATCGAGGGTTTGCGGGGATCAGTCGCCACGTGCACTGAAGAGATAGGTCAAGCGGTTAGTTCAATTGACCCTACGCTTAATGCAGCAGCAGCCCAGGTGCGTAGCCAGACTTTATCAGCACTAGATGAACTAGAGCGAAAAACTCTCCAAGCTCTCAAACGAGAGAACCAAATAGGGTTGAACCAGCTAGAGAAGGCACGATTGCATCTTTATCCCAATGGCAAGCCAGCGGAGCGGATTCAGAATCCTTTTTATTTCCTCACTAGATACGGTGGCGCATTTCTTGAAGAGTTATATGACAGCCTTGAGGTGAGCCTGTGAAGGTTAGCAGAATCATGTCTTGTCATATCACCCTTGTTTCAATGCCTAATTTCAACGCATGTCCAAGCAGATAATCACAACCCAGCAGATTTTATATCTAGAAAGTGAGAGAAGATCTTTCGAGAGAGAGGTCGGTCGACTCAACCAGGAGAGTCGGTTTCTCTACCGGTTCCTCTAGAGTGCAGACACCCTCTAGCGTTGTAGGACACGGGAATAGATCGGGGATGAGCGCGGCTAGCAGTGTCGGAGCCGGAATTTTCTTGAGCCGACTAACGGGCTTCGTCCGGGATAGAGTTTTTGCCCACTACTTTGGCAGCAGTGATTTTGCAGATGCATGGAGAGCAGCCCTGCGGCTCCCAAATGTCATTCAAAATCTTCTGGGGGAAGGAACGCTTTCAGCTTCACTTATCCCTATTTATGCAGAGTACCTAGAAAAGGGGGAAGAAGAGAAGGCAGGACATCTAGCGGGTGCGGCTTTGGGGATTCTGACGATAGTTGGTGGGGGACTGGCGCTGTTAGGAATCCTAATAGCTCCGCTGCTTGTAGAAGTCTTGTTTTTCCGATGGTCACCAGACAAACAAGCCATCACCATAACGCTGGTGAGGATTCTATTCCCCATGACTGGCCTACTTGTCATATCTGCATGGGCTCTGACAATCCTGAATAGCCACCGCCGTTTCTTCGTATCCTACGTCGCCCCAGTCCTTTGGAATGTTTCCATGATAGGGGCGATGGTGGGTGGTTTCGTCTACCTGGACTTTGGTGAGAGAGATTTGGTGGTAGCCCTTGGCTGGGGTGCATTAGTCGGCGGTGCACTCCAACTCATGTTCCAGGTACCGTTCGTTCTGAAATGCCGGACTAGCCTTCGCATCTCAATGGGTCGCCATGTTGAAGGCGTTAAGGAGGCGATCCAAAACTTCATCCCTGTTGTGACGGCTCGTGGGGTTATCAATCTGAGTGGTTGGTTCGATCTATTCTTAGCGGCCCTTCTAGTAGATGGAGCTGTGGCTGTTCTGGGATATGCCCAGACCTTCTATATGCTGCCGATCTCTCTTTTCGGGATAAGTGTTGCAGCTTCAGAGCTACCAGAACTCTCACGTATGCGAGGGGAAGAATACGAAGTCCTAGCGTCTCGAGTTTCTGCCGCATTGAGAAGGGTATCCTTCTTCGTGATACCCTCAGCTGCAGTTTATCTAGTGCTAGGAGATGTCGTTGTGGCTGCAGTATTTCAAACTGGGGCGTTCGGTTCGGTTGAGACGCTTGTTACGTGGGGTGTGCTAAGCGCTTATGCCATCGGACTGCCTGCCTCAGCTAGTTCTCGTGTATTGTCGTCAGCTTTCTATGCTTTGCGAGACACAAAGACACCAGCAAAGATCGCATATATTCGGATTGTTGCATCGATCGTAATCGGTCTTTCGCTCATGATTCCATTAGATAACCTAGGGTTTGTGCAGCTTCGTTTGGGAGCATCTGGACTTGCACTCGGAGCCTCTGCGGGTGCTTGGCTCGAATATGTTCTCCTTCGCCGCTCACTCCGTGTTAGGATAGGGGCACATGGACCGGGTTCTTCTTCCGTGCTCCGTGTAACGCTAGCTGCGACATTAGCTGTAAGTTCAGGAGTCCTTCTTCAACTTACCCTTCCGGTAACACATCCAATTGTGCTTGGTATCGGAACCCTTATTCCTGCCGGCCTAGTCTATTTAGGTACAGCAGCTTTCCTAGGTGAAGAAATTTCCGCTCGTGTCCGTGGATAGCGAAGTCCTCAGAACTCTTTCTATGAAACCTGGAGTTTATCTCTTCAGGGACCTGCAGGGGGTTGTCCTATACGTAGGAAAGGCAAAAAAGCTAAAAAGTCGGGTGCGAAGCTATTTCCGGTCTCTTAAGGACTTGAGTCCCAAGAATCAAAAAATGGTTGAGCTCATAGAATCAGTAGATAGTATCGTTGTGGGTACTGAGGCGGAGGCGCTGATACTTGAGGCAAATCTTATTAAGGAATATCAGCCCCGCTTCAATATTCTTCTGCGAGACGACAAGAAATACCCGTATATCAAGGTCACGGTAAGAGAGCCATTTCCGCGGGTTTATGTGACTCGGAGGGTTGTAAACGATGGGTCCCGTTATTTCGGTCCCTATACATCTGTGAACCAGATGAGACAGGCGCTTGAGGTCGTTAATCGCCTGCACACGGTTCGTTCGTGTCGGTACAACCTTCCTAAGGACAGTCCTGATCGGCCTTGCCTAGACTACCATATTCAGCGGTGTAAAGCTCCGTGTGTCGGTCTGCAGAGTGAGTCAGAATACCGGGGTATGATTGATGATATTCTGCAGATTCTGGAAGGGGACACGGAAGAACTCAGATCTCAAATTGATGCCCGAATGATGGATGCTTCCGAAGGGCTCAATTTTGAGCTTGCTGCGAAGATGAGAGATGTAATTGCAGGTCTCGATGTCATCGCTCGGGAACAACGAGTTCACCGTACCCAAGGCGGCAACATTGATATCGTGGGCTTAGCCCGAGATGGCAAACTTGCTGCAGGGGTCGTGTTAAAGGTGAGAAGAGGGTTGCTGCTTGGCCGGGTTGCTCAGCGGTTTGGTGAAATTCAGAATGAAACAGATCAAGATCTTCTGAGTTCGTTGGTATCCCGACATTATCTTGGCGGCGGTGACGAGGGGATGGTTGACCTCCCTCGAATGGTCTTGTCGCCGAATTCTTTTTCAGACCAAGACCTACTAGAAGAAATCCTCACGGAAGCAGCAGGATATAGGGTGCGCATTACCGTCCCTCAGCGTGGTGAGAAACTCCGCCTCTCCGAACTTGCAGAGGTTAATGCACGCCAGGTTTTGGAAGATAGGATAATAGCACTCACATACGCTGATAATCGTGCAGAAGATGCACTTTTCAGCCTTCAAGATGAGCTCAGTCTAAAAGTTGTCCCGCGACTTATGGTCTGTTTCGATGTTTCACATATGCAGGGTAAGGAAACGGTGGCGAGTGCTGTTGTTTTCCAGAACGGGGAACCGAGTCGTGCGGATTATCGCCACATGCGGATCAAGGGCGATTGGGGAAATGACGACTTTCAGTCTATGCAGGAAGCAGTTCACCGGTATTTCCGAAGGCGACTCGATGAGCGTACTCCGCTTCCCGACCTAGTGGTTATTGATGGGGGCAGGCCACAACTAAGTGCAGCACATAATGCATTTAATCACCTGGATCTTCCTGATATAACAGTTGTAGCATTAGCGAAGAAGGAAGAGGAAGTCTTCGTCCAAGGGAAGAAGACACCTTTGCGACTCGACCGGAGAAACCGCGCTTTACATATTCTTCAACGGATTCGCGACGAGGCGCATCGTTTTGCTGTTCGCTATAACCGCAAGCTTAGAACTAAACGGACTCTTCGAAGCCAGCTCGGTGATATTCCAGGCATAGGTCCGCATCGCCAGACGGTGCTTCTGCGTCGGTTTGGTTCACTTAAGGGGGTAAAGAGTGCCACGAAGGAAGAGATCGCTCGGGTGCCAGGATTCTCAAAAGCTCTTGCGAGTCGCATTTTGACTTACCTAGGCAATTGATTTCATGAGTGTACGAACGCGCTTTGCCCCGAGCCCGACTGGTCGTCTACACTTGGGGAACGTCCGAGCTGCAGCTTTTAATTGGCTCTTTAGCAAGAGTTTGGGTGGTGTCTTCATTTTGCGAATTGAGGACACGGACATTGAGCGGAATGTGGAAGAAGGTGAGGCATCAATCCTAGAGGACCTCCGCTGGCTTGGGCTTGATTGGGACGAAGGCCCTGATGTGGATGGGCCTCATGGACCGTACAGACAAAGCGGGCGTTCAGAACTCTATGCCTCGAAGGTGGCCAGGCTTATGGAGTCTGGAGGGGCTTACCCCTGTTTTTGCGCTGAAAAAGATGGGCAAGCGGATTCCGGCTTAGAAGAAGTCACTCATCAGTATTCCGGAGCCTGTCGTACGCTGGCTCCGAACGAGCGAAATGCTCGGCTAAACGCTGGAGAGCCCCATGTCATCAGATTTTCCGTCCCTCAGAATCAACCTGAGGTCAGCATACAAGATAAGGTCTTTGGGTCTATATCATTTCCTATAAATGACATCGATGATTTTGTAATCTGTCGAACTGACGGCCGTGTGACCTATAACTTTGGTGTTGTTGTGGATGATATCGATATGGAAATCACCCACGTTATCCGTGGGGTGGGTCACCTCTCAAATACTCCGAAGCAAGTTCTTCTATTCGAGGCATTAGGGGCCAACCAGCCGGTATTCGCTCATTTACCAACGGTTTTAGGCCCAGATGGCCGGAAATTATCAAAGCGAGAGGGCGCAACTTCTGTTCAGGAAATGAAAGCACAGGGCTATCCTCCTGATGCAATCTTGAATTATGTGTCATTACTTGGTTGGTCGCATCCAGAAGAGAAGGAAGTCCTTTCCAAGGAGGAACTCGCGGCTTCTATGTCACTCGACAGAGTTGGACGGAGTGACTGTCAACTAGATCCCGACAAGTTCCGGTGGGTCTCCCAGCAACATCTTGCACAACAGAGCCTGGAAGATTTGGTGCTTGATGTCAGGCCTTTCATCGATAGAGAGAGATTTCCAGATACCGGTGACAATTTTTCAGCAGTTATAGATACACTGCGAACCCGCCTTTCGACTTATACCAATATCAATGAACATCTCGGGCTCCTCTTCCCTGAAGACAAACTCAGTGCTGAGCTGCTGAGGAAGGAAGTTGGGGCAGATCCTGAGGTTAAGAGAACGCTTATTGCTGTGCGGGAAAAACTCCAGGCTCTTGAGCCATGGGAAGAAAAGGGGATCGGAACTGCGATCAGGGAGGCAGGTGCCTCCGCAGGAGTGAAGGGAGCAGAATTATTCCACCCGGTGCGCTGTGTGCTCATCGGGAGCGAAAAAGGACCAGACCTAGGAAAGATTCTAGTCGGACTCGGAATGGAAGAAGGAATCAGGCGGATAGGCCAAGCGATAGGCGAATAAACTCATTAAGAAACACCCAATTTAAGAGCATTTTCGCCCCAGGGTCTTGGCTGACTTTTTCTGGGCGTCTAATTTACCCCGTCTGTGTAGAATCATGTGTTTGACCCCAATGGAGGATTTTTGGATGAAGATCCGTTCCGGACTCGTCCTCATGATGGCTTTTGGCCTAGGGATGGGAGGCTGCGCTTCAGGTGGAGCTCCGTCCACTGGCTTCCCGGAAGCCAGGACTAGAAGCGGTGGTCCCGCTGGAGTGCCAGGAGGTGAGGCAGTCAACCAGGGCTATAGCCCTCGTAATACCGAGAACACTCGGATGGCTGAGACGTTTTTAGAAAATGCTGATCGAGAAGATGAAGCTGAAGCTGCCCGGCCAATTTACGAACAAGCTTTGGCTGCCTCCGCGCTAGCAATCCGTGAAGACAGCGTGAATCCGTTGGCTTATAGGCTTGCAGCCATGGCAAATCTTGGGGTTGAGGATTACGAGGCTGCTGGAGCGAATTTTGATCGTGCTGAGGAGTTACGGCCACTTTATCAGTTCGATTTTGAGTCGATCCGAGAGGAAGTCTGGATTGACCTCTATCAGTCAGCAATTCCATCCGTTAATTCGGGCGACTATGAAGGTGCGGCTGCGATATACGTCAGTGCGAACGCGATTTATACGCAGCGCCCAGAGGCCATGATTATGCTGAGCCAGATCCAGGCTCAGCTTGGTCAGTATGACGAATCGGTCGAGAATATAGATGCTGCTTTTGCAATCCTTGACTCAGATATAATGCTCGAAACAGATGAAGAGACTGCTGCCAGTTGGAGAGAACAGGCACAGCCACTACCAGCGTTGAGAGCACAGGTACTGGCTGCTGCAGGACGATATGAAGAAGCCATTGCTGACTATCGGACTCTTTTGGTAGATGATCCAACGAACACGCAGGCGAAACGTGATCTAGCTACCATGCTTATTCAGACTGGCTCGGAAGCAGAGGGATTCGAGGTTTTTGAGGAGCTACTTCAAGACCCAGCGCTATCCGGAGAAGATCTTTATGCAATCGGCGTGGGCTTCTATCAGGGTAGTGCCTATGGTCGTGCAGCAACCGCTTTCCAGATGGCGGGTGAGAAAAATCGCTATGATCGGGATAGCATTGAACTTTGGGCTCGCTCGCTTCAGCTAGACTCAGCGTATGCTGATGTACCAGAGGCGGCTGATCGGTGGATAGAGCTCGATCCGAGTAGTGTGACTGCACACCTGGTATTAGCTCAGGCAGTAAACGCTATGGAAGATGCTGAGCGCACGGGTGATGTAGTCCGTGAGATGGAGGCGCTTGAAGTAGATGTCTCCAATCTCAGCCTTACCAAATACGGTGATGGAGGTGCTAGGATCACTGGTCAGGTAACGAACAGGTTGCTTGACGCCGGTACACAGGTGACCCTCACCTTCACGTTCTATTCAGACCAAGCAAGCCCCGTTGGGACGTTAGAACAAACGGTCGCAGTTGGTGAGGAGAATATGGCTGAGGTTTTTGCAGGTGAATTCGATTCACCTCAGGTGGTTGGGGGATACTCCTATCAAGTAAGGGTCAACTAGACACCCTCCACTTAGAAGCACTAGCGGGCGGTCCATTATCAAGTGGGCCGCCCGTTTTTTCTTTCTCTGGAGATTTCTATTTTAGGTGTATCAGTAGCTCTGAAGAAAAGTACTAGGTAAGATTCGCATAATAAGTCTCACAATCTGCGGGAGTAGCTCAGTTGGTAGAGCATCAGCTTCCCAAGCTGAGGGTCGCCGGTTCGAGCCCGGTCTCCCGCTTAGCATGAGTCAACAACTTCAGTTCATGCTGCTGATCCTGGTCTGTATGGGGTGCACCACACCTGTTGTTGATGCATCACCGAACATCATTCTGATTTATGTAGACGATCTTGGGTGGAACGACCTCGGTGTTCAGGGAAGCCGTTATTACGAAACTCCGAACATCGATCATCTAGCAACCCAGGGGATGCGCTTTACTGACGCCTATGCCAACGCGCCCAACTGTGCACCCAGTCGGGCAGCACTTCTGTCTGGGCAGTATGCGCCAAGGACAGGTATCTACACCGTTGGTGCAGCTGACCGTGGACCAACTGAGATCCGCGCACTTGTGCCGGTTGCGAATCAAACGGAACTCTCGCTCGACGTCGTTACTCTTGCTGAAACACTGGCTGAAGCAGGTTATGCTACCGGTCACGCTGGAAAATGGCATCTCGGTGGCGAAGGGTTCTTACCTGTAGATCACGGTTTCGAATGGTCTATCGCAGGGGACGAGCAAGGTAGCCCGCCGGATTACTTTTATCCTTACAAGCGCGGACAACGTTTCCTGCGTGACCTTGAGGAAGGAAGAGAAGACGAATATCTAGCAGACCGTCTTGTTGATGAAAGCATTCTCTTTATTCAGCGTGAAGCGAATAATCCGTTCTTTCTCTACCTATCACACTACAGTGTTCATACGCCAATTCAGGGAAAACCAGGAATCGCCGCGCGCTATGCCGACAAGGCTGGGGTGGATGGCCAAGACAATCCGACTTACGCAGCTATGGTGCAGAGCGTCGATGAGGGTGTGGGTCGGATCATCGACACGCTTGATCAGTTGGGACTTACCGAGAATACGGTTTTGATCTTCTACTCTGACAATGGTGGTTTCGGACCAGCTACATCTATGGTTCCGCTCCGAGGCTCCAAGGGTATGCTCTACGAGGGTGGTATTCGTGTACCGCTTATCGTGCGTTGGCCAGGATATGTGGAGCCGGGGTCAGTGACTACCGAATCCATTATTGGCACTGATTTCTATCCTACGTTGGCTGAGATTGCGGGTGTGACCCTAAGAAGTGATCATATCTTAGATGGTTCGAGCTTTGTCCCTGTGCTGACAGAAACAGGCGAGATTCAGCCCCGAGATCTGATTTGGCACTTCCCAGCCTATCTTGAGGCTGATCGCTCAGTGTCAGGTCCGTGGAGAACGACTCCCGCGAGTGCAATCCGACGGGGATCATACAAGTTGATCCATTTCTTTGAGGAGGGTCGCTCGGAGCTCTACGATCTTACGAAAGATGTATCAGAGTCCGATGACCTATCGCTCAGAATGCCAGAAGTAGCTGCGGAACTTCTGACGGCGCTAATGGTCTGGTGGGAGGAAACTCAGGCATTTATCCCTTCCGAACCTAATCCATTTTACAACCCTTCCGGGTGAGTAGATGAACCGGCGCGAGACCCTCAGGCTTCTATTGCTCTCGGCGTTTGGATCGAAGAACCTCATTAGGGCTCCCCGTCTCATAGCACAGGAATCATCTTTTCGTAGTCTCTGGCAGGATTGGCCAGACATGCGATGGGCTGGGCCAGAATACTGGGGAAACCGCCTACAGGACTGGTCGATTCGGGATGGTGTGCTCGTCTGTGGAGTTCGGGCACCAAATCGGACGCTGCATTGCCTCACCCATCGTGCTGTAGCTTCCAGGTATGAGACGTCGGTCTTGGTCGATCTCAGCGAGCTTAGTCAAAATCCAGATCCAACCTCCCTTGTTGGTCTGCGTTTGGGAGTGAAGGGCCCCTTTCCTGATTTCCGTTCCGCTGCTGTCCACGGAATTGGAATCGACGTGGGTGTTGAAATGACCGGGGCCCTGCGAATTGGAGATAGATATTCCAGCGAAATGATCTCACTTGAGGAACCGGTGAGACTGCATGTAATGGCTGAGGATTTGGGTGGAACAAGCAGGGTAGAACTCACGGCTCAGTCTCCGAATGGGGGACCAACCCTCGCTCAACTAGTCCACAATGGGCTCAAGTCAGAAGACTTGATCGGAAATTTGGCACTACTACACCATGTTGAAGAGGAGACTCCGGGTCAGGGAGCAGTATTCGCAGACTGGGAGATAAGTGGCTCAGGAATATTGACTGATCCATCTGCGAGCTTTGGCCCTATCATGTTTGCGCAATATACCCTTCATCAGAATACGCTAAAGCTCACAGCTCAGCTTGCACCGATAGAGTCCATTCCCGAGCTAGATGCTGTCCTCGAGATCCGATCAGTGGGAGGAAGCTGGGCGGAGGTAACTAGAGCTTCAATTGATAAGGTCGCACGTACGGCTCGATTCCGGGTCGAATCCTGGGTGTCCCAGAGAGATGTGGAGTATCGCATTAGAGTAACAGTCCCGCTTACTACTGGGCCGGCGGTCTATGAGTACATAGGGACTGTAGCTGCCGAGCCCAATCCTATGGATCCACTCAAGGCGGCAGTGTTCAGTTGCAACGCTGATCACGGGTTTCCGGATAGCGAAGTTGTAGAGAATGTTTCACGGCACGACCCAGACTTATCACTTTTTCTCGGTGACCAGTTCTATGAGGGATCCGGGGGCTTCGGCATTCAGACTACCTCAGTCGAAGAAGCAGCGCTCGATATGCTTCACAAGTGGTACATGTTTGGATGGTCGTATCGGGATCTCTTTCGTCATATACCCGCAGCCTTTATTCCAGATGACCACGATGTTTATCACGGCAATGTGTGGGGTGAGGGTGGAAAATCAGCTCCGACGGACCAGGGGTGGGGCGCGATAGCCCAAGACCAGGGCGGCTATAAGATGCCCAGCGAATGGGTCAATGTGGTACAAATGGCACAGACGAGTCATTTGCCTGACCCAGTTGACCCGACACCTGTGGAGCAAGGAATCGGAGTGTATTTCACCCGCTGGGATTATGCGGGTGTGAGCTTTGCGATTTTGGAGGACCGTAAGTTTAAATCAGCTCCTGCGAATGTTCTTCCGGAGGATGCCCAGGTCCTCAACGGATGGATTCAGAACCCTGAATTCGACGTCCGTGAGTATCGGGATATTCCTGAAGCTTCACTTCTCGGTGAGCGTCAAATGAGGTTCCTTGATAACTGGGCGGGTGATTGGAGTGGTCCCTCGTATATGAAGGTCGTGCTTTCACAGACGAACTTCGCCTCCGTTCACACGATCCCCGAGGATGCGATGAGCGGTGCTGTGTTGCCTGGGCTACCTGTGCCTCAGCCTGGTGACTATGTCTTTGGCGACAAGATAGCTGCGGATATGGATTCCAACGGGTGGCCACAGGACCGCAGGGATGAGGTTCTCACGCTTCTACAAAGTTGCTCAGCCTTTCATATCGCGGGAGACCAGCATCTCGCCACTGTGGTATGCCACGGAATAGAAGAGTTTGGTGATGCGGCTTTTACTTTCACTGGGCCTGCATTGAACAACATCTGGCCTCGTCGTTGGTGGCCACCTGTGTCCCGTCAGGAGGCCCCACTCGACAGTGACCGCACGTACACTGGAGATTTTTTCGATGGTTTTGGGAACCGGGTTACCGTGCACGCGGCTGCAAATCCACGAGCGACGGGACTAGAGCCGAGCATTATCAGAGATCGTGTAACGGGCTACGGGATTGTGACGTTTGATAAGCAAAAGGAATCGATCCGTATCGAGTGTTGGCCCCGGCATATCAACCCTTCATCAGGCCGAGGGCAGTATGAAGGATGGCCTATATCCATAGGTCGGGAAGATGGTGATGGTCGCACACCATTGGGCTTCCTGCCAACCATAGAGGTTCGTGGTATGAGTGACGCGGTTGTCGAGGTCAGAAAGGCAGATGGAGATCGCGTCTATGTGCGCCGTATCATCGGTCGCACTTTCAGGCCACCAATTTTCGCTTCTGAGACTCACGTTGTGCGAGTTGGGGACCCAAATGAAGAGCGTTGGTTAGAGCGATCAGTCAGTGAGGAAGAGTGGGGGCGAGGCAAACTCGTTTTTGATTTCTCGGTTTGATAGAGCAGACACAAGAACTATCGTGAGTCCAAGGCATACCGGCGGATCTTCTGGAACCCATTTCGCAGTTCATCTCTCCTGACCATCATGCTCACTATGCTTCATACCTCTGTTGCCTTAAGAGCACTCTTTATCGTTTCTATGCCCCTCATTCTGGGGGCACAGTATTTTACGCTTAACGCTCAAGAGCCACGCGCACAGATCAGCGAAGACGTTCGTATAATCGAAACATATCCCTTCGCTGATCCAAATCCGGTGCCGATCCTGGTCACTGACGATCGTCTGTACCCTTACCATCGCTTTGAGGGTTACTCACATAACTCGGAAGCGGCAGAGTGGAAGGTTATTCATCTCGAAAACGAATGGATCGAGCTATGGGTGCTTCCCGAAGCAGGAGGGAAGGTGTGGGGAGCGAGGGTCAAGGAGACCGGACACGAATTCATCTATCGAAACGAAGTGATGAAATTTCGAAACATCGCGCTTCGTGGGCCGTGGACCTCGGGCGGTATCGAGTTCAATTTCGGTGTTATCGGGCATACCCCTTCTACGGCGACACCAGTCGACTACCGAACAGAGGAACACGAGGATGGTAGCGTCAGTGTAGTCGTTGGTGCGATGGACCTTCCTTCTCGTACGCATTGGAGAGTAGAAGTTCGACTACCTCCAGACCGTGCATACTTCGAAACGAATGTTCTATGGTGGAATCCGACTGTCCTGGAACAACCCTACTACAATTGGATGACGGCAGCGGCATTCGCCCAAGATGATCTCGTCATGAGCATTCCAGGGAACGCTTACCTCGAACACCCAGGTGCTCAGCGGGACTGGCCGTTTGACCCCGATGGTCGGGAGCTATCGGTATACGATCAAAACCGTTTCGGGAGTAATAAATCGTTTCATGTAGTAGGTGAACTGAACGATTTTTTTGGAGGGTACTATCTCGATGATGATTACGGATTTGGCCACTGGTCTCGTTATGAAGAAATGCCGGGCCAAAAGCTTTGGCTTTGGGCTTTATCCCGTCAGGGTGGTATCTGGGAGGACCTTCTCACCGATTCTGATGGCCAGTACATCGAATTTCAGGCGGGTCGACTTCTGGTCCAGTATTCTCCTGGTGACGATGTAAACCCGATCTCCCAGGCTGGTTTCGATCCGGGTGCTACAGATCAATGGACAGAGACGTGGTTCCCGGTGGAGGGTCTCGGCGGACTCAGTGATGCATCACGTGACGGAGCAATGTTCGTAGAGAGAGAAGGAGGGGGAGTCCGTGTCCGCACTCATGCATTTGTGGAGACTAATGACACCATGACAGTCTTAGTGAACGGAGAAGTATTGTTCACGGATGAGGTCTCATTAGAAGTACTTGAACCGATCGAATATGAATTCGGATCTATTGATCCGACGGGAGAATCTCCGCCGATCCCTCAGGATGCTGAGGTTATTGTTGAATTTCCTCAACTCAGGCTTCGCCACCATTCAAACCCAGAGTCTCGACAGATCTCAAGGCCATTTTCGACAGATCCTGAAGCGATGCCGAGCATACCGGTGTCAGACCGAGAGGTCATGGCTGCTCGAGAGCTTGTTCAGGGCCGTTACTTCAATGAGGCGCGAGACCTATTCGAAACGGTTTTGGCTAGGGAGCCGTGGAATAGAGAGGTGCTTCTTGGCCTAGCTGATCTGGAGTACCGGAGAGGTCGATACGCCGAAGCCCTGAAATTCGCCGATCAAGTTTTGCGTCTAGATGCCTATGACTCCGAAGGCAACTTCGTTGCGGGGAACCTCTATCGAGCTTTGGGCCAGATACTTGATGCTCGTGAAGCCTTCGGTTGGTCAGCTCGATCGATAGCGTTCCGGTCCGTGTCATATGTTCAGCTCGCTGAACTAGCTCTGGTGGATGGTGACTATGAGGAGGCAGGTCGCTACGCTCAGCTCGCCAAGGACTATGATCAGAATAGTCTTTCTGCGAATAGGTTACTCGCAATTCTCGCCCGCCTAGAAGGTGATACATCAGAATGGGATCGGATTCTTTCCTCTATACTGGAACTGGATCCACTTCACCACTTCGCACAGGCAGAGGTCCATCTAGCTGGTGTTTCTGCAAAAGAAGAATTTATTGAGGGATTTAGGAGTGAATATCCAGAGCAGGAACTTCTAGAAGTTGCCATCGATTATGTGAAGTTAGGTCGGAGAGCTGATGCGATAGCACTTCTAGAAATCGGTGAGACTGTGCTCAGACACCCTATGTTACGTGTGTGGCGAGCATACTTAACTGAAGATTCTGGTGCGCTGGATAGTGGTGCTAATCCGGACTTCGTATTCCCATACCGCCCTGAGTCAATTCCCATACTTGAGTGGGCAGTTGCGAGCGACTCTCACTGGTCATGGGCGTACCTGCTTGGGCTTAACCTATGGGCGCGAGATAGAGTTGCTGAGGCTGCTGAACTATTCATAGGCCTAGGTCAAAGGCCTGATTACGGTCCGTTCTACGTCTCAAGAGCTTTGATAGTATCAGATTTTGAGGTTGGCGATTTGGTCGGCCAGATCAACCCTGAATCAGATTTTAGGCATGCGGTTGATATGGCTCCGGATTTGCGGGCGATCCACATCTCGCTCATTCAGTACCTGCATGGTGAGGGTCGATGGGAGGATGCGTTGGCGGTGTCCGCAGACGCTCGGGGTCAGTTTCCAGAAGACTTCGATCTTGATCTGCTCCACGCTGTAGCACTCAATCAAACAGAACGTTTTGAAGCTTCAATCGAGTTATTAGACGAAGTCGAGGTTCTACCCTCTGAAAACTCGAGTATAAGCCATCAGGTTTTTGCGGAAGCTCACGTGTTAGCCGCTCTGGATGCGCTTGATAAGGCTGACCCAGGTGCTGCTTTGGGTCATCTCGATATGGCAGTGACCTGGCCTGAACATCTAGGTCTTGGGCGGCCCTACAATCCAGAGGAACGCATTGAGCAGTACATGCGAGGTATTGCCCTCAGGCTCAGTGGGAATGAATCAGAGGCGGTCACAGCCTTTGAAGCAGTGATAGCTGCGACTCCGCAGGGGGTTTTGGACGGAGAAATAGGTGCAGAGAGGATGGACCTATTCGTCATAGCAGCATTCGACGCCTTGGGACGTTCTAATCAGATTCGAATCGCCGCTGATGCGGAACAGGATGTATTGGCCCAGATCATAGCGCGATTGCGCTCTGCATCCACGAATGGAGAAGATGTCCAGCAGGCTCTACAGGATGCAGCTCGATCATCCTTGAATGTGTTCTCTGACTTAACGGGACGGTTGATCTACCGGGCCTTGAGTCTAGAACACTAGGCAGGGAAGTCTGAGAGTTATGTAGCCCGATCAATCTCCAGGTTGGATGATCTTGAATTGGTTTGGCGGTGTTCGACCTTGTAGATGAGTAACGAAGTAATCCCAAGTGCGGCGGATCACGTAAGGTTCATTAGCGAATCCATGATTCCGGTTTGGCATTACAAGTAGGTCAAAATCCTTGTTATGCTCGATCAATTCATCGATCACCATGATTGTTGCATTCGGGTGTACGTTATCGTCCAGCGTCCCGTACATGAGTAGAAGCTTTCCTGAGAGTTCACCTGCGAGATTTTGGTTTGCTTGAGAATCAAACGAATCAGTCCCGTCATCGTTCCTTTCGAGTAGACCGTGGTACTTCTCGCCCCATGTGTAGTCGTAGCTTCGATTGTCATGGTTTCCCGCACTTGATACAGCAACTTTAAAGAAGTCCGGATAGCTAAGGATCGCGTCTGTAGAGCTGAACCCACCACCCGAATGCCCAAATATCCCTACGTGATCGAGATCTATTTGGGGGTACTTTCTCGCGAGCTGTCTGAGTGCGGCGATGTGATCAGGTAACCCGTTATCACGCATGTTCCCGTAGTAGCTGTCATGGAAGGCCTTGTCACGGGCCGGGGTCCCCATCGCATCGATCAGGAAAACGATAAATCCGAGTTCTGCTAAGGCAGCGGCATTACCACCCTGTCTAACGGAGGCCTGTCTGCCACGGACCGCACCAACCTGGGGTCCGGGATAGATGTAGTCTACGACCGGGTATTTAGTGTCAGGATCAAAGTTGGATGGAAAAAATAAGAGGCCGTGTACAGGGGTAACGCCATCCCGTGCAGTTGCCACAAAGTGAGTCGGAAAATTCCAGCCCGTTGCTAATAATTCAGAGAAATCACCCTCTTCCAGACCGAGCAGGATACTTCCACTGGAATCTCTTAGAACTGTCGTGGGTGCAGATTCAAGGTCGCCGAACTGATCGATGAAATAGCGACCAGATGGGCTCGCCCAAATTTCATGGTCTGCATCTTCTACAGACAGCAATTCGATACGCCCACCATCTAAGGAGGCCCGATAAAGATGGCGGTTATAGATGTCACGGCCTTCTTCTCGGCCGACTCCTGTGAAGTAGGCCCAGCGGCCCGTATCATCGACATGTAGTAGGTCGAGCACCATCCAGGGGCCTTCTGTAATACGGTTCTTCAACTCTCCGGTTACTGCATCGAATAGATACAGATGTCCCCAGCCATCTCGTTCTGACCACCACACAACCTCTGAATTCCCATTGGTCACCCGCCAATTTGGGACGCCGCCAGAACGCCCGTTAGCTTCGACGAACGTTTTAGAGCGCTCTTCGACGATCAAACGTGCTTCGCCGTTCTCTGTATCAGCGGCGAACAGCTGGAGCGTGTCATAGCTTCGAACGCTCCGTGTGAAGAAGACCTGCTCAGAATCATCACCCCAGCTTACGTCCTTCCAGAGCGTGTCGATCATCAATCCACAGCATGATGTATTCATCGCTTCGAGCGGATCGATTCGAACCTGCGTTGCTGTAGAGTTTTCTATATCGAAGATATGGATCTCGTAAGTCGGTATGACCGAATCCCCCGGGAGAGCTACACGATAGCTGTGTAGTTCTGGGCGGCCTGTTTTCGCTTCGAGAAGGTGCAATTGCTTCACGTCACGCTCATCCAGTCGATGTGCTGCAATCCGCCGTGAGTCAGGGGACCAGGTCAGGACTGGTGGAGCTTCGTTGCCTTCTCGTTTCAGGGTGACTGCAGAGCAGCAGCCCTCAGGTGGAACAGCATAACCAAAGTTCTCTTCACCATCTTCAGATAGACGTCTTTCCGCACCATCATCAAGAGAACGAATCCAAAGATTTTCATTTCTGGTAAATGCGACCCAACGCCCATCAGGCGACAGTCGTTCGGTGTTCGGACGAACCGGGATAGGATCTGGTCCTGCGCACGTGTAGGAAGCAAGGGAACATTCCCACCGTATAGAGTCACCGGTATGAAATTGAATGGACTGATCTTCCACAAAATCGAATGTTTCGAAGGGCAGCTTGTTTGCGACATATGAGGTGTCGGCCGCGATCGAAAGCGCTGCAGCCAGACGATCATGATCGAACGCAACGCTGCGTGTTCGTGAATCAGGATCCACCAGAATGAACTCGTGGCCGTCGCCGATATGGCTGCGGTACCAGAAACGGTCACCATCAAGCCATTCTGGACTCATCTCGTCACCCTCGACGAGCATGGTCGCATTCCAACTCAAGAACTGCTCAGCTCTCGTGTAGTCGGTCGCAGTGGTTTGCCCGGATACAGGGATCCAGAAGGTCATGATTGCTATGATTTCAAACGTTAGAATGTGCCTGTTAAGGATCGACACAGGTGTCTCCTATCAAAGGAATCGACGAAGCTGTGATCAGTCTGTTCACAGTCGCTGAAAGAGAGGTGTCAGCAATTTTCTTCGGGTCACGAACATAAAAGATGTAGTCGAAGCCTGTTTTTTCGCTAGGAATGGCTTTTGATAACTAATAGAGTCAGTGCTTCTATTAATGTGATCTATAGCTTAGATCGAATTGCCGACAACTCTGAATGCACCGTAGGTTCGCTGTCCAATTTATGTTGCAAAGTGAGGCCCCAGATGCGTTTACTGTGTTTTGTAGTCATGCTCACGACTTGGGCAACGACAACGCTATCCGCGCAAGACGATGACGTACTTCGTTGGACTCCGAGTAAGAGTCTGGAATTCAACGTTGTGCAGCAGACTGCGATTTCTCCGGACGGTAGCCGAATAGCCTATGTGGTTAGGGTTCCGTTGATTGAAGGTGAGCAATCTGAATATCTGAGCCATATCTGGTTGGTGAATTCGGATGGCACGGGAAACACACAGTTCACGAGAGGTAAGATTTCAGCTTCTGGCCCAGCATTTTCACCTGATGGTGAATGGTTGGCTTTTACTAGCCAGAGAAGCGGAGCAGAGGGAGACAGCGAAGGCGGCTCACGCACACAAGTTTGGGTGATTTCCGTCAATGGTGGCGAGGCTTTTCCTGTAACCGACGCTGCTTCTGGGGCGGGTTCGTATCAGTGGTCACCTTCGGGGGATCGCATTGCTTACTTAATGCGTGATCCTGATACGGATGAAGAGAAGGCTCAAAGGCGAGAGAAGCGTGACCCGATCTTTGTAGATCAAAACTTTAAGTACAATCACATCTACAGTGTGCCGTTCGATCCTTCGTCTTCCGAACCACAGGAAGCTAGTAGGCATACTGAAGGTGAATTTCACGTTACCGGATTTGACTGGTCGGTGGATGGCAATGGATTCGCATTTAGTCATCAAGCTGATCCGAGGTTAGATGAAGGAGCCCGGGCTTCCGATATCTCGACGGTATCGGCTGAGGGCGATATGACCGTAACTCCCCTTGTCACACTCGGTGGTACTGATGGTAGTCCACTCTATTCTCCTGATGGTCAGTGGCTAGCGTTCACCTCATCAGGTGACACACCCCAAAGGGTTGGTCTCGGTGACGTGTACATCATCCCTTCCACAGGTGGCACGCCCACAAAGCTCGCGGATAGCCACGACCGAAGTGGGGGCTTGATGGGTTGGGCGAGAGATGGAACATCGGTACTACTTTCGGAATCACTCGGGACAACTAGACACCTGACCTCTCTTCCAGTAAATGGGGAGCCACTGCGGCAATTGACTAGCGGTGCAGGTGTGCTCGGGTCGGTAGCTTTAGCATCCGGCACTGACGCGATGGCATTCACTTGGCAGACAACGGATACGCCAGCGGATGTGTATGTTTCTTCAGTTTCCTCATTCCAGCCAGAACCGGTAACGGATCTACATGCCGATGTGGAAATGCCGGAGCTAGGAAAAACAGAAGTCCTGTCGTGGGAATCGAAAGATGGTCGCTTTGAGATCGAGGGCCTACTCACGTATCCGGTAGACTATGATCCTGATCGCAGCTATCCGTTGATCCTGAACGTTCACGGTGGACCATCAGGGGTGTTCGTGCAGTCGTTCACGGGAAGCGCTTCCACCTACAACCTCCAGTATTTCGCTCAAGAAGGGTATGCTGTCCTGCGACCGAATCCACGTGGAAGCTCAGGCTATGGCCGTGATTTTCGGTTCGCGAACGTACGTGACTGGGGTTATGGCGATATGGATGACCTGATGGAGGGAGTGGATGAGGTCATCGATATGGGAGTCGCACATCCGGACTCGCTGCTTCTCATGGGATGGAGCTACGGTGGCTATATGACATCGTTCGCTGTCACGCGCACGGATCGGTTCAAGGCAGCTAGTATGGGCGCGGGCCTCCCGAATCTCGTTAGCATGGTGACTACGACAGATATCGGTGAATATCTCGTTGCTCACATGGGTGGTGAGGAGTTTTGGGAAGATTACGAGGGCTACGAGCGGCATTCGGCGATGTACCGGATCGCGAATGTCACAACGCCTACTCAGGTAATTCATGGAGAGAATGATCTCAGAGTTCCGTTCACACAGGGTCAGGAGTTCTACAGAGCTTTGGGCCGCCTCGGTGTGCCTACGGAGATGATCGTGTTACCCAGGACCCCGCACGGACCTCGTGAGCCCAAGCTGCAGATGGAAGTCTCGAAGGTCATTATGAAATGGTTTGATAAGCACTTAAGGCCTACCGGGCCAAGGGTGACAACGGAGTAGGGGAACTAGGACCTAAACTATGACTGACCAGACATCGGATACGGTAGCGCGACTTAACACGGCACTAGAGGGTCGATACAGGATTGATCGTG
>ENA-UPTF01000066-UPTF01000066.1-marine-metagenome-genome-assembly--contig:-NODE-66-length-67574-cov-7.815918_pt1 | contig 67574 bp, 68 predicted proteins | sample MGYA00238166_ERZ767019 | MGnify/ENA primary metagenome ERZ767019 (study PRJEB28930, sample SAMN06266391) | marine metagenome | isolation source: Sea water from 250 m depth | place: Atlantic Ocean | study... | reverse complement strand
GGGCAGTAGCTCAGTTGGTAGAGCATCGGTCTCCAAAACCGAAGGTCGCAGGTTCGACCCCTGTCTGCCCTGCCAAAATTGTCAGCACCTGCTTTGACTTAAAGGTTTGGACTGCAGAACAGCAGAAGAATATTAATTTAGAATGTTTCTAATTCAATTGCGAACCTGATTATGTTCAAGAGAATTCGGCAGTTTTTTAAAGATGTCATTGCAGAATTTAAGCGGGTGCAGTGGCCGACACGTGATGCCACAATAAAGTCCACATGGGTGGTTGTTTGTATCTCTTTTGCTGTGGCCCTATATTTGGGAATCGCCGATTTGGGTCTTTCAGACATTATGCAAATGATTATTGCCGGATAAAATGGTGGAAGAACAAACTGGAACAGAAATGTTATTTGAAGAACAGGAAAAAAATACGGAAACGCAGGAGATCAATTCGGATGATCAGGAGGATAATCTTTCGGAAGAGACGGATGTGGATCTAGAACTGCAGGAAAACGCACCTCAAATAAGTGATGCGTATCTTGGAGAGCAGGAAGATGCTGCTACAACCGAGATGGTAGAAACTGTTGAAAATTCGATGGAAACAGAAAATCAAACCGAAAAAATAGAATCACAAGTAGCAGAAAAACCACAAAATCCGAACGTAAAATGGTATATTCTTCAAGCATATTCAGGTTACGAAGGGCGTGTTGAACAAACAATTAGAGAAAAATTAAGAATTAAGAAAATAGAACATTTGGTTGATGAGATTTTTATACCTTCAGAAGACATAACTCGTACCAAAGAAGGTAAAAAAAGGAAAGTCAACCAAAAATATTTTCCCGGATATGTACTGATTCACATGGAGTTAACACCTGAATTGTGGCACCTTTTGATGGACGTTAACCGGGTTTCCGGATTTATTGGTGGAACTCAAAAAAAACCTCTACCTTTAGATGAGAAGGAACTGGAAGAGATTCGATCCCAGGTTAATGAAGGTTTTCAGCAAAAAGCGACTGAGGATGAATACTCAGTCGGGCAGAAAGTTACAATCACAGAAGGTTCATTCGGGAATTTCAGTGGAACAATCGATGAGGTAAATCTCGAACGCAGGAAATTAAAGGTATTAGTTAGTATCTTTGGTCGTCCCACACCGGTAGAGGTGGAGTTCGAAAATGTAAAACATGTAGTAGAATAAGACAGATAACTATGGCAAAGGAAATTTCTTCTTTTATCAAACTCCAGATTCCGGCTGGTAAAGCAAATCCATCACCCCCTATTGGTCCTGCATTGGGTCAGCATGGAGTGAATATCATGGAGTTTTGTAAAGCCTTCAATGCCCAAACACAAGGTCAGGATACCATTATTCCGGTAGTGATTACTGTATACAATGATCGATCGTTTACCTTTATTACCAAGACTCCTCCTGCACCAGTTTTGATCAAAAAGGCACTTAAACTGAACAAAGGCTCGGCAACACCACATGAGTCAAAAGTTGGTACTCTAAGCAAAGCGCAGATAGAGGATATTGCCAAGCAGAAGATGCCTGACCTGAATTGTTACAACTTGGAAGCTGCTGTGAAGTCTGTGGCTGGAACAGCCCGGAGCATGGGCGTATTGACTGAGGAAATATGAGTAAACAAAGTAAACGAGCAAAATTTATTCAAGATAAAGTAGTATCCGAACAAGTGTATACGCTGTCTGAAGCAGTGAATTTGCTTAAAGAAGTCAAAGCAACTAAATTTGATGAAAGCGTAGACGTAGCCTTAAGGCTTGGTGTTGATACCCGTAAAGCAGAACAAATGGTGCGGGGAACCTGTTCTATGCCAAATGGTCTAGGTAAGGAAGTACGCGTGCTTGTTTTTGCCAAGGGAGAAAAGGCAATTGCAGCGCAAGAGGCTAGTGCAGATTATGTAGGCGGAGAAGATTTTGCCAAAAAAATTCAGGATGGCTGGCTCGAGTTTGATCGTGTGGTTGCAACGCCTGATATGATGGCAGTAGTTGGTCGAATAGGAAAAATTCTTGGTCCGAGGGGGTTGATGCCAAATCCAAAGACTGGTACAGTAACTTTTGAGGTTGAATCTGTCATAAAAAATATCAAAGCCGGTCAAGTGGAATTTCGTGCAGATAAACTGGGCAATCTCCATGCTTCAGTTGGGAAAATTTCGTTTGATGCAGATAAGCTCTGTGAAAATATCAGTGTTTTGGTTGACACCGTCAAGAGGATGAAACCATCCTCTTCAAAAGGAATTTATCTGAGAAATTTTAGTTTGAGTTCAACTATGGGTCCAGGAATTAAAGTGGATCCACAAACAGTATAAAAGATTCTTTTTTTTAGTATGATTGTCTGAGACAGTAGGGGCCTAACGGCTTAATTCATACCCTGCCGAGACACCTCTCCGCGAGTGACACAGAAATTTTCTGCTGTGTTCCTTCCACTGTCTTATTCAAATTTTTTACATCACAATCATCAGTTTTCTTAGAAATGGGTTTTAGCCTTTTCTTTGAGAATAATGTGAATTTTCGCACTTGTTTGTGTAAAACACCGGAGAAGTGAATTATTAACTTAATCAATTTGGAAAGGGGTCATGGAACGAAGTCAAAAGGAAGCTGAAGTCAGCGAGCTTCGATCAATATTTAATAATATGTCAGCTGGAGTGCTGGTTGATTACCGAGGAATTGAAGCCAATCAGGTAGTGGAACTGCGCAAGCAGTTGAATGATGCATCTTCCACAATGAAGGTACTCAAAAACTCCCTGGCACGTATTGCAGCCGAAGACACTCCGTTTTCGGAGCTTGCAGATCAGTTCACACAAACTCGTGCGTTAGTATATAGTGACGGTGATCCGGTTGTGCAGGCCAAAGTATTGTCGGAGGCAGCTAAAAATATTGATAATTTAAAAATCCTTGCAGGAATACTTGTTGGAGACAGCAAAACAAGTATCCTCAATACTGGTGAAGTGGAAGCACTTTCCAAACTACCTTCAAGAGAAGAGCTCATCGTGAAGCTGCTGTTCCTTATGCAGGCTCCAGCAACTCAATTTGTTCGTACTCTAAACGCAGTTCCTGCGAAATTTGTTCGCACTTTGGCTGCAATCCGGGATAGCAAATAACTAAACCGGTTTTTTCACATTCCTCCCTTAGCTAAAATGGAGGATTACTTTAACCTTTATCTGAGATATAAAATGGCAGATATAACAAAAGACCAAGTAGTTGATTTCATTGCAAACATGTCCGTACTGGAGATGTCTGAACTGGTGAAAGAGATGGAAGAAAAATTCGGTGTCAGTGCAGCTGCAGCTGCAGTCGCGGCACCTGCCGCCGGTGGTGGAGAGAGTGAAGCCGCTGCTGAAGAAAAAACTGAATTTGATGTAATACTTACCAGCTTTGGTGAGAAGAAAATCAACGTCATTAAGGAAGTCCGTTCAATTACTGGATTAGGCCTTAAAGAAGCTAAAGAAGCAGTTGAATCTGCTCCTAAAGCTATTAAAGAAGGTGTTTCCAAGGAAGAAGCAGAAGAAGTCAAAAAGAAACTTGAAGAAGCCGGAGCAAGCGCAGAAATCAAGTAATATTTTTTATCACCGTGTCCTTAAATGGACACGGCTCTATTTAGTTGCACGATACTTTGCAATTACTGAATGCCCGCTTATAATTCTCAAAAAATACCTCCCAAGAAAATATTTTATTTCTGCTGAAAAAATTGATTCATTCCCTTTCCGCTGGACTGTTTCTGAATAGAATTTTAGGCTAGATTACAGCTTATTTTCTAATTTCATTTTAGCAGTTTTACGCTCATGGAATCCTCACTAAAGACCTTCGAAGAGTACTTTTCACAGTCAGTGGAAATACGCATGCAGCATTATGAAAAAGCAGGACGTCTACAGCATGTGATGCTCTCGCATCAATTCTCCATTAAGTTGATGGAAGAATTATTTGACATTGCCGATCACGTTAAAGGAATGACTCGTAAACCCAACGGTATCGAATTTTTGAAATCCTTATTGAGTCACAAAAAGGCAATGCTTTATTTTACCCAACCCTCAACACGAACTTTTCTGTCTTTTTTGACTGCATGCCAGATGGTTGGAATGGACACCGGAGAAGTCCGTGACCCCTCCTTGTCATCTGAATATAAAGGAGAAAGTCAGGAAGACGGAGTACGGGTATTCAGCAGCTACTTTGATTTGATAATCATGCGTGATCCGAAACCGGGATTTTGCGAATATATGGCTTATTTGCTTGACAATACCGGGCGCAGTGTTCCCATTATGAACGGAGGCAGCGGTAAGGATCAGCACCCAACTCAGGCTCTTCTTGATGTTTACACCATACACAGGTCATTTCAGGACAAGGGAGGAGTCCGTAAAAAACGATATGCGTTTGTGGGTGACCTGTTGCGTGGCAGGGCAGTACGCTCTTCAGTGATGTTATTAAGTCAATACAAAGATGTCGAAATGGATTTTGTTGCACCATCGTCGTTTCAGATTGCAGAAGATTTGGAGGCAATATTACGTTCTCAAGGCATCAAAATTCGTAAAACTGATGACTTGAACAAGGTTCTTTCAGATGTTGATTGCGTTTATATGACTCGGCTTCAGGATGAATATGATCTTTCTGGAGAATCCAACCAGATAGATTATTCCCAATTTAGTTTGACGACCGACAATGTAAATCAAATGAAATCAGATGCCATTATTTTGCACCCTTTACCCAGGAGGCACGAAATTTCAACCGAGGTAGATGCAGATCCACGAGCCATGTACTGGAGGCAATTGCGTAACGGCGTATATATAAGGGCCGCACTTCTGCTTTATGTCTTCAATGTTGCACATCGGTTAAAGGACTATTAAAATAATTGTTGTTGCTGGTAAAATGGTTGAAACAGATTTTGCAGAATAAGTTATTTTATCTAACAAAAAACATGTCCAAACCCGAATTTCTTTCTACAAATGTAGCCGCCCTGCTAGTTTATGGGCGTCCACCAATGGTGTTTGCTGGAATGATCTGCGCCATAGGCGTTATGCTTGACCATAACCCCCTCGTTTACTACAGCGGAGTGATTTTTCTGCTTGCCGCAATGATTCTTGATATAATTGACGGCTGGTTTGCAGCCCGATTTCGACCGCAGGCAAAACTGGCCCATTTAGCAGACAGGATCATGGACAAAGTGGTGTATGCTATCGTGTTTCCGATGGTTGCAGTGGGAATGATGTGGCGTTATCAGTATTTGCCGGAGAGTGCCGATTTTCGATTGGAAATGCTGCATGTCGTCTTTGTATTTGTCCTGTGCGTGACAGTCTTAATGCGGGATAATTTTGCACACTTCATGCGTAATTTTTCACTCCGGAAAGGTGAGGAAGAAGAAATGAAGGAAGTTACTCGACTCCGGACAATGGTTGCCGCACCGGTTGGAGTTGTGCTCTATATTCACGCATTTTATGTCCCTGGTGGTCCTGTCTCTTCCCTTTATTCCTGGATGAGCTGGCTGGGAGCAATTCCAATTCAGCAGCTTTTCTTTTTGGAAATTCTGTTCCTTATCATCAATTTTGGTTCTATTGCCGGTTATTGTCGAAAATACGGTACCGCTTGTCTTGACGATCTTTGTTTGAACGATGAGGTTTTACGCCGGCGCATATTAGCTGTCTTTCCAAATGTCCTGACCGTAATGAATGCGCTCATGGGAGTTTTAGCAATTTTATTTGCCTATCGAGGAAGGGTCCAGGAAGCCTACCTGATTTTACTTGGTGCGGGATTTTTTGATAAAATAGATGGTGCAGTCGCCAGAAAATTGGGACTCACTACCCCGCTACCATCAGCAAAACCCAAAAAATATAATATTACTTTAGGAGGAGTCCTCGACGACGTTTCAGATACCGTCAGTTTCTGTATTGCACCAGCAGTAATATTTTATATGTTGATGGGGCGGGTTGCAGATGAATCTATCCAGTCACTCCCTTATGGATGGATTGCCATTCTGTATGTCGTTCTAGGTATTACAAGATTAGTTTTCTTCATTTTGGACCAAAACAGCATTCCGGGATTTTTCAAGGGAATACCTGTTCCAGGTGCAGCCCTGCTAGTTGCAGCACCTTTCATAATGATTGGAAACGCACTTGAATCAAATACTCCTGATCTAGTGTTTTGGTCAAAATTTAGTTTCTTTCTGATGATAATTGCGGCAATCCTGATGATAAGTTTTCCAATTCGCTATATGCACATCGGTCGTTTGATGAGCCGAAGTCGAAAATTTTTAATTTTTACTTTAACGCTTGTCATCGGCTTTGTCTTTACTCCATATTTCGGTCATGCTGCACTTGGATACCTCATTTTGTATGTTTTTTCTCCATTGTATACCTGGCGTATCAGTCCGGACATCGCTTCCCAGGAACACCTGGAAAAACTTTCTACTTCATAATAAACACCCATGCAGGATCAAACTATGGACACTGAGACTTCCGAGTCTAAGGAAAACTCTGAAGATCGATTGGTTGCTCCAGAATCTCAACTGGGAGAACAGTTTGATCAATCATTGCGTCCGCAACGTTTACAGGATTATATTGGCCAGAATGAAATTAAGGAAAATCTTCATGTTTTTATTGGTGCTGCAATAAAACGCGGACATGCTCTGGATCACGTCCTTTTGAGTGGTCCACCAGGATTGGGAAAAACTACTCTAGCAAATATCTTTGCGCGTGAAATGGAGGTGCAACTACGCTCTACTTCCGGGCCTGTCATTGAGCGTCAAGGTGATTTAGCTGCTATTTTAACTAACCTGGATCCAGGCAGTATTTTGTTTATTGATGAAATACATCGATTGAACAGGGTAGTTGAAGAAGTGCTTTACGGTGCGATGGAAGATTTTACTCTCGACATCATTATTGGGGAAGGACCTGGAGCACGCACAGTAAAAATTGATTTGCCGCACTTTACTCTAGTTGGTGCTACAACACGTCCCGGTCTACTTTCTTCTCCTTTGAGGGAGCGTTTTGGAATTCAGTTCCGGCTGAATTTTTATGATGCGGAAGATCTGAAAACTATCATTTTGCGCGCAGCATCATTACTTGGAATTGAAATTGTTGAAGAAGCTTCTTTGGAACTGGCACGCAGAGCTAGAGGTACTCCCAGAATTGCAAACCGCTTACTGAAGCGTTGCCGGGATTTTGCAGACATGGAGACGTCCGGTGTGATCACTTTGCCTTTGGTTGAAAGAAGTCTGGAAAGAATGAGAATCGATTTGGAGGGCCTTGATCAAATGGATCGACATATTTTGGAAACTATCATTAAAAAATTCGGAGGTGGTCCAGTAGGTCTTAGCACTCTTTCTGCGGCAGTCTCAGACGAAAAAGACACGATTGAAGACGTTTATGAACCTTTTTTGTTGCTTAAGGGGTTTTTGCAGCGTACTCCGCGAGGTAGAGTGGCTACTGAGCGAGCTTATCAACATTTGGAAATTTCAGCCCCTCCTCAATCTCAGGTAGATCTTTTTTGAAATTATTTTGCGGGAAATTATGCTGGGAGCTGCAGATTGATATTTAGAAAACTGGGCTAGATGTATGCTTAAACCATCATTGATGGGTAATTATTATTTGAATCGTGCAGTTTAAAAACACTTTAACAGTTATCAGTTACCTGTTTTAATTTCATGGAAACAAATTTTTCTCCAATTGAGAATTATCCCTTTCTTTCTCCTTTCATCTTCACCGAGAATCCGGAAGAACTTGAAGTTCACAAGGAAGCCTTGCTTAAACAACTGGAAGAAGTTTGGCGGCCTTTGGCTATTGACTCCAGTCAATCTATGGAATATCTTACTGCCCGTGAAAAAGTGTTTGCGGGAGTAATTGAGGAATATTATCGCGAGCAGTACAAAAAAATTGTTGAAAGCAGCCTCTGTACAAACAATTCGTTTGGTACCCTTTCAAAAAATACTCACCTACTGGACAGTATTATCCATACTGCTTTTGAATATGGGGTTGCCGATCTTCAAATCCTGAAGGAAAGGATAAAGGAAGATCTCAAAAAAGAGCTTCTATTCAAAAAACGATCTCTACCGAAAAAAAAGAAAAAACTCAGTCTTAGCCGGACACAAATCGAGAAGGTTGAATCAAATCCAGAAGATCCGGATCAAAGGCAGATGCTGAAATATTATGAAAGTATTGAAGCTGAGTTGATACATGAAATTGAAAACCACAGCGAACGACTGAAAGAGTTGGAGGAGTTGTTACCGCAGGTAAAGAAATCTGAGATCAAGCTGAATTTATTACTTAATCATTTGGTTGTCTTTGCCAGAGGTGGTTATGGCAGGGCTGAACTGAGTTTTGCTTCCGATCGAGATTTGGGATATTGTCTCGACACACAACAACTAAGTGCTGGTGAGTCAGAAATTTGCCGACAGTTCATCGTTCATATTGAGCATTTACTGCGTGAAGCAGGTATTGAAACGGCACATCAATATTTTGAATTAAATGAAGATTTATCACGTTTCAAAGATCCCAGTGTTATCCATACAATTCCATCCATTTTGGAAAGCAGAGTTTTAATTGGCAGCAAAGATTTAGCAAATGCTTTGAAACGAAGATTTTTTCAGATCTTGCCATATGAAACCTTTGTCCTGAGCCAAATTAGAGATTATAATGACCGTACAGTTCCTGATCTGAGTCAGATGAATCTCAAGGAAGATCGAGGTGGTTTGCGCTCCCTGCAAATTCCTCTTTGGCTTTCTGCTGCAACTTTCGGAATTTTTCCAAGTCAAACTGCAGAAATGCTGGCACTTCTGATACAAAAACGTATTATTTCACCTCGTCAGGGTTACAAACTTTGTCAGGCCCTCGAATTCCTTTACGACTTACGCAACTTTTCCGCGAGCGCCAAGGAGTATCACTTTGACGATGAGGCAAGGGAAAGTGGACTATCCGAAAAAGATATCCAAAGTAACATCATCAATGATGCTACCGAACGTCTTTACCTGCTCAAGAAAAAACGCTTCCAGAGTATTGACGATTTTGACCGCTATCGTCTGCAAATGGTGAATCACATTCAAGATCTCTCACAAGCTATTTTACAACGCCTGCTGGACCGTACAATAGTGCGGACTTTCTCAAATTTTCAGGTTGTCGTTCATCTGGGGAAGCGTCTAATTGTTGAGGTAAATGCTCTGGAAGGTTTGCCGCAAGTTCCAATATCTTTGATTTTTAACGATCCAACTGCGTTGCTGGAACTTTTTGAATATGTGGGCCAATCTGAATACGATTTATCTTTTGAACTCAAGGATGAGATGGCCGACTTGATTCGCATTATAACGCCGGACGTGATTTCTTCAAACCGGACACAGATTGCAAAAAGTTTCACGAAACTGATGTTGACACCGTTTACAGCAAATGCCTGGCGGATAATGTTAGAAATTTGCGAACCGATCAATGCTGAAAGTCAACCTCGTACTTTAATGGGTTGTTTCATTCCGGAAACAAACAAAATGCGTTTCTTGCTCAGGAATCTTGCCTACCACCAACATCCCGTTTGCACACATACCCTCAATGCACTTGATCGTACGCAAAAAGAACTGGATCGGCTAAAAAAAGATTATCAGGAATTATATCAATATCTGGAACCAAAACATATTTTAGCTCTCAAATGGGGCATTCTATTTCACGATGTGGGAAAAATTGATCCACAAACAGATCATGAAGTTTCCGGGACATCTATTGCTGTCAATGCTCTGGAACGTATTGGCTATGATGACCAGGAACTATTCACTCTTGTATCTCTGCTCATCGTACACCACACCACAGTTGTTCAATTGAGCAGAACTTCTGCATATTTCGATCAGGCTCTGCAAAGTTTTTTTGAAATTGCGGACCGCAACCTGATCAATGTCATTTTGCTCTTCCTATGCAATATTTCTGATTACATATCTGTTAGTGAAAGCAATGCTCACTCCACACGGGGATTGAGAACATTTTTTGAAGAAACATATCGTGTGTTTGCGGAAATGCGATCTTCTAAAATGCAGGAAGATTCGATGGATTTCATACAAACATACCTGGATATTAAAAAGAATGATTTAGAATCAGATACGCGTATTGATCTTTTGATAAACAGAAGTCTCCGGGAAAATATAGAATCTGTATTGCTGACACCTCTCAAAGAAATCAACAAAGAGGAAAGTAAATTACTTGGAAAATCCGAAGACGATTTACAAGTTATGTGGCGGGACCTTAAGTTGGGTTCACTTGATAAACAGGGTACTGATCAAACTACAGATAAATTTATTCGCACCATCAGGCAATCCATCAGCAAAAAAAGTCTGGTGACACTTACTGAACTTTACAGTCCCATGATTAACTGGTTTTTTGCGGCATTTCCAAATCGTTTTCTGCTAGGTTCTACTCCAGGCATGCTGGCAGATAATTTATCAATTTTCAATAGGCTTGAGCGACCGGCTATCGTAAACGTGATCACCAATGCACGAGGACGTCTTAACGGTCTTTTGATTTATGTACATGATCAGCCCCAAATTCACAGTAAAATTGCTTATACTTTAAATTTGAAGCACCTCAATATTGAATCGGCAAAGATAAATCAAATTCAATTTGCGAGTGGTAAAGTTGCCTTTTGCTATTATCTCAAGGTTTCAAAAAGAGGAGAGCAGAATGTGATTTTACCACTGGAATTGGAAACTTCCATCAAAAGGAATACCCTCCCTGCACTAATAATAAAGACACAAACTTTTCTTTACAACACAAAGCTTCAACTGGAGTACCTCAAAGATGACAAAAAAGGGTACATGGTCAAAGAAAAGAAAAGTGAGGCTTTGGGGGATTTCCCTGTTTGGAATGGAGAGTTTAGGGAAAAAACAGATTTTTCGAGACGTGACAAAAACTATCTTCGCATAAAAATTACTGCCGATGATGCTCCGTTGGTTTATTACAAAATGGTCAGTGCATTTGATCAGGTTGGAGTACCAATTCAGCAGGCAGTTATTACAACCATTGGACATCAAGTGATTGATACATTTTACATTACTCCTGAGGATCATGAAAAATTAGTAAAGTCAAACTTTGAGGAGTCCCTCAAAGAGTCTCTGATGAGCCCCTCTGAAATTTGAAATCACTATATTCTTATTAAGTGATTGAAAAAGTTTGACTTTAACTTTGATTGTGATAGAATTTACTTTGTATCCAGATGTCACAGAGGGATCTGGCCCTTTGATGTGACGAGCATCCTGTTTCAGCATCAAGGTGCTAATGCCAGCCCTCCGGAAAGTTTCGGAAGGGAGTCGATACGACTCGATTCGAGTAAAGTGCCGGTCCTCCTCTTTTGGTGACCCACCTGATTGATTCACGTCTATCTGATTAACCTATTGCAAGAATGACTTTGTTGGTTCTTGTTTTCTGCTAGTGAAGAGACTTTGCCTGTTTTTTCATTTGTGTGGAAGTGTTAGTTGAACACACATTTGTCCTGCCGGGCACCTGCAAATTTAGATTAAGAAGCAAATGACACTCATTGTTCATCCTGATTATCACGCAGTGCCAATTTTGGAAAGAAATGGCATCCGCTGGATTCCACCATCTCAGGCAAAGCGACAGGATATTCGCCCACTAAGGATTGGGATCCTCAATATAATGCCGCTTGGAGAAAAATATGAATTTAATATTCTCCATCCATTAGGACTTTCTGTATTACAGTTAGAGCCAATTTGGATTCGTTTGGAATCACATAATTACAAATCCTGGGAGCCAAAGCATGTTGATGATATTTACGTAACTTATGAAGAAGCAATGCGTGACCAACCTTTAGATGGGTTGATTTTGACCGGTGCTCCTGTGGAAACGATTGATTTTGAAGATGTTTATTATTGGGAAGAAATCAAAACAATTTTAAGTGATGCACGTAAAAATATTCCCAGTACACTTGGTTTGTGCTGGGCGGGATTTGTGATGGCTTATTTGGAGGGTGTGAAAAAACTTAACTATGATCACAAACTTTTTGGAGTATTTGAGTTGAAAAATCTGGCTCCCGATCATCCAATCATTGGTGAGTTGGATGATGTGTTTTTCTGTCCACAAAGCCGTCATGCAGGTATGCCTGATGAAGCAATGGAAGAAGCTTCAGAATCCGGCCGCTTAAAACTGCTGGCCTACGGGCCCGAAGCTGGTTATTCGATTTTTTCCACTACCGATGACCGTTTTATCGCACATACCGGGCATCCTGAATACAATGCAACCCGACTTGCTGAAGAAGCTAAACGAGATCACGGAAACCCAGAGGTACCAACGCCCGCAAATTTTGATTTTAACAATCCCCTCAACTGCTGGCGTTCACATCGCAACACTTTTTTTGCACAGTGGGTCAGCTATTGTTATCTCAAAATAAGTACTCATGATATGGCTGTTGGAAAAAATTTGATAGCCTCCACTACTGCTTAATTGAAACTTAACATCGTTTTAACTTGCGCCTTCACTAAAGTGCAGTAAAGTCTCTAGACATTAATAAGATTCAATTTAGACTAACAACTTAAGCAAAAGAAACGAGCAATGGGAAAAAAAGATAATGAACCGTCAGACGGGATGGAAAAATTATTTTCAACCCAGGGTATCCTGATCGCAATTTTGATTTTAGGATTATATTGGGTTTTTTTTGGAGAAGACAATAATCGAGAATCTAGAGGATTCAATTTTACGACTCAGAATGTTCCGATAGGAATCAGTGATCAACTAAATACTGAAGCCCTTGAAAAACTGGGAATTGATCTTACAGAACATCTAGACCCAAAACTAATTCCGGCTATCACTTCAGAGGCAATAAGAGAAACGACGCAAGAGAATGTTAGCAAGGACAGTTTTCTTCCTATTCTGGTTAGTAAAATATCCAATAAAATTCGTGATGTAAGCACGATTGACCTTAATGAAGACGGAATTGCAGATCCTGTTTTGATTGTACCTCAAACAGAAACAGGTGATTCTGATTTCCTGGTATTTTCGATTTTGGTTCCGGATCCCGATAAAGTTAATGTTCTTCCTTCTGGGTCAGATAATGGAGCTTGGAGAGATATTGCAGAAAACAAGTCTATTGAAATTATGACAACCTCAGTGGTCCGTGGTTCAGGTGATCAAATGACCATGCAATCCGCACCGAACCCGCAGATGTATCAATCAGCCGGGGCACCTTATCCTCCATATTACGGCACCGGCTACAGCATGACAAATTTGTTTATGACTTCAATGATGATGTCGATGCTCTTTCGTCCACCTTTCATGTGGGGAGGAGGTTATGGATACGGCTACGGCGGTGGTCCAATGGCAGTTAGTTCTGTTCAAAACCGTCGTGGTGCTGCCACATCGTCACTAAAAAAAGCTTTTCCATCAAAGTCTGCTGCAAAAACTGGCAGTGGAAGAAGTGTTTCGTCTAACAAGTTCCGTTCTACTTCAAAAAAATCACTGAATAACATAAAAAGTACTAAGTTTCGCTCTGCTAATCGTAAAGCTTCCGGAGGAGGTTTCGGCAACATCCGGACACAAAGAAAACCTGTTGCCACACAACGCAGACGTTCCTTAACACGGAGAAGTTCGCTATTTGGAGGAGGAAGACGAAGCATGCGAGGGTTTGGTTTTGGAGGTTTCGGAAGAAGAAGACGCTGATTTGGTTCAGTGTTTGTGTAGGAGTTGGGCACCAATTGATTACTTGGAATTTAAGACGGTTCGTTAATTTCCCAATCCAGAGCCCTTATTTCGTAAGTTTCGGCATCCATCTGTGAAACGTCTGCTTTGTTCACAGCACCATATTTTGCTAATGCACTCTTGCGCATCATTTTCATCTGACTCATGTATGATTGGTTTTCAAACAATTCCAGTTGTTTTTCATGGTTTGGTGCGTGTAATCTGGCTTCCCGTTCAATTTTAAGATGACAGCTCGCACAAAGGGGGATCAAGTTTTCCAGGTCATTGTTTCCAGGATTTTCATCAATATGATGGACTTGCAAAACCATTTCTGCATTTTTTGTATTTCTGCAATCTTTTCCGCATCTGGAACAATAATAATTAAACAGTTCCCTTACATAACGTGAAACTGTGCTCCATTCAGGATGATAACGGGTATCACGGCCCATTTTTTCCTTCCTGAATCAATGAGAATAATAATTTTTCTTTACGTTCTTTCCGAATTTCGTTATACATTATTAAGAATGAAATTATAATGTTGCAAATTACAACAGCTGTATACTACGGTGTTTTTTTAAGAAAGGTATTTCATGTCAATCAGTCGTGATGAGCTAGTTAATATTTTTTCAGTCTTAAGTTTTTTAGCACATGCTGAAAGGGATGCCCACGTAGCTGAAAAGAAAGTCCTGATTGCTGTTTTCAAAGCTGCAGGAATCACACAGGAAGAGCAGAAAATAATGAAATCAAACACTTCTCTGGAAGAGATGTTAAAACACATTCAGTCAGTAGAAGCAAAGCACACACTGGTTGAATTAATGGCTTTAGTGGCAGCATCTGACGGTGTATTTGAAGACGAGGAGCGTGTTATCATCAAAAAAATTATGAAACGCATTGGAGTTGCGGACGATCATCCATATTTCGACGATAATAATCTTGACGTTCCTTCAGTTCGTGCCAATGTCGGGAAAATATTGAATTCAATAAAAACTTTAGCACCCAAGCCCTGAAAAATTTCTAATACACGGCGTATTATAATTTGAGAATGTATTTCAATACATGCTTACAAACTATACGTAAATAGTGGGCTTTTGTAAAGAATCCTGAGATTGATAACGGAAGAGGTGAAATTTACGGGGGGATGCAGGCGGATATTTTATATCCGCCTGCATTTTAGAGATCTTTATAAAGAAGCAGTTTAGATTCGCGTTTCCGTTTCAAAGTCTATGTGCAGTTGGCTCATGATGCTGTCCGATGTTTCAGTGTAAGAGTCATCCAAAGCAAGATCATTTTTCAGTAAAAATCCATTATCATTGTATTCTATCTTTTCGATCACACCACCTTTTTTAAGAAAGCGGGCCATTGCTTCACTTACTTCTTCATGTGAAATATTTTTTGCTTTTTTAGCCATTTTTTCCTCAATAATTAAAGTTTTATCCTAATATTAACTCAGCAGGTCCGTTTATTACTATAATTTTACGTCAACTTTTGACCCTTTTCGCACCTTGCTAAACCATTTGAAGTAACGATTTACATTTTGTTAGCACTCACTTTACAAGAGTGCTAGTAATTTGTCAAGCTTTTTCTTTAAAAAATGCATTTTTTAACTTTTTTTCTTCTAAGGTGTTATTTGATGCAGAAATCACAGGATAAGTCAGTCTGTCCAAAAGCAGTCTGTACCATCTAATACCATGTGTATGAGCAATCCAATAGCAATAATTCGTAAACGAGAAGAAAAAAGTGACACAAGATAAATACCAATGGCAGGCCAACTATGGAGAGGGTGAAAACCTAGACTACAACGGTTTGGATCAAAAACAGGTTCAGCTAGAAGGTGATCAAGATCTACTGCGAAAGTCAGTGCCATTATAATAAACGGCCGTAGCCATAGTTCTCTCCAAGCAGTTTTAGCTACTATGAACGGTACCAAAAAATGAAGAATAATGTGAATGATTGAACGTTCCATTATGTTATCTATGATTATGGATTATTAATTTCAGATTAGTACAACCGAAATCCTGCTTAAATTTCATCCTCAGAAAAACAGATCACATCTCGAATATTTTGTACACCGCAAAGCCACATAATCAAACGGTCAACTCCCAAGGCCATTCCTGAACTCTCGGGCAATCCCTGCTCAAGGCTTTTTAGTAAATTTTCATCAAGTGGTACTCCAGAACGGCCCTCTGCTTTCCTGTTTTCCAAGTCTTGTTCAAATCGCCTACGTTGTTCGGATGCATCAGTCAATTCTCCAAATCCATTGGCCAATTCCATACCGTCGGCATATAGTTCAACTCGATCGGCAAATCCTGGGTGCTCAGGACAATGACGGGCAAGACTGGCCAGTGGAAGTGGCCAACTATATACAAAAATTGGAGATACTATTCCTAAATCTGCTTCAAAATGATTCCAAAGTTTGAAAAACATTTGCTCATAATCAAGTGATTCTGTGAGTTTTGATGCAGTATTAAACTCAGCTTTTGATTCATAAAATCCCGCAAGTTTTGCTTTTTCTCTTAAGCGATCAGCATTTTCAGAACCATCCAAAATAATGTCCAAATGTTTTTTAAATAATTCACTCACTGTTACACGAGGCCATGGTGGTAATGGAACTTGTTCAGGAAAGCTTTGTGCTGAAACCGTTTCAGTAAGATGCTTAACCATTTGCTCAATATCCGACATCAGCTTTGCCAGTGGTTCGTTTGTACGATACCACTCGAGCATTGTAAATTCGGGATTATGCAAAGGTCCGGATTCGTTTTTGCGAAAACAACGCGCAAATTGGAATATTCTCTCAAAACCACCTGATAACAAACGTTTCATCTGAAATTCCGGAGAGGTAATTAAATAACCGGAGCTGGTTTTTTCGGGGAAAAATTGTGCTTCCGGACTTGGTGCACGAACCAGAATAGGAGTCTCTGTTTCTAGAAAATTTTGTTCTTCAAACCACTCCCTGATACCGCGTAAGATTCGCTGACGAGTCCGAAGCAACTCTATTCTTGAAGGATTATTTGCCGGACGTCTCCAGCGAAGCAAGTCACTCTCTGCATCAAAATTAAAATCATGATTTTTTATTTTTACTATTTCGATCTCACTTTCTTCAGTCACTCCAAAAGAAATTAATGCACCCTTTTTAATTTTTTCTTTCTCTCGAAACGACAACGGCAACAACCGATCTTCAACTAAAACCAGGATACTGTATAGATACTCGGGAGATGATCCTTGAGATTGTTCAGTCTCGAAAGAGACTTCTATGACTCGGCCATTATAGTTCCCGGATAACAGCGAATTGCCAAATATTTTTGAAGATCCGGACATGATCGGATACCTAAAGAAAAACTTTATTTGAGTTCTGGCTGGAGTATTGAGAGGGAATTTGAAGTTGTGCTAGGCTTTGACTCTTTCAACATATTCACCTGTTCGAGTGTCAATTCTAAGCTGATCACCTTCATTAACAAATAAAGGTACATTAACTGTGTATCCGGTGGAAACCATAGCTGGTTTTGAGGCACCTGTGACTGTGTTTCCTTTTTCACCGGGTGCAGTTTCTGTAACTTCCAAAACTACAAAATTCGGCAAAGTTAAGCCAATAGAACGCCCCTTGTAAAAACTCACTTCAATCATCATGTTTTCTGTCAAATAATTCGAAGCATCACCGACAACGCTGCTTTCCAAACTTACTTGTTCGTAGTTACTGTTATCCATGAAATGAAATTCTCCATCTCTATATAAGAACTGCATTTCACGTTCTTCTGTATCAGCCTGTTTTAGTTTTTCACCTGACTTAAATGTACGGTCTATCACGGCACCGTTAATCATGTTTCGGATTTTTGTCCGTGTAAATGCAGTCCCTTTTCCAGGTTTTACAAACTGAAAGTCCACCACCACAAATGGATCACCATCCAGTTCAACTCGGAGACCTTTCCTGATATCTGATGTTTCGTACATTTAAATCTTTCGTTGATTATTATTTAAACCTGAACATTGTGTTGTTTAAAACAAACATAAATTGCTCTGCTTTTACTGAAAACTTTTGCAGATAGACTGAAAAAATCGGTTTGATTCATTTTCCACATATGCTTATTCCTGATGTGTTATCTTAGTACAGGCACCAAAACAAATCGAGCTTAATATGCAAAAACTTCATCAATGTACAATTCTGAAACTCCTCAACTTCCTGCTTCCCAGGCCTCTTTTCGAATGCTGTTCTTCAGATATAACCAGCACTAAATCTGTTCACTGAATTTCAGCGTGGCAAGACCTGTTTGGTATTCAAATCGCGAACATTTACATTGATTTAGGTAGAATAGTGGTTAGTCCATGATAATTACTTGCACTCTAAAAACAAGCAGAGTAGTGTAAAAATTCCAGTAAATTATTTGCTAACGCTACAAAAAACATTAATGAACTCACCTGTCATCTCTCGATTAGCCCCGACTCCTAGCGGCTATCTTCATCTTGGCAATGCTTTTAATTTTTTGCTGACATGTTTGCTTGTAGATTTTATGGATGGGCATCTTCATCTACGAATAGATGACCTCGACGAACCACGAGTAATGCAGTCTTCTGTTGAAGATATTTTTGTGCAGTTGGAATGGCTCGGCATCAAATACGATTCGGGACCTTCCGGACCTGACGAGTTATTCTCATCATTCTCACAACGATTACGCATGGAGCTTTACCATGAATCACTTGAACTTCTTCGCAAATCCGGACACCTGTTTGCCTGTGAATGCTCCCGTTCAGGAATCAGACAAATATCTTCAAACGGAAACTATCCGGGAACTTGCCGTAACAAAAAACTCAATTTACTGAAAGGTAATCAGACTTGGCGGATCCTTGTTCCTGTGCAAACTCTTGTCTGTTTAAAAACATTTACAAACAAAATAGAGAAAATCGACGTTTCCCGGGAAATGGCTGATTTTGTAATAAAACGGAGAGATGGACTTCCAGCTTATCAGCTTGCGTCCATCATGGATGATCTGGAACTTGGAGTAAATCTTGTAGTCAGAGGATATGATTTGAGGTCTTCAACTGGTGCACAACTTTATCTTGCGAAATGCTTAAACGATTCTATCTTTCCTGAAACGCGCTTTGTACACCATGTGTTACAAACAGATGATGCCGGAGACAAACTATCAAAATCAAAAGGAGCTCATTCTATACAAATGTTACGGGAAAAACACCGGAATCCAACTTGGATTTATCAGGAAACCGCAAAGTCGCTAAATCTTCCGTTTGAAGAAATTCAGACACTTGAAGATTTGAAAGAAGTGTTCCGGAGTATTATGATTCTGAAAGACGGGCCGAATTCAATATTGGACCACAAAAATTGAAATCAAACAATAAATTCGATTTCCAATATTTCAACCTCAATTTTCCCTTTGGGTATTGGAATGGTGAGAGTATCACCAACAGACTTTCCGATCAAAGCACGGGCAATAGGTGAGGAAATAGAAATTTTATTTTGTTCAATATCTGATTCGTCATCACCTACCAACTGATAGATTTTTTCTTCGTCTGTATCAACGTCCACAAAAGTAACAGTTGCTCCAAACACTATCTTTTCAACAGAAAGTTTTGCAATATCAATCACATTTGCGAGAGCTAGCTTTGCATTCAATTCCTGAATTCTTCCTTCAATAAAACCCTGTTGTTCTTTGGCAGCATGGTATTCAGCATTTTCCTTTAGATCGCCGTGTTCTCTTGCAGTAGAAATAGCATTCACCACAGCGGGCCGATCTATACTGGTCAATTCTTTGAGTTCGTTTTTTAATTTTTCGTAACCCTGAATGGTCATAGGGTAAGACTCGCTCATTTGAAATATTTTTTTAAGAATTTAAAATTACTGAAAAAATAGTGACCGGAGTCGATGGGGAATAACAGAAGATATAAGGTAGACTGATGAAAGCAAAAAGGCAAGTTAGGAAATTCAGCGAAAATTAGGCATCACCCAATCGTATTGTTCGCGGAAAACTGAGATCAGTTCACCACGGTCGTCATCCGGCATATTGCGTCGAATCACCCTGGCTAATGCCGTGTTCATTTCCAATAAATTCTGCATTGCATTGTAATGAGAAACCCTTCTATCCCAGCACTTTTTCACCCTCCTGGATTCATAAACTGAATCTGTTGCTGCATAGAAAGCCAGATAAAGTTGATTGTCACTTCGTTCCTCAAAATACAAAGCCAAACCGGTCTTGGCACCCTCGTGCAGGTTAAAGGCCCGTTCAATTGCACGGTCAGCACAAGAAGTAGGAGTAGTATTTTCTTTGGTAAAACCGACCAATTTTGAGCATCCGGAACCAAAAAATATAATTCCAGAGAAAATAACTAACCAAGATATTTTTTGTGAAATATTGATCATTTTCATCTTTGTACTATGTTGAAAAAAGTGTTGCTCAAAAGGCATACAAATCAGTAATGCTATTACATAAAATTCCTGAGCAAATGAACTACTATTAATCTCGGCAAATTTTCATGAAACTTTAGTAAAAATTCAATCAATTTTCTTTTCACACGATTGTAATGTTCAATTTTGCCAAATTTTCCACCTCACCTTCCAGTATATCATCACAATCCAGGGGGCCAACTCCAGCGGGTGTGCCGGTAAAAATTAAGTCTCCTGGACACAGTTCAAAAAAACTTGAAAGGCTTGAAATAACTTCTGCAACAGACCAAATCATATCCGAAATGTCTCCCTGCTGACGTATCTCTCCGTTTACAGATAGAGTAATTTTACCTCGCTCTATGTGACCAACTTCCTCCACCTTATGCAAATCAGAACAAGGAGCAGATCGGTCAAAACCTTTGGCTGTAGCCCACAGCCCACCTTTCTTCTTTGCTTCCTTCTGCAGGTCACGACGTGTCAAATCCAGTCCTACTGCATAAGCAAAGACATAATCCAGTGCCTCTGATGCTGGAATGTTTGTACCATTTTTCCCAACAGCCACGATCAGTTCTACTTCATGGTGCAAATTAGCAGTTGCCATAGGATACGGCAATTGAGTACCTTCCGGACAAACTGCATCTGCAGGTTTGCTGAAGAAAAAAGGCGCTTCTCTTTCCGGATTTGCTCCCATCTCCCGAACGTGATTCGCATAATTTTGACCCACACAATAAATTCGATGGACTGGAAAACTATCTCCCGTGCCTGCAACATTCACAGTCGGGGCTTCCTGCACCTTGAAAACGGTTCCCATTTCTCACCCTTTAAATTAGTAATAATTATATTTGATTCTCTCTCCCTGTATTTCCGGGAACTGGTTCAATCATTCTGCTTCTGTGATGAATGTTTGTCAATATAGATCGTTGCATTCTTTCCCTTTTCTGCTTATGCTTTACTATTTCAACAGTTGACAATCGCACTTTTTTGAAGGCAAAGAAATTTACTAATTCTCCCTGCTAAGTCTGCTGATTCAAAGGTGCTGAGTCATTCGAAAGATAATCTAATAATGAGCGGAAATTCATGCTAAAATATACACTCATAATTCAAATTAGCTGGGGACATTGTGACCCCGCAAAAATAGTTTTTTATCCAAATTACTTTATTTGGTTTGATCAAAGTGCGCATCATTTGTTTGATAAGGCCGGTGCAAACATGGGTGACTTAATGGATCAATACGGCGTGGTTGGTCTGCCTATTGTGGATGCTCATGCGGAATTCATTTATCCCTCAAAATATGGTGATGAGATTGAAGTGACCAGCTGGATCAGCGAATGGCGCGAAAAAACTTTGATAGTAACTCATGAAATTCATAACAACGGACTACTTGCCGTAAAAGGGACTGAAGTACGGGTATGGGCCAAGCCACACCCAGACGATCCAAAACGTTTACAGGCACAAGTTATTCCGGATTCCATCAGAGCTAGTTTTGATGTATAAGTCTTGTTTATTTACGAATTTACTGAAATCCTTAAATTTCTGGATTTTTCAGACGGAGCATCTTGAATGCAGAGTAAAAACTCTTGATCAGGCCTGCTTCTATGCATGTAATTTATGTACAGCAAAATAAATTCTATGAATTTGAAACAAATTTTTCAAAAGCCGAGCCTCACAAGTTTGGCAAAAACCTGTGGTTGAGCAGCAAAATTCAATCCGGTCGGATTGAAAAAAATGCTGGCTTCTTTACCTCAAAATAATGACCCTAATGTGCTCGTTGGTTTTGACACCAGTGATGATGCAGGAGTGTATCTATTGAATGATGAACAGGCTCTTGTTTTCACAGCTGATTTTATCACACCACCGGTTGATGATCCTTATTTATTTGGACAAATTGCCGCAGCCAACTCTCTAAGTGATGTTTATGCTATGGGCGGCAAACCTTTGTCCTGTCTAAATCTTGTAGGCTTTCCTTGCGGAAAACTTGAAGATGAGGTGCTGGAAAGGATTGTTTCAGGTGCTCAGCAAAAAATCACAGAAGCAGGAGCAGTTTTATTAGGAGGACATACTACTGATGATGACGAACCAAAATTTGGACTGACTGTAACAGGGCTAGTGCATCCTGAAAAAATTTGGAGAAATATCGGTGCTCAGCCTGGAGATCAGTTGATTTTGACGAAGGCAATTGGCAGTGGCGTTTTATTCAATGCTAATCTAAAAAATTTAGTTTCAAAAGAAGCGCTTCAGGATTGTCTGGACTCCTCAATTGAACTAAACAAAGCTGCGGCTGAAGTATTGGCGAACTACGAGATACACGCAGCAACTGATATCACTGGATTCGGTTTTGCTGGTCATTGCATGGAAATGGTGCCAGGTTCTGACTTAACATTGAACATCACACTTGATGATATCCCTATTTTGAGTGAAGCCAGGGAAATGTACGAGCGTGGTGTAAGTACTGGTGTAAATGAAACCAATCGCAGTTTGGTTGAAAAATACTGGAAATTTCCTGAAGGAAGTGCACCGATACTGCAAGAATTAATGCTGGATCCACAAACCAGCGGCGGCCTTTTGGTCGCAGTTCCGAAAAATGAAACTTCCGCAATTCTAAATGACCTGCATAATGTCGGAGTGTTTCCCTCTGCTTGTATCGGTTACGTCAGCAATTTTAGTAAAGCAAAACTCATTTTTACATAACACTTCTGCTGACAGGCTAATAAATTCTCCTTGTATATAGTTTAAGAATAGTACTTGATAAAATCTTATTATAGATCTAATATACAAGATTATATTTTTTTTATTATTTCTATACAAATCCCATAAAAAAACAGATTAGCTAATGAATCCTGCATCTCAAAAAGTTCTTGAAAATACAAGAAACATCGGTATTTCCGCTCATATCGACAGCGGAAAAACAACTCTCACAGAGCGTGTTTTATTCTACGCCGGCAAAATTCACAAAATTGAAGAGGTTCGTGGAGGAGGTGCCGGAGCAACCATGGACCACATGGAACTGGAAAAAGAAAAAGGTATCACGATTACTTCTGCTGCAACAACTGTGGAATGGAATGATACAAAAATTAACATTATTGATACTCCCGGACATGTTGATTTTACAGTTGAAGTTGAGCGATCACTACGTGTTCTTGATGGAGCGATTATGATCCTTTGTGGTGTGGCCGGTATTCAATCTCAGTCGATCACAGTAGATCGTCAGATGAAACGTTATCGGGTTCCGCGACTTGCATTTATTAATAAATTGGATCGAATGGGTGCAAATCCCCATAATGGTATTAAGGGTATTCGAGACATTCTTGATTTGAACGCAGTAGCCATGCAACTGCCAATCGGACTTGAGGAAAATCACAAAGGAGTGGTTGACCTGATCACAATGAAAGCTATTTATTTTGACGGTGAGCATGGTGATGATCTGAGGTTTGAGGAAATTCCGGATGAGATGAAATCAGATGCCGAAAGTTACCGGGCAGAAATGCTGGAAGCCGTTTCCATGTTTGATGATCAAATGATGGAGGATTTACTGGAAGAAAAAGAAATTGCAGAAGAAAGCATCCATGCTGCAGTAAAAATAGGTGTACAGTCTTTGGAGCTATGCCCGGTTTATATGGGAAGTGCTTTCAAAAATAAAGGTGTTCAATCACTTCTTGATGCTGTGATCAGCTACCTCCCATCGCCACTCGAAGCTGCTTCAACTAAAGCAACTGACATTAAGACACAAGAAGAAGTTCTTTTGAGTTGCGACCCGGATAAACCGACTGTAGCAATGGCTTTTAAGCTAACAGAAGAACAATTTGGACAGTTGACATATACCAGGGTTTACCAGGGCAAACTATCAAAAGGTGACCAGGTTACTAATTCCAGAACCGCCAACAAGATGCGTGTTGGCCGTATGGTAAGAATGCACTCCAATGACCGTGAAAACATTGATGTTGCAGAAGCCGGGGATATAATTGCAATGGTTGGAGTTGATTGTGCTTCTGGAGATACTTTTTGTGGTGAGGGAATCCGTGTTTCCTGTGAATCTATTTTTGTTCCGGATGCTGTTATTTCTCTTGCAGTAAAAGGTAAAGATAATGAACAGCACATGAAATTGAGTAAAGCGCTTGGGCGTTTCATGCGAGAAGATCCTACTTTTCACGTTTCCTCTGATGAAGAATCCGGAGATACGATTATCTCTGGAATGGGTGAACTGCACCTTGATATTTACATTGAAAGAATGCGTCGGGAATTTGAAGTGGATGTTATTGTTGGTGCTCCGCAAGTGAACTATAGAGAAGCAATCACGACAGCAGCGGATTACGATTATTTACATAAAAAACAAACTGGTGGTTCCGGACAATTTGCAGGAGTCACAGGATCAATTGAACCGTTGCCTTTGGATCATGAAGAAGGTTTTGAATTTGAGAACAAAATTTTTGGTGGTTCAATCCCGTCAGAACACATTGGTGCATGTGAAAAAGGTTTCAAGGATGTGATGGAAAAAGGTCCCCTGGCCGCATTCCCAATGGTTAATATTAAGGTTACACTAAATGAGGGAAAATACCACGATGTTGATTCAAGTGATTTAGCTTACCAATTAGCATCACGTTACGCCATGCGCCAGGCTGTTGCAAAGGCAAATCCGGTATTGTTGGAACCAGTCATGAAAGTTGAAGTGGAAACTCCAAGTGAGTATCAGGGTTCAGTGATAGGAGACTTGAGTTCCAGGCGAGGTGTGATTTATGGCTCAGAAGTAAAAGGTGACGATACCGTGATTAATTCTGGTGTGCCTTTAGCGGAAATGTTTGGTTATGCAACAACTCTTCGCTCCATGTCTGCAGGAAAAGCAAATTACACAATGGAATTTGAGAAGTATGCAGAATGTCCTTCCTTTGTGCAGGAAAAAGTAATCAAGGAGCGGCAGGAAAAACTCAAGGAAAAAGAAGGTTAAGCCTGATAGAATTCTTCAATTTTTTCTACAACCGCTTCCTGCATTTGCCGACTTAATCCGGGATAAACAGGCAAAGCAAGTACCTCCTCTGCTGCCGTCTCAGAAACCGGGAAGTCTCCTGCTTTACCGCCTAAATCCAGAAAACATTCTTGCAGGTGAAAAGGAAGTGGGTAATATACCTCTGCTGAAATTTCGTTTTCTGCCAAAAATGATTGCAATTGATCACGCTGTTCAGCTCTGATTACATACTGATTGTAGATGTGAGGATTTTGCAGCCTTTTGGAATGCATGACCTGAGGTATACTTATTCTCCCTTCGAAACTTGTTTCAGCAAACAACTTGTTGTAGTACTCAGCATTATCCTGACGCTGGTTGTGCCAGTGGTTCAGGTGTGGTAGTTTAACACGTATTACGGTTGCCTGGATGGGGTCAAGGCGAAAGTTTCCTCCAATCACACGATGGTAATATTTTCGCTCGCCTCCATGAACTCGTTTGAGACGTAACTTTTCTGCTAGTTCAGGTTCATTGACTGTGACAATCCCGCCATCTCCAACACCACCTAAATTTTTTGAAGGAAAGAAGGAAAAACAGCCAAAATCACCCAAACTGCCTGCAGGCCTCTTTTTCCCATCAATCTCGCACTCTGCACCAATTGCCTGTGCACCATCTTCAATAACAGGAATTTCAAATTCAGCAGCAATATTTAATATTGCTTTCATGTCTGCACATTGGCCGTAGAGATGAACCGGAATAATGGCCTTTACTCGTTTCCGGGTTTCCTTATCCATTTCTGCCAAAGTCATTCTCACACATTCCGGATCAATGTTATATGTTTCCGGATCAATGTCTACAAATACCGGAGTCGCATTCAGACGGGCGACAACCCCGGCAGTAGCAAAGAAAGAAAAATTACTAGTCAACACAAGATCTCCAGGCCCAACATCTAAAACCATCAGTGAAAGCAAAAGGGCATCAGTTCCGGACGACACTCCTACTGCGTCCGCGGTACCGCAATATTCAGCAATTTCTTTTTCCAAGTTGTCAATTTCAGGTCCCATAATGTAACGCGTTGAATCAATGACTTGAGTAATTGCTTCAACAATTTCATCACGTAAATCCTCCAAAGGAGGACGTAGATCGAGTAGAGGAACTTTCATGAGTTATGTTATGAAAGGAAAATTCTTAAAGTGGTGTGATTACACTGTTTGATAATATCTTTCTCATAATTAATTTTGAAGCTAAAATCAAACAAGAACCCAAATATCATATAGTGCATGAGTATAGGCTGTTATGGCAAAGCCGCGCATGAAATAAAGGACAGTGAACAATAATCCTGCAACCCAGCGAAACATGAAACTGTACCACTGCCATTGATCAGCCATAGTTCCAATATAGTGACTAATTGAGAAAAGGAATGAGGCAACTAAAACAGAAGCAACGGCTATACCGACCTTGCTTTTCAAGAAAGGTTTCAAGAGTAAAAAAAGCAGGTTGAGCAATAGTACTCGAAAAATGATCTCTTCAAATAAACCTGCTCCCAAGGAAAGTGCAAAGTTCTGAAGCGGACCATTTCCAGGTCCTCCGGAAGACAGCCCACTCACCCGTAAAATTGACTGCAGCAGGCCTCCAAGAAGAAGGCTATAAACAAAAGCCTCTGCGAGCATCAGTGCAAAATAATTAACCTTAAGCCGAACTCCGGTAGAGTAAGATTTTGATACCGGAATCAAAACGAATAAGATGCCGATCATCACAAAAGTCAGGTGTTGCGTTTGAAGATCGAATGCCATTAGAAAAGTCCGGATCCACACATCTGCAGCATTCCTGAGACTCCAATAACGGGATTGTGTCAGAATAACCAGTATTTCGTATGCCACCAGTAACGGCAGCGCTGCAACAACAGAATAATAAGCTGAGCGTGAAAAACGCCAATAATTACTCATGGAGTCCTATTATTGATGTCAAAATGTAAATAATCGAAAGCTTAAAGCAGTTTAATAAACAAGTGTGAAATTCTACTTTTAACTTGTTTATCAATATTGGACACACTTCAGAAGCGTGTAACTTGGACGGAATCAATAAATTTTAGTTCTTTGAGTTTGTTGACTAAATTATTAGTCTCTGAACGCTTTATTTTACCTACACGAACTCGATAAAGAGTTTTATTTCCTGCAGTATGTTTAAAAATAAAAGCATCTTTAAAACCGTTTTTCTTAAGTTTTTCAAGCAGATTTTTAGCGTTTGCATGCTTTCGTGAAGCAAAAACCTGGATAGTGTAAGTTGCATCTTTCTTTGATTTGACTACAGTAATTTTTGTTTTTTCCGGTATTTTCGGGGCGGCAGTTTTGGGAACAGGAACAGATTTTTTAACCACAGTCTTTTGTTCAGAAGCAGGACTATCAGGTGCTTTAACTGTTGGAGTTTCTGTTTTTGGTACTTTCGGTGAGGCTGAATCTGGTGTTTTTGTAGCTTTAGTTAGTTCAGTTGTTTTCTTTTTCAAGTCACGTAACTCTTCCATGTCGAACGAATCTTGGTCTTTTTTTCGCTCACTGAGTCCAAAAAACTTCAGTTCTTCCTCTGACAAAGGCTTATCTGCAGAAATATCTGTGTCTGCAACAGAACCTTCTGGGGGACGCTGCATGCTAATGCCGGTTGTCATTCCTAAATAAAAAGCTGCAACCAGGCTGAAGGCACTCAGAGTCAACAAAAGCACAACAACTGAAACCGTCAATTGAATTCGAAAAACTTTTTTCCCTTTTGATTCTGGCATTTCAATTTTGTAACAAGTTTACTTTCATTGAAACAGGACCGTTATTCCACAGACCCTTGATAGAGGGGGTTTCAAGATGTTTTTTCAACATTTTAAGAAAAACCTCCCGTTTTATTTCTCTCGCACCCAAACTCAACAGATGTGGTGTTGTCATTTGACAATCAATCAGTTTAATACCTACTCGTTGAGAAAAATCTGCCAAGGCAACTAAAGCCACTTTGGAGGAATCGTTCATTGTACTGAACATAGATTCACCAAAAAAACATTGTCCCATTGAAATTCCATAAAGACCTCCGACCAATTTCCCATCAAGCCAGCTTTCAACAGAATGTGCAAAACCCTCCTGATGCAACTCAGTATAGGCTTGCTGCATTTCCGGAATTATCCAAGTTCCCTCTCCCTGCTTTGTCCTGACATCAGCACAAGATTTTATTACTTCCTGAAATGCAGTATCGAAACGAATTTCAAACTGTTCCTTGCGCAGGACTTTGCGCAGACTGCGTGAAATTTTTAATTCATCCGGAAATAAAACTAAACGCGGATCAGGGCTCCACCACAATATTGGTTGACCTACTTCATACCAAGGGAAAATTCCTCTCCGGTATGCACCAAGCAAACGCTCTTTAGTCAGATCTCCGCCAACAGCTAATAAACCGTCATCTTCCGCCTCTTCTATTGGTGGAAACAGGGGTATTTCAGGAATCAGCTGATAAACCGGCATGGCAACATTATGGAGATCTTTGCTTATTTTCTAGGGCTTCAGTTAAACTAAAATTAAGCACAGGCATACCCACGGTTACTCATGCGTATGAGAAGAAAAAGGCAATTCTTATGCCATAAAAAGGGGAGTTTGAAGGAAAAGAAAATTATGTACTAGATGCGTTATTTGTTTCTATCAACGCTTCACCAAGTTATCTTTCTAAATTCACAAAATTTTTCCGATAAATATAGAGGCTATATCTGGGTCTCTGTTCTTGCTCATTAAGGAGCATTTAAAAATGCATATAAATTTGCAATCTCCTTATCTGAATGAGGTTGTAAAGGCATCATTTTGGTTGACCTTTTTGGTTTGTAATTTTTTGGATATATTCCAAAATTAATTTTATTTGAGAGAAGTTCTTTTGAAGACCCGTATATTTGTGGGCCGATACTTCCAGGTTTTTTTGGATTAGAATTATGGCAGGCAATGCAGTTGGCATAATAAACTACCTTACCTTTTTCAGGATCACTGCCTATAGTCAGGGTCTCATTTTTTTTCTCAGAAATCACTTCCACATCTGTATCAGTTTCTTTGAAAATTTTTAGGTCACAACTTGTGAGCAATAAAAACAAAATGAGTATAGAACAAAAGCGGAGCATTACTTAAAATGAGATTTAGATTGCAAGTGGAATGGACTCAATTTACATCTCCCCATATATAAAAGTAAAGGGAGATGTAAAGCGGTGAGAGTGGCTTATCTTTAATTTTTTCTAACGCCGAACTATTGCGTTCAAAGACAAAGTTAAAAAATAAGCATGATCTAAAGTGTTTAGACCATTAATAATATAACTCCAAAGAGTACTACTGACAGGACAAGACCGGAATGTATTACACCTTTTACAGAGGCCATTGGTCCGGGTTTGCCGATTACTGCATTAATTTCTAGCACCCCGATAATTATAGCGAGGACCCAAAACAGTCCAGAGAAACTTGTACTCTCTGTCACACCAACGGGGTAATGGCTTGCCGCACCCATCATTAAAAGCATCGGAATTGAAAACAATGTATTTGTTCTGGATGCCAATGCTGCTTTTGCCGCACATTCTGCAGCATCAGGCAAAGCCTCTCCGCCCTCTGCTACCTGATTTGTAGAAGCGATTACAACTTGCTGTTTCGGCCAGATGATCAACCACACATTCAAAAACATAAATGTTCCAAGAGCGGAACCGGTAAGAATTACAACGCCCCAGGATGTTGCATAAATTTCCCATCCCTTCATACCTTTGGAAATCAAGGTTAGTGCACCTGCAAGGAAAGTGAACATGGCGGACCATCTAAACCACCAAAGAGCGCGAGGAACAAGTTTTTGGACTGCCGCGGTTTTGGAGGATGCATCAGTTTCTTTAAACCATTCCCCCTGCACAAAATTAAAATAATACAAGAGCCCAATCCAGGTTATGCCTGCGAGCAGATGTACCCAGCGTAACAATAAATACCAACCATCAACCGAGATGATTTCCATAGTGCCTCCTTGTTATTAGATTTAAAATTTGTATTATAGATTGTTATCAAACTAAATTCAAGTAATAACTATTGACTTTGTAAAATAATGAATCGGCAAGAGTAGATTAAAGTATTTCCTTCAGAAAAAATTGCATCTGAGGCTAAGTATTTTTGCAGGTATTAAAATCTTTTTGAGACAGCCTGAAACACAATCAAAGATACGGTTGGAGCATTATTGTTTCTTAATGTTGAAAAAGAGATAAGCTGTCTGTTGAAAGATTCAAGGCTTCATCTTGTAGTTGTTTGTAACTAACTCAAGCAGTTCTTCAACTCCTGTCTTGGCACAGTGGTGAAATGAATAATCCAGCACACAGTCTGCCAGCAAACCGTACCTTTCATTGCGGAAAGAAAGCAACTCCCTGTAGCATCTCCCCAAGGCGTTTTGGGGACTTTCTCCTTCACGGGGGAGGTATTCCCCTCCCCAGATGACTGGTTTAGGATCCAAGAGGTATGCCTCAAAAAGCTGCTCATGTTTTTCTTCCGGCAGTTTTAGTTGTACAGTCAAGGTCAAATTACGCAGACGGTTGAGCAATTTTTTTTCCAGATAAATCAGACTTCCAGTTGTGTCAACAACAACTTGTTTATCTTTTTGACTGCTGTTTTCCAACTCATCGCAGATCTGAGAGATAACGGCACCTTCAAGTTCAAGATAAAAAGCTTCTGCCTCCGGATATCCTTCTGAAAATGGCTGCCCCATCCACTTAGCAAGATTTATTGTGGACTTCCCTTTCTTTTCAAGTTTTTGTCCAAGACGTTCAGCAATTAGATCGTCACAACTATACATTTGGAATCCCAGGCTTTCCATTCTCTTGGACCAGTATGATTTTCCTGCACCGGACATCCCAATTAGAGAGAGTTGAACAGCTTCAGATTTAAGAAGTGTTGGAGGATCCGATAATTCAGACATGGGACTTAAAACTGTAATTTTTTCGGGAATTTAGCAAAATCAGAATGATTCAGCAGAGTGGGATTTTCAGTAAATTCATGTATTGGTCATCGTTCAAACGAAAAATACCATCAACATTTGAAATACTGACACAGACTTCGTTTGGATCAAGTCCCAGAACAACGTGTTTTTCTTCATCCAGTCGAAGAAAATATAAGATTGTCAGGTTTTCCTGCATTTCTTCGTAGTAGAAACCGACCTTGACGATTCCTTCAGAAATAAGACCTTCTATCAAATCCGGAAGCTCTTCTTCGCGATAACCAGGAACGTTCTCAAAGGCACTTGAGAAAGGGAAAGTACTGATTGCATATTCAAGTATTGCAGTCTCCAATTCCTGTTCCACAACAGAAGCATTAATTTTTTCGCAAGCAGCTTCTTCTGCAGTACATGTTTCTTCTCTTAAACTTCCAACCTCCATACATCCCTTCACTGAAAGATTTTTGGTTTCTAAACCGAGACCTGCAATTCAGTTATGCTATTCTGTTCTTTCGGCAATTTAAAGTTTTTTCCTTGAAAGCCCAAATTTATTTATTTTAGCCGGCCAAAATAGCCAATACTCCGCTCCACAAGAAGAAATGTAGATACTGATAGGATAAGCAAAATGACTGCTACTGCAGATGCATAAGAAAAACGATATCCTGAAATCGCTCCATAAATCTCAAGTGGAAGCGTACGTACGGTTTCATCGGCAATCATCATGGTGGAATTTAGTTCACCCAGAGACAATGAGAAACTGAAGAAAAAGGCGATCAGAAAAGTTTTGCTCAGCCAGGGCCACAAAATTCTGACACCATATTCAAGAGGTTGCTTGCCCAGCATTTTTGATTCTGTATGCCACTGCAGCGGAATGCTTTCCAGAGTTGGAAGTACAATTCGTATCCAGTATGGACAGGTCAGCAGGGCGTGCATTGCCATCACCACAAAAATTAACGGAACAGTCCCAGCCAGATGATCCTGATAAAAATGGAACCATGCCACACCAAAAACTACTGTTGACAGCACAATCGGGAAGAGAGTCAGCATTTCCCAAAAACGCCTCTTTACACCTTTTCGGTAGGCAATTATACTTACCAACCCAAGACCAGATATGGAGGAAATAAGTGCGCTTCCGAGTCCGATTCGCAAAGAGTTCCAAAGAGATGAAAGAAAATAATTATTTTCTCGCCAGGTAAAAAGCTCGCTGTACCAATACCAGGTGTAAATCCATTCACCATGTTCAAACTTGCGGAATGAATCCATCAGGATGGCAAACAAAGGTCCCAGCGCAAAGATCAATACTAACAAAATCCAGCACAAACCAAACCATGCTTTCATGGATCGGTTCCTCAGTTTTTCCGGAAGCCAGCTCTTGCTTGCAGATTCCTGGTCAACTCTGCTATCCCTGCCTTTGAGTAAAATTGCCATGCCGATTAAACTCAATCCTCCCTGTAAAAAAGCTAAACTTGCTGCACCTGAGAAATCAAGTTCAATACGTGCCAGTTGATAAATCAAAACCTCAATTGTCGTGTAACGGATACCACCTCCGAGTACTAGAATAATTGCAAAACTATTCATACAAAGTAAAAAAATAAGCACAAAGGCAGAGCCGATTGAAGGCATCAGCAAGGGTAAAGTAATGCCGAAAAAACGCCGCATATTCCCGACACCAAGTGAACTTGCGGCATGATGGTATTTCAATGATATTCGCTCCCATTGATCTCCAATGATTTTCATAGCCAACGGAAAATTATAAAAAACATGTGCAATCAAAATTCCTGTTAACGAATAGAGAAAATGTACCTGAGGTTCATCCGTTCCGAGGATGACCATCAGTCCGCGATTGATCCAGCCGTTGTTGCCATAAAACAGCACCATTGCCAAAACCACCAAAATCGAAGGCAGAATGAAGGGCAGGTAAGTCAGCAGACGAAACCAGCGCTTCCCCGGAAATTTATAGTTTGTTAGCAGCCATGCTCCGGGAAGTCCGACAAGAATCGAAAGTAGCGCGCTTAAAAAAGCCTGATAGAGGGAAAAGCCAATGACCTGCAAATTCCATGGATCACTCAAAAACTCCTTAAAAAATTCCCATTGCATAAAACTTTCTTCCGGATGCAAAGGATTGTTACCGGAAAGAAAGCTCAAAAGGGGCCAATAAAATCCTGCTCCAAGCAAGAGCAGTGCGGATATTTGCAGAAGCCTAAGAGGATGTGGTTTCACGATTGGATATGGGTTACTGCGACATTGTCCGGGACCATTCTTTCAACCATTTTGAGTTTTGCTGGTTGACTCGCGCTGGATTCAATTCCGGAGCGCTTTTTGGATGCGGTGCAATTCGGAAAGAATCCGGAAGCGGCTGGTGCTGGATCACCGGGAACATCCAGTTTGTCAAAGGGATCGCGTTTTGAAATTTTTCGGAAAGCATGAAATCAATAAACTCACGTGCCCGTTTGATCCGTTTTGTCCCTTTGAGAATTCCCGCAAATTCTATTTGTCGGTAATGTCCATCCTGAAAAACAGCAGTCCTGTAACGTTCAGTTTTTTCATACTCCAAGTGATATGCTGGACTGGTTACGTAGCTCAACACAATCGGTACCTCGCCCTTGGTGAACATACCATAAGCCGCAGACCAGCCATTGGTCACAGAGAGTAAATTTGGCTCTAACTTCTTCCAGTAATCAAGGTAATCTTCTTCACCAAATACTGCTATCGTCCAGTGCAGCATCGACAAGCCCGGAGAAGAAGTTTTCGGATTTTCAATCACAATTTTTCTTCTGTATTTTGGATCAAGTAAATCCTGCAGACTGTTTGGAGGATTTTTTATCTTTTGACTATTGTAAACAAAGGCAATGAAACCATAATCAAACGGGGTCACACGGTGTTTTTTGTCAACACGTAAATCTGCTGGAACTTGCTCCAAAAGTGGCGAACGGTACGGTTCCCACAAATCATAGCTAAATGATTTTTCGAGTTCGCTGTTATTCAAGCCCAGCAGAATATCGGCTTTCGGATTTGCTTTTTCCAAAATCACACGATTGAGCACAGTTCCGGAGTCGCCCGGAGAAACAACTTTTAGTTTGCAGGCACATTGTTTCTCAAAACGTTTAAAAACGACAGGACCCGGTCCCCATTCGCTGTTGAAAGAGTCGTAAGTGTAAATGGTTAATTCCGCTCCCCATGTTGGATTAATGAAAATTCCCACAACAATGAGCAACATGGGTAAAACGGACAATTTTATAGATTTCATAACAATCTCCGGAACAATAATTTATGAAAGGAAAGGCTCCGGACACTCCGGAAACTCACTTAATAAAATTTTCGCAGGGATGACAAAGAGGGGGTATTGGAAAGACCGTAGCAGAAACCACCAAACAGAAGTGTCGTTTTCCTGCGCCAGCATGATCTGGATCAGGTTCCAAGGGACTTTCTCAGGTGGTTCCTTTATCGGAAACCCCCACCCCTAACGAAGATAGTTTCAGGCTAAGAAAATTCGTAAAAAATGTCAAGTAAAATTTATCATTTTAGTCGTTTTCAAACTACTGGATATGCTTACAGGGAATGATAGTTTGATGTGAAACTATCAAAGCTATTTCTGCTTATTTTGAAGTTAAAGAAACCAGAACTGACTAACACGAAAGAAAGGTACGATCCTTGAAAAGATAGAGGCCAGACAATCATTGTTTATACATACACCAAATTCCATTGGAAGGATAAGGCCTTGCGAAATTTAACTATTTTAAAACGTTATTCCATTATTCACGGAGCATTACTTATTTTCGCTCTGGTAACTACAAACCAGGCGGTTTCTGCAGAGAGCGTAAACCGATACCGTTCCCACTACAAGGCAGCTATACTGGCTGATGCCGAATCCGGACGTATTTTACTGCACGACCGGATGCATCAAAAAATTTATCCTGCGTCACTGGTAAAAATGATGGTTGCGCTGATCGCGCTTGAGGAAATTGAATCCGGACGAATCAGTTTACAGGACAAGGTAAAAATTTCTCGCTGGACCAGCAAAATTGGCGGACACCAGGTTTATTTAAAGCAAGGTGAAGTTTTTAAGTTCAGAGAGTTGATGAAAGCCACAGTCATTTCATCGGCAAATGATGCAGCTGTAGCTGTGGCTGAGCATGTTTCCGGGCAAGTAAAGTTTTTTCTCAAAAAAATGAACGAACGTGCCGATGAACTTGGCATGAAGAAAACACGTTTCTATTCAGTACACGGTCTACCACCAGGGCGCGGCCAAAAACTTGATGTGAGCAGCGCATATGATTTGTATTTGCTGGCATTGGAACTCTTAAAGCATCCACTGTACCTTAGTTGGTCCTCAATCCGTCTGGATACTTTCAGAAACGGGACGTTCCAATTATTGAACACCAATCATCGGATGATCCGCAATTATCGCGGCATGGATGGAATGAAAACAGGATATCATCGGCGAGCCGGTTTTAATCTGGTTTCCACTGCAAAGCGGAAAGGACAACGCTATATTACAGTAGTTTTAGGAACAAAAAATTCAAGATTGAGGAGCAAGGCTACCAAAAACCTGCTCGATTATGGTTTCGAAAATTATTTAAAATATGAGTTGAACAAGAAAGGAGATACTGTTCCATTTTCAGTAAGTGTAGAAAATGGAGAAGCGGAAGGTGTTTCTTTACAGACAACTGATGCGGTCACCATTTTACTGAGTCAGGAAGAACACAAACGACTGGAAATCTGGCCTCAGATCCCCCAACAGATCACGGCACCTGTTAAAGTTGAACAACAACTAGGCAGCCTCGAATATCGGCTGGATGGCAAATTGTTGGGACAAGTTAAACTACAAACCGAAAATGCTGTTCCAGTTCAGAGTTTCTTATCCGGGGGGGTTACCAGCATGCTCACAAACTTGAGCGACACAAATTGATTTGATCCTGCAGTTTCCGGGCTGTAGTCCCTGCCTGCTGTGCAAAATCCTCTTTTGAGGAAGCATACAGTATGCTGCGAGAGGTACTGATCAAATATGGAATTTTCGAACCATCATCAGCATAAAAAAGCGTATTTCTTAAATCCCCTCCCTGTGTTCCAATTCCGGGAATTAGGTATGGCATCCGTCCGGAAATCTCTCGTATTGCAGCTATGTTTTCCGGTCGGGTGGCTCCCACAACTAAGCCTGCATTACCGTAAATATTCCATTCCCGTACTTTTTTTGCAACCTTTAAATGTAAATCCGGAAGCTGAAAGTCGTTGGCTCCAGAATTAGATGTTAAGCACAGAACGAAAACACCACGATCCGGATTATCTAAAAACGGTTCCAATGCATCATGTCCCAGATACGGTGTTACTGTTACCGCATCACAACCAAAAGTTTCAAATACTGCCTTTGCGTACATCCGTGAAGAGTGCCCTACATCCCCCCTTTTTGCGTCACCTATAACAGGAATTTCAGGAGGAATTTTCTGAATTAATTCCTGCAATACTTCCATTCCGGAAGGCCCTAAAGCTTCAAAATAGGCAAAATTAGGTTTAAAAACTGCAACATGATCTTTCGTTTCATTTACAATTTGCAACAAAAATTCTAGTAAACCTTCCTGAGAATGAGGCAGATGCTCTGGGATTTTCCCCCAGACTGGATCAAGGCCAACACAAAGATAGGTCTGTCTGGCACTAACTCGTTTTTCCAGTTTTTTAAAAAAAGTCATGATTTAGTAAACAAAAGCATATATTTCATTAAGATGCTCTAAGTTTGTTTTGGAGACCATAGTACTGACAACAGCAAATTTGAACTACTAAAACAATGACATTTGCTGTGGCTCCTGTTTTTTGGGTTGGCTGTTCCAGTCGACACTTACTGTTTTAATACCGCTTCGTGAATCATAATGCAGTTTACCGTTTTCAAGGGCATAAAGATGCACATCACGAGTTACTTCGACATCTACTTTACAATACGCAATGATTTTATCCAGTTTGCCCTCTTTGTACCACTTCAGGGCCTGCAGGCCATCTGCAGATTTTCCGGTTCCAAGTGTTGGGCGTGCAATGGATTCAAGTTTGAGACGGTGACCGAGAAGTTTTTTCAATTCAAGCAGCATGTCAAAATTTTTCAGTCCTGCCAACTCTGTGTGAAGACGGGAACGTTCATGGGAGTCTGCATAGCGGACTCCGGCCACTACTCGATAGTCAAAACCAACATGGTTGAATCCTACAATTTGATCTGCACGATAAAAATGATCGACCATTTCCTTAATTTGGTGTTCAATATATACATGGAATTTTTCGTCGAGTGTGTCCCAAATCACACCTATAGACATTCCCATGTCTTCTATGTTACCCCAGCCGCCAACTTCATCGGCAGAATACTTGGTTTCCAAGTCAAAATAAAGGATTCTATTCATAGCTCAAAATCATTAGTTGTTTGTTGAAAATTGGAAAATTACTACACCTTGTTTGAAGTGCCTCCGGATGCAGATATTTCTCTGATTCGCAGAGCATTCCGCAGAAAAGCTAAATCATGTCATCCGGACTTATTTCAGCAAGTGTCCGAAGAAGAACGTAAACGCCAACAAAAGATCTTCGTACGTCTTTCTCAAGCCTATGAAGTTCTTGCAGATCCGGAAAAACGTAATATTCTGGACCGACAACTTGGAAAGTCTGGTGCAAAAGCTTCACAACCACATGACCAGAAAAATAGAACAAGCTCAAGTTCTTCTTCAAGTAGAAGAGGTTACAAACAAAAACCAGAGTTTCGTGGCAATTCTCATGAATCTGCTACTTTGGAACCGGATGACACTTTAGAAGATTTACTACGGGACGCTGGAGAAATGCTGGGACAATTCGGATTAAGTTTTAGGGATCCGCTGGAAATATTTGTGGACTGGGCACGGCAGATTTTTCAGGAAGTGACTGAGTCCTTTGAAGATAACGCAGATTATAGAACAAGTACAGAAAGTTCAAACCATAAAACGCAGACAAAATCGTATACAGATAAAGATCCGTTAGACAACATTGAAGCAGAATTGAAGCGTTTGAAAAAACAACAAGTTAAGGCAACTTCAAAATCTGCATTTTCTGTTCGTTCAAATATTAAAGACACTGATATTGAACAAGAGTTGCGAAGTATCAAAAAAAAATATAAACTTTGAGCAACTACTTTTTATCTGAAATTTATGGATATTAACAATAAAGCAAAGATTGTCATTCTGATTCCTTGCCTTAATGAAGAAATAACTATTGGCAAAGTGATCCATGATTTTCAGGATGCAATTCCTGAAGCAAAAATCATTGTTTTTGATAACAACAGTACAGACCGCACCGCAGCAATCGCACGAGAGTGTGGAGCAGAAGTGATCCCGGAATCGCGTCCCGGCAAAGGGCATGTGGTTGCAAGTATGTTCCGGAAAGTGGATGCGGATTATTATGTGATAGTTGACGGTGATGACACATATTCTGCAGAGCATGTCCGGAAACTGCTGGAACCGGTGATGAAAGAACAAGCAGATATGGCAGTTGCTGTGCGTTTAGCAGAATACACCGCAACGTCTTTCCGGCCGCTCCATGTTTTTGGCAACAATATGGTACGCAGACTGGTCAACTGGATTTTTAAAAGCAACCTCTCCGATATTATGTCCGGCTATCGTGCATATAGTCGGGAACTGGTTCAATCCATTCCGATTCTTTCCTCCGGATTTGAAGTGGAAACAGAAATGACAATTCGGATACTGGATTATGGATTCCTGATTAAAGAAGTTCCATTACCATACCGGGAGCGTCCGGAGGGATCTGTTTCAAAATTGCGAACTTTCCATGACGGTTTTAGGGTGCTTGCAGAAATTGTCAGAATTGCGAAAGCTTACAAACCTTTTACTTTTTTTGGGTGTATTGGACTGGCTTTTATATTGGCTGGAGGAATCTCAGGAATCTGGGTTATTCTGGACTATCTGGAAGATGAATTTGTAAACAAGGTCCCAACTGCAATGTTGGCAACTGGATTTATGTTGTTAGGGTTTGGCAGTATGGGGATTGGAATTTTGCTGAACACTATAAGTTACCGTTTTCGAGAAAATATGCGTCAGTTGCACAAAATAATTCGCAGCAGGTGAAGTAATAAGTTTTCAGGTTTCAAATTCAAATATTGTTTTCTATACCCTGTAAACTGAAACGTGTTACCTTGATTTGGCGTAAGTGTTGCTAAAACTTCCAGCGGTAGGCAATTTTTAACGATTCTTTATTCTGGGCAAATAACCAACTTGCAGGAGATTGCGAAAAACCCGTGGGGGAAGCATCATCCTCTGGACGAGGGGCACCGGGATCCCATACACTACGTGTACCTAGCATAATCCCTATCAATGCTCCTACAACAGTACTGGTGCCTATAGTGCGGAATTGCTGACGAGTGTTGGTTTCTTTTCGAATAAACGCGAACCAGGTGCCAATCATCAACCCGGTTCCTGCACCATAACCTAAGTTAGAGGGGACAGCTTTTCCTTCTTGTGATAATAATTCGCGACGGACAATCAGATCGTCTTTCAAAGTTGATTCAGTTTCATCAGAAAACGCTCCTTCATCAAGATATTGATCAGTTGAATCAAACTGAGAGTCGAAAGGATCTTGAGGGTCTTGTGTCTGCTGGGTTCCAAAATCTTGAAACCCTCCGGAACCAAAATCACCGCTTTGGAAGTCATTGTCGCCGAACTGCCCAAAACCGAATTCATCGCCTCCATCTAACATGAGAGGATCATCGTCAAACTCCTGTGCTGCTAGATCAACTACAGGCGATACTACACAAAAAAGGACTGTTAAAACTAAAACAAACCGTCGAATGGCGGTAAAGAAGAACATGAAAAAGAGACAAATAATTTTGTAAAAGATTAAAATTTGAAATAGACTTAAACTTTCCAGCTAATTTCACAGTAGCCTAAATGCAATTCTCATTCAAACTCAGAAAAACCGTCTTTAACTCTTTTTTTAGTTAGTAGGTTATTATATTCATATTCCTGCATTTGTTGTTAAAAAAACCGACCAAGCACTCGATGGAATGACCTGTAACGGATATTACTCAAAATATAAATCCTGACTGCTTTTCAATAATGAAAAAACTCACCCTCTGGAAAATAAAATGGATTTTACCTTTCTTTTTTCTATTGATGATCACTGCTTCTTTGCAGGCACAGGAAACAGGACCTTTAATGATGAAGCAGGAGTTGGGGTACACCCTTGGCGGAGGTGTCTTCGGAGCAGGTTTAGGTGTTGTTGTCTGGTTCATGGATCCCCTGAATCCAAGCGTCACCTTGAAAAGTACGGTTAAAAACGGTTTCATTGCCGGAACAGCATTGGGTGCATTATTTGGATTTTATATGCTGCAGAACGCAATCATAGTACCCTCAGAATCAACCTTGCCGGAAAATTTGGATCAACTCCTGGGAAAAGACGACCTTTTACGGCCGATTCAAAGTTCAATTATTTCTCTAAATGAAATCAAATCTGTTCAAAATTTCAGGCTACCAATCTTTGGATTCCGATTTTAGGATACTGTAAATATTTATTTTTACCAGGTACATGAGACAAAGGCTGAAAAAAATAATTGTTATAGTTGTTTTACTGGGGTGCATAAATCTTCCTGAGATTTCAGCACAGGAAGAGGACATTCCACTTGGGGACCCCAAAAAACCGGTAATGTACTCTGTTTTTTGGAACACACTTTGGGGCTCAGCATGGGGAGCCACGATGGGTTTTTCTTATCATTTAGTTTCAGAAATTCAGCTCAGAGAGTCATTGATTACTTCTACAACAATTGGTGGAGTACTTGGCTACGGACTGGGGATATACCTGGTTGTAGGAGGCTTAAGTTTTGACAAATCATATCTTCTTGAACTGCCATCTCCGCAATCTAGTACACAACAACCAAATACAGCTTTCATTGAATCTGAGATGATGCCGCTATATTCTCGTGCAGTAAAACCTGCTCCTTTAAAGTGGGAGGTTCCAATTTTCGCATTCCGTTTCTGAATAATATTTCTTCAACTTATCATGGAATCTCAGGGACTTCAGACCTATTCGTCCTTTCTACATGAAAATCGCAAAGAACTCACGATTCTTCTTTTGTTGGGAGCACTAGCCGGAGCTGCCTATTATTTATTTTCCTTCAGCGAACCACCTGAAAATATTCCTTTTGAAGAAAGAGGTGTGTTGGATCTGGAGCAGATTACAGTAAATGATTACCAATTGGAGCGGAGAAGTTGGAAGCTCAAAGGCAAAAGGGCCGTTATTTCGGAAAAATCCAGTCGTATGCGTATTGAGCAGGTAACGATCTGGGTATTTGTTTCAGACAATTCTTCTGTCAAACCTACACCAAATTTGCCTCTATCAACCAACCTTCCTACTCAGGAGGTTGATCTTTTTATTACTGCAGAGCAGGGCTTGATAGAGTGGGACGATAACAGGGTAACACTTACTGGGAATGTAGTGCTTTTGCGGAATGACGGCTCTGAAGTTCACACAGAAACTGCAATCTATAATGCAAAACAAGAGATTCTTACTATCCCCAAACCGGTGAGGGTATTACGGGAAGGACACACTTTGCATGGAAGCGGCCTCATATACAATGTTTCAAAAGGGGAATTAAATCTTAAACAGCCGGTGTTGTTACGGCATGAATGAGAAGTGCAGAGAGATGAATGAGAGGCAGCCGTTCATTTATGATGAACTTGTAAAAAGTAAATAAACACTCTCGTATTTTATTCATTTTTGGTGTGCCCTTAAAATGTCAAAATTCAACATTTGTTTTTATAACTCACCAGAAATAATGTAAAGCTAATGTTCCTTCCAGACTTCCAAGCTGTTCTATTTCCATCCGGATATCCCAGTCTTGAGCAATGGTCAGACGTTGATCAAATCGAATGTGGAAATATTCTTTTTTTGGACCGTAAATGCTTTTAAACCAACCTCCGTCGAACCTTATTTTCCAAATATCCAATACACTCCACAACATACCAAGATGTGGTGCATAACCCCAAGTTGTTGCCGGCCACGAATGATTTTTTGTTTCTCCAAAGAGATCTAAAAAAAGGTACTCCAAGTCTTTACCACCAATTGAAACTGACCTGCCAAAACCTCCAGCTATGCTAAATTTTCTGCAGGGTAAGCAACCAAGATGTTCACGTTCCCAACCTCCACGCGCACGCCATGACCATTCATAATCTCCGGATATCCCTGTTGGATTGAGGGCAAATTTTTGAATATTAAATAATTGGAATTGTGTTACTTCAAAAGAATTTTTGCGTAACTGCAGATGCAAATCCAGCGTTACAACTTCTGCATTTTGCAGGTGTCCTGATTCATCTCCAAGTAAATCATGATAATTTGCCCAGGTACCAACTTCCAGTGCAGGTCCCAATAGCGAGTTGGAAACTGCACCAAATCGAAAACGCATAGGTGGTGTACCGTCAGTGGGGGCTTCAGGAATTTCTGCTGAAACGTTGTTTTCCAGAATTGGCAGTTCACTACGGACACGGAGCAGTACAGAACGCTCTTTTTGCTGATTCAGTGTGGGTTTGTCCCTTTTCACATACTGCCTGTAGTCCAGCAAAGTATCAATAATTCTTGCTCGTGACTGTTCAGGAAAGCTGCGAAATTCTTCTGAATCCAAATAATTTTCAGATTCAATCAATTTCGTCAATTGTTTTTGCTCCATTTCACTTAATTGAGCTGAGCGGGTTTGCAATTTTCTTTGTCTTGACGGAATCAGCTTTGGATCCCCTAGTAGAGATTGTTCTCCTGATTCTTTTTTGATATTTTTTAGTTTAAACACTACATCGACCGGAATAGCCCAAATTGCTCCGGAAGTATTGATTCGAGTTGTGTCGGTCCACGCCATTTCCAATAATTCTGCCATTCGATATGCACAATTATCGAGGAAAAAATAATAAGTAAAGTTTACGTTTTGTAGCAATTCCCATGCATGATAGGCCACACGATGCTGCTGTTCAACTGTAAAAAATAGAGGGTACTCCCACAAATCACGCAATTCATTTTCTCCATAAACATGATTAAAATTATAAAATCGTTCATCAGTAAATCTTCCGTCGTACCCCCCAAATAGTCCTCGTAAAGCATAGATTAAAGGGTTGTCATCAGGATTAATCATTGCCCCAAAATTCAATGTGGGCCTGAGGAGAGAATGACCAAAATAACGGTTTTGCGAATTGAATTTGAGGAGTAGATGTCCAAATGTTGAAGCCGGATTTTTTAAATAAGATGAGACAAATACTATGCTGATTCCAGTTGCTTCTTCTAGATTCGACCAACGTTCAAATAGAGGGCAGGACAGTTTTGGTAATTCCGGAAAATCAAGATTACTGCGGAGCCAGTTGTAGCGGGCAATAAACTTACACCGTGCATGTAGATTGGGGTCCCCACTGAGCGGTGAAAGCAATGCTTTCAGTGTTGCTTTAAGTTCGGCTGTCGGATCGATTTTTCCTTCATTTGAAAGAAAAAAGCCGCTACTGACTATATCACTTTTAAAACTCCATTGGCCGACTGATTCACCAAATGAATAAAAGTGTAAAAGTTTCAGCCAATAAGGTTGAAGAGCAAGTTGGCGCTCGTCAGCCTGTTTCCAGAGTGACAAAAAAACAGTTTTTTCATCAGCAAGCTCATGTCCTGAACTCTGTGTTATAAGCTGCGCTTGTATGCTGGACGCAGAGAACATTAGCCAAAGTAACAGCCATCGCTTCCAGTGAAATGTATGAGAAATAAACACGCGGATTTTTGATAAGGTGTCATTCTGTGTAGCATTTATTTCTAACATATTTTCTCATTTAATTCTGTATCTTTGTAATTCTACAATTAATTCAAGTGCCTCAGACATTGACATGCTTGCTGTAAAATCGCATAGTAGGAACCAGATAAATGTCATGGTTTTCACAGATGAAGAATAAAATTAATAAATTGAATTTAACAACCAAAATTACTTGTTCAGTTGTATTTGTAAGCTTTCTAATGAATGTATTATTGGGAGGGTGCGGCGGAACAGCAAATGTTGTTGTGGAAAAACCAAAAAACGCTTCACTTATAACTCCAAAACTTGTTTCGATAGAACCGAGAGACAATGCAATCACTGTTAAACGAAATGAAAAAATTGTTTTGAAATTTAATGTTCCAATTGATCCTCTAACACTTACTGTCAACACTGAAGATAGGCAATGTTCCGGTACCATACAAATTAGCTCCTATAATTTCAGAAATTGCGTGCGTATGAATCTACCGAAATTAGAGGACGGTAATAAAAGAATCGTGCTGTCTCCCAAAGGAGTTTATGCTACACAAGAGTTTTATCAAATACGTTTGAGTACTGAAATAAAAGCTATAAATGGTGCTTCATTGAAAAAAAATCTTACAACTAAACCTGGATTTCGCACGACATGGAGCCAGCAAATTGGGACGCAAGGTGACGATACCGGTTTTGCAATTACTGTTGATAAGGATGGTAATGTCTATCTTGCAGGAAACACCAGTGTAAGTGAAAGTGGAGAAGAATCAGATTTATTTCTGGCAAAATATGCCCCAAGCGGTTTCTTGAATTGGATTCATCAACCTGGTTTTGGACGCTCAGTTAAGGCTGCAGTTTTGCGAATAAAAAAATCAGGTCAACTTAGTTTGAGTGGTCTTTCGCAGGGAAAAAACAATTCTGCTGTTATTAAGTTGACTTATGATGTAAATGGCAAAAAATTATCTTCAAAAGTAATCGGAATTTCTGGAACAGTATCAGGAAATGGAATGGCATTGGATTCGGAAGGACATATTTACGTTTCTGCCGCATCTCCTTTCAATTTAATGAAGATCCGCAAAACCGGCGAAAAAATGTGGGCGACTGAATTAAATCCAGGGGTTAGTCTTCAGGCAATTGCCGCTGATTCAGGAACTGGTCTGTATCTTACCGGAAGTATGATGCGGTCTCTTGACGGGAATAAATCAACAGGAGGTATAGATGTTTTTCTGCTGAAAATGTATAAGATGGGGCCTAAACGCTGGAGCAAAACATTTGGAACAAAGCTCGATGACTCTGGGACTTCACTGGCAATTCTATCTAATGAAGCAGTTGCGTTGGTTGGGTACACTACTCAAACTGAAAGTAATGGTACTGATATGCAAGAAAATTATGATGCATTTGTCGCAAAATATAATTCAGAAGGTACAAAATTATGGACATATATTTTCAAAGGCACGAAATCTGAACAATGTACGGTTACTTTGTGGACTCCAGAAGGGAACTTGCTGGTGGGAGGCTATACTGAAAGTAGTATGGAAAAGCAATCTCATTTCGGAAAGGAGGATGCTTTTTTAGCAATGTTGGATTCGGGAGGCGAATTGCTCTGGCTTCGGCAATTTGGTACACCGGAAAACGAACGCCCCTTAGGTTTAGCTATTGGAACGGAAGGACAAATATACGTTACAGGTTTTACAGAAGGTCGAATGGATGGAGCGAAATACAGTGGTGGGAAAGACATCTTTCTTGTCCAGTTTAACAAAGATGGAGAAAAACAATGACTATGGGCTTAAGATTAGGAAAAACAGAAAAAGTGTCACTGCTATATTCTCTTTGATATTTCTAATTGATTCCTGACAAAATAAGACCGAAAAAAGAAACAAAATGCAAAATCAAAAAAATTTTATTGGAACATGTTTGCTACTGTGCTGTTCTGTTTTTGCAACTGATGTGTGGAGTGAGCAGTTGAAAGAATCTGTGACCAACACAAATCCATCTCCAGAAATACTCGGTGCAATGATACCGGAAAATCAACAAAATATCATAACAAGCTTAGCAAAATTTGCCTTGCAATACAAAAGATCCTCCAATGCCGTTCAACAATATTTAATAAGGCAAAAGCGAAAAGAATTTCTGGCCAAGCATCTGGAAGACATAGTTTTGACGGAATGGATAGGTCGCATCAAGACACTGCGTACCACTGAAAAAGGTAAAGCCTCTTTAAGGATAGAGCTTGCGACAGTTCCTCCACAAGGTGCTTCTGATAATAAAACTGTTCCGGAATTCAGTGTCACAATGGGAACTTGGAACAACTCCTCCAAAGATTTGGATTACAACACTCTGATCTTTCCAGAAACACCACTACATAATTGGCTTGCAAATATTAATTTTGGAGAATGGGTAGTTTTTTCTGGTAATGTTTTTTTGGGAGACGAAGATTATCTTAAGGAGGCAAGCCTAACTGAAACTGAAGCAATGCTCTCTCCACAATTTATTATCAAATTTGAAGTCATTGATAAAATTGATTTTAAGAATTTAGAAGTTTCAAAATCTCAAATCTCTGGCTTTTCAAAGTCAAAAAAACTCAGTATATTCGTTCGTCCGGAACTAACTATCCGCTATTATCAAGATTACCGGCTAAGCAATTACAACTGGGATTATCAAAGCTACATCGAACGGTGGCACCAATTAGTGGATTACCATTGGCGCAATCATCCACCATCCGATTATTTGGAAAGTTCCAATCTGGAAGGTGGTGAGGTTTTTGTATTGGTAACAGTTGGAAGAGACGGACATGTTAGCAACTATCAGGTGAGTAGTTTGGGGGAAATTTCTGACAACATGCGAGAAGCCGCATTAGAAGCAACTCGCACAGTTACACTTCCTCCCCTTCCGGAAGAGTTCCCTGATGAAAAACTAAAAGTTGAGTTCCGCTTTGAGCATTTGCCAATGATTCATTTAATAAAAGCAAAAAATGATCAAACTAATGCTGCTTTGCTCATTCAAGACAAAACAAAAAAGTCTGAAAACACATCCGTTTCCAAAATGGCTAAAAAACACCTAAAAAAACAACTTATCGCTCAGGCTAGACTCTATTTTCATGAGGAGTTACGGCAAGAATTGACCTCACATTTTCAACCCTTTCAACGTTTTGATCCGAGTTTAGATTTGAGAATCGAGTTAAGCATCAATAATTCTGGGAAAGTGGTTGAACAAAAACTGTCCCGACCTGGGAAATCAGTAAAATATCAGCTCGCTGTTCTTAATGGACTAAATCAATCACGTTTTGGTTCATTGCCGAAACCATTGCGCTCCGATTCTTTTTATCGGGTTCGATTACGAATAATACCCTGAGAATATGTATTTGCTACTTTCATAGAAAAGGCTTAAACTTTTTTTCCAACAATTCCGATGTGACTGCTCCAATATGTTTAAAGAAAATTGAGCCTTCAGGATCGATGAAAAAAGATTCCGGCACTCCATAAATTCCATAATCCAAAGCAATATTACCGGCATCATCATCCAAGCCCAGATAATAGCTTTTACCAAAACGGCTTGCAAATGCTTGTGCGTTTTGCAGAGTATCCTGAATGGCAATACCTATTACTCGAATTTGTTCTGTCTCCGAACCATATTTTTTGTGAAATTCTTCCAGAATATGGACTTCCACCTTACATTCTTGACACCATGAAGCCCAAAAATTCAGTAGCACAGGCGTACCTCTAAGTTCACTTAAATGGATTGTTTCCTCGCCTTTCAAAGCCGTCAACTCAAAATCCGGAGCAGGTCGCCCAACCAGAGGAGAAGGCACATTTTTGGGGTCGGTAGTAAACCCAAAGGCCAACAGAGCAATCAATCCAAATAAAGAAACCCAAACTGTCCAGAATTTCCAAGATGTCCAGAGCTTAGAATTATCTTTGGTTTTTTCCGGGAGTAAAGGAAGTAATACTACAAATAAAGCAAAGGGACCAAATAATAGTCCTGTAAAGAACCAGCCAATAAAGTTTCTATTTTTTTTTGATGCAAGGATACCACTAGAAACAGCAAATAACAGTGACACAAAAACAAGCGTCATAACTATCGAACCTGAGAATTCCATGTAATTTTATTAGGAGTTATTTAAAATGGATAGAGTTACAACACTGGGACGTTTGTTCCTTTAAACAACTTTCCCTTACCTTAGGTCCCTAAACGAAATTAGCAGCCAAAATTCCTAACTGAGATCCTGGAAATGGAATCGTTTCTGTAAGACAGCAACGATTTCATGATGGATAACTTCAATTTTCTGTTCGCCGTCGAGGCAAACATAGCGTTCAGGTTCAGCTGCAGATAAAGCTTTAAATCCTTGTGCAGTACGTTTGAAAAAGTTCAATGATTCCAGGTCAAGTCGATTCTTTTTTGTTTGTTTTTGACGCTGCTCCAAACGTACAGCAACGGTCTCAGGAGAAATATTCAGGAAAATAGTCAAATCCGGAGCATAAGGATTTATGCAATGCTCTACAATAGACTCAATGCTGCTCAAATTCAAGCCTCTGCCATAGCCCTGATATGCTACTGTTGAATCATGAAAGCGGTCACACAGGACAATCTTTCCAGCTTTTTTTGCCGGAATTATTGTTTCTTGAAGGTGCTGGATCCGATCTGATAAATAGAGCAGCAATTCACTTTCAGGGTGTAGTTCTTTATGTTCCGGATTGAGAAGAATACTACGGATTTGCCGCCCAATTTTTGTGCCGCCGGGCTCTCTGGTTTTGAGGACAGTATAACCACGACTGGTCAGCCAGTCATGTACTTTTTCTAACTGGGTACTCTTTCCGCAGCCATCAAGTCCCTCAAGAGTGATAAGTTTTCCGGAATTCATGGATTTGGGGTATCAAAATAGAAAGGAAGGGATTTATTTCTTTTTATCGTAAATTGTGTAGACTTTTTCTTTTATTTCAGTATGAGATTTTTGTGCGGCCAGGATCACCTTGTCGCATGCCATCTTGAATTCTTTTATTTCTTCAGCATTACTGTGAGTTTCCTTAAATTTTTTGAAGCTGGCATACAGAATTTCTACGTCTTTTTTGAGATTTTTCTTTACCACAATTGCTTTAGGCAATTGTGTTTTTATATCATCTTTGGTACTGCTGCTGAGAACATCGGCTTCCACTATTTTCAGGGATTCTCCTTTTGATGAGATAGCATGATATTTTTGCTGCGTATCCTTTGGAGCCTTTTCAATAGTCTTTAGTGATACATCCTGTGTTTTACCGAATTTTACAGCTTTTTCTCCTGTTTCTTTGGTTTCAGCCATGGTTTTCTCAAATTGTTATGTAAAAAATTACAATGTTCCTCACGATAGCATACATTGTTATGCCTAAGGAATGCTTGAGTTGTTCTTTCAATTACTGTAAATTAACATGCAATTCTATTTTTCTAACTCTACCACCTTGTAAAAAGAGTAACTTAGTTGAAACGTTCTGCTTATTATGCTTAAAATAAAGAAAAAAGCCAAACCGGAAAAAATTCTTTTAGGAGATGAAGTATATATCCTCTGGCAAGACGGTGAAGAAAGCCATATCAGTTTTTTTGATTTGCGGGACGCATGTCCCTGTGCAAGTTGTATTGACGAACTCAGCGGTAAGAAGACTTTGGACACCGAAAGTATCCCCAAAGATATACGCTCCCTGAGAAGTGAGTACGTGGGTAACTATGCTATTCGTATTTACTGGAACGATAGTCATGACACAGGTATTTTCCATTTCAAGATGCTCCGTGATTTTGCGAAATCTAGAGATTTTACATAAGACTGATTAAGCTTAAATTTATAATTTAAGGAGAAACATGGTTCAAATTGAAGGTGACTTGCAGGCCGATAATCTGAAAATAGCATTTGTGGTGGCAAGATTTAATGAATTTATCTGTGAACATTTGCTGGAAGGTGCTCTGGACTCTTTTGTGCGTCACGGTGGAAATAAAGATAATGTTACCGTGATACGTGTCCCAGGAGCATTTGAACTTCCTTTAGCAGCAAAAAGAATAGCCATGAATGGAAAAAATGATGCTGTTGTTTGTTTGGGCGCTGTAATTCGTGGTGAAACATCGCATTATGATTACGTTTGTGCAAATGCGTCCAGTGGAATTGCTTCAGCCTCATTGGAAACCGGAGTACCGGTTAGTTTTGGTCTCCTGACGACGGATACCATTGAACAGGCCATAGAGCGTTCCGGTGCTAAAGCTGGTAACCAGGGTCGTGATGCAACGGATTGCGCAATTGAAATGGCACGTCTTTTAAAACAAATATCGGAGGCATAGTAACTGCATCGAATAAGCGGTATACCGGAAGATAGTTGTATAGGCACGGGTTTTTTTGAAATCTGGCCAATGATTCCGGTTAATTTGAAGCCGTAAGGAGGAAGATGAATTCTTCGCTAAAACATATTGTTTTGCAGTTGGAAGACTTAACTCAGCAGGACATTTCAATTGGTCTGGGATTGGATCTATTGGAGGCATCGGCAAAGACACGCAAGGACGTTATAATGATCAACGTAATGCGTGATTCCTTTACAGAAATGTTAGTTGAGGAGCGCCAGTGCCAATCTTTTTGAAGCCTCTTGGGTGAGATTGTTTATCTCACCCGGAGCTGTCTTCAAAAACAGCTGAAGCTATGTTTTTTCCTTCCTGATTTTTACGGTTACTTCTGAATTGGCTTCCTGCCAACTGTTTTTCTCTTCTGCTTTTACCCGCTCTCTGATTACAACAAACTAAACGATGTTTGATGTAATTGCCTTTGATGCCGATGATACCCTCTGGCATAATGAGTCTATCTTTACTATGACTCAGCAAAAGTTTCGTGAAATGCTTTCGTCCCATGGACCTGAAGTAGTAGATCAAACTTTATCTTCAACTCAGTTAAAGAATCTCAAGCACTTCGGTTATGGAATCAAAGGTTTTATTCTTTCAATGATTGAGACATCGATTGAACTGACAGGTGGTAGTGTAAGCGGTAAAGAGATACAGCAGGTTTTGGATTTTGGACGCGAAATGTTAGCTGCCCCCATTGAATTGCTGCCGCATGTTCATGAAGTAGTTGAAGAATTATCCAAAAATTTCCACTTGCTGCTTATCACCAAGGGCGATTTGATTGATCAGGAAATAAAAATTGCACGCTCCGGATTGGCTGACTATTTTGCTGCTGTGGAAGTTGTCAGTGATAAAACCGCAGAGACGTATAAAAAAATATTAACTCAACACAAAATTGATGTATCGCGTTTCATGATGATTGGAAATTCAATGCGCTCAGACATTGTACCAATTGTACAAATTGGAGGGCACGCAGTACACATTCCTTACTCTTCTACCTGGGAGCATGAGCAGGATCATCCATCCGTTGATATAAATCACTATTCGGAATTGAAACACATGGGTATGCTTCCAAAACTGATCAAAGAAAAAAAATGACAGTATCGCTACTGGAGGGGCGTAAAGTGGCGCTGGTACACGATTGGCTGAATGGAATGCGTGGCGGTGAAAAATGTTTGGAGGTACTATGTGAACTGTTTCCTGAAGCAGATCTTTTTACTTTAATTCATGATAAGGGCAAGCTTTCACGGACGATTGAGTCCATGCGCATCCGTACATCTTTCATTCAGAATATGCCCTTTGGTTTAAAAAAATACCGACATTATCTTCCTCTTTTCCCACTGGCGATAGAGCAGTTTGATTTCAGCGGATATGATCTTATAATCAGTTCCAGCCATTGTGTTGCAAAAGGAGTGAAACACGATGACTCAGTCTATCATATTTCATACATTTACACTCCAATGCGTTATGTATGGGATCAGTTTGAAACTTATTTTCGTCAGCCTCGAACTTCCTGGCCTGTCAGAATTGGTGCAGAATTAATGCGTCCCTATTTACGACATTGGGATCGAAATTCGGCGAAACGTGTAGATACTTTTCTTTGCATCAGCCACAACATTCGCCGAAAAATTCTTGATTATTACAGCCGTGAGTCACAAGTTATTTACCCACCAGTTGATCTTTCCCGGTTTAGACCAGGAGACACAAAAAAAAGTTACTATCTAATGGTAGGAGCTTTTGCACCATATAAAAGGGTAGATTTGGCAGTGGAAGCTTTTAACCGACTAAAGTTACCGCTTAAAATAGTGGGTAGCGGTCAAGACGAAGAATATTGTAGGTCAATTGCTGGAGAAAACATTGAATTTCTTGGTGATCTTTCGAGTGAAAAACTGGTAGAATTATACCAGCAGGCGCGTGCCTTCTTGTTTCCGGGCGAAGACGATTTTGGCATTACCCCGCTGGAAGCACAGGCATGCAATACTCCGGTAATTGCTTTTTCCTCTGGAGGTGCTTTGGAAACGGTAACTGAGCAAACAGGATTGTTTTTTAATGATCAAAAAGTGGACTCACTTAGCGAAGCAGTAGTCGAAATGGAACGAATCTGGATGAATTTTACTCCGGAAGCATTTCAGCTGCAAGTGGAACGCTTTGGCAGGAAAATTTACAAAAATCAGATGGCTCATGCCATTGAGTACGGATACAAACAATGGAAGGACGGAATTTGAAAAAGTATATAAAATTACTTCTGATAATCCAGATCTACATGATTATGTTATTTCCCGCTGGATTCTTAAGAATACCGCCGGCTCATGCTTTTTTTGAAGATCAGGTCAAGTATGGCTTTGAGCATCTCTGGTTACCGATGTTGGTCGATACTGCTCCAGAAATACGATTTCAAGCAATGCAGGCATTTTTAACATATCCGGAATGGGGTCTGCCTGTTCTAAGAAACTCAATTAAGACTCCGGAATCTGATAATCATTCTTGGCAAATTGCGATGTTGATCGGTATGCTTGGTGACGCGTCAGATATACCGCTTTTGTTAACAAGTTGGCGTCAACTGGATAAACATGAACGCTCAGAAGTTTGGCTGGGAGCAATGCAGCGTTTATACTGGAAAAATTATGTGCCTAGCGAGATTATTCCAAAACTAAAAAGTCTTTCAGTAAAATATTCGAAAAATGTAGCTGAAGGAGATAAAGACAGCAATAAGTCAGACTTACTTTATGAGATCGTCAATCCTGCTCCAGTGTCCCGCCTCATTCGAGTGACCTTACAATTTTGGCAAACTCGAATTCAGGAAAAGCTTCCTACCAAATATTTTTTGATTCCAACCGGCGGCTTGCTCAAAACAACAATGCCGGTTCGTATTTTGCCGGTTGCACACGCCAAAAGTGTTCGTTTAGATTTTCGCATCTGGGAAGTTGGTGTTTCAGAACCGTTGCTTCATCGGACAGTTTCAATTCCTTCAACAGGTTTTTAACCCATTCAATTATATTAATTTCTTCTTGGCTGAATTTTTATAAGTAAAAAAATCAATTTTTTTTATAATTTGCTTGATATAGTACTATTTTAGTGCTATATTAAGTAAACAATAAAAATAGGGAGATGCTGAAATTATCAAAAAAGACTGATTACGCAATTATTTTGCTGACTCATTTAGGTGAAAAAGAAGTTCCTGTTAGTGCGCAGGAAGTGGCGACGCATTACAAATTGCCCTATCCTATGGTGGCCAATATACTTAAACAACTAGTGTCTTCCGGATTGATTGAGTCAATTCGTGGAAAACACGGGGGATATGTCCTGGCTAAGCCGACAGATGAAATCAACTTGGCAGAGATTATCATGGTCACTGATAGTCCCTTCAATTTAGTAGAATGTGTCCATGATGAAGATAATTGCAAAGTACATCAGTGCTGTCCTACACGACGACCCCTGCTTGCTTTACATCATAAAATTCAACAATTTGTCGAGGAAACAACATTAGCCGCGATAATCGGAGACGCAAAACCAATTAACTTAACTTTAGAGGAATCTTCTTATGAAACTGCCCATTTATCTTGATTACAATGCCACCACTCCGGTTGATCCAAAAGTGGTTGAGACGATGATGCCGTTTTTTACGGAATCATTTGGGAATGCCGCCAGTCGTAATCATTCATTTGGTTGGCAAGTTGAGAAGGTTGTCGAGGATGCCCGAGAATCGATTGGCAAGGCAATAGGTGCCGGCGGTAAGGAAATTGTTTTTACCAGTGGAGCCACTGAATCAGACAATCTCGCTATCTTGGGAGTAGCAAACTTTTATCAAAAAAAGGGCAAACATATAATAACAAGTCCGATTGAACACAAGGCTGTTATTGATCCTTGCCATGCTTTGGAGCAACAGGGTTACGAAATAACCTTTCTCGATGTGGATAAAAATGGCTGTATCGATCTAAATCAGTTGGCAGATTCTATTCGTGGTGATACGATTTTGGTTTCACTAATGGCTGGCAACAATGAAATCGGCACATTGAATCCTCTCAAAGAAATTGGCGAAATCACTCGTGAAAAGGGAGTGCTTTTTCATACAGATGCAACGCAGGGTGTGGGTAAAATACCGATTGATGTAGAGGAGATGAAGATAGACCTTCTTTCAATGACTGCACATAAGATGTATGGTCCAAAAGGCATAGGCGCATTGTATGTCCGGCGCAAAAAACCACGTGTCCGTTTGTCACCAATCATGTTTGGTGGAGGACACGAACGAGGTATGCGTTCCGGAACTCTGAATGTAACAGGAATTGTAGGATTCGCCAAAGCTCTCGAACTATCAATGGATGAAATGGCTTCAGAAGCAGAACGATTGACAGGATTGCGCCAAAGGCTTTTCGAACGTTTAACCTCTGAATTGGATTATATATTTCTCAATGGTCATCCGACTGAACGTCTGCCGAATAATCTCAACTTGAGTTTCGGTTATGTGGAAGGAGAGAGCTTGATGATGGGCGTGAGTGAACTTGCGGTTTCTTCCGGATCAGCCTGTACTTCAGCAAGTTTGGAACCGTCTTACGTTTTACGGGCATTGGGAGTTGGAGACGATCTGGCGCATTCGTCCATTCGTTTCGGCATGGGACGTTTTACTACTGTTGAAGAGGTTGATTATACTGCGGAGCAAATGATATCTGCAGTTAAACGCCTACGTGAAATGTCACCGCTTTATGAAATGGTGCAGGAGGGTGTTGATTTGTCAACTGTGAAATGGTCATCGCATTGAACTAAAAATTCATACTATATTTGGAAAAAGGAGGAACATGGCTTATAGTGAAAAAGTTATTGATCATTACAATGAGCCCAAGAACGTCGGGAGTTTGGATAAAAGTGATACTAACGTCGGTACAGGATTGGTTGGTGCTCCAGAATGTGGTGATGTGATGAAACTGCAAATTCAAGTGAATCCGGAAACTGATGAAATTGTGGATGCTAAATTCAAGACTTTTGGCTGTGGATCTGCCATCGCAAGTTCTAGTCTGGCAACAGAATGGGTCAAGGGTAAAAGCATTGATAAGGCAATGTCTATTCAGAACACGGAAATTGTAGAAGAGCTTTCATTACCACCAGTAAAAATCCATTGCTCTGTTTTAGCAGAAGATGCAATTAAAGCTGCAATTTCTGATTACAAAAGTAGAAGAGAAGACTGAGTTATAGCGATTAATTTTAATAACTAGCTATGACTTTTGAGCAACCAGCCTGTCAAAAATGTAAATCTCCGCTTATTTCGCGCCTTTTTTGCTTTTCCTGCAACGCACTCCAGCCTTTTGAAAGTGAAATTGATTTATTTGAAGTAATGGGTATTTCCATTGACTTTGAAATTAATTCTGAGGAACTGGAAGAACGGTACCGGCGTTTGTCACTGGAACTGCATCCGGACTTTTTCGAGGCAGCGCCAGAGGAAGAAAAGCGTTTGAGCGAAAAGGCCTCAGTGATGCTGAACACTGCCTACAGCACTTTGCGTGAACCGACTTGCCGGGCAGGATATTTATTATTTTTGTTTGCGAAAGGAAAAAATCTGAACGAACGTACATTACCAGATGGGTTTTTGCAGGAAATGTTTTTTTTGCAGGAATCACTTGATGAACTGCTTGAATCAAGTGATTCGTCTGCCCTTAATAAAATGAACGAAGATTTACGAACTAGACACAAAGAAATTGAATCTTACTATGCTCCATTGTTTAAAAACTTTAAAGACTTACCGGAGGACTCCGATATTCTCCAACAATTACAGACCCACTTGAACGCAGAACGATATTTGCGCCGCTTGTTAGACCGTATTCCGTTAACTGATTAGCCGCTAAGTGCACTAAGAATCGCTAAGTTTTTGATTTACATTTTACTGATTAAAATGATTATTTACCCTGAAGATCTGTGTTCAACAGTGTCCTGTGAATCAAGATTATTAGTGTTTTTTAGCTTACTTAGAGGCTAAAAACAAACCACAATTGAACAATAAATGAAGCGCATAATAGGCATTGATTTAGGCACAACAAACAGTTTGTCCGCAACTGTTTTTGATGAAGGTCCGGAAGTGATTGGCACTGATGGTGATTGTTCAGTAACTCCATCAGTGCTGTCATGGACTGGTTCCGGTTGGTTAGTAGGGCAGGAAGCAAGGGAACGTAGAATAACAAATCCTGAGAATACGGTTTATTCAACCAAACGTTTGATGGGACGGAGTTTGGATGAGTTGAGAGAAACGGTTCAAGAATTGCCGTACCAAATTGTTGAAGCCCAAAGGCAGTTGGTCAAAGTCAGGATTGGTGAAAGCAAACCTTACAAAGAATTTACGCCACAGGAATTATCTGCGGAAATTCTGAAAAAAGTAAAACAACGTGCCGAAGAAGCCCTGGGTGAATCTGTTGAAAAAGCTGTAATCACTGTTCCTGCATATTTTGATGATGCACAAAGGCAGGCAACACGAGACGCCGGCAGAATTGCCGGACTGGAAGTCGCACGTATCATCAATGAACCAACGGCCGCGGCAATTGCTTATGGACTTGATGAAAAGCGAGACTTACAAAAAGACGGACATGTTGCCGTTTATGATTTAGGAGGAGGTACTTTTGATATTTCAATTCTCAAGCTCTCTGGAAAGATTTTTAAAGTTGTGGCCACACACGGAAACACCCAACTTGGCGGAGATGATTTTGATCAGGCGGTAGTGGAAACATTGAAAGACCGGATTCATCAGGAACATCCGGAGGCAGAGTTTGATGATCCGGAGTCCAAACATATATTAAAAAAAACCGCCGAGTTCATCAAAATAAAACTTAGTCTTTCACCTGAAACGGATTACTCACTGGACTTTTCAAAAAAGAGTATGTCATTTTCTGGTGTTTTTAAATTAGAAGAATTTGAGTCTTTGATATCACCGATGATAGAGCAGACGCTTGAAAGTTGTCGTCATGTTTTAAGTGAAGCAAAACTTTCAGAGAAAAAAATTGACGAAGTCGTACTGGTTGGAGGTTCTACTGTTATACCGGCAGTACGTAAACAGATAGAATCATTTTTTGGACGCACACCGCACGTGGCGATTGATCCCTACAAAGTTGTGGCAATCGGTGCTGGAATTCAGGGACATTTACTGGCGGGCGGTCGTCGCGATTTTTTGCTGCTCGATGTCATTCCTCTGGCTTTGGGCATTGAAACTCTGGGTGGAACATTCAGTAAAATCATCACTGGAAACACCACTATTCCGATTGAAGAAAGCGAAACTTATACTACAAATGTTGATAATCAGACTTCGATCGACGTTAATATATTTCAGGGGGAACGTGAATTAATTAAAGATTGTCGTACACTAGGTCAGTTTAAATTAAGCGGAATTCCACCAATGAAAGCTGGATTACCGCTGGTAGAAGTCATGTTTCGTGTGGATGCAAACGGAATTCTCACTGTTTCTGCAATTGAAAAACGCAGCGGTAAAAAGGCGGAAATAGAGGTAATTCCATTTCACGGCTTGACCCAGTTTGAAATAGAAAGAATCATGGAGGATTCCTTTGAACATGCTGTTGATGACTTTAATGAACGCCAGTTGATAGAGTTCCGTCAAACTGCAGAGCGTGTTTTCCATGGAATTGAACAATGTTGGGATGTGGCTGAAAATGACTTGTCAGAGACGTCCCGTGATGAAATCCAGAAGCAAATGGATGTAGTACGACAAAGCATGAAGGGGCAGGATTCTCAAGATCTCAAGACGCAACTTGACGTTTTAGGAGATTTGACCCGACCTTTGGCAGACAATTCGATGGGGCGTTCCATCCTCTCGGAATTGCAGGATGATGCAAACCTGAATCAATGAATCAACCAAAAAGCTTCAATGTATTAGAACCCACCCGATCTATAAGTTGTTCATAATAATCAGAACAACCTTGCAAAACGTTCTCTCAGATCATTTTTTTGTACCTTCCCCATCGTGTTGCGCGGAAGTTCGTCGATAAAAACAATCCGCTTTGGATGTTTGAAACGGGCGATTTGGTCTTTCAGTTTCAACATGATATCTTCTTGAATTATTTTTGCTCCGGATTGAGGGACAATAACAGCCACTACACCTTCACCAAAATCTGGATGTGGTATTCCGATTAGTGCTGATTCCAATACTCCGTCCAGACCATCAAGCAAAACCTCGATTTCTTTTGGATATATATTATAACCTCTTGAAATAATTAGATCTTTTGAGCGACCAACAATTGAAATATAACCGTCTTCGCTAATTGAGCCAAGATCACCGGTGATAAAGAAACCGTTTTCTCGCAACTCTTCGGAGGTTTTTGCCGGCATTCCCCAATAGCCTTTGAACACATTCGGCCCTCGAACTTCAAGCACTCCAATTTCTCCGGACGGCAAAATTTGTCCGTTTTCCGGGTTAGTAACAATCACCTCAACTCCGGGAAGGGGAAAACCGACAGTACCGGCCCGCCGTTCACCGTCGTAGGGATTGGAAGTGTTCATGTTGGTTTCGGTCATGCCGTAGCGCTCCAGAATCGCGTGTCCAGTACGCTCACGCCAGAGTACATGAGTTTGGGCCAGCAACGGTGCCGAACCGGAAACGAAAAGCCTCATATTTTTTGAGGCTTGTTCCAGTTCCTGATTTTGCAATAGACGGTGAAAAAAGGTCGGAACCCCCATTAAAACACTGGCCTCTGTCATGCGCTGACAAATTCCGTCTGTGTCAAATTTGTGCATAAAAATCATTGAAGAACCTGACAGTAGGGAAACATTGGTGGCAACAAATAAACCGTGAGTGTGAAATATCGGCAGAGCGTGAATCAGCACATCATTCGCGCCGAAACGCCAGGTGTCCACGAGTGCTTCCGCGTTTGAATGTAGGCACCGATGTGTCAGCATCGCTCCCTTGGAGCGGCCAGTAGTTCCGGAGGTATACAGAATGGCAGCTAAATCATCCGGTCCCCTTTTGATTCCTCTGAATCCGGGAGATTCGGAATTTCGTGCCTCGACCAGAGACCCCGTATTTTCGTCAGTTAGTGTCCAGACTTGCGTAACTCCGCAGGTCTCGGCGACAGTGGTTAGCATCTCTATTTTTGAAGGATCACAAACAAAAAGGGCTGGGCTTGCGTCACTTAGAAAATATTCAATTTCTGCAGGAGTATAAGCTGGATTTAAGGGGAGAAAAATTGATCCGGCCAAAACTGTTCCCATATAAAGTTCAAGTGCGCTAACCGATTTTTCGACTTGCACTGCAACCCTGTCTCCGGGTTGAATTCCTGAGTTGATCAGTACAGAAGCGATGCGTTCAGCGTTTTGAAAAAAGTCTTGGAAACTGATCGTGTTGTCTGTTTCATGCAAACGAATGAAGGTAGAATTCTCCCTGCCAAGCGAGGCTGCGCGTAGATGTTGTGCGAGAAAATTGGTGTCGTACATAAACGGTTTTTTATAGATGCGTCCCAAGCGGATCAAGCGGTATAAGTACTCCGCCCAAAGCGGTTCGACTTCTTTAATCTACCTAGATGAGGTGTAAGGTCGATTGTTTATAAGGTTGAAAATGATAAAAAAGATATGGTTAGTTAAAATCCTGTATAAAACGAATATCAAAAACAGATAGAAAATAAATTAGTTTAGTAATAATTTCAATGATTATTTTATTGAAGTTGAAAAATGATAGAACATCAAGTAGTTTTACTGATCTAAACAAGAAAATTAAACGAGGTTTTTTTATTTTAGATAGAAGATCGAATTGAAGGAAAGTGGATAGCAGTATTTTATCGGTTGTAGCTTTGAACGGAATTGTAGAAGGGATGCTGGTAGCCATTGTTCCTGAAATACTGTCTCGTTAAGGGATAGCGCAGATTGCAAACAGTTTTATTTGATGCTTTGTGTCATGTTTCCGGATGAATTGACAATATACTTTGAAGTGGGTAAAAAATGAAACTTGGAATATTGGATACGGTTCCTCGAAGCTACTGGTCTACGGATCTGGGAATTACGGAATCCGAAAAATTTATAGACTTTCTGACTCCCGTGATGCCAGATGCGACATTGGATCAACTTTTTGTTGCCGAAAATGAATGGCCGGACTCATTATACTCTTATGATGCTTACCTCATTACAGGCAGCCCTTGCAGTGTCAATGAAGGACACTTGTGGATTGAAAAGTTACAGCAGTTTGTCAGGGATTGTCTGGTTTCACAAAAAAAATTAGTCGGGATCTGTTTTGGCCATCAATTGATTGCGAGCGCCCTTGGAGGAACGGTTGAACGACGAAGAGACGGTTGGCTTTTAGGAGCGGAATCATTTGATATTGTGGACGTACAATCATGGATGAAGCCCACCCAAATGAAATGTGAAATTTTCCATATCAACCAAGATCATGTTTCCGTTCTTCCGGAAAACGCCCAACTCATAGGGCATTCCGAACTTTGTGAAAATAGTGCTTTTGTGATTGGGGATTCGGTGTTGGCACTGCAAGGTCATCCGGAACAACCTCGCAGAGCAATGGAAAATTTCATCAAAGAACTTTTGCTTCTCGGAGCAAATCCACAAGAAATGGAATGCGGACGCTCCCGTCTCAGGGATGAAGTTCCCGATGCAATTTTATGGGCACGCTGGATCTGTGAATTTTTTCGAAATTGATTCAAAAACACAGCAGAATTTTTTAACGAGTAGGATATGCGAAAAAACATTTTATTCATCATGTGTGACCAATTACGGGCGGATTATCTCTCCTGCTATGGACATCCGTTTCTTGAAACGCCCAACATCGACCGACTTGCCGAGCGGGGAGTACGTTTTTCGAATGCATATTGCCAGGCCCCGCTCTGCGGTCCTTCGCGAGCCAGTTTTTACACAGGACGTTACCTTGCTTCACACGGAGCTTTGGCCAACGCAGACCCGCTAAAACTAGGGGAACTTTCTTTGGGCGATTATCTTCAAAAAATCAATTATCGTACTGTTCTGGTTGGAAAGTCTGAAGCTCGAGCCAATCAGGATGCACTGGCTCGTTTGCTAATTGATCAACGCTCAAATCTTGGTCAACGGCTGGCGCAAGGAGGATTTGAACATTATGAACATTTTGCTGGAATATATCCCGACGAGATTGTTCCCGATGATTTAGCTTACAATGATTATTTGCGTTACAACGGATATGACGGTGAAAATCTTTGGGAAAGTTGGGCCAACAGTGCTTATGATGTCAACGGCAAAAAAGTCAGTGGTTGGCAAATGCGAAACGCAAATCTGCCGGCAGCCGTCGCTGAAGAACATTCCGAAACTGCATTTACCACAGACCGCGCTCTGGAATTTTTGTCCGGAGTAGACCCAAATGATCAATGGTGTTTGCATCTTAGTTACATCAAACCGCACTGGCCGTATCTCGTTCCGGCTCCGTACCATTCGCTTTACTGTAAAGATCAGATTTTGCCTGTTGTTCGTAATCCGGACGAACTTCAAGCTCCGCATCCGGTATTTAAAGCATTCCATGAACAAACTTACAGCCAAAATTTTTCACGCGATGAAGTCCGGGAACGTGTGGTTCCGACCTATATGGGACTGATCAAACAAATTGATGATCATTTGGGCCGTGTTTTTGAAATGCTCAAATCCAAAAAATTAATGGACTCAACTTTGATTGTTTTGACAGCAGATCATGGGGATTATTTGGGTGATCACTGGTTGGGGGAGAAAGACTTGTTTCACGAACCGTCTGTCAGAATTCCGTTAATTGTTTGTGATCCGGAAGTTTATGCAGAATCGACAAGGGGCACAGTGAATCACGAATTTGTGGAGGCTGTTGACATTGTGCCGACCATGGTTGAATTTGCCGGTGGCAATATATGCAAACAGCGCATGGAAGGGCAATCACTGCTTCCCCTGACACGCGGAATTTTAGATCCGGATAATAAAAGGGAATACACTATCAGCCAAATTGATTACAGCGATCGAGGTCCCCGTGTTTCGTTGAATTTGCATCCTTACGATTGCCGCGCTCACATGATTCGCACCAAGGACTGGAAATACATTTTGCATGAAAAATTTAGTCCGCAACTTTTTGATCTGAAAAATGATCCGGAAGAATTTTATGATTTAGGAGCCGATCCGGAATATCAAGCTGTGGGCAAGGAAATGCACGAACAGCTATTTACCTGGTTCAGGGAACGCTTGATTCGTACAGAAATGGAACATGATTTTCTGTTTGAAATGGGTGTTGAGAGGGATGAAAAGATGGGAATTTTGATCGGACACTGGTGAGAGGGATGAAAAAATATGCTCACTTTACTAACCCAAAGTTTTTCGTTATAAAATGAGATTAAAGGCCAAGTTTCATAAAAATCCAAAAGCATTCAAAGACAATTTTACAACGCAATCCAAATCATATGCCACTTATCGTCCTTTGTATCCTGAAACCCTTTTTCGCTATCTGGCTGGTGAATGCAGGGAACACAAACTGGCATGGGACGCTGGGACAGGAAATGGTCAGTCCGCACAAAAACTTGCTTTGTACTTTGATCAGGTTTATGCCACGGATGCAAGCTCCACCCAAATTCTAAATGCTTTTCCTCTGGAAAACATCAGTTATGCTGTTGCCAACGAACAGGCTCCTGCACTCAAGCGACGTAGTGTTAATTTAATTACTGTGGCGCAGGCTCTTCACTGGTTTGATACTGAAGTTTTTTACGCAGAAGCCGAGCGGGTCCTAAAAAGATATGGCGTGCTTGCCTGCTGGTCATACAAAGTGTTCAGGATAAATCCAGATGTTGACCGTGAAGTTGATTGTTTGTATACAGATATTTTAGGCAATTACTGGGATCCGGAACGTCGCTTAGTTGATACCGGCTACCGAACATTGTCTTTTCCATTTCGTGAATTTCGTGCTCCAAAAATTGAACTGATGTCGACATGGGATTTTGAAAATATGCTCGGTTTTCTCAGCAGTTGGTCTGCGGTGGCAAATTATAAAAAACGCAAGGGAAGTGATCCAATTGCAGTTATATTGGATCGTTTAAAAGCAGTTTGGGGTGAACCGGATGAAATGAAAAATGTAAAGTGGCCACTTTCAATTCGTGTTGGCCGTATCCGCTGAAAATCATGTTGCTTAATTCTGTGGCAAATAATGGAAAGGATTTGATTGTGAGACCAGCACCAGCTAGACTTTAAACACGATAATGATTTGAAAAAAACACAAAATCTGAAAGGGAAAATGAGCAAACAAATAAATTGGGGTTATTTCAGGAATGGTTGAACATCCTGTAAGCGAGCGCAAGAGGTTCTTGACGCAAAAAATATTTCAGTAGAAACACGTGTTTTTGCCAACAAAGAAAAGATAAACAGCCAGGAAGCCTGGAAACTGATGGAGTCTGCAAGTCTTATTTTAACCGGTAAAGGTAAAAAAAGGCAGGAGTGGAATCCTGCTTCTGATGACAAAGCAACTATTTTGAAAGATGTAATTGGTCCGAGTGGAAACCTGCGTGCTCCAACCTGGAGAATTGGCAATGAATTTATTGTGGGCTTTAATCCTGAACTTTATGAAGAGGTCTTTGGCTAAATGGTAAGAATTGGAATAATTGGAGCAGCCGGTTTATCCGGACGTGAACTCCTGTATTTGCTGGAAAGTCATGATGAGGCGTCTGTTGAACTACTGACTTCCAGTAAGTATCAAGGGAAGAAAGTCAATGATGTTTTTCCGGAGTTGACCGGTTACAATCAGGTTTTTCAGCCGAACGATATTGACGTTACGGGATGCGATCTTGTTTTTCTTGCAATCCCCAACCAGGCTAGCTTGGAACGGGTTCCAAACTTATTGGAGCAGGGTGTACGGGTGATTGATCTTTCCGGAGCATTTCGTTTACGGGACAAAGAGGTTTTTTCCAAATTTTATAAGCTATCACATTCTGCCCCGGAGTTGCTGGAAGAAGCCGTATTCGGACTACCGGAATATTTTAAAAGCGAAATTACCACAGCAAGACTGGTTGCAAATCCAGGATGTTATGCTACAGGTGCCTTGCTGGGGCTTTTGCCGTTGGGAGAGTTACTTGGAAAATTAGATCGGCCGCCGATAATTGATGCAAAATCAGGGGTGAGTGGTGCAGGAGGCAGGGTTGAAGATGACGTGACGAACTTTGTAAGTGTCAATGAAAATTTCAAAGCCTACAAAGTTTTTTCACACCAGCACCAGCCTGAAATTCAGCAGTATTTGCAAGACCTCAGCCCGTATAGCTCGGATGTCACGGGAGAAATTATCCTGACACCGCATTTACTTCCGCTTAGCCGAGGAATTTTATCCACGATTTACCTCCATTTCCGCGAACCTGTTACTTCAAGTGATATTTTGGAACGTTTTTCAACATTTGCTGAGAGTCAGGAATTTGTTCACTTTTTGGAGGAAGGAGATTTGCCGGATTTAAGGATGACTGTACATTCTAACCGCTGCATGATTGGAGCAGAGACTGATCAGTCCGGACAGAATTGTGTGATAGTCAGCAGCATCGATAATTTGGTCAAGGGTGCTTCAGGGCAGGCAATTCAAAATATGAATCTGATGTTTGGTTTGGATGAAAAGCAGGGCCTGCTTTGATCATTCTTCGTCGAGTTCTTCTTCAGTAATTCGACGATCCTGCCCCATCAAATTTTCGAAATAACACATTTCCTTTAAACGGGAGTAAATGCGCTCACCCACACGTCTGTGAATGGTGTCGGCGATAAATTGTTCTGTTTCAGTTTTATCTCGACTGCGGATTTGTTCTTTGAGTGTGTTTTCTTCGCTTTCAGTAAAATTGGTGGTGACCATTATAATTTGATTGCGGTTGTAGCGCTCAGAAATCAGCATGTCGAGAATGCCTAGTTCCCAGTCACTGTTTCGTCCTTTGCCCATATCGTCGATGATGAGGATATCAGTCTGCAAATGAGGCTCAATAATTTCTATATCTGATTTCCCGTCGGAATAACCCTGTCTTAATTCTGAAAGCAACTCTGCAAAACTTTGAAAAATGCAGGATATACCATGACCAATAGTACATTGATAGACAAAACCTGTCATTAGGTGTGTTTTCCCGGTACCGGGAGGGCCCATGAGAACCATGCCTTTCAGGTCTTCCGTGTCGTTTTGCAGATTATTTTTATTGCTCAATCGCTGCGGCAGAAGCCGGAAAATGCTTTCAAGTAAATCAAATACCATCTCGTTTCCTGAATCTCGATCTTGCGAATTCAGTCGGCTGTTCAGGTAGCGACGGGGGATGCGGGCACTGTTATAGAGCTGAACGCGTTTTTTGATTTGTTCGCAGTCCGGGCATGTTATAGCAACATCACGTTGGAAACTGTCCTGCTCTACGAGGAAACCTGTACCTTTGCAGGTTTTGCAGGGACTTGAAACGCAGTCACAAAGTCTGGCGTGAGCATATCGTTCGCGTGGACGAACGCTGATAAAAACTCTGGTGTCGCTGCAACGCAGGCAGTCAGGAACAGTTTTAGCCATTGAATAATGTCTGAAATGGGTAGTAATAAAATAAAAAGATGTTTCTATGTTGGAGCAAGCTTCTCGAAGTGTCCAGAGAATTTCTGCTTTATGTTTGAAGATTTTAGCTTTGTTATACTAAAAATAATATAGCTTCGCAGAACTAAAAAACGTATTGTATCCACAAAAACATAATTCATAAATCAGGAAACAGAATAATGTCTGCATTAAAAAATGATATATTGGTCCGTGTTCTCAATCACTTGCCTGTGGATAGGATACCTGTATGGATGATGCGTCAGGCCGGTCGAACAGATCCTGAATACAATCAACTTAGAAAAAATGACGGTCGTGCACTGGAAGAACTTTTTTTAGACCCGGAAACTGCAATCAAAATTTCATTGCTGCCTAAACGTCTGGGGGTGGATGCAATCATCATGTTTCAGGATATTCTAACGCCACTCACCCCAATGGGAGCAGGTTTCCATTTTGATCCGGGTCCGGTTCTGGAAATACCTGTCCGGACCTTCTCCCAGGTAAAAGCACTACGCGCAGTTGATCCGGAAATACACTTGCAACCCGTTGCTCAAATCCTCAAAGGACTTAATGCTGAACTCAAGGGAGAATTGCCAGTTCTTGGTTTTGCAGGATCGCCGATGTCACTTGCATTTTTTTTGATTGCGGGCAACAGTCCAAATCGGAAAATTGAAGAAGTTTTAGCATTTGTTGAAGAACAACCTGCAATCACTGAAGCTTTACTGGATTTGTTAACAGAAATGACGGTGGACTATCTCAATTACCAAATTGCTTCTGGAGCAGATGCGGTTCAATTATTTGAGTCGTTTGCTGAAGTTATTCCACTAGAGATTTATAAAAAATTTGTTCAACCGACTCAAGAAAAAATTTTTAGTACTTTAATACCAACTACACCCAGTATTTTATTCACCAAAGAGTCACCGCACCTGGATTTGATGCTTCAAAGTGGTGCTTCAGTTTTGAGTGTCGGAAATTGTATTGATTTGGCTCAAGCCAAAAAACGAGATCCGAAAATGATTTTTCAAGGCAACGTTGATAATCAAATATTGGCGGACGGAACTAAGGAAGAGATCACTCAAGCAGTCCGGAAATGTTTTGAGCAAAGCGGACGAAAAAATCACATCCTTAACCTTAATCATGGTTTGCTGGAACGCACTCCATTTGAGAACGTTCAGCATTTTGTGGATGTAGCAAAGGAACTTGGAAGTGTTGAGTGAGGAGGCTATATTTTCTAATTCACAAAAAATATTAAAAATAGTAATGTTCCCCTTAAGCGGAATAATTTATCAGGCGAATAGAATCGAAAGGCGGGAGTGAGTCCCGCCTTCAAATGAATTGCTCTTACTGAGCAACAATCCTTCCTTCAACTTTTGGAGAAACCGTGCCTTTGGCTTTAATGTAATCCATCACCATACTTGCCATAAGTGTTGCTCCACTAGCATCAATGATGACCTTACCTTTTTTGAAAACTGAATAACCGTCTCCACCTTTAGCCAGGTAATCATTGGTTGCCATGGTATAAGTTCGTCCTTTATTCAAAGGCTTATTCCCGATTTTAACGGAAACAACACGGCCTCCTGCTTTAGCTTTCTGGTTATAGGTAAAACTCATTCCTGAAACCTGAGGAAAACGACCGGAGTTATTTTCAACCTCACTGACTCCATTTTCAAGAGCTTCCAGGATTTGTGCACCAGTGAGTTCAAGTTTGACTACCACGTTTCCAAAAGGAAGTTCCGTTAAGATATCCCTTCGAGTGATCATAGTCCCTGGTTCATATATTTTCTTGGCCCTAATTCCCCCACCATTTGTAATACCAATGTCTGCTTTTACACCTTCACGCATGGCATCCGCAATCAGGTTCCCAATTGCCGCTTCCTCTGTACGAATTGTTTTTTTACGACTGTCTAATTCTGATAATGTTTTACCAATTTTAATATCTAGTTCTTTCCCTAAAAAATCTTCATAAGATTTAACCTTGGATGCAATTGCTTTATCCTCTGGGATATTTTTTGTATCAACATAGCGCATGTCAGCTTCCCAACTAAATCTTTTTTTCCCTCGCTTCATGTAGGATTTCATGTGAACATCCACTAAAC
>ENA-UPTF01000065-UPTF01000065.1-marine-metagenome-genome-assembly--contig:-NODE-65-length-68081-cov-5.846774_pt1 | contig 68081 bp, 53 predicted proteins | sample MGYA00238166_ERZ767019 | MGnify/ENA primary metagenome ERZ767019 (study PRJEB28930, sample SAMN06266391) | marine metagenome | isolation source: Sea water from 250 m depth | place: Atlantic Ocean | study... | reverse complement strand
TACCCCCGACCCCCCCCCCTTTTGGCCGAGGGTCACGCCTAATCAATAAACACTGTTTTGCGCCTCCTGAGTTGCGACCCTGAGTGGGACGGGGCAGAATGAGGGCCTGGAATCGCCCTCTGAACCCCTGCTTCTCTACTTTCGTAGGAAGCAGGGTTCCTAATTCTGAACGCTGGGGAAGAATCATGATTCGTCGACTACTGACTTTGGCTGTTGGGTTCGTGCTCATCAACGTGCCTGGCGAGGTATTGAACGCGCAGACTTCGATTGTTCATAACACGCGATGTACTGTTGCAGATGGATACACTATGGATGACGTACTTGAGGTCGCGAGGTCGATTGATTATGACCGCCCCGATGGCCCGAACTTCGTCTTCTTTCGCCAAGCGATCACTGGCAATGGAAGTGCCATACAGAATGGTTTCATAAGGGCGGTTCGTTGGGAGAATATGGAGCATTGGGTCCGCGCCCGTACCACCAGAACGCGTTCGGCGGAGGGTGGGATGCTGTTTATGATGACAGACTGCGATTGGCGAAACAGTTGGATGGCGCTCGACCACAATGTAGATGACGCTGGGAACCCCTATGAGGGTGGTGAACTTGACGGGTCCTTGATGTACTTCCGGACTTGCGACCTTAAACCGGGCCGAAGCGTGCAGGAGTTCGTCGACAGACTCGCTCAGCGTAGCGGCGAGTGGCGAGAAGCGGGTGACCTAAGCATCGTCCAGGTCTCTCGTCGCTGGTTAGGTCCCCAAGAGGGAGGATCGTCATCCCAGGTTGGACTCCGAGTAGTAGGTGAGAACCCTGAGGGACTGGCGCGTAGGCTGGATAGGATGGCCCAGATGGGTCCGGGACAAGACAGGGAGGATGGGCCGGTTGAGAGTTGCAACCTACCGATGCTCATGTGGAGCGATGTCATCTACTGGAGTTCCCCGAGCTAACAAATGATTGAGACCCGCCTCTCTTCACCGGGGGGCGGGTCTCTTCGTGACAGGCTCCGAGGGCCGTAACTCATTTAACGGCTGGTTACACACTGACAGAGATACATCGAATGAAAGCCACACTACTTGCCTTGGTCTATGCCTTTTTGCTTGCTGCTTGCTCCGGGTCCGCTGTCTTGATTGACGAGAACGGAGCGGCGGTACTCGATCGAGCACTGGCTGAAGCATTAGCGGATTCAGACCTCCCTGGTATGGTTGCACTAGTAACCTCAGGAGATAGCGTCTTGTACAGAAGAGCGCTTGGAGTCACGGGAGTGGGGAGTAATAAACCGATGGTGACGGACGGGATCTTCCGCATCCACTCCATGACGAAGCCAATTACATCTTTGGCTTTGATGATGCTCGTAGAGCGTGGCGAGGTCGACCTCGATGCTCCTGCTTCTCGGTATCTCGCTGATTTAAGGGAGCGCGAAGTCTTGGTTTCTGTTGACACCACCGAGAACCGAGCGTTAACGCGACCTCCCTCTCGGGAGATCACTGTTCGTGACCTCCTACGACACACTTCCGGTTTCGCCTATACCTTCTCGAATCACGAACTGCTGGCGATGGAAGAGAATGGCGGCATTGGTGGGCGAGCACAGCCGATCCTCCACGACCCTGGTGAACGTTGGACCTATGGGGTAGGCACTGCTTTTGTGGGCTGGATTGTCGAAGAGGTCTCGAAGCAAGCCTTACCCGATTTTCTGAGGGCCGAGATTTTCGAGCCACTCGGCATGAATGATACGTCGTTCAATCTCGGTCCTTCCGAGATCGATCGCCTAGTGGATCTCGCACGAAGAGTAGACGGCGTTGTGACATCAGGTCCGCGGCCCGATTCCCTTGTCGGCCAGGGTAGAGGTGATGGGGGCCTAGTTTCGACAGCAGATGATTATGCGCGTTTTATCCAGCTAATCTTGGGTCGCGGTGAGCTAGATTCAGTCCGCCTCCTCTCTGAAGCAGCTGTCGAAGAGATGAGCAGAAATCAGTTGGAAGGCATCACAGTAATCGAGCAGCCAGGAGCGATCCCTAACCTATCCAGGCCGTTTCCTCCGACAGGCGCAGGCCAGGACGGGTTCAGTCTGGCTTTCCAGGTCTCCACGGAGGAAGTTGAAGATCGTCGCAGGCCGGGAAGTTTGAGTTGGTCAGGGTTGGGGAATGCCCACTTCTGGGTCGATCCCACGACAGGTATCGGTGTGGTTCTCCTCTTCCAAATCTTTCCCTTCTATGACGAGGCAGTTCTAGACGTCATGAACCGCTTTGAGAAGGTGCTTTACGGAGAAATCATCAACTAGCCAGAAGCCTAAACGGAGTCAAAATCAGAGGTAAGGGCACAGTTATACCTTTTTGCTCGTCCGCTGTGGCGCTATCTGGCTAGAACCAAGGACTACACTCCCGAAAGGTTTGCACAGATGGGGAAGATGCAGCCTATCCGCTCTTCGACTACTGCATCTCGCCAGAGCCAGAGTTCCACATGTCGAGCGTCACCTTCCAATTGCCGGAACTGTCTTTCCTCCAAATGTGGAGGTCTCGCTCGTGGTCCGTGGTAATGCTTCCATCTGGCGCGGTGTAGGTATAGTCGAGCAAGCTAACTGTATAGCCCATGCTGCCATCCTCCGAAATCGCAGAGGACAGGTGCTCGAACTCGGCGGCTGCGTTCGGATCCGACATACCCGTTTCGAAGAAATCACGCACTGAATCGTTATCAGAGAACATCTCGGCGTCTGGTGGATAGAAGAGCGCGTCCTCTGCGATCCATGACATGACTCCTTCCAAGTCAAACGCTGCAATAGCCGCGGTGAACGCCACGTTTGCTGCCTCCAACTGAGAACGCTCTGTCTCGAGGTTTATGGGTGCAGTCTGCGTCGCACACGCAGCCATACTGCCCGCGAGGATGAGTGAAGAGACGCTTCTAAGTCCGAGCATGAAAGTCCTCCGAACAGAGTGGGTTAACAAAATGAATGTAGGGCCATAAGATCCGCTCAAGATACTGTGGTCAACATGAGACCCGTCTCTTTCCTAAAAAAGAATTTGGTGCCGCTGCTCAGTCCTGTCTGGTGCTCCCGTCTACGTTGCGGTCGTGTGGGGTGGGGGAGCAGGTTTAAGGCATGGACACTGACAGACGTAATTTTCTTAAGAAGACCGCCGTTGCTGGTGGGGCATTAGCCTTGGGCCTCTCTACATGTAGTCCTGCACGAGAGGAGACGATTACCGGAGGTGAAGGATCTCTGTCACAGGCTGGGCGTTCTCTGAAGATCTTGATTTTGGGAGGAACCACCTTCACTGGTCCCCATCATGTGCGCTATGCAATCGAGCGTGGTCACGAGGTCACAATCTTCACGCGAGGCCGAAGCAAGCCCGGGCTTTTTCAGGACTCGTTTGAACAGGTAGAGCACCTGATTGGTGATCGAGGTGAGGACCTCTCAGCACTGCAGGGACGAAGTTGGGACGCAGTGATCGATGCTTCTGGAAGGGACGTGGAGTGGACGCGAAATTCGGCAGAACTTCTTCGCGACGCAGTGGGAACATATCTCTATATCTCCTCGACAGGGGTCTACTATCCCTACCTGACTACAGAGATCACTGAGGACACGGACCCGGTACTTGAGGAGTCCTCCACAGGCCGGAGTTCAACCTCCTCGTACGGTGTGATGAAGGCGCTTTCTGAAATAGAGGTCCATAGAGCTTTCGGGGATCGGACATGTGTGGTAAGACCCGGGTATATAGTGGGCCCGCTGGACATGACGCATCGGGGTACATACTGGCCAGAGCGTTTCCGTCGGGGCGGTGAAGTCCTAGTGCCGGGTAAGAAACATGATCTGGTTCAACAGATAGATGTGCGGGACCTTACAGAGTGGATCGTTCATCTCCTAGAGAACCAGATCCACGGGGTATTTAATGCTACCGGTCCGGCTTCACCCCTGACTATGGAGGCGTTCATTGATGGGATGCGGGCTACAACTTCTGCTGAAGTGAGCTATACCTGGATTGAGGACTACGAGTTTCTAACTGAGCATAACTTCACTTTTGCGATCCCCTGGATCATGCCGGTGGGAAACAACTTTGGATCCCAACGAATTTCTGTGGCTCGAGCCAAGGATACTGGTCTTACCTACCGCTCTATTGCCGTCACGGCACTAGACACTTTGGAGTGGTATCACTCAGGTGCTATGACCGATGAACAGCGCGGCGATCCACCAATGCCTGTATCACCAGCCCGCGAAAGAGAGATCCTGAATATTTGGAAGGCCCGAGCTTCTCTATGATCCGACTGTTTTCAGCAGAGGGACACTAGTTCGTGATTCAGCGGCACATCAGCTCCACTGAAATGCCGTTTCCTAAAAAAAGATTTTTGGAGGGCTGAAGACCCCCTACAGCTAGAACGTTATCGGTCTTCCGGACAGACGGCGGCCAGTCACAACCGCGTCGAATGAGTCCTGGTTGCGACGCTGCATGATCAGGAAGTCCCAGCCATCCGCCATGAGCGCTTCGACCTGGGCAGGGTTGTTTGCCGGGTAGCCGCAGGACTTGTTGAACTCCTTGCACGCTGCGAGTACTGTGGCGACAGCGGCGTCGAAGCCCTCCTGGTCGCGCACTCTCTCACCCTCGGCATTCGTGCTCGTGAAGACACCGCCGAGTGTTCCTGAGCCCACGGTGACGACAGCCACGCCTGGCATGGCCGAGATCTCACGGGCGTTGGCGACACCTTCATGGCTTTCGATGATCACAGACATGAGAAGCTCGCCGTTGGGGTTGATGGGCCAGACATCGGCCTTCTCAAGGTATTCTGCCTCGGTCATCCCCCAATATGCCGCAGCGCGTTCGAAACCTTCCTCGGGGCGTACTCCGCCCTGCGACGTGAACCGCATAGCCGCGATGGCCTGATTGACCTCCTCGACCGTCTCGACCTCCTGCATTTCCACCACGACCTGCCCGTCATTCAACTGATCGATAAGGCGCTGCGTCGTTCCAGCGGGATCGGTGTGCATGATCGGAATCTTTGCGACGAACGGGTGGGTGCGAGCAGAGCCCCCCGCCGCGACAATGGCCCGCATGAACTCCCTGTACCGGTCCACGGAATTCGGTGAATATGTGTTGAGCTCGTAGTCGCCAAGCTGGTACGCTACCAATTCCCGGGCGGCCTCGGAAATATCCGGTTCCGGCGGGGGCGTGCCTGGCGCTTCGCCTCCTGCCTGATCTCGACCTCCACGTCGTCGACGGGCTGCATACGGAGGGTGGGCGATTCCGAGTACCGGAAGTCCCTGCTCGATGAGAGGGATCATCTGGTTCATCCGATCCGTGACCTGAACTTGTTCGGGTTCGGCGCATGCCAGCAACGCCAGCCCAACGACACCTAGTACAATACTCCAACGCATGGGGCCTCCGCTGCTGGATGTGAGAAACTGTCGGCCTCTGACGGGACCGATTCCGACGTCAATACGGTGCGGTCCTGCAGACTGACGTCAAAAGTGGCCTCGACAGTCACGATCAGCAAACAGGAGTGATCGCCGTCCACCCTGACCCTCCCTCTAAGGCTAATGTTGCAGTCCCGCGGGGTGAGGGGACAGAATTAGGGCATGAAAAAAGACTGGCTGTGTGGGCTTGCGATAGCCTGGCTTGTAACGGTAGCAGTTACATCGCTCTCAGCTCAGACCGATATAGCCTCGCAGGGATGGCGATATTTCGGCGGGAATAAAGCGTTCATGAGATACGCTCCGCTTGATCAGATCCACGGGGGCAATGTTGGAGAACTCAGTGTTCTTTGGCGCCGTGCCGCGACGGATCCCGCATTTACTGGCAGGTTTCCAGATCGTCCAGTATCTGGAAACCTTAGGTCGACTCCGATCCTGATTGATGATGTCCTCTATGCACCGAATGCCCTAGGTCTTGTCGAGGCATTTGATCCAGGAACCGGGGAGACCATCTGGCGCCAAGGACCCTTCGACGACTCACCAGAAGAAGCTTTTGGACGAAGCTCTCGCGGCGTGGATTACTGGGAAGATGGAACTGAGCAGCGAATCCTCTCTGTCCGGGGAGCCTACCTATATGCACTCGATGCTGAAACCGGGAACAGCTATTCCAATTTTGGAGAACAAGGCCGAGTAAACCTGGTTCCGCCTTCTGCACGTTCTTTTAGTTGGTCCTCTGGTCCGATCGTAGTTGGGGATGTGGTGGTGATTGGAGGGGTCGTCGATGGAGCTGGGGATTCAGGAATGAACTGGCGCGGAAGCCAACCAGAGCATCTACGCGGGTATGACGTTCGCAGCGGACAACTACTCTGGACTTTCCATGTAGTCCCCCAAGAGGGCGAACTAGGTGTCGACTCTTGGGGTGAGGACTCGTGGAAATATTCCGGGGACCTGGGATCGTGGTGCTGCTTCAGCGCGGACGAGGAACTCGGCTTTGTATATGTGCCATTTTCCGCCCCTACTGCTGCCTATTTCGGTGGTCACCGTCCTGGCCACAACCTTTTTTCGAACAGCCTCGTTGCGATCGATGCTAAGACAGGAGAGCGGGTCTGGCATTTTCAGATGGTCCACCACGATCTCTGGGAGTACGACACTGTTGGGCCTCCTATACTCGGTGAAATCACGGTCGATGGCCGGAGAATCCATGCTGTTATGCAGCCTAGCAAGACTGGGTTCTTATACGTATTCGACCGCGAAACTGGGGAGCCTGTTTGGCCAATCGAAGAGCGTCCCGTACCCCAATCGGATGTGCCCGGGGAACATTCGTCACCGACCCAGCCCTTTCCCACCAAGCCAGCTCCGTTTGCTCAGATCGGTATCACAGAAGACGACCTTATTGACTTTACCCCCGAAATCCGGGAGCGAGCACTGGCCATAGCAGATTCATTTGTCTTCGGCTCAATCTTTACGCCTCCATCTATCGTAACTGAAGAGCCTGGGAGGGGGGGGACACTAATGCTTCCTGGATCATGGGGAGCTGGTAATTGGAATACTGGTGCCTTCGATCCGGAGACAGGATTCTACTATGCATTCGCGCACTCTATCCCAAGAGTGTACCGATTAGAAAAGACCACAGATCCGGATTCGGAAATGCCCTATTGGAGTCCCAATCGGGATGCTCCCTATCTTGATGGACTTCCGATAACGAAGCCTCCATGGGGACGGATCACAGCTATAGACATGAATACAGGTATACATGTGTGGTCGGCTGCAAACGGGGATGCACTTAGAGACCACCCACTCCTCAAAGACCTTGACCTCCCACCTCTCGGAATAGCTAGTCGGCCAGCCGCTTTAGTGACTCGAACACTCCTCTTTATGGGGGATGGAGCGAATGTCTTTGGGGGCGTGCAGCGCAATATGTGGGGAAGAGGGTTTCGAGCGTACGACAAGGCCACCGGTAAAGTGCTATGGGATACCGAGCTTCCCACTGGAGTTACTGGTGCACCGATGACCTATATGTTCCAGGGCAAGCAATATATTGTCGTTCCCATCGGGGGGAGGGACGATCCTCCTGAGTGGTTAGCACTGGGTCTAGGATAGCATAGATCCTACTTGGCTTATCAGGGGACATTCACGCCACCCTCAGTCTTTGCGTTCACCCCCTATTTCAACACACGCAACGCTGGACCATACAACAGTATTTTTCTCGTCCGGTGTGGTGTTCCTGTCTGAGTTGCGGTTCTGCTCGGTGCGCAGGCAGATTTAGGGCATGAAGAAAACCCTGTTATTCACTATCGCTCTGATAGCAGTCGGGTGTGCCGTAAGCGATAGCGTTAGTCGAGACGGAGAGGCCAGAACGACTGGACGCTTGGTCATCGCCGGAGGTGGGCTTCAGGCAGACAATTCTGCTGTCTACCAATCCATTGTCGATGCGCGAGCAGGGGATGGTCCGTTATGCGTGGTGCCGACAGCCAGTAGTGATCCTGAGGCCTCAATGGAGCGGGCTGTAGCGACTTTGACTGGCTACGGCGGAGTCGGCTCGGTGAAGGGCATCCTCATTTCAACAGAAAATCCCTCCCAAGCTCAAGACCCTTCCGTAGTTGCTGAGGTCAGGACTTGCTCAGGATTCTTCTTCACCGGTGGATCCCAGAGTCGGATCGTCGATGTGTTTCTTCCTGGTGGAGACACCACGGAAGCCTACCGGGCCCTCTGGCAGCAGTGGCAAGAGGGTGCTGTAGTATCGGGCTCGAGTGCCGGGGCAGCCATGATGAGCCGCGTAATGATTGCCGGCGGAAGTTCTGCGGATGCGGTCACTCACGGTGTTCGGCTGCCAGACGGTGACGGTGTGCATATCCGGGAAGGGATGGGTTTCTTTGAGTTAGGGATGTTAGATCAACACTTCCTGGCACGGGGTCGGATCGGACGGCTCCTGGTGTCCACTCTACAGGAGAACTCACCCCAGATCGGGTTGGGAATCGATGAGAATACGGCACTTGTGGTGGATGGTGATTCCGCTTGGGTCGTGGGTGCATCCGGTGTGGTTGTGGTAGACGGTCGATCCGTACAGCGGACAGGACCGAGCCGTGGCTTGGGGTTGCGCATGAGTCTGGTCGGGGCAGGCGACCTCTTAGATTTGAGGACCCTCTCAGTTCAGAGAGAGAGAACCAAGAACCCCATGCCGGTTACTGAGACATCTATTGAGTTACCCGAGGACCCTTTCGCCCGATGGGCCTTCCTTCACCTGATGGTGGACCTGGCTTCCAGTTCAATCCAAGAGGCAACTTTTGCTCTATCAGAGGCCAATCTACGGGTCCTCGAAGATGAAGGGTTCTCTGCGTCTATGGCGGGACCGACCGGTGGTATAGAGGGCACTCCAGCCGGTTTCTCTGCCGGGCCCTTCAAGGTGGATCTATTACAAGGATCTGCCGGGAACTAGTCTCTCCTCTCGCACCATCCGATACTGTTTTACTCGTCCGCTGTGGTGCTACCTGACTAGAACCAAGGTCCCCAGTTGGTAGTTCCACACCGTCTTGAACTGTCTTAGGAAGCTATAACCGAGGGTTCCTCCATCAGTCTCGCCCACCATGACTCGAAGACCATCTACCGAGAAGCTTACTTCTTCGTGCTCCAGTCCTTCGAGGATATAGGAATCGCCTTGAGCAGTGAGGTGTCCCGAATGCTCAAGGGCTTCCTTGGTTCTTGCTGTCAGGGTGAGTTGGCCGCCTGAATTCCCGGTATCTATCCCGAGAGTCAGTGGGATTTCGCCAAGCCTGAACGGGATCTGGTCGTACTGGCGATCGCAATCACGGCAGGCAAACATCAGTGTTGCGTGCACGTCCTCCAGCGGTACACGGCTTACCAGCGCCTCACCATCGGGGTCGAGCCGGGAGAAGAACAAATTGCTGCGATCGTAATCAATCGTGAACTCGAAGTTCTTCAGAATTCCATGTCCAATGAAGCCGAGGTACTGTGGCACGATACCGTCTTCGATGAAGCCGAAGTCCGCACTTTGCGCCCACCGCACGTCTCTGAATCGAACATCACCCCACAGGGTGAGAGAATCGACATTCTCGTGGGCAAGCACGACCACTCTCTGACCTGATCCAGCGGAACCGGAGGCGATCTGCCGAGACGGGCCGAGGGTGAGAAGATGGTTATTCAGGAACAACGCGAATGGTGAACCCGTGTCGAGCATATAGAATCCGGATTCCCCATTAACGACCCCTTCGAGCATGATGAACCCGTCCACCAGACGAAACGGAATGTCCTGGCCGATCGGGGGAACGGTCCTTTCGATCTCTGCCTGGGTAGGCGTCATCGCACCCGGAGGGAGTTGGCTGCTCGCCTGCTGAGCAAAAGCAAGGACTACGCTCCCGAATGCCATCAGGATCGAGCGGGTCATTCTACTTTGTATTCCCCCTAAAAATTTAGTGGCGCTGCGTTCAGTCTGTTGGAGGTGTGAGCCGCCCCTCCCGTACCCACATGTCCTCTCCTACCGTCACTGTTGCGTCCGTGAAGAAGTTCCAGCGAACGTAGCCCCCGGTTACGGTTCCTCCCAGTTCCGAGTTGTCCCCCAACGAGAGCCGAACTACGCCGGCGCCGTACCCGTAATAGGGCACCCACGGCTGGCGGTCCGGGACAGCCAACAAGGGGTTGAATCCCAGCGCGAATTCTCGAAAGCGCCGGCCGGGTGTGCCCGCCGAGTCCATCTCAGCGAGTGCGGCGTCGAGGCCGGATTCAGCTGAGACTTCTACCACCACGCCGTTCTCGATCGTGAGGGTCAGGCCGCTCACGGGTCTGCCACTCCACTGTGAGGGCGGAAATACGATCGTTCCCTGAACCGTCTCCTCGAGTGGCGCAACGCGTATGGCGCCGGCCGGTAGCTCAATCTCACGGTCGATGAGGATGAGACCGCGGTCGGTGCGGGCAGCCGAGGCGTCACCGTCCTGTTGGTTCACTGGGCGGACACCGATGCTGAAGCGAAGGTCTGTTCCGGCCGCCGTGGTCACTCGGACTTCCCCGTTACGCATCGCCTGCTCGAAACGCCTCTGGATGCGACCTAGGGCTGCGTAGTCCGTCTCCAGGAGAGCCCGCTGGTACGTTGCGTCGACTACGTTGAGTGGGGGTAGGGGCTGTCCGGGCACAGGGTAGACACTGCCATTTTCCAACCAGTGGAAGTGGATTGTGCGTCCCTGCCCCTCATGTAGAAGGTCCTGCATGGCCAGGTAAGCCGCATCGTTCGTTGAAGCTCCGGGTAGCATCACGGCCGCGTCCACGTCGCGGAACATACGGCGGTAGCTTTCGCGGGCGTCTTGGCCACTGCGCGCCAGGGCTTCTTGGTCCAACGAGGTTGGAAGGGGAGTCGCCAACACATCGATGACACCTAGGTCGGTGCCGCCTGCCTCGGCGACAGCGTAGCGAAGATGCGGAATCAGCGCATCGAACATGCCTGGATGGGCGACGAGCAGGACGCGGGCTCCCGGCTCCAACGCCAGCCGCTCCAGAATCTTTCCGGCCACAGCCGGCCAGTCGAGGTCGAGCCGTGCGGTGGTCTGCGCTTCCGAGGCCCACGGGGTCATCAGGATCGTGGCGGCCAGTAGCAGTTTCCGTGTCATTCTACTTTGTATTCCCCCGCTGTCTCAAAAACGATTCTTGCAACGCCATCTCTGATTCTTTCAACAGTAGACCAGAATCCCCTATACCCAAAATCTCCTTCTTCATCAAATATTTCATATAGGCCATCAACAATCACCAAATCTGGGCCTATTACTCTGTATGACAGCCGGACGTTATTGATGGTAGCCTCAGAACTGCGCTCTTCCTCTGAGGCAAACCGAGCTACCCACTCAGCCCGGATGGCATCCTTTCCTCTTATGGGTTCTGAAACATCATGAAGGATGCGGACTGCATCTTCGGTATAAAGGTCTGAGAGCCTCTCGGGATCTCCAGCAGCCCATCCAGCGGTGAACTCCGCCATTTCAGCATCCAGCGCTTCTACTATCTCACGGTCGGTAAGCATTTCCGTTGATGTGGCGCTTCCATTGTTGGCTGGAGAACAAGCAGCCATAACGAATAAGGTGATAAATGCGAAACTATATTTCATTGAGTTCCCTCTCTCAGTGTGGGTAAGACTAAAACTACCGACCGATCACGTAGTCGCTTTTCGCAGGGCTCACCCCACCGTACATGACACCGGTTTCTGGATCGATCATCACCATCTTCACCGCCCCAGCACCAGATAGTGCCATCCGGTACGGCTGCTGGAGCTCTCCAACCTCGATGCGGTGGCCACGTGCGGCGAGGTTGTCCGCAACACCATCGGCCAACACGGTCGGCATGGTCAGCATACCACGGACCGGGTTGGGATAATTTGATGCAGCGAAGGCGCTGCTCGTCACCGTCGCGGCCTCTACGGCCTGTTGGACGTTCATATTGAATTCGACGACTGAAAGAAATGCCTGGAGCATCGCCTGAGGTTGGTTGTCGCCGCCGGGCGTATTCCATGCCAGATAGGGTTGACCGTCCTTCATCGCCAATGCCGGATTGATGGTATGCCGTGTGCGTTTACCGGTCTCGAGCACGTTCAGGTCGTTCTCGTCCGTCGAGTAGTAGGGCATGCGGTTATTGAGGACGATCCCTGTGCCGGGCACGTACATGCCACTCCCAAAGCTTCCATTCACGCTGTGCGTTACGGAGACGAGATTACCGTATTGGTCCGCGATGGAAAACGACGATGTCTCACCCGCATCCTCATAGGCGTCTCCTCGTTCTATCGGCTGAGGTCCGGACTCGTATTCCACGCTCTGACCATCCAGGATCGCTGCTCCATGGATCGGGTCGCCGGGTGGAGGCGCTACAAGGGCCTTGTCCAGGCGAATAAGCCCACGCCGAGCCGATGCATACTCTTTAGAGAGCAGTTCTTCGGTAGGCACGTCGACAAACCTGGGATCGGCTACCCATCGGTTCCGGTCGGCAAACGAGAGCTTCAAGGCTTCGGTAATGACGTGCACGTAATCTGCCGAGTTATGGCCCATTGCCTGGAGGTCAAAGCCCTCGAGGATGTTCAGAGCCATCAACATCACGATGCCCTGTGAGTTCGGAGCACTTTGATACACCTCCAAGTCTCCGTATCGGGTCATGATGGGCTCGCTCAGTTCCGCCTCGTAAGCATCCAAGTCCTCGTACCGGAGGCGCCCTCCCATTTCCTCGTAGAAGTCGTCGATGCGTCTTGCGATCTCGCCCCGATAGAAGACGTCCGCGCCGTCCTCTGCGATCATCTCCATCGACTTCGCGAGATCGGCTTGCACAAACACGTCCCCTCGGTCGAGTGGGTGGCCCTCGGGCATGAGCACCGAGACGGAAGAGGGATAGGGTGATGTCTTCGATACCGCACTTTGGTGGTAGCCCGATGCCCAGAAATCGAGTGGGTGGCCCTCCCGCGCAGCACGGATCGCCGGCGCCAGCACCTCGGCATATGACATGGAGCCGAAGGTTGTTAGGGCGAGGTCGATGCCTCCGACCGCACCGGGTACGTCCGTGGCATCAGGTCCTTCGCTCGGAATCCCCCCGAGTTCGCGGAAGTATTCAGGCGTCGCCAGTTCAGGAGCACCTCCCGTTCCGTTGATGAAGACAACGCGGTCCTCGTCAGCCAGGTACGCTACCATGAACAGGTCCCCGCCCATGCCGGCTTGGTGCTGCTCGACGACAGTCGTCATGTAGAACACGGCAGCCGCCGCATCGAAGGCGTTACCACCTGCTTCCAATACTTGCCATCCGGCCATCGACTCAAGCGGATGTTCAGCCGCGACCATGCCAAAGGTGCCCATGACCACGGGCCGCCAGAACGGAGCCTCCTCGGGAGCCTGCGCGTGCAGAGGGGTCCAGAGGATCGAGATTGCGAACGCGCTGAGCATGAAGCGCATGAGGCCCCCTTTTCGGATTAAGTCAGGGCGCAGTCTAGGGTATGGGTAGTCGCTCCGGCCAGAGGGAGGACACTGATGTCTCTCCAGGACCGACGCCGTGGCTTAGGGAGCTTTATCTGTCGTACTGTTATAGTCCGGGATATTGCGCTGAAATACGCGCCAGTAATGTCTGATTCCTGTGATTTGTTCTGTACCGTCTTCGCCGAAGGAGCGCATCACTGGATCTCTTCCAATGATCTGTGCAACCTCTGCTTGATTAGCCACGTGAGCTACTGTCATTTCGTAAATTTTGCCATCGATTTTTATGCGCACGCGTGGATCGCGCTCAATATTTGCCCACCACCTCTTAGAGTAAGGAAATTCTCGTTCCAGCCTGAAATCCTGTTCGCTGCCGCCAATGTAAAGTTTGTCGCCGCGTGGGGTTGGATTGATAACCACTGAGTGGGGAATTCCGTACCAGGTACGAGTCTCCAGCATGATGGTGTTACCGCGAACGGGATCATTGACCTGATTGACCCAATCCCAGTTTGTGACCGGTTCCTGTGCAAGCTCTCCGCTCAGCCATAATCCGAAATAGCCAGTCCTCAGTCTTTCAGAAAATTCTTCACTACGGGCATCCAGATAGGGCGGATCGAAGCCGGTCAGGCGCAAGGTGAGGAGAGTTAACCCGGCGAAGACAACTGTCAGCAGTACGCCAATCTTTAATAAGCGTCCCATCACATTTCTCCCCAGGTTGGAATAACGTTTGGTCAGCAATAATGATCCGGATCCCCAAACTGGGAAAGCCGGAAGAATCGGGGAGGCCCCCTGGCTCAGTTGTCGCCACTGAAACGCCATTCCCTGAAAAGATTTGGTGGTGCTGCGCGTCCGGGGTGGTGCTCCTGCCTAAGTTGCGGTCCTGAGGGGGGTGGGGGCAGAATTAGGGCATGAAGAGAACCCGGAAGTGCCAGAGAAAGGGAGAAATTCAATGAACAGAAAGCATGTGTTAACGCTCGGCGCCCTCGGGCTCTCAATCGCTCTTGCCCCGCCGCTAGCTTTCGGCCAGCAAGCGGCCCCAGGTAACATGAACATCCTGATTGTCTGCGGGGACGAAAACGGCACCTACGCCAATTGCACGAGCCTTGACGACCGCTCGCTCGAGCTCCATCTGCGTCTCGACTTGGGACACCATGTGACCATGATGCCAGATAACACCGAGGAGGCCGAAATGCAGGCGGCGGCCGACGCGGCAGACTTGATAATCATCCCCGAGTCGGTGACGTCTACCCGGGTCCGCACGAAACTCACTGCAACGTCGATACCGGTCATCAACATGGAGGCGTTCCTGCAGGATGAATTTCAGTTCGTGGACCCGGACGGTGTGAGTGTCGATCCCGGCTCGCCAGAGGGAGGTGCCGGGGGCACCGTTGAAGAGCCGACCGGTGAGGTAGAAGTTGGCCACTTCGGCGCCATCGATGGCGAGACCGATATCGTCATCGTTGATCCTTCACACCCGCTGGCGGCAGGGCTGTCGGGCCGCGTTACCGTCTACACCATCCCTGCAGAGATCAACTGGGCCGCAACTGAGGTATTGGCATCCGGGGTCCAGTCTGTGGCTGCCCTTCCGGACTACCCTGAAGCGCAGTCGATCTACTTCATTCTCCCAGGCGATGCTCTCTTCGACGGTTCGCCATCACCAAACCTGCGCATCTCGCTCTTCACCGAGAACAACAACGACATTGGCACGTATCATCGGATGACCGAAGACGGCCATCGTCTCTTTGATGCTGCGATCAACTGGGCGTTGACCTACGGTTTCGGGATGTAGGAGTCACGCTCGAAGATGCCGAGCATTGAGTGCCCCCTGTTCTAGAGAAGGGAGCGTCGAAAGCCCTACACCAGCTATCCAGCAGTAATTTTGTGCGTTCTAAGTTGCGGTCCTGCGGGAGGTGGGGGCAGAATTAGGGAACAACACGCTGCAGCCGCCAGGGATGTGGCCAGCCTGCAACGAAACTAGAAGACGGAGAAACATCATGAAGAAACTCGTCCTTGGATTCACTCTGTCTGCTGCGCTTTCGTTTTTCACCTTTTCTTCATCAGCAGATGCTCAGAATGTGCCTGCTCAGGGCCGTGATTCCTGGCCGTCTGTCAGTGATTTTGCTGCACCCGGACCGTTCGCCATCCACCGAGAGGCCAATATCGGTCCAGACGCCGCCTACGACATTGTCCGGCCGATGCAGCTAGGAGAGGATGGACGCAAACATCCGATCATCAGCTGGAACAACGGGACGCTATACCAAATCGATCGATATCAAGACCTGCTTGACCATTGGGCGTCGCACGGGTTTGTCGTCATGGGCGGCCACACCAACAGGACCCGCGGCGGAGCGGTTCACAAGGGGGCTATCGACTGGTTGGTCGCTGAAAACTCGCGTGCCGACAGCGATTACTTTGGAATGTTGGACATCACGAATATTGGTGCGGCTGGGCACTCCCAGGGAGGCGGTGCCACGATCACCGCGGGAGCCAACGTTCCCGGACCGGCTGGAATCGTCACTACCATGCCATTGATGCCGATCAGTGCTTATGAGCGACCCCATCTGGCGGGCCACACTGCATCGATGCTTATGGTCAGCGCGAGCGAAGACGAGCGAGCCAACAGGGTTGCTGATCAGGCATTCACTGACGTCACCACAGAGTTTGTCGATGCGCAATTCGTGGGTGTTCATGCGGATGCCATGAACCCCGGAATCCACGGGGCAACCGTGGCCTGGTTCCGATATCAGCTAATGGGAGACGTCAACGCGAAGGCCCAGTTCTATCCCCCGATGACCTGCGGCCTGTGCCGCGATGACGCTTGGATGCGCCTACGCCACAAGAACCCACCTCAGTAGCGGAAACGCACCAAATAGTAGTGCGTTGATCGGAGTTGCGGTTTTCTGGGGTGGGGCTCACAATACGGCGCTCCCCTCATCCTTGGTGTACCGCCCACTCTGGGAGATTACCCACGGACCCCGTGAAAAAAACTCGTCGACTATTCGCGTCTGTACTCTTGGCAGCGGGTTTCGTGACGAGTGTGGCATGGTTCTCGCGCGATGCCGAATACCCGGGGTGGCGCTCAGATCCACTAAGCCAGCCAGCCCACGAGTGGCCCACACCCGACGGATTCACAGGGAACCACTATTCAGTACTCGGCGATATTACGCCTGACAATGTCAGACACCTTGAGGTTGCCTGGGTCCATCGGACCGGAGACGTCACCCAAGGGCGAGAGGGTGAGGCATCTTCAGCGTTCCAGTCTACGCCAGTCATGGTTGACGGGATTCTGCATGTTGTCACTCCGTTTAGTCGAGCACTCGCGCTTGATCCTGAGTCCGGCGAGGAACTCTGGAGCTTTGACCCGCACATTGACCGATCGGACTCCATTCAGGGCAAAGTGACGATGCGGGGGCATTCAGTATGGACGGATTCGCTTGCGATCCCAGGCGAACAGTGCGCGCAGCGCGTTTTTCTTGCGACGTTCGACTCTCGTCTATTTTCCCTTGATGCCCTGTCTGGACAACCCTGTGAGGGGTTCGGAAACAAGGGCTGGTTAGACCTTGGTGCGGATGTCGCCCGAATCGAGGGACGTCGAGGCCAGTACAAGCAGACTGCACCGCCCGCGATTCTCAGGGACGTGGTCGTCGTCGGATCGAGCATCTTTGATAATAGGTTTGCTGATGCATCGAGCGGTGTGGTGCGTGGGTTCAACGTACGAACTGGTGCCCTGCTTTGGTCTTGGGAGCCTCTTTTGGGGATGCCCCATAATCCCGAGAACGGAACTCAATTGCCGCCGGGAGCAGGCAACGCCTGGGCCACGCTCACCGCGGACGAAGAAAACGACTTGGTGTTCGTCCCGACCGGCAGCCCCAGCCCGGACCACTATGGCGTTTGGAGACCTGGCGACAACCTCTACGCCAATTCGCTGGTGGCGCTGCGAGGCACCACGGGAGAGGTCGTTTGGCACTATCAAATGGTGCACCACGACCTTTGGGATTACGACCTGCCTTCCCCCCCACTTCTCTTCACGCTCCACCGGGATGGTGTCGAGATCCCGGCCGTGGTTCAAAGCACGAAGATGGGGTACCTGTTCTTTTTCCACCGAATTACGGGCGAGTTGCTATTCCCGGTCGAAGAAAGACCTGTTCCCGCTAGCGACGTACCTGGCGAAGAGGCTTGGCCGACTCAACCTGTTCCCGTGCTACCAGCGCCCCTGCATGCGGAGGCTTTGACCCCTGAAGACGCCTGGGGGCTCACACCTCTGGATCGGCGCTCCTGTCGCCGTCGAATAGAGGCGGTAAGGTCCGAGGGCATCTTCACACCGCCCAGTCTCCAGGGATCGATTGCGTTCCCGAGCTTCTTTGGCGGTATGGAGTGGGGGGGATTGGCCTACGATCCATCTTCGGGACTCCTAGTGACCAATACCAACCGAGCCGCCAACATCTTAACCCTGGTTCCTGCTGAGGAGGCTGAGGATGCTGTCACCACGTTGACTAGAGGTGGCTTGCTTGACCGGCAAGTGCCGACACCCTACGCGGTGAAGCGGGAACTGCTCTGGTCACCGATCGGCTTGCCTTGTATCAAGCCACCCTGGGGTCTCCTTCATGCGATCGATGTCCGTTCAGGCCAGCTCCATTGGGAGATACCTCTGGGGGGTCTGAGCGACCTAGCGAAAGGTCTCCCCACGCCACCTTCGTGGGGTTCGGCGAGCCTTGGGGGACCTTTGATTGCAGGCGGACTGGTATTTATAGCGGGGACACTAGACAGTCGCATTCGCGCGTTTGACTTAGAGACTGGCGAGCTACTTTGGTCCGATAAGCTACCCGCTGGTGGACAGGCCACACCTATGACGTACCGTGCGCACGCCGGGGGCCGACAGTACGTGGTGATCAATGCCGGAGGACACGGCGATCTTCAAACGAGGCTAGGCGACTATGTGGTTGCATACGCCCTACCCGTGAATTCCAGGGAAGCGGCTCCAGGCCGTGAGTGACTTAGCCCTAGTTACCGGAGCGACCGGCCTACTCGGTTCCTACCTGGTGGAGCGACTTCTCGACGAAGGTTGGGGTGTCCGAGCGTTGGTCCGGCAACCAGAACGAGCGCGGTGGCTAGAGGAGAACGGCGCGACTTTGTCTGCAGGAGACATCACGGATCCGTCATCCGTCATGTCAGCGGCATCAGGTTGTTCACTCGTCTTTCACGCCGCTGCTTCTGTGGGTGTCGGTACCGATTGGGAAACCTTTAGGCTCGGGAATGTGGAGGGAACTGAAAATGTCCTCCAAGCATCGGCAGCATCGGGCGCCCGTTTGGTGTTCGTCAGCACCACCGGAGTATTCGGTCGAGCCCGGTATCGAGAAGTTCCAACCGATGAATCAGTCCCACTTCCGAAGTTGCCTGAGCACGAAGTGTACGGTCGCTCAAAGCAGGCGGCGGAGCGCCTCGTGCTTGAAGCCCACGAGCGAGGCACAGTGTGGACGGCCATCGTTCGGCCGCCTGTCATGTACGGCGTGCGGGACCGTCAGTTCGTGCCGAGAATCGCCCCTATTTTTCAACGCGGGTTCTTCCCTCTTCTGGGTGGTGGAGCTTCAACGCTGAGCCTGACGCATGCACGGTCGATCGCCGAAGGGGCGTTGCTGGTTGGTACGAATGAAAGTGCTGGCGGGAAGATCTATCACCTTACGGACGACTTCCCGATCACTGTGTCAGACCTTGTACGCTACGGAGCCGAAGGGCTGGGCTGCCGGGTGCGCCGGATCCATGTTCCTACAGCTGTGGCTAAGGTCGGGTTCAGCATCCTCAAGCCCCTCCTTATCGCGGTTGGCCGCGGTGACCTAGCCCCTCACACGGAGGGCACGCTCGACATGTTGACGCGCGATAATCCATTCACATCGAGACGCGCTCGTGAGGAGTTGGGTTGGGTTCCGACGACGCGCCCGGAGGTCGGCTTACCGGAGGCGTTTCGGTCATGGAAAGTGCAAGCGACATCTTCGCTCGATTCCAGAGGAAGCCGCAGTAGCTAGAAGCAACCTAGAAGTACCGCAGAAGCGATGCCCTTAAGACATTTCTCTGACGGAGCGCTAACCCCGGTTCCTGAGTAGCATCGCCAGCCCAGGTGATGAGTTCGACTTCGATCGCCGTACGCGCCGTCGGTGTCCACCGTGTCTCGACGAAGTAGTGCCGATTCCCTGACTTCGGATCTATGAATACCAGGTTTGAGAACCTGATCTCTTCAGTGACAAGTTGACCGCCAAGCATGATGTCATCGACTAAGGGGCTTGCTTGCGCACGGTTGAGCGAGCTCAGGCCTTGCTCGACCATTAAAGTGAGATACGGCTTTGGGTACCACTCCGCGCCCGCAACGATCCTAGCCTCGGTGTCTCCATCGCGCTTCGCCAGTGAGCCTTCTGTGCGGAGTACGACTGACCCGAGCGCCCGCTGCAACTCGACTCCTGCTTGCCTGAGTGAAGGAATCACAACACCCGCTTCACCTGGTCTGTCGCTACTGATCCACAACGTCCGTTCGCCGCCGTGGACGTAGGACAGCGCGATATCTGTAGAACCCAGAACTCTTGCCATGCGGAGGCCACCAACGGGCCTTTCTCCCCATCCCAGATCGGACCGAACGGAAGATCCGTTCCAGGTCCGCTTGAGTCGACCACCCATGTGAGGCGATCTGGGGAAGGGAAAGATGACGGCCTCGAGGTCACCCCATTGGCTGAAAGCACTGAGTCCGAGAAGTGGTTGGCCGAGCCGAGCTCCATTGTAGGCATCGAAGAATACGGCGCGGGGAGCCATGGCATCGACAGGACTACGAACGTCGGAAAGACCCCACGAGACATCCCCTACACCGATACGGAAGTCGAGGGGTCCAGCGCTATAGTTGAACGTGAGTTCTTCAATATTGACCAGGGATGCGTCGATGGCTTGTACGTCGAGTTGGATCGAACCCGAAAGATCTATGCGCCCCCCAAACATGGAGTCGCGGCGGCCTGCACCAATCATGATGTAAGGCACGGTTACCGCCTCAGCAGAAGTGCCGCTGAATCTTACACCGTCCACTTGAATGCGATTGGCCTGAGCAGCAAGGCCTTCACTGACGTTGCAGGTCGCCAAAACCGCCACCCAGACGGTCAGACGCCTGAGGATCATGTCATCTCCCCAAGCGTGACGGTTCGAAGTCGCGCGCACTGAGCCCGACACCAACGCGCATATCAGACCATTCGAGGATCGTACGCGCACTGTCTTCTAAGTGCACCATCGTCATTCGTCCCGCGAGCCAGAATTCCCCGATTTCCAGGTACTGCTCAAGATCCAGTGACCTACGGTGCTCCCCTTCAGATGTGAAGAATTCGATGCGACGCAGTACGTATCGTTCCGTCTCGATCCACAGGAGTTGACGGGGGTACTCGGTCCGGTCATCCAGGCTCGTTCGTTCTACTATAGCTCCAGGTTGACCACTGATTTCTTCGTCGCGAATCCACCGGTACGTGAACCCTTCTACTTTCGGGGGCGTCATGTCGTCGTATGTGAAATGGCTGCCGAGGAAGCTGTCGCTGGATCGTGCACCGCTGATCCGCCTCACGCGCCGCGCCGCCGGCAGATAGATCCATTGGTGCCGTTCGCCGTCGTCCTCCAGAGCGCTCAGAAACTCCGTTCCAGCCATATCGGCGGGCTGCTCTAGGGTCATGCGTGTGCGGTTTCCGTCCTCTGACTCGAGACCTCGAACGTGCATTTCGCGAATCCGCTCCCGATCACCCTCTAGGATTCGCATAACTAGGCCGGCTTCCAGGTCACCGTAGCCACGGCTACGGCGTTCCACTTCCCGGACAATCTCTTCTCCGCGGTTGGTGGCGTCCTGTCCAGCGAGTGGGGCACCTGCCACCATTAAGCCTGCTACGAGTACTTGGCTAAGCTCGGCGATTTTCCTCATTTGGGGTCCCCTGTGATTAACGATCGGCCAGCCGGATGGCGCGCGACAATTCGGAGAAGAGCTGGGAAGCCGACCAAGTCGGCGAGGAGGGCGAGCACGGCGGCGGACGCGGTCAGTAAGCCGATCAGAAATAAGGCCTGGAAGCGCGAGGCCATGAGAGCAGTGAACCCGGCAACAACGACCACGGTTACAAGTACGAGAGCCGGTCCAACCTCTCGTATCGTCTGGGCCAGGACAGCGTGGATCTGATTTGAGGACCGCAGGTTCCGGGCAAGTGCTCCGAGGAAATGGATAGTATCGTCAGCGACGATTCCGAAAGCGATCGCAAAGACGAGGATGTTGGAAGGCTTTAGGTCGAATCCGCCGAGGCCCATCAGCCCCAGCAGAAGAACCAGGGGCACGAGGTTGGGCACGACTGCGAGCAAGCCGAGCCATACCGATCGAAACATCCATGACAGAGCAAGCCACACGAGTACAATAGAAAAGGCGATGCCGGGTACGAAGCGGGATATGAGCTGTTCCCAGAGGACCGTCGTCAACTTGACTGTCCCGGTAGCGGTGGCCCGGCCTGTCGGTGGCGGGTGGCTCTGCAGTCTGTCCTCGACCCGAGCGGTGAGTGGGGACAGCACCTGGGAACCTTGATCTTTAACCAGAACAATCATTTGACCCACACCCGCATCGCGGAGGTACACGTCCCGCAGCGCGTCATCATCCTCAAGCTCAGCCAGGAAGAGCAACTCGGCGATCTCCCGTCTGGTTCTGACTTCCGCGCTACCGATCTCACTAGTGGGGTCGGACCCCACGGGCTGAGTACCGTAGGCTGTGCCCAGTTCGTTCACTATCTGAGGCAGGCCAACCGATCCTAGCACCGCCGGATCTTCTTCGACGAAAGCTTGAAACTCCTCGATCCATTGCAACATTTCCGGGGAGTGGCCCTCGTCGCTCTCCTGGTCGAGGTAGACGTTGATCTGGAAGAGCCCAAAGCCCTCGTCTTCGATCCAGCGTAACTCTTCCAGAATGGTGTCGCGTTCCTTCAGGTCGTCGATGATGTAGGCCTCTACACGAAGTTGACTTCCCGCTATAAGACCGACTGCCAGTAGGAGGCCAAACGCTGCACTCGGCCATACTACTGGGAGCTGCAAGAGCGACTCGACCCTTGTGAGGATACCCTGCCACAGACGCTCACCCCACTCCTGGTGAGGCCCGAGGTCTTTGGTGAACGCGAGCAGGGCCGGGAGGAGTGTCAATGTCACGAGGTAGGCAACAATTACTGCCAATGCTGAGAGGACTCCGAACTCGCCGATGAGATGGTTGCGAGTGGCGATCAGACCCGCGAATCCGAGGGCTGTGGTCAGGGATGTGAAGAAGCACGAGCGCGAAAGGTTTGTGAACGTGTGTACCACGGCTTCTGAAATTGTCCGACCATTTCGCCACGCCTCACGTGTACCAACGACGAGGTGAGTGGCATCGGATAGCGCTACCACGAGGATCACGATCGGGACCACGCTGGTGAGTACGGAAATGCTTTGCCCGGCGTATCCCATGAGCCCGAGAGTCAGGACGATCGCGGGAACCACGCCAGCGAAGCACAGCAGAGCGATGGAGAATCTCCTGAAGTACAGCCAGAGTATGATGAACGAGATAATGATCCCGATCCCGAGAAGCCTCGTCATGTCGGCCTCGAGTGCTAGCGGGATCGTTGTGCGTAAGACGGGAAGGCCGCTGAGAACGATCCGGCCAGATGTCTCAGATAAATCAACAATCGTGCTCTGCAGCGCGGCCGTTACCTCTCTCCGGTGGGCGTCATTGTTTTCGGTGGGTGCCAGGTATCCGTGGACGCCGAAGACCGAGAGATCTTGATTCCAGAGTGTGCCCATGAAGAGTGGGTGCTCGCGCCTCGGCTCCAAGATGGTTTGCAGCGTGGCATCCGAAACGTCACTCTGGTCCTCAAGGCGAACGAATTCGACGGCTGATTCGCCGTCAATGACGACTTCCTGGATGAAGTCTGTAGTCCCGATCCATCGCACGGGATCAAGCCCTGCATTCGTGAAGGCATTCGCGAGCTGCTCAAGGGTCTGGTAATCATCGGTAGTGAACGGGCCTGTCGTCTCCAGAAATGCTGACACCTGCAGATCTTCGCGCGGGAAGTGTTCCTTGTATTGCTCGAAGACCTCCTGAGCGTCTCCTTCGAATACCAGGAACTGCTCGGCCGAGTAGTCAACGCGTACCGCTCTGGCTCCTAGGAGGCCCGCGATGAACAGGCCCGCGTGCAACATGACTACGACCCATCGGTGTTTTACCAGGCGGCGGAAGAAATTTTCGACGTGTGGATTCACGAAGACACTCTACGGTACTGGAGCATCATCCACCTCCCAAAATCTGGAAGTGCACGGGCAACACGACGAGAGTAGCCAACGTGAGACACGCCGTCTGAAGCCTCATGTTCCAGGGTGTTCTTGAGGGCCACCCTTCCAGCTTCCTCATGAGCCAGTAGAGGAGCGTTGCTAACCCCGCGATCGCAGCTGCAGTACCGAAGGACGCAAGCGCTAGCCCTCCTGTCACACTGAGTCCCAAGGGTGCGACGAGAGCCAAAGCCAAGGCGAAGAGTCCGAGCGTAACCAAAACCGATGTAGGCTCCCTGTTCCCGGGCTGAAACGGTCTGAATTGTGTGACCAACATCATCGTCAGTTGTCCGACGACGACACCCACAAACGGCGCACGAAATGCATCACCGTTCAGAAGCCACTCGGGGCCGGACATGACTCGTGGCAGTACATCGTGAACGATAAGGACAACCATCATGACAATGACCGCGTACAAGGTTGCGAGCACCTGGTGTTGGGCATTGTACCGATCCACGACTTCCCGGAGGAGATACCGCACTGCCACCAACGTGATGAGGGCGATGGCAGGTGCAGTAATCCATCCCGCTCCACCGAATAGGTACACGGCGTAGAAGAAGAGCGTTGCTGCCATCACTCCGCTGGCGCGGAGGAATTTTGAGGTGAGTCCGGATAGACTCACGAGTGCCAAGATCGCAAGCAGTGTGAAAAGGTGTGTTGTGATAATATCGAAGCTCTCTGATGTGAATCGAATCAGTAGGTAGAAGGTCGCCATCGGTACGATGAAGTTGTCAGAGCCACGAAGGCTTACCCCCTCCAGAAGTGTCACAATAAGCGAAATAAGTACCGCTAAAATTGCGCTTACCCCCCGATCGATCTCGGTCATCAGTAGGAGTGGGAGGTGCACGACCAGGAACGTGATTACGAGGAACGACATCGATCCTTCGAGCGAGCGCTGATCCTCTTCCACCGAATACTTCGTCGTACCGTAAGCGGTACCCAGGACAGCCGCCGCCGCGTCCGATACGATGAGTGTCAGAGCAGCTACCACATAGAAGGCGGGATTATCGTAGGCCAGCACGAAGAGGAGGGCGACTGCTAGAGGATAGAAGAGTCCGCCCTCTGTTTTTCTCGCTACACCGTGGACACTCTTCAGGAGGCCGACTCTCTCAGTACCCCAGATCAAGAATGCAAACACGGAAACCAGGCCGATCACCGTCCACCGGTTAGCAAAAATCCAAGGGAAAGCCAGGACCAGGAGTCCTCCAGCGAAGTGTACCGACTTCCGGCTGAGTTCCGCGGATGGATTCCCGAGGCTTCGCCATATCTCAGCAAGGCCGAAGATCAGGAGGAAGCCCGCCCCGACCAGAGACGCACTGATCAGCTCACTCAACATCGAGCACCTCGTCAACGTGGAATGACTGGTAGAACCAAGCGAGATCCTGGGCGTGCAGTGTTTTGGAAAGCTCCGGCAGTGGCACGACTCGGTCACGCAATGGACGTGGGGCGACGCGGGGCGCGAGGAGGTTCCAGTAAGCAAGGCGCGCACCGGGTGCTGAGGAATCCAAGAGAGCTTTGTACACGCGCTCATGTTCCGCCGAGCTCATGTATTCGAAGATATCTGAAAGGTTGAACCCATCGAACGGTCCCAACGCTTCCTCTGCAGGACCAAGCACGACACGAATGCGGGAGAGTCGTTCACGGACAACGCCCCGGAACTCGGGGCGCAAGTAGCGTGGGAGTGCACCTGCCCTGTAGTTCCCCGTCATGATGTACGCGAGATATGGGTTTGTGTCCGTGGGGAGCTCACTGAACGCGTATTGTGTGCGAGAGAGAATCCTCGTGGCGACAGGGCCGTCGACGTGCTCGAAGAACGCCGGATCACGACCTAGGCGACCCATGACTGCTCGACTGAAGAAGAATCTGATAAGGAGCCGCCAGCGCCAAGTGTCCCAGACTTCGCTATAGAAGCGTCTTCTCTCCTCCGGGGAGCGTGACTGAAGCAGGCCTTCGACACGGCGCTTGGGATGTATCAGTGGCAGGACTCTTCGGCGGAACGTGGAGAAGTATGCCTCGAACTTTCCAGCGTGAATCACCCCATCACGAACCAGATCGAGGTGTGCGTCCCAGAAAGCGCATGCATCATCAGGCATTACGGTTCTAAGGTGCCGATATGTCTCGTCCCTTGTCGTGGAAGGAGTTACACCGAGGAAGGCCAGGAGGGCTTCATCGTCGAGTTCAGTGAACGCGGCCACGCGGATCATGACGCAGGCTAACTGCGCCGGACTCAGGTCGACTGCGACGACTTCGGCGGGGTCCAGCGTGAGCAGGGCCAGCGCGTTGTCTCCAGAAGAGGCGATGGTGAGTAGCCGTCCACCTTTCGCGACTGGGGCGAGAGCTTCGCACAATATATCGGCGTCTTCCCAAACACTGCCGTAGCGAATGGCGTCGAAGGCCGCCCGCTCCTCAATGGGCCGATCAGACTCTACGGTAGGCTCCTTCTTCATTGTCGGATTTTCTATCCCTTGTTCTGCTTTGGGCGTCCCAAGGCCTCGTGAGCCTGAGCGAACTCTCCCGTGCACATCGCGGCGATGATCGAAATTTCCCCCGCCAACGCGAGCCCGGCCGTGATTTCAGCAAGCTTTGCGGCACGGTTATCCCCCAAGCAGCCAAGAATTCGGAGTGACTCAGTCGCCGTTGGCAGACGAGTACCACCTCCTACCGTGCCGAGGATCAGGTTGGGAAGGGTCACACAGACATAGAGATCACCTGCTTCAGTCACCTCCATACGGTGCAACGCTGTACTGGCCTCGCTTACGCAAGCGACGTCCTGTCCGCACGCTAGGAATAACGCGGCAACGGCATTCGCCACATGGCCACTCACGCCGATCGAACCCGTCTGAATGCCCCCGACTACACTCATGCGCCAGACTTCCCCAATCCGTTCCGGTGTGGTCCTGAGGCGTTCTTCCACTAGTGAGCGAGGAAGTATCACCTCGGCCGTAGTGTGTCGGCCTCGGGTATCGAAGAAGCTAAGTGAGGTGCCTTTCTTATCACCTGACATGTTCGACTCGATGATCCAGTGCCGCGGTGTCACGGGTGTGCGCTGGAGTAGGTCTTCACACACTGCTGCTGCCGCGAAGGTCACCATGTTCTGCCCAGCAGCGTCGCCAGGATAGAAGTCAAGAATCAGGTAGACAAAATTCGCCTGAGGCTGCACTCGCATGTTTACCAGACGGCCGTGTTGGGTTCGGCTTCCGGCAACATCACGTATTTGGTCGAACTCCCCCACTACCCAGGCCGCGAACTGAATTGCTTCGGCCATCGTGTCGAAAGCAAAGCCGGGGGCTCGCTGGACCTGCTCGATTGTGGTGAGACATGATGCTCCGCCTGCGAGCGTCACGACTTTTGCCCCGCGAGAGTAGCTAGCGACCAATGCCCCTTCCGACGTCGCCAGCGGGACATAGAAATCCCCTTGCGCATGCAGGCCGTTGATACGTAATGGACCCACAACGCCTGTGGGGATACATGTCATCCCGATCAAGTTCTCGATGTTGCCTGCCAGTTCCTCTGCGCCTGGTTGTGGAGCTTCGCCTGCCAGATGTGGCAAGGGTCCGGAGAACTCCTCGAGGAACCGAACCCGCTTCTGCACGGCGTCATCGCTGGTCTCACCGCGTGCAGGCACCGGTGGTGGTACCGGCCGCTCATCATGGGAAGTGGGTGCGAGCGCCTCCTTGAGGTCAGCGACGTCTGCACCCTTGCTCAGACGGTGCGCGATCTCTGCAGCGAGGTTATACGGGATAGGCATGATCTATAGGGGTTGGGGGTTCGGGAGAGCCTCTCATGACTTTGACGCTTGAGATGGTAGGCGCCGACGCAATAGCTCGTATTGCCGAGTCCATGTTTCGACGCCTGGCATCTTTCTTGGGTCCAACATTACACGGCTCACGTTATCCTCGCGGACAAGCGCGGTGATAAAGCGACGGAAGCCTGCCTGGCCGGCCTCACGATATACAGCATGTGTGAGCGCCGTCCCCAGCCTTTTGCCTCTCAAATCCGGTGCGACGGCGATCGTTTTCATGACAAGCCAGCCGCGATCTGGGAACGTAAATAAGAAGCCGACGAGGCGGTTCTCTTGGTCCCGTGCAAGGAATGTGAAATGTCCGGGCATCGTAGCTAGCGCGTTTCCGTAGAGCGCATGGAACGCCTGGAGTGGGATTGGCTCAAAGAGGAGATTGTCCGCGAACGCGTCCGCGCAAAGCGCATGCAACTCCGGTAACACCGCCTGCACGCTCTCTGACGTGAGTCGGTCGATTCGAAGTCCCGATGCGATCGCGGTGTCGTAACTTGATTGCGTTCGTGCGAGCAGGTCAGCGAAAGTGAATTCTCCGGTATCGGGGATATGTAATCCGACAGTTTCAAACGAGGCTGTTACTTCGAAACCGTGATCAAGGAAGTGATACTGATGCTCTGGCGGAGCTGTGGGCTCCCAACTGAATGGATCTGGCACAAAAGCCCCTTCCTCGGGATAGAGCATGGCTCGGTATTTAAACCAGGTGTTTACATCGACTGGGGCGAAGAGCTCTTCGAGGTCGTGAGCCACCGCCCATTCCACGGCAGCTTCCATGAGTAACTCTGCTGCGTGACTACCTTCGGGGTCAGGCGCCGCATCGTACAGACCGATTACGCCAGAGCGTGTCCTCACGGATCCTTGGAAGGCAGCTGCCCGTGCTAGGGCGCCGTCGGGCCCCTCAACGACGAATAGGGCTGCCGGTCGACTGAGTCCGATACTCAGCACCAGAGAGAGATAGTTGGAGGACTGGGCAGTACCTTGTGGGTGGTGCGCTTGGAGCTCGGTGCCGACTGACTCAAATCGGTTGATGAAGTCGGCGGGTGCCGGATCTTTCTTCGTAGAATAGCAATGGGTCAGAGAGAGATTCAAAGGATCCTCACCTCGCCCTTACCCGCATCAAGGCGGACCGTCTGGCCATTCTCCAGCTTCTTGAGTGGGTCACCGTCTACACCGACCACGGTAGGTATACCGAGCTCGCGAGCGACCACTGCCGAGTGAGACAACAAGCTGCCTCGCTCGATGATCAGGCCTGAGCATGCTGGGAAAGCGGGTACCCAGCCTGGGTCGGTCCGCTCGGTGACTAGGATTTCCCCGTCCAGCCCTTCCGTGTCCTCAAAGCTGTGCGCAACCCGTACGGGACCCTCCACGACGCCTGGGCAGCACGATGTACCGTGCAAGACGTTCGGGTCATCGGATCCGAGGTCTTTTAGTAAGTCTAGGCTTTGGAGGAGGCCAGGATGTCTGAGGGCTGCACCGACTGCACCTCGCGTGAGGAAGCGGTTCGGTGGTGCAACGGAACCACGATACTCCTCGTACTCGCGTTGGCGGGTGTTGGCCAGCTTCGAGAGCTCGAGAGTTGTCGCTCGTCCATCGGTGAAGGCGATGATCTCCTCGATAGTGAGGTAGAAGACATCATCCGCGGCGTCTAGTGCCCCGAGAGCCTCCAGGTTCCGCCCAACGCCGCGGAATATCTGTCGTACAACGCCGAACGTACGTGTGCGTTCGAATCGGAGACGTTCCCGATCGCTAACTGCCCGACGTGTCCAACGCAGAACGGCAAAGTAGTAGGCTCGGCGAACACCGCTCAGTCGTTCTCGGACGATTGCTTCTGCGCCCTGACGTATCTCCTGCTTCCGCTCTTCGATCTCCTCAGCTGGGGGAACTCCGTGGCGTACGTAGCCCTGAACGCTGGCCACCACCATATGTGGACGATCGTGGTAGTCGAGTGTCTCGAGCTTCAGTTCATCGACGCAGCGGTAGCCGTACTCAGCGATGTACGACTCGAAGCGTGTCTTGAGATGTGGCGCGAACCCGTCCTGCAGTGCTCTCCAGAACTCTTCTGGGCTCTCATCGAGCAGGCGCCTTCGGATCTCGGGATCGCCGTCAATTTCTGCAGCGATCTCCAATAGCAGGCGCATAGGCTCAGTGCTCTTGAGATCTCCACTTCCGCACAGGAGGTCATTTTGCAGGGACGCGGCGTCCTCTGCCCCATCCCCAGCAATCCATTTTTCAGTCAGGGTTTTGAGTATCCCGAAGGCGATCATGCAGCGAGTATCGTTGACGATCGGTGCCTTCCAATGCTTGAGTGCCCCGTCGAGCAGTTGGTGGTAGAGGTCCACCTGATGGGGAAGGCTGAGGTTCGCGAGGTTGGCCTCTTCCATGGGACGACAGACTCGGTCCACTCTCGCGAGGAAGAGTTCGTTCGCTCGCGCTCCGCCGAGCATGTGTACTGCGAGCCGGATCATCAATCCCACTCGTTTGAAAAGCCCGTACTCGGGCGCTTCGTCTACGACGGCGTCGAAAAGTGGCTGGAGGTCGGTTTCAAGTGATTGCTTCACCCCCATCATGGTTTCCATGAACGAACCGCTCTTTCCGAGGAGGGGGAAGAGCGAAAGAAGGCGGTACCAGTTCAGTAGGTTGTAATAGATACGTCCTCGGATGAGCCCGAGCATGTTGAGGAACGTGCCCTCGTGCTCTTCGATCACACTCTGCGGTACACCCAGTAGCCCACACGTCTGGAAGTAGACCTCTCGGTAGGCGTGATTCACATGAGAGAACGTTAGGGGAGTCGTCACGCCCGAGTAGCTCTCAACGATGTTAGAGTTGTCCCAGATGACTGCCGCACTTCCAGCGATATCCTCGTCGAATACAGCATCAGGTGGCAACGTCGTTATAGGCCTCGTTTGAAGCGCGAACAGTCGTCCATCGGCTGTGGCCCACTCAAGGTCCTGAGGTACTCCGAGTTCGTTTTCGAGGCGGAGGACCAAGTCCGCTATTTCACGAACTTGGTTGGAAGTGAGAGATGCCTCGTGCGCCCGGACATCATCGAGCGTGACCTGATGTATGCCACCCTCCGGGTGCTGGACAATCGCGGTCACCTTGTTTGCCACAGTAACGTCGTATTCGCGAGTACTTCGATTCACGATGAAATGGTCACTATCCAACTTGCCGCTTACGATTCCTTCGCCCTGGCCCCAAACACTCTCCACAATGAGTGCGTCACGATCTCCGGGAGCCAGTGGGTTCCTTGAGAAGGCCACACCGGCTGACTCTGAATCGATCATCAGTTGTATAATCACACCCATGCGAGGCACAGAGTCGGGTTTTCCGATCGCCTGACGATAAGCCACGTTGCGCTCGGAGAAGGCCGATGCCCAGCAGCGCCCTATGGCTTCCACGATTGCGTCCGCGCCCCGCCGGTAGAGGTACGATTCGAACTGTCCAGCGAATGAGTGCTCCGTGCCGTCTTCGTCGAGTCCGCTTGACCGGATTGCCACGAACTCATCGCTCAGACTGTATTGCGCGAGCGCTTCAGGTATTAGTTCCACAACCTTATTCGGCACGGGCAACGACGACATGCCAGCCGGAACGGTGTCTGCCATTCCACCGAGCTGTTCCCTGGCCTCGGCAAAGGCGGCGTCGAAGCCCTCTACCGGAATGCAGAACCAACTTGGCACGGAGCAGCCAAGTCGGCCGAGGATCGCTAGTTGAGCCGCTTTGCCACCAGCACGAGTTGCCAGTGCTTCAGCCGGGGAGTCGGGGCCGAGAGGTTGGAGCGTCATGGTAACGCGCCTGTGAGGTGACCGATCGTGGGGGCGAAGATCTGAGCGAGCACGAAAAGGCCGGCTAATCCAGCTGTCCATTTAAAGCTGGCGGGGCGCACGATAGTCAGGCCTAGGCTTGCCAGTAGAACCAGCGCGACGGGCCATAGGATAGTGTGAACATCTATTTGGTATGCGGCGTATGTTGCTAATCCCACCGAGGCGAGCACGGCTACGGCGGTACGACCCTGACCCGCAACGGTCAGATAAGTCCCGAGAACCGGGTGCGCGTCCGGGTCTAGCTTTCGGCAGACTTCCATAGCAAAAGAGGCTCCTAGACCGGTCGCAGCGAACCAAAGAACCGGCTGGGTGAAAGCTGCTTCAGGCAGTGCTGTGGCGGTCGCAAATGCATAGATCGGAACGATGATGATTTGATGCGTGACCGCGTATGAGAAGGGCCGCGCCCCGAGAAGATCCGGTGCGAAGAATTCTCGATACATCAGCAACGAGTATCCTACGCTTAGACTGAGAAGGACGCCGGCAATAGGGTTCCGCAGTAGTCCGATGAAGACGGATGCAACGAGCAGTAGTCCGATCGCGATCCGGAGTCCGGACCGCACTTCTTCAGGTGAAATCAGTCCTCTCGGTAACGGTCGAGCGGGGTGGGCAATCCGATCCTTGTCGAGGTCCTTGAGCTCGTCCATCATGCGCATAATGACCAGCAGGACAGAGATTCCTGCGACGGAGATCGCCAGTCCCAACCAATCCAACGTAGACGATACGACGTACTGAGCTGAGGCAGACTGTGCCATCCCGAAGATCAGGACAGCGGGGATCTGGAAGCGCTCACGAGCGAATGTGGCCCAGGCAGCAGGCCGAGAGAGCGTCCCTGACGGAGAGGTGGTCTTAGCTGACATCGGATCAGGTCCTCTGAACTCTGCTCTTCGCCAGCGTGCGCTTTCGGTCAATCCTCGCACGGTGACGTCGATCCCTGACGATCGATACGTCCTCTAGCCCCTCGATCTCGGGGAAGAGGGAGCTGAAGCGGTCGGCGTCGGCCACGCGTCGACTGACGTCGTCACCGAAGAGCACGAGACGACCGCTGGATACACGGCTGACGAAGCAGGCGCTTGTTCCGAGGCACGAGTAGATGCGTTGTTCTAGGTGGAACTCATCCTCGGGTTGAGCTACCCGCCCGGCATACCACCAACCCTCTTCGTCGGCAAGAATCCGGTCGCCCATGTTGTGCCAATGCTTTTCGGCCTCATCGAGCGGTGCCTCTCCCTCCGGTGCATCGAGTTGTTTCGCGACATTCGCACCAGACACGCGAAGTCCGTCCGGCTCGGGTCGTGCGTCGACCATGGGAACCGGAGCGCCGACGAAGAGTGCCTGGAAGCGATCTCGTCCCCGGCTTTTTGCGACCGCTTCGCGAGCGTCCACACATGCGACAGGTTCGACCTCGGAACCACCGTACACGTGGGTCCAGCGCGCTTCCGGCCACCGATCGAAGCCGTGTTCGAGGGTCCAACAGTCCGTCTGAGCTCCGCCAATCATAATTGCCTTGAGATCACTGAAGCCGCCATGTACATCCGTGAAGCGCAGCAGATGCATTAGAAAGGCCGGTCCGGTGGCGAGGCTCGCCGTCTTCAGCGCAGCAGCCTGTTGGCTAAGGCGTTTGAGGACTCGAGGACTCCAGCTCTTCGGCACGACGAGCGATCCTCGCCCTGTCCCGAGATGTAGGAGAGCCATATTTGGGAACACACACAAAGCGGGTTCCTCGAAATGACCAAAGCGATCAGGATCGGTAAGCCCGTCGTGCACCGCCGACATACAGGAGTGACTCCGCACGATTCCCTTTGGTGCACCTGTGGTTCCGGAAGAGAAGGTGATTGTTGCGGGGGATGACGGATCCAGGTCGACACAATCGAAGTCGCTGCGTCCAGTGTGGCGCCTCAAAGCGCCGATATGGATCCACCGCGGAATCCGCCGGGCTGCAGCGATACGAGCAGCCCACAGTTGTGCCAAACGGGAACCTACAAATGCTTTCGGCTGCACACGCTGGAGAACGTGTTCGATGTCCCCGACCGGAAGCCATGGCTCGACAAAGAGGACGACGATGCCGCGTCCAAGGAATCCGAGGATAGTCGCGTACAACAGGGGATCGGGTGGTGACAGGACCAGGACCGTGTCACCAGCCTTAAGTCCTTCAGCGGAAGCGAGAGATTGGGCTCCGGCCGAGAGCGTCCCGATATCACTGAATGAAGTGCAGCCGTCCTTCAGCGTGCACACAGCTGGAGAGGTTGCTCGGTCGCGAACATGGCTAAGCACTCTCTGCGTGCAGTTCATACAGTGCTCATCTTGCCATCGCGGTTGCGTCCTGTGAGTAGGGGCGCCCGATCCGCAAGGATACTACGGATCTGCTTTAGTCTTGCCCATACCTACCCATACGTTCAGAACGTAGAGCACCTACTAACCTCTCATGACTCTCTCGTGCAGGGTTTCGACAGTTCTCCAGGCAGCCTGGATTGCACCTTCAAGCCAAGCCGGTCGCGTTCCGGTACCCGCTGAGCCCAAGTATATGCGACCGTCTGGCTTGCTGAGTTGTTCACGGAGTGCGAGGCGAGGAGTGCCACCGTATGCTCCAAGGCTGTAGGGGACTTTTTCCCACCACACAGAGTATGCAGCCTCAAATTCATCTCGGATCTGTGGGTGGACCTTACTGGCTTGCGTTAGCACATGATCGAGCCGGTCCTGTAATGACTTCTCCGACAGACCGGCTTGATTGCCTCCACCATAGTAACCCAGCAGCACGCCTTTTTCTGAAAAATAGTCGTTCGATGGATATGAAAATTCACCGAGTTGTAGGCTTCTACTCCACAGGTGGCCTCCAAAAATTCCATCATCCTCTTCCCAGAAGCGTCTCTTCATCTGCAATCCCATCTTCGCAGATGTGCTGTGGCGGGTTTGATTAACGGCAGCTGCCATGTCAGAAGAAAGATTGACATCGATCTCTTTGAGTACAGACATCGGCAGGCAGCATACGCAGTAGTCCGCAGTTTCCCTGTACTCTTCCCCAGTACTGGTATCGCGGTAGGTGACCTCGACCGCGTCTTCAGTCTGGTGGACTGATTGTACTTCAGCTCTGAGCCTGATGCGTTCACCGATTACTCTCTGAAAGGCTAGGGGAATCTGCATCATGCCTCCGACCGGCTGAAACAGTGGATCTGGCCCCCCAGTGCCTACGTAGAGCGAACGCACCCTGGAACCGAATCTCGATTTCAGAAGAGCGCTAAGATCGTATCGTTCTTCTGATCCTCGAGAAGTAGGGGGCCTATACCCATAGTCTTCACTATCGAGATATCCTGCTCTCACTAGGAATTGAATCAGAAGTTCTTGGTCTTCTTCTGTGAGAGCCACGTCGATATGGCCTTGATCTGCAGCTTTAGCCAATAGTTCCGTCGTCGAACCCCAGAGATCCGCCTTGACTTCCCTAAGCCGAACACGCTGGCCAGATAAGGGACCGATCTCGGTGTTTTCCTCATAGGAGTAGTTGGCATTACTCCAATTCACAAAGAGCTCGAGGGGTACCCCCAATTCTTTACAGTACCCGAGAATCGCCTGGTCACGGTTCGGGATTCGCCATGCTCCTGCATTGAAATATTGACCTTCATCGAAGTCACAGACCTGAGCCTCACCTCCGATTTCCGTGTGCTGTGAGCCCCGCCGTACGGTCCAGCACAGACCTCCAACCCAGTCGCGTGCTTCGAGAACCTGGTAGTTATAGCCGAGCTTCCCAAGTTCGTAACCGACCGTGAGTCCGGAGAGCCCACCCCCCAGTATGATAACCCGGGTAGCTGGCTGCATACCGCTCAATATGGGTCGGGAAGGGGACTCGGGACCCATCAGATCCCAGGCGTCCATAGCGCCGATTACAAGCGATGACCCCCCGAGGGTGCCAAACCGTTTCAGGACTTGGCGACGAGTCAAATGGCCAGTGTTCATAGAATCTCTACGATAGTGGTTTTTTCAAGGGTGTCGCTCCAAGCCGTTGTACCATGTGAACACTGCGCAATTCTGATTCCCTGAATATTGTTCTAACCCTTGGTCTAATGTTCCAAGAAATAGCAGTAGCCGAGAGCTAGTGACTTCTTAACGAAAGTGTACCGCAACCTATACGCTAATCTTGTTTCTGCCACTGGAAAGGGATGTAGATGGTCTTTCGATTTTCAGGTCTAATTCATTGGCTTGGGTTTTTAGCAACATGCTTCATGTTGGTAGCATCACTTCTAGACCAAAGTAGAGATGAATTACTAATACACTTTATAGCTTCTATGATTCCCAATACAGCTTGCTGGGTAGTAGCCTATCTTATTAGTGGTCCTAGAAACTTTCTTCCTTTCTTGGGTACTGACAAAAGCACTAGATACTAGGGCACACCTGAGCCCAGTAACACATCTATTTCAGAGGAGAAATCATGGCCGAATTGACCGATCAAGATAGAAATGAAATGCGAGAGTTGATTGAGGAGAAATGGGTTGCAGGGGGACTCGCACGAGATTGGGATGCGTCTATGGCCCTCTGCACAGAAGATTTTGTATACATGCCTCAGGATAATCCGGTTCTTCACGGTAAAGCAGAGGCTCAGGGTTGGCTCGACGGTTTCCCGGACCTCAAGACATTCAGCCAAGAGGTTGTTGATATCTCGGGAGACAGGGAGTTAGCGGTGGTGAGATGCACCTTCAAAGTTGGCTTCGAAGCTGATGGACAGGAAATATCAGGAGTCGGTAAGGGTTTAGCCGCGATGTCGAGGCAGAGCGGTGAGTGGCTCATGTCCGCAGTTTGTTTCAATTGGGACACCCCTCTATTTCCGGCTTAGTAGTCGGCTAGCTCAGGAGCTAAACATCGTAACGGACTCTAGGAGATGTATTCGACTGAGTCTGAGAGTGGTAAGAAATTCAAATTAGGATGGGAGATCAATTTGTATATCCACAGAATGCTTCTCATAGTCTCAATTGCTCTTGTGAATCCTATTTTCTCAGATATCGGGTCGTTACGGGCGCAAGAAAATGCTTATCCGTTGCAGATGAGTGAGGGTAAGAAGAGTCACCGTCCCGAAGTGCCTGGGTTAAACGGGTTAGTTACTGCAGGTCACCCTCTGGCTTCGATGGCGGGATTGCGGATTCTCATGTCGGGTGGAAATGCAATCGATGCCGCTGTAGCTGTGCTAGCTACCCTGAATGTGGTTCGTCCTCAGATGTCTGGAGCAGGAGGAAATGGATTTCTCACATACTTCGATAAAAGTTCTGGAACAGTCCGCTCCCTAACGGCTGCGGGAGCAGCTCCAGAAGCTCTTGTTGCTAGTGATAGGTTGGCCGAAGAACTCAACAAGGGAATTTATGCTGGGGTAGTCCCGGGCCTGCTGGGTGGCTGGGTTTCCATGTTGAAAGAGTTTGGGACCATGAGCCTTGCAGAGGTCCTGGAACCAGCTATGGAGTATGCTAGAGACGGCCATCCTATAGAGGCATCAGTAGTCCAAGCTATCGCATCTCAAGAGGATCTATTCCGACAGTATCCAACGAGTGCTCGGATGTTCCTTCCAGAAGATAGAGTTCCAGAAGTTGGCGAGCTTTTCAGGATGCCGGATTTAGCCTCTACGTTCCGGAAACTTGTTGAAGAAGAAGAACGGGTATTGCAGCAAGGAAGAAATCGTAATGAAGCTTTAGATGCTGCTTTTTCCAGATTTTATAACGGAGATATCTCAGAGGAGTTTGTGCGGTTTTATAAGGAAGAAGGAGGGCTGTTTACTGAGGAGGATTTTGCGAATTTCAGCCCCATATGGGACGATCCGATACACATAAATTATAGGGGCTACGACATCTATTCCTCTCCTCCAACCTCAAGAGGAGGACTGGAAGTTTTGATGCAATTGAAGCTGGTTGAAAGGTTTGATTTGGGGGCTCTCGGGTCAGGAAGCCCACTTCTCACTCATCTTCTGGCTGAGGCTATCCAGGTCGCAAAGTCAGATATTTACCAATATGTGGCCGATCCGAAAAAATTATCTGTTCCAACAGAAGGCATGCTAGAAGAAAGCTATCTTGCTCTTCGCAGCGATTTGATTTCAGAGGCTGGTAGCATGGCGTATCCCGCTGCAGGAGAGCCAAGAGGTCATGACAGATCCTCGAGTGGATCTGGGGATTCTAGAGGCGGGCTGACTTTGGGGTTCGACAGAGAGCAAAGTCATGAGGGAAGCACCACTAGTTTTTCGATCATGGATCGTGAAGGAAATGTGGTCGCCTGTACGCCAACTCATGGAGGAGCTTTCGGGACTGGCGTCGTTGTCGGAAATACTGGGATCACCTTCAATAATGGAACTCGTATAGGCTCGACGTCTCCATATACTGAGCACGTCAATTATGCTCGGGGAGGACAGGTCCCTATCCTGAATAATTCACCGGTCATGGTGCTTAAGGATGGCGAATTTATTCTGGCCTTAGGAACTCCAGGTGGTGAGACGATTGGACAGACGCAATTCCAAGTTCTTGTGAATATTTTGGATCTAGGTATGTCAGTGCAGGAAGCTATAGAGGCGCCACGTTTTAGTTTGTTTGCAGAGCCCAATTTTTACAGAGCTGGTTCTGAAATCACTCTGCGAATCGAAGATAGAATTTCAGTAGAGCATCTCGAAGGACTGCAGGAATTAGGGCATGAAGTGCAACTGGCCCCGTCATATTCACTGGGTAGTATCCAGGCCATACTGAAAAATATGAGTTTTGGCACTTTTGCTGCTGGTGCTGATCCTCGGCGGGCCGCATATGCCGTAGGCTGGTAATGGGGTGAGCAACTCGTGTTTGCCATGGGTCCATTAGCAGGAAACTGATGGAGACAGACAGTTACAGATTCGCCACTATTCTTGCCCTCGCAACAGCATTTATCCTCGTCTGGCTCATCGGTGCCGTTGGTGTGATCGGAGTTGAGGGTGACCCCTTTGATTTGATGTATTTCGGGGTACTCGCTGTCGGGCTCATCGGGGCGATCGCTGCGCGTTTGCAGCCACATGGGATGGCACGGGCCTTGTTTGCGACGGCGTTTGCTCAAGCATTGGTCGCCTTTGTCGCACTGATCGTTGGGAAACACCAGAGCAGCGTTAGCTCTGTGCCCGAGATTTTGATACTGAATGGGTTCTTTATCGCGCTATTTCTTGGATCTGCTCGGCTGTTTGGGAATGCCGCGCGGCAGGAAACTTCTGCTGATGATTTGGAAGTTTAATCCCTACTTCTAAGCAATTTGATTATACGAACCACCACCAACACGGATACGAACACGAGTAAGAACAAGAAAACCATTTCCCTGAGTGAGAACCCTTGTTCGGAATACTCCATAGGTATCCGATTAGCTTGGATGAGAGTTATTGGTAGCAATGCCAGCAGCCTAACCTCCTTTTTGGGTTACCCTGTAGTTGCAAACTATCAACAGTGTTTTACTCAGCAGATCTTCTAGTCTAAGCCGGTTTCACCGAACCTACCGGTGAACTATGATTGGTCGAGATGTATCCGACCAGAAAGAAGGCATTCAAAGAATAGGACATTTATCCCTATGACACGTCAGATGTCGTCGGTAGCCCTGCTTCTCGTTGTCCTGTCGGTTATTTCGTGCACGACACCGCCGCAGTCCACGGAAGAGGCTTTGCCCGAAGCCACCGAGGAAGTGGCATCGGGCGAGCAACCTGAGGAACAGGAGGTGGTAACTTCCGCAGACACGATCATTCGGTTGGATCCGAACGCCGAGGACCTTGAGGTGTGGAAAGAGAGAGATATCTCAGAGGATCCACCTCGAGAGCCAGGACCGATTAAGACCTTTGGACCGCTGACCTTTTTTGGGTTGCCTATCGCGATGACGCCTGAGGATTTGGTCGCTGGCGAAGTGGAGGTGGCATTCATCGCAGCTCCGGTCGATATGGGGAGCGGATATCGAGGCGCTGGTGAGGGACCTACTGCGATGCGTGCGCTCCGCCGTGGGGGCGGCAGCATGGAGACGCTGGTGAAGTGGAGGACGGAACTGACAGGCGTTGACTATGGAGACGCGCCCATCGACAAGCTGAGTCTGGAGCGCAGTATGCCATCGATCCGACGTATGGTCCGGGAAATCGCTGAGACGGGCGCGATCCCTATCATAATCGGTGGTGATCACTCCATCGAATACGCCAATGTCGCTGGGCTCGCCGATGTCTATGGTAAAGAGAATGTTGGTGTCATTCACTTCGATGCTCACTACGACGCTGGAGAATCTCGCACAGGTCACCTGATCACCCATGGCCGCCCCATACGTCGGCTCATCGAGGAAGGACACGTGCTTGGCGAAAACTACATTCAGGTGGGCCTTCGTGGTGGATGGCCTGGGCCGGATGGGTTCGAGTGGATGCGGGAAAACAATCTGCGCTACCATACGATGGCAGAGATCGATCGTGATGGTTGGGGAGCGGTGATGGATTTGGTTCTCGATGAAGCGAATGATGGACCGGAGTATCTGCACATTTCTTTTGATATTGATGTCATGGACCCGGCGTATACTGTGGGTACGGGTACACCGGTGGCGGGTGGACTGACACCCCGAGAGGTGTTTCCTCTCATCCGAGGTCTCTGCGCTGAGAACAACGTGGTGGGGTTTGATCTGGTCGAACTGGCCCCTCTACTCGATGCAGGTTACACGAGCGTACTTAACTCCAAGAAAGTCGTTGACGAGTGCCTGACCGGGGTCGCGTTGAAGAAGAAAGGGCTCAGTGGCCGGGGCTATCTGAACCCGCTCACTCGCCGAGACGGACGACGGTAGAGTACCGGGTTGAAGGCCCTGTGTATTGAGAGATGAGTAATACGACGTCGCAACCTTCTTTTTTTCAGCGAGCATTACGGGAGCCCGTCGTCCACTTCACGTTCATCGCGGTGATCTTCTTCCTCGTCACCGAATTCGTCAGTTCTGCCGGCCGTGAGGTCATTGAGATTGACCGTCAGGAGATCGCTTGGCGTATCCAACAGATCGAGAGGGATACTCCTCTAAGTGAGGAGGAACGCAGGCTAGCTGAACGCACCTATATCGACGAGCAGATTCTGGCACGAGAGGCTCGCATTCTCGGATTCGATGACGACCAGCGGATTCGGTCCATCCTATCCCAGAAGATGCTCCATATCCTGAGTGGTGGAGTTATTCAACCAACTGAGGCTGAACTCCGTGCCTACCACAAAGAGAACCAACTGCGTTACGTGCGGGCACCTTCGGTAACTGTGGATGAGGTTGTGGTGATGACTGGTGGATCGGGGACACTGCCTCCCGAGCTTGGCACCGGAGTGGACATCGAGCGTTTCGTAGAAAATGAGCGCCTCAGGCATGCTGTCCTGAGAGAGGTGACCACAGACGACCTCTCACTTGTTTTTGGGCCAGAGACCGCGGCAAAGGTATTCGAAGCTGAGCTGGGAGTATGGGTCGGGCCCCAGCAGACAGCACTAGGTGAACATTGGTTTAGGGTTACCGATCGCTTCGATGAGGTAATTCCTCCTACTTTCGAAGCGATTCTAGGACAAGTCCGATTCGACTGGATCGGCGAGAAAGAAGAAGCACTCCTTCAGGAGCGAATCGCTGAACTTCGAGAACTCTACTCAGTGAAGTTCGTAGGCGAGGGACCTTCGAGGTGAGACGCCTTGAGCGCTTCGCGCCACTCGGCATCATGGCTCTGGTCGCGATGCTGCTTGTGCTGACAGCTCGCTTTGCAGCAGCTCACGACGTGGGAATCACCTCCGTCGCACGTGTTTTCATCGACCAGGTCGGAGAAGGTCGGTACACGCTATCCATCGTAGATATTGGCCTGCCACCTATTGGAGATTCTCCGGGTGTGCTGCCGTCCGGTTGTCAGCATCTGCCGGACGAGGGAGTGCGTGGATCGGTGGGGTTATTCCGGTTCCAGTGTGACGGCGAGCTTATGTTTGACGATGTCATCACACTCCCTTGGGATCTGGCGGGCGTTGTGGCGATCGCCCGTTGGAGCGACGGTACCGATGCTTCTGCGTATTTCCGAGGAAAAGGCAATACGGTACCAGTTCAATTGGGAGGCCTTCTCGCGGGTACAGGATCTGGATTCCGCCTCGCAGAGCGGTACTTCGTACTGGGGACCGAGCATATCCTACTCGGAATCGACCACCTACTCTTCGTCCTTGGGCTCCTGCTATTAGTTCGAGGGGTGGGACCTCTAGTGAAGACCATCACAGCCTTCACCATTGCGCACAGTATCACCTTGGCAGCTGCTGTCATGGGGTTAGTCACGCTAGACCGGGGCCCGGTGGAAGCAGCCATCGCGCTGTCCATCGTACTTTTGGCCCGAGAGATTATCGTTGGGTACAGCGGCCAGAAGCATCTCGTACACCGACGACCTTGGCTGGTAGCTTTTGTCTTTGGATTGTTGCATGGGCTCGGTTTTGCGGGAGCTCTAGGGGAGATTGGGTTGCGTAGCGCGGATGTTCCGCTCGCTCTCCTCACCTTCAACTTGGGAGTGGAAGCTGGCCAACTCGCGTTCGTCGCCCTGCTTGTCTTACTGAATAGGATGGTGGGAAAAACTCTGCGTTTTCGTCTTCCCCAGTTCGAGCCTGCACTTGGCTACGCCTTGGGTGGTCTTGCGATGCTCTGGCTATTCGACCGGCTTCCCGCGGTGTTGGGTGCGTAGCAAGCCACTACAACTTTAGTGGCACCCTTCCTTATTACTTCTTCCTTTGAGCATCCATCGGAGAAGACCCCAGCAGACCAAGACGATTCCCAAGTTACTCAGTTCGCTATTACTGACGAGCAGACCAACGCCTACCAAGAACGGAAGCCAAGAACTACCGAGTGCGGCTCGCAAGCTTATCACTTAATTGCTCTCCTTATGACCAAGGGTGCTTGACCTTATTCAGCGTCGGTATCCCCGTTCCACGGCAGAGGCTACTGAGTCCCAGTTATATGTGTATTGAATACGACGGCTTATCTCGTTGATCACGGTTGAGCCCTGGTCGGCATTGGTCATAACGACCAGGCCATAGCCTTTCACTTTGTGTGCGAGCATTAGGGCCCTAAAGCCCCAATTACTTCCACCATGACTGAAGTACCAGCCCTCGCCGACCTTGCTCACAGTAAAACCGACTGCGAAGGGCCCCACGCCGACCGGATTCAACATCTCTTGGATCATAGACTGAGAAAGCACACGATTCGACTCCCCGCTAGCAGAGCGCTGCACTTCGATTATAAGACGGGCCAGATCCGTGGGGGTCGTCCAGAGGCCTGCAGCCGCGTGCTCAGGATACACATGCCACTTGGGTCCACGGGACTCACCGTTGTTGTCATGTGCTCGAGCAGCATTTTGGTTGTGTTCTGGAGAGATTGGTTGAGCATAAGAGCTGCGCGTCATGCCAATCGGGGCGAGCACCCCTTCCTGCAGTACATCCACAAATGGACGTCTACGGACATCTGAGAGAGCGAGTTCCATAACCGTGACGCCGCCACCCGAATATTCGTAGAATGTCAGAGGCTCACGTTCCATAAACACGCTACCGACATTCGAAAGTTCGTGGCCTTCTAAGATTTGTACGGTTGTCGGAAGTGGTTGCTCCGGATCATATCCCGGGAACCCAAAACCGTCTCCTAGGCCTGAGGTGTGACTGGTGAGCGTGCGTGGTGTTACAGGTCGGTTTCGGGTGAATTCTCTACCATCAAGAGTCCATGAATCCAGGATATCGTTGATATCATCATCTAGGCTGAACAGACCATCTTGTACTGCCCTGAGTACCCCCATCGCTGCAACTGGTTTACTGATAGAGGCTGCTTGGAACATCGTTTCAATGTCGACGAGTTGACCTGTCTCAACATCAGCCACCCCATAGGCTTTCGCCCAGTGGATCTTGAAATCCTGAATGACTGCAACAGAGACACCAGGAACTCCAAACTCTTCCATGAGTTCAGCGACCGTGCTCGTTCCGAGTCCGTCCTCACCGGGTTGGGTCTGAGCTAACTCTATAGCAGCTTGGGCAGATACCGCTGAAATTTGGGCTTCGAGTGGAGTTTCTAGACACAGCAACAAGCTCACGCTCACACCGGTAATGAGGTTTAGTCTGCCCATTTTCTTGTCAGCTCTCCAATGCTGTGACATCGCTCAGGAGTGTGAAGCCCATCTCCTCGTCCTGCATCATCTCAACGTAATCGATCCAAATCCGGATGGGATAACCGCGGCTGGAGTTGAAGTCTACTTGTACTTCGTGTGCGTCTCGGTCGTACGCATCCTGCACGAGATCGAAAAGGCCATCGACTGTCCTGAACAACTCGGGGTCATGCGCTACCTCCGATGCGAGTTCGGTGACACCGGTTATGACTCCACCCTTAACGGTTACCCGAACATCGGCCATAGGCCAGCAGAAGCAGTTTTTTACAACGTCGAACGTGTAGTCGGTTAGGCCTTGGGCTTCCCACAGTGCTCTGTACTCAGCCAGGTCATTTTCAGGCGTAGTCGGGCTTACACATGCACTGAGCAGTACCAGAGTTATTAGTCGAACTCGCGTCACGCTCTAGCGATGGTGCCCTATTCTGAAAGTGTTACGAAGCGTACGTCAGTAGGGGTAACCCAAAAGCCTTGGCATCCCAGGCTTCCAGTCTGGTAGCTCAGCCCAGTTATCACGATTTGGCATCACCACCATCGGTAGACTCTGAGCGTCGAGTACAGTGCCCTCCGGGATGACATCATTGATGAAGAGCAAAAAGGCTGTCAGCGAATAGACCTCATCGTGTGTGAGAGTTCCTTCGCGATTGAGAGGCATGCCACGATTGATATAATCCCATACAGCCGTCGCGTATGGCGCTCGGATCGGCAGGATTCGCCCATATGACCAAGGGTTGGCATCTGAGCCCCTTGAGGATTTTAGTAACCTAGGAGCTCGACCCTCTGTTCCGTCCGCTCCATGGCATCTAGCACACTTCCGCCGATAAGTCAGCGCGCCTTCCTCGATCGTCCCACTACCTGCAGGTAGTTCCATTCCCGTAGGACTGATAGAGATATCCGAGGCGAGGACTTCATCTGCGCTCGGGGTCCTTCCCAGCCCAAACGTGGGCGACTGCGCTAGCGCGGCCGCCGGCCCGAGCAGGATCAGGACCGAGAGAAGCTTAAGCGAGCCCATTTGTAACGCTCCCGTTGCTTTGGACTCTCCAGGGCTGAATGGAATTGTCCAGGCCGCCCTTTCGCTGAGCTCGCGTCGGCTGGACTTGGCCCAGCTCGTCCGTGCAGCGCGACATGAGCATTGCCTCTGATCCGTCCCAAGTCCAGTTGAAGCTGAACGCGGTGTGCGCCATGCGCTGCGGCGTCCCACGGAAGTCGGCGTCCATCCAGTTTTCGCCACCGTCGGTGGATACTTCCACCCTGCTGACCACTCCGCCACCGGACCAGGCCAAGCCCCTGACCTCGTAGAATCCAGCGCCGGGCAGATCGATTCCCCCGGACGGCCATGTGATGACCGACTTCGGTCCGACCTGATAACTCAGGGCGGCCTGGTCGGGGTCCTGACGAAGATGCCCGTAGTCGTTGTAGGTCATGTAGAACCGGTCGACCACCTTGATTCGGCTCAGCCACTTCACGTGGAGGATGCCCTCAAAGCCAGGAACCACGATCCGCAGCGGGAAGCCTTGCTGGGGGCGTAGGGGTTCGCCGTTCATGGCGTAGGCCACGATGATGTCGTCCATCGCCTTCGCCATCGGAAGGCTCGACGCCCCTCTTACATTCTCCACCCCTTCCGCCACGATCCAAGTTCCTTCGTCTTGAACGCCGGCCTCCTTAAGGAGCGTACTCAGGAGGACCCCGGTCCATTCGGCGCAGCTGGTCATCCCGTGTGATTCGATGAGTCTCCCGCGCCGGGGACTCGAGCCGTTCCCCGCGCACTCGATGAAGTGAAGGCGGGTCACGGAAGGAAAACGCTTCAACTCATCCATGGTGAAGGTCAGCTCACGGTCCACCAAGCCGTGGATCATGAGGCGATGCTTCTCGGGATCGATGGTCGGAACGATTGAGCCACGTGTGGTCCCGAAATAGAAGAGTGAAGACGGTGTGATCGCCCCCACCTGCTGCTCGAGCGGAGTCCCTATGTGAAAGACGAGCCCGAACTCGTCGGGCGATGGCCTGCCGTTGACCGGCTCCCGTACCGACTTCACGTGCAGGGAGCGCTCTCCATAGGCGACCAGTTCGTCACTCGACCAGTCTTGTGAGGGAACTTCTTGCGACTGTTCCTCGATAGACTGTGCCGATGCTGTTGCTTTGCTGATCACAGGCTCTGCCGCGCCCAGCGTAACACCACCGGCTAATGCGGCGCCGCGTTTGAGGAAGTCCCTGCGATTAGGTCGCTTCACACCCATGGGTTTCTCCTTCACAAATGAGGTTACCCGAAAATCATTTCCCGTACTTCGAAAGTATACGCCAAGGATCGTTAAACCAAGAACCCTGATTGAGGGTTCAAATTAAGAGGTTTCCTTTGGGTCGTTAGGTGTCCGACTAAGTTGCGGTTCTCGGGGTGTGTCGACGCAAAGTTAGGGCATGAAACGCTGATTATGATCGCGGCTCTACTTCAGTTGTTGTTTCGCACGATCTCTTCGGCCTCGAATTGAAAACACTGAGGTCCGGAATTATGGGCCCACAGATTCCTTTCCGAGTTGCTTGAAGTCTCACCAGACACCTGTTCGAAGCTAGCGCACACCTCGTAGTGGGTGCTGTCTACGGCCTGATAGCCATATGTCTCCGAGTTCGCAGGATCAGTGGTCTTGATCCTCACTCCAGGTTCTGCGGTCAGCTCGTCCAGCGATACGGGTAAACGGGAATGCCGTGTCCAGTACAGATCTGTCGCAGCCACTATCCCTTGCAGGTCCTCTACCCGTCGATCGTCGACTCGACGTGCTCGTTCCTCCGCGGGTGATCCGAGGATGAAGAGGCCGACCCCAACCGCCACAATGACCGTTATCACCGAAGCTCCGAACAACACAGATTCAGACGAGGTTTTCATTCAGCGACCTCTTCCTTACGCAGGTCTTGCAAGAAGTATCTGAATACGGATCCGACGATGGCGCCGACCGCGAGGACTCTTAAAACGAAGCGAGTTGTGATCTCACCGCTGAGGAGGTTGTAGACAATGCCTGTCATGGTACCGATTAGGATGCTTGCTGCCACGAACAGTGTGAGATAAGTCAGCCACCGGCGCACTTTGGAGAGTCGACGCCTTGGATCCTGTCGGATGGCACGCTCGTTTGTACGAGATACAAAGACGAAGATGGGGAACGCGACAACGAGTAAGGAGATTGCCCACCGGATCGCCTCTCGTCTGGCCTCTAATGCGAATGCAGGATCTACCGAGGGGTCTGGGAAAGCTTGATCGATAAATTGGAAGAGCAGGGTGCCCAGATTGAATGCGCTGACATACAGCGTACTGAAGAGAACCAGATAGACAAAGGCTTCACGCGCGAAGAGGTACGGTTTGGGGCGCGGAACCGGAATAGGAAACCTGATGTCGGCGAATTCTCCTAGGGCGCTTCGAACTTGATCGCGCGGCCAGCCGGCCTCTAGGAGAGTCTCCTCAAGCTGTTCGCGTGGCAGGTCACGCTCCAGGCCCTCCTTCAGAAAATTTGTAAGTTCTTCGTTAATTGCCATGAGCTCTCCTTACGACACACTTACGAACGTTGTCTTAAGCGTCCGATATGCAAGATAACTTCGAAGGGCAGAGTAAAATCAGATAGGGCAGCCCCATGTCGAGAGTGGAAATTCAGTTCTTTGTTGTCCTGCTTTCCCCGCTGAGTTGCGGATCTTTTGAGGTTGAAGGCATTCTCAGAGCATGAGATACCCGCAGTTGTTCACTTTTAGGGAGTTCGTTTTATGACAGACAGAATGAAACCCATCCTCGGTGTCATAGCGGTAAACCTAGCGATCTGGTATGCCCTCATGTTCTCGGCCGGCGACTGGTTAATGCAGTTGGGGTTTGCCGGTGATGGCAGCTTGGATGTGCTAGGTCCGATCACTATACCAGTCTACGTCGTACTCCTAATACTTTTTTACGACACGGTTATTCAGATCACGGGTGCAAGCGCCATGACTGTGGCGATGGTCTTGGGCGTTTCAGAGATCATGGCCACTGAAGTACTCAACGTCATGGTAGCAGGCACGGTCTTAACAACTGCTCTGATAACGGCTGGGTTGAACCTCATCTTTTGGTGGGCAAGCGGGACTGTGTACGGCAAACTATCCGAATAGGTATGACCTCTAGTTCTTACCTAAACCCGGACATTCTGAGCTGCAGATGGTAGCGAAATTAACTGTGTTGCTGGGGTTTGCTGTCTGCCTGCTTTGGGGTTCGTGGTGGTTGATGAAGCAGGCTTGGATCTGGAGGATCTGATACCGTGATTCCACCCAGCGTGTGACAGGCTACATCGCACCGACCTGTTGAAGCAGTTGTAGCATGTCGAAGTAATTACGGCTCTCACGGAGCTTGTCGCCTTCGAATGTCATAACAACAGTGTTTATTTCCTGTTAAAGTTGCCGTCCTAAGGGGTGTGAGCGGAGTAGTCTACTGGTCTGTAGATGACAAATATCTCCACTACTTAGAGAGGCCAGAACCAGGGAATCAAGAGGGTACCTAAGACCCAAAATATGAGGCTGAGCGGTGTGCCCACGCGAAGGAAATCGTTAAAGGTGTACTGTCCGGGTCCATAGATCATCGTGTTGGTCTGGTATCCAACGGGCGTCATGAAGCTCGATGACGCCGCAAACATAACTGCGAATATAAATGTGCGCGGATTAGCATCGATCGAATACGCTGTCGTGATCGCAACCGGGATCAATAACGCAACCGTCGCCTGGTTCGACATCACCGATGTGAGCAGCATTGTTGCACCAAAAAATGCTGCCACCAGGGCTCTGGGACCCATTGCACCGAATACATCGACGATTCCCCCTGCCAGCATTGCTGAGGTGCCAGTTTTTTCCATGGCGATGCTCAATGCAAGCATGCCCGCTAGTAGGAAAAGCACGTTCCACTCAATCGCCGCATAAGCTTCCTCCATCGAGATACACTTACTGAGGACGATCAGCAGGGCACCCGCTGCCGCCGCACTAGCAATCGACAGCCATCCCAGAGCTGCACTTGTGATGACGGAGACTACGATAGCGACCCCCTTGGCAGCTTTGGGCAGATCGAATTGGGGTATCCCGGCTTTGGACGCCACCAGGAACACGCGTTGCTGGATGAGATAGGGAATCCTCGAGTTTGGCACCTCGATCAACAGCGTGTCTCCCGACATCAACTTGATATTCTGTAACTCGCCATGCTTCAGGGCTCCATGGTGGCGGATCGCAAGAACAGAGACTCCGTAATTCTTTCGCGGATTTGATTCGACCAGGGAGCGTCCCGCGAGTGGTGAACTAGGGCCCACTACCGCCTCAACGAGCTTAGTGTCTTTCGATTCCAGGTCACTATCTTGCCACTTTATCTGCATTCCTAAGCTTGCTTCGGCTCTCTCCTTTAGTTCATTGATGGTGCTAACGTCTCCCTTGACCCTGAGAAGGTCATGCTCGCGTAGCACCGTTTTTGGAGTCGGACGAAGGAGATCCTTGCCTCTGATAATCTGGAGAACTTCAATATCGAACTCTTCAAGGAGTGGAGCTGATTCCAGAGATTCGCCGACTAGTTGAGATTTGTCGCTCAATTGGAGTTCTGTCAGGTAGTCGCCCAAACCAAAACTTCTGGTAAGGTCTCCAGAGGTTCGGTGCTCGGGAATCATTTTTCTGCCGATGGTCATCATGTAGATGACCCCGACCGCGAAGAAAATTATGCCCAGGCGGCTGAACTCGAACATGCTTAACGGTTCAAGTCCCGCAGTTTCAGCCATAGAACTTGCCAGGATGTTGGTTGAGGTTCCGAGAACTGTGCACATGCCCCCTAACAAGGAGGCAAATGCGAGTGGCATTAGAAGTTTTGAAGGGCTGGTGTTGACTCTCTGAGCGACGACCATGATTACGGGGATCATGATTGCGACTGTAGCGGTGTTATTTAAGAAAGATGAAAGGGATCCCACGCCTAGCATCATCACCAACACCATTAATGTAGAACTGCGTCTGGCCAGTCTGCGGAGTCCTCTTCCCAAGAAGTTTACCGCGCCAGCCCTAAAGAGTCCTGCGCTGATCACGAACATCGCCCCAACCGTTACGGTTGCGGGATTGGCGAAACCATTGAAGCCCTCGGCCGGTGTGAGAATCCCGGATACGAGAAGCACTACCATCACCAAGACGGCAACGACATCTGTTGAAAACTTCTCAGTGACGAACAGCACTACCGCAACGATCGTTAGGCCCAGTACAAAGGCTATTTCCCAGGTCACCTATTCCCCCTTTGCTTCATTCTAGAGTGGGCCAGTGCATTTGATGATGCTGCGCTAGGACCAGGACAAAGCCATGGCCCCCACCATAGCAGTATCGATGCTAATAAAAGTACCACGGCAGCGATCAAGCTGGCTTCGGGTCCAAACCCTCCTCCGCTCAGCCATTCTGGACCAACAGGGTGGCCTTCATAGTACGGCGCGTCCATCAACTCCAATCCACTGACAGGTACATCTGCTAGATAACCAAGGGTCCAGTTCCATCCTAGGTGCACGCCTGTAGCCCACCATAAGCTAAGTGTTTTGAGGTAGACTACCCCGAGTAACACACCAGCCAGTGTGATATTGACGAGTGGCACCCATCCGAAGTCGGGGTTCCCGTAGTGAAGCGCTCCAAAAATTATGGCAGTTATGGTGAGTGCGGCCCCAACACCCCAAGACTCGACTACCGCCTGAAATGCGTAGCCCCTAACCACGGCCTCTTCCATTGCGGCTGGGATCGTAAAGAAAGCCAGAGCTGAAAATGCGCCCAGTAGCCACCCAGAAATAGTCCCACTTTCAGGGGTCCATCTCACGCCTCCCAAAAGGAATATCGCGGTGATTACAACCACCCCTATCCCAATCCCAAGAGCTAGACCACGAATTGATTCCTTTGTTGCATCACTGGAAAAGTAGAAGCCGAGGGCGGAGAAGCCCCGCTTATCACGAGTTAGCAACCACCATCCTGCCAAAATAGAACCCAGCAAGAATCCCACTGATGCACCAATCTCAGTGGGGGTGCCAGATAAGTAGCCATCAAGGAAGATGACAGGCACGGCTATTGAGAGAGTGAGGGTCAAGAAGAGGATAAGTCGCCATCCAAGACGCAGCCTGCCATCAGGCCCAGCAAGAATACTCGACAAAACTGTCTTGGCTCTCATGGCTTACATCTCATAATTGTAGTTGCAGGACTTACTATAGCAGTTCAACCTTGGATGGTTCCCACGGCTTGGATACTCCCTATGGTCAACTACACCCGCCGCCGATTTCTTCAAACCGGGCTGCTAGCAACTATCATAGGCATGCACCCGCGTCACGCCTTCGCCTGGCAGGGCCAAGTGCGTACGATTGCTGGGACCGGAGTTGCCGGATATGAACCGGAAGGCGAGGAAGGCCTAAGCGGGTCTCAGACCCCGGTAAATAATCCATACGGCGTGGTTGTTGGCCCTGATGGTGCACTGTACTTCTGCGAGGTTGATACAGGAAGAACTCGCAGGTTAGATCTCGGCACGGAACGCCTGACTACGATTGCAGGTAATGGTGAGAAAGCGTACACCGGGGATGGTGGAGCAGCGCTGAACGCCTCTTTCTCAGCTCCGCACGAGATCCGTTTCGATCCAGACGGCAACCTGTTCGTGGTCGAACGGGACGCGCATGTCGTCCGCAGGATTGATGCTCAAACTGGACTCGTATCCACTGTAGCGGGTACGGGCGAAGCGGGTTTCTCCGGCGACGGTGGGCCAGCTACAGAAGCACAACTCCGCCAACCGCACAGCATTGCTTTTGATGCTCAGGGCCAACTGCTCGTGTGTGACATCGGCAATGGTCGCGTCCGCCATGTAAATATGAGTACCGGCACAATCTCGACACTCTCTGGCACAGGAGAGCGAGGAAACACTCCGGATGAGGCTTCGCTCGCGGGCACAACACTAAGGGGCCCCCGTTCTCTTGATACTGATGATCAGGGCAACGCCTACCTCGTGCTACGCGAGGGAAACGCAGTGTTCCAGCTCGACCTAGGGGCGAGACGTCTTTACCGGATTGCTGGGACGGGCGAGAGAGGTTTCACGGGAGACGGAGGGCCAGCAATGACTGCGACCTTCAACGGACCTAAGGGCATCGCGTACTCGGCTGCCGATCACAGTTTGTACATAGTCGATACGGAAAACCATGTGATCCGTCGTATGAGCTTGGACACAGGGCTGATCGAGACGGTTCTCGGAACAGGCGAGAGGGGCGATGGCCCGGATGGTGATCCCCATCGGTGTCGACTTGATCGTCCGCACGGTGTGTACGTCCATGAGGGAATCGTCTACGTAACAGACAGTGAAAGTCATCGCGTCCGGGCACTCGATTTTACGGGAGCGCCTCGCTGACTTATATACAAGGGGTCGCGCTTAAGCTGTAGTTCAGTCATTTGTTGCGAAACATCAACAAGGGGTCGTCATATGGTTCAGAAAGTCATGTGGTGGGGAGCAGTAGCGGTTGTAGCGCTTGCAGCACTTGAGATGGGGCCAGTTGAGTCCTACGCGCTCGTTCTAATGCTGCTTGGTCTGGTCAGCGGATTTATGTATCCGATCGAAGATGTTACAACTCGGGTAGGTTATTACATACTGGCCGTGCTTCTGCCGGGGATCGCAGATGCGGGTGGGGAGAGGTCAGTCATGGGTGACGGAGTGTTGATGGACATTCCAGTTGCTGGTCCGTTCCTGCATGGTTTTCTAGTCAATTTTGCTCTCGTCATCGCCGGTGTAGCAATTGCAAGTTTCTTGCTTACGCTATACAAGGGCCTTATGGCAGCTGGAAACGACTAGGAACAGAGGTGAGTGACTTCGGCACTCCCTTAACGAAAAAATGTGCTAGGAAAGCCTTGTTCGCGGGCAATACTCGCGGGCAAGGCTTTCTTGGTATCTGAACGGCAGCGTTGAGACCATTACAGGCAAGTTTGAGCTAGCCCAGCTAGCGAAATAGGTCCTTCGATAACATCCCGTGGACACCCTTCGTGCCATCGACGAGCTGGGTGATGCGAAGATTGAGTGCAACTGAGCATAGGATATAGGCATCTCCTGGTTCCATGCCCTTATCCTCCACCAGAAACCTGACCATTTCACGTGTGGCCATCCGAGCCGCCTCATCAAGATCAGGATCTAGCCCCATAGATATGTAGTGCGTTGGTGTCTCAGCCCGAGGCCACTGCAGTGTGCGGTCCTTGTGTAGGATCACTTCGATGGTCCCGTACATAGATGCTTCAATCGCGGTACCTGTCACTTCACCGTCACCCTGAGCCGCATGCCCATCACCAATCGACAGCAGCGCTCCGTCTACATGGACAGGCATAAAGAGCGTTGTCCCCTCGACCAGATCTTTGTTGTCTAAATTACCGACGTGATAGCCGGGGGCAGTGCTATTAATGCGCCCACGCAGTAGGGGGGGCGCCACCCCAATAGACCCGAAAAATGGACGTGAGGGAATTTCTATTCCTTCTACGCCAGTCATGGTTATCGTGCCAGCGATGGTATCAATTTCGAAGGCACGGAGCGCAGCCGAAGGGAAGTCCATCGGCAGCGTACCCCCTCCAGGTAAGAATCCACTGACTCCGTAGTCCGCCAGGAATCCGATATCGACGAGGCGAACTTCCAACACATCACCCACCTCTGCGTCCTCGATGTAAACGGGGCCATTCAGTGGGTGTGAGCCCACACGGACTGTCTCCTCTTCCTCAACATTGAGCATCGACGGCAGAAACCGATCCTCCGAGATCCCTGCCAATCGCAAACGTTGCAGCCCACGAGCAAGCAGGTTTTCAAAATAGACACGATCTCCCGATCGGATTGTGAGCACAGGATCAAGGGAGGCGTCGTAGAAGCCCCAATGGATGTTCTCTGACGAAAGTGGTAGCTGATGTGTGACGCTCTGCTGCGCTCTGAGTGCTTGAGTGGTCATAGCTGTTAACGCTAGAACCAAGACTATCGGGGCGGCACGCGTCCCCTGATTCCAAAACAACACTCGTTTATGTGTTCGCGTTATCACTGATTCCTCTTCCGTTGTCACTTATCGTTATTTGGACTACGTGACTAAACAACTGAACCGCGGATTTCACGGTTAGCTAGCTTCGGCGCGGGAACAATTTTCGTACAAGTCGGAATTTTTACGTGGTTTTCGGAAGTAGAGTACCGCGGCAAGACCATATCCTCACTATATTGCCTGTCCTTTTCGTAACTTATCCGGACTAGAATCATGTTAGGTACGCTCGCGTTGGCCGCTACGATTCAGCTTTCTGCCCAGGTTCAAGAACTCGTTCCTGGTACGCAATACGATCCGTCTATTCCCACGCTTGAAGACGTCGTGGGTCATGACTTCAGAGAAGAAATCACTCCGCCGGATCAGGTCGTACGCTACTTCGAGGCGTTGGCAGATGCAGCAGGGGATCGCACACAGCTAATTCAGTATGCAGAGAGTTGGGAGGGACGCCCACTCATCATCCTGGTCATTGGGTCGCCTGAGCGCATTGCTGCTCTAGATGACGTAAAGGCGGGGCTCGCACGGCTGGCTCAGCCCGATGGTCTCTCAGAAGCTGATGCTGATGCACTTATTGCTGATCTGCCTGTGGTAACGGCGCTCATGCATGGCGTTCACGGAAATGAGATCAGTTCAAGCGGCGCAGCAATGGCGGAGGCGTACCATCTATTGGCTGCACAAGGCGATCCAACAGTCGACATGATTCTTGATGAATCCCTCGTTTTGATCGACCCGGTGGAAAATCCTGACGGGCGCTCTCGTTTCGTCTTACAAAATACGATGGCGAGGGCGCGGTGGCCGAACGAGGCAGCTTACTCAGCAGAGCACGATGAGCCGTGGCCGGGTGGCCGGGTGAACCACTACCTCTTCGACCTAAATCGGGACCTCTTCATTCAGAGTCAGCCAGAGACGCAGGGCAAGGTCGATATTTTTCTAGATTTCTGGCCACATATCGTCGTCGATCTCCACGAGATGGGTGGAAACTCGACGTACTTCTTTCCCCCAACCGCCCCACCAACTAATCCCTGGTATGGCGAGCGCCAGATCGCGCTTATGGACGTGTTCGGACGTGCCAATGCGAGGGTCTTTGACCAGCGCGGATTCGCATACTTCAACCGTGACGTCTACGACGCGTTCTATCCCGGCTATGTCGACATGTGGCCGATGGGTCACGGTGCGCTCGGTATGACTTATGAGCAGGCGTCGGCGCGTGCGCAGGTACTGAGAAAGTCAGATGGCGATCTACTGACATACGGTGACGGTGTTCTGCACCACTTTACTGCTGCGATCACATCAGCCGAAACATCAGCGAGGAACCGAGAGAGCATTTTGCGAGACTATCTAGCCTTCCGACGAGAGGGCATAGATCTCGGACGCAGTGGGCCAGCGGAATACATAATCCACTCGGCGCATGACCCAGGAATGGCCAGAAGGCTAGCATTCATGCTTCTCGAGAATGGCATCGAAGTCCGTGAGGCGGATGGTCCAGTAACTGTGGAGGGTCGGCAAATTCCACAAAAGGGCACCTTCATTGTGCCGATGGACCAACCGACACATCGCTTTGTTCGAAACCTGCTCGATCCTGATGTGCCGATGGACGAAGAGTTTGTGCAGAGGCAGATCGATCGACGGGCGCGACGTGAGTCAGACGAGATCTACGACCTCACGGCTTGGAGTCAATCACTGCTGTGGGATGTCGAGGTTTTGGTCTCTGATGACCCCACGGGAGCGGCTGGAGTGGTGGTATCGAAGAACAATAATCCGACTAATACTGTTCTTCCTGAAGCTGGCGTAGGCTATCTGATGCCCTGGGGGACAAGTACAGCAAGTGCAGTAGCGGAAGCTCTTCGTGATGGAATCAGAGTGCGCGCAGCCGGAGCAGAGTTCACGCTTGGCGGACGTGAATACGCTGTTGGCACAGCAATCGTGCGTACAGCTGAAAACGATGCAAATCTTCAACAACAGCTTGGTCGGATCGCCTCCGCTCACGGAGCAGAGGTTGTACCAATTGATGACTCGTACGTTGAAGAGGGTGCATCGCTAGGGAGTAACAGTGTCCGCGCGCTGCGTTCGCCCCGCGTGCTCCTGGTATACGATTCTCCTGGTCAGACAAACTCTGTTGGCTTCGCCCGCTATGTCCTAGAGCAGCGTTATGCGCAGCCTACTGTGGCTGTTCGTGCTTCGAGCCTCGGGCGGGCGAACCTTGCTGACTACGACGTCATCGTTTTTCCGAGCGGGAACTACTCAAGCGCGGTGAACTCGGGGATGGTCCAGGAGCTGCGCAACTGGATGTCCAATGGTGGTACGATGATCACAATGGCAGGATCTACGGGGTGGGCGATTCGAGCTGAGCTACTTTCGACAACCGCAGAGCGCAGAGGAGGGAGGGCTGTAGGTGATGATCCTCCTAGGGACGAGACACCCGATCAACCGATTGAGTATCTAGACGAAATCGTTCCTGAAGATGAAGGCCCTGAGTCGGTTCCGGGTGCGATCCTGAGGACAGTGCTAGATACCGACCATTGGCTGGCTTCGGGGACTGATGGAGAAATTGGAGTACTGGTTCAGGGCAGCCGTGTTTTCACGCCAATGACGCTCGATAACGGCACAAATGTAGGCCGTTACGGAGATCTCGATGATCTGGTGCTAAGTGGTATCGTGTGGGATGAGGCACGCCCGCAGCTCGCGAATAAGGCATTCCTGATGCATGAGTCGTATGGCAGTGGCCAGATCGTCGCCTTTGCTGAAGACCCGAACTACCGGGCGTATACTGAGGCTACCGAGCTCCTCTTTATCAATGCCGTGCTTCTGGGGCCTGGACGATAACGATGTCGAAGGGCTATGACCGTGACCTCGGAATGGGACGTGACATCACCCGACGCGACTTCCTAAATGGGGTTGCTGTGACGGTAGGCGGTTCATTGCTTCCTTCCCAAAAACTCAGCAGCGCTGCAGATCCCTGGTTCGGATACAACCGACCACAGCAGGCGTATTACCCACCAGCAGAAACGGGTATGCGAGGTAGCCACAGCGGTTCATTTGAGGTTGCTCACGGCTTCCGTGACGGAAGAACATGGACTGGAGAAGACTCGGGCGAGCGCTATGACATGGTCGTTGTAGGTGGAGGGTTGAGCGGGTTGTCGGCTGGGTTCTTCTTTCATGATAACGCTGGGCCGGGATCTCGTGTTCTGATTCTGGATAACCACGACGATTTCGGAGGTCACGCGAAACGCAATGAGTTTTCATACGGTGGTCGAACTCTCTTACTGAATGGTGGCACTTCAAACCTTGAGGCTGTCGATCACTACTCAACTGTAGCTCGTACTTTACTAGCTGCGGTTGGTTTGGACCTCGAACGGGCAGAGGCTGCCGACGCAACAAGTCGGAGCTTTTATAGATCGTTGGGTTTGACAGGAAGTACGTTTTTCAGCCGAGAGAGCTTCGGGGAAGATCGTCTCGTGACAGGGTCTGCGGGTGGTTTTGGGCCGAACGGGGACCGACAGGGATGGCTCGCTCAGACCCCGTTATCTGAGGATGTGCGGCGAGACATCGTAATGCTTGAAGAGATTGGTCCCACGGTAGACGGATGGTCTGGTCTTTCTGATGGAGAGCGGAAGACGAGGCTCGCCAGAATGAGCTATGCAACTTTTCTCCTTGAGCATGCTCGTATCCGACCGGAAGTCATTCCATTCTATGACGACAGACCGAAAGGCTTGTTTTGTGTTGGCATTGATGCGCTGCCAGCGCTCTATGCTTGGGCCATGGGTTATCCGGGATTTCAGCAACTCGACCTGCAACCATTGTCTCGGGTTGGGCCGCTTACCCACATCGGTGGCGGCCAGCATGGGCGTGAACGACAGTTTAGTGGTGGTCCCACCATCGAGCTTCCCGATGGTAATGCGACACTCGCTCGTCTCCTTGTACGGGCTATGATCCCCGACGCGCTTCCGGGGTCGACGCTGGAGGACTCAATCATGGCTCACCTCGATTACTCACGGCTTGATCGGGATGACTCATCTGTGCGCATCAGGCTCAATAGCACAGTAGTCCGAGTCCAACACCGTGGAAGTCCAGAAAATGCTTCCGAAGTCGAAGTGACGTATGTGGGGCAGGATGGGGCAGCGAGGACGGTTCACGCGAACCATGTGGTCATGGCATGCCACAACGACATGATCCCCTACATCTGCCCGGAGATGTCACCAGAGCAAAAGTCAGCGCTCGGCTACGGTGAACGCATGCCCATCGTGTACACCAACGTTTTAATACGGAACTGGACAGCGTTCACCAATCTAGGTGTTAGGAGTGTAACTTGCCCCGGTATGTATCATTCGAATTTCAACCTCGGCCGTGCTCTAGAGATTGGAGGCTACAACCCACCGCGGTCGCCTGAAGACCCAATGGTCCTCCATATGACGCGCACACCCTGTGCGCCAGGTCTTCCCAAGAAGGAGCAGCATCGACGCGGTCGCCGGGATCTTCTGGAGACTACCTTCGAGACTTTCGAGCACAATATCAGGGATCAAATCGGTCGCTCGCTTTCTGGTGGAGGATTCGATCCTGCGCGGGATATCGAAGCGATCACGGTAAACCGTTGGCCTCATGGATATGCATACTCGTATGACACGTTGGACGACCCGATCGAATGGGCCTTGTTCGAGGACGACGACCGGCCCTGCGTCATTGGCCGTCAACGTTTCGGTCGTATCTCGATCGCGAACTCCGATGCGGCTGCGACACCGCACACGGACGCGGCGATCGACGAAGGCTATCGGGCTGTTGGAGAACAACTTTTGACCCGGAGCAGGGCTGGAATCTGAACATTGATCCAGAAAAGAGTCACGAGCATAAGCTAAGTTGCCTCCTGTGCCCTGAATCCCTTGCGGAATTGAGTGAAACCGAGGAAGAATGGGCGCGCAATAAATCCCTAATAAGAATGAGGAGGTACGGTAATGCTTCGTCGGCTTACCCTTGGTTTAACTCTGTGTGGGTTGATGGCACCCGTTTTAGTGGCTCAGGATACGCCTGTTAACACTCGATCCTTAACCTCGTTGTACAACGTTCGGTACGGGGATATCCCAGAGTACACTGCTTTTTACGAGGCTAACACGCGTCCAATTCTAGAAGATCTGGTTGCTGACGGTACGATCAATGATTTTGGAATCCGGATGCACCATACCGGAGGAGAGTACACGATACGCCAGCGTATTTCAGGCACCGATGATACGAACTTCGAGGCTGCAGCACTGATTATTAACACGCGGCTAATGGAGTCAAATCCGTCCGGACTTGAGCGCCAAAACCGTATGATCCTCGCGCACAGTGATGAGATTTGGACTGTCGGCCACCTAAATGTTCCAACAAATACAGATAACGTTCAGTACGTATACGAAGCACAATTTCAGGTGAACCGTGCTGATCTGCCGCGGTGGAGTCAGATATGGGAAGACGAGATGTACCCGGTCCTTGAACGTGCTATAGCCGATGACCTTCTTGAAGGCTTTGTAGTTCTAAACCATAACACTGGTGGGCGCTTCAACTGGAAGATTCTATGGCTCAGCGAAACATGGGATAGCATGGATGATTTTGAAGCTGCTTTCTTTGCAGCGGCACCGATGGACCACCCCATGTGGTCGATGTACACGTCGCATAGGGATGAACTCTGGCAGGCGGTACCTCCCGCTAATTAAGTGCCTATTCCCGTGTATGCGTGAGAATTGTTCACGCATACACGGGAATGGTTCTGGTATGACTAGGCTTGCTCTTCGGTGTCGGTGATCCCATCCTCGCGATCCGTCCCAGCCCACAATCTGGAGCCAGCTTTATGAGCCGTACTGCCATGCTCTTCGCAGCCGCGCTGCTTCTTGCCTTGCCCGTTCAACTTGATGGACAGTCATCGTGGAACGAATTAGTTGATCTGTTCAGCGAATGGCGCGAGTTCGAGCGTCCGGAATTTATCGACGGGGTGCCTGACTACACCGCGACAGCTATGGCTCGGCAGCAACAGGAGCTTGGAGAGTGGAAAGAGCGGCTATGGGCATTCGATATAGAAAATTGGCCGGTAGAACAGCAGATCGACTGGCATCTCATTCGTGCGGAAATGAACGGGTTGGATTTTGATCATAAGGTTCGAAGGCCATGGGCTCGTGATCCCGCGTTCTATGCGACCATGTATCTGTCCGAAAGCGACGTACCCGCACATGAGGGTCCGGTCGCCCACGGTTGGATTGATACATGGATATATCAGTACCCCCTTTCAATGGACGACGCGGCCGATTTAGGGCGACGCTTCACTGCGATTCCAGCTTTACTAGAACAAGCTCGAGAAAATCTGGCAGGCAGTAATGCACGTGATCTGTGGGAAGCGGGGATTCGCTCGTTCCGTGGTCAGGCTGCGGACCTAAGAGCGTATGGTGAACAGGTTGCGGGGACGAGCGATATGTTAGACCGCGCTCTGTCCAATGCCGCCCAGGCATCAGATGAATTCGCTGATTGGGTTGCGGCGGAACTTCCAGGAAAGACAGGTCGGTCTGGTGTGGGCAATGATGCGTACACGTGGTACATGCACAACGTCCACTTATCTCCATTTTCATGGGAAGAACAAGTCACCCTGATGAGGCGGGAACTTGCCCGCTCGCACTCCTCGCTTCGACTGGAGGAGAACCGTAACCGGCATCTTCCTGAGCTCGAACGCATTCAAAGTCCAGCAGAGTACGATCGCCGACTCAATGAGTCTGTAGATCTATATATGGCGTTCCTAGAGCAGGAGGAAATCGAAACCATCGAGGATTGGACGGATGCGGCTTTACGTGCTGTTAACGGTGCTTTCACGCCTGCCGAGCCTGGAGAGATTCGGAATTTTTTCCAAGAGGTCATCTATCGAGATCCGGATGCTTTCCGCCCGCATATGCACCATTGGATCGAACTCGCCCGCATGAGAGAAGCCCCACATCCGAGCCCTATTCGGGCGATACCGTCTCTTTCGAATATCTATGACCATCGCTCCGAGGGTCTCGCCACCGGTGTTGAGGAAATGTTCATGCACTTGGGTCTGCTGGATGAAAATTCACCGCGGGCTCGTGAATTAGTCTGGATCATGTTGGCTCAGAGAGCTGCTCGAGCGACATCGGGTTTGATGCTGCATGGCCACGAGTTCGTGATGGAAGAAGCTGTTGATTTCGCAGGCAAGTGGACACCGCGCGGCTGGCTACCAGATGGTGACTTAGTACGTGGTGAGCAACATCTCTATCTTCGCCAGCCTGGCTACGGTACGAGTTATGTGGCAGGGAAGATTCAGATCGAACAATTGCTAGCAGAGGAAGCACTACAGAACGGAGAAGATTTTACGATCAAGCGTTTTTTCGATGATTTTTACTCCGCCGGTGTGATCCCCACTGTATTAGTGCATTGGGAGATGACTGGAGAAAAGCACCCGATCCTTGATGTGGATGATATCCAGGAGGCACCCTGGCGATAGCGAGACCCTGGTAGCTCTGGAGCGTAGTGATTGAGCGAGGCCGATGAAAATATTTAAGCATCAGCATTGGCATATTCTGATATTGGGTGGATTGCTATTCACCCTCTACGCTTATCTAGACACAGATCCGACAGTCCTCAGTGGCGAGTTATGGGGAATAAGTACCCTTGCCTGGGCTAATTTAGCGATTTGGATGCCCGTCATTCATCAATGTTATGTGCTTGTTTGCTGGCGGTCTGAACTGCATTACCAAGGACTCTCAAAGCTGTTTGGAGCAAATGGCTTCAAGATCTATAAGACTGGCTTCGCAATTCTTGGACTTTCGAGACCTGTACTGATTGTCCTGCTTGCGATCTCAGGCAGGATGACATTGGATATCGCCCCGATTTTTTCCTATGTGCTATCAGCGATATTTCTGATTCCGGCCATTTATTTGTTCTATTCGGTAAAGAAGTATTTCGGATTCGATCGGGCCTTAGGGATGGATCATTTCTACCCGGAAGAATACAGGCTAAAACCGTTCGTAGATCAGGGGATTTTCAAGTACACTCGAAACGGTATGTATACGTTTGGATTCTTCCTGGCCTGGGTTCCGGGATTCTTGCTCCAGTCAAAGGCAGCTTTATCAGTGGCGTTATTCAGTCATCTCTATATCTGGGTGCACTACTATTTCACTGAGCGACCAGACATGAAGATTATTTATCGAGACGCGTGAGAATGAGATTATTCGGTTGCGTTGATTATTGTCTTCCGATCGTTTCAGCTGGTAGCAGTGTTACGATCACCACTCGATCTTCGTTCAGATAACGTTGTGCATCTTCTTGGATCGACTCGATAGTGACTGCCTCGATGGTCGTTGTATCGAGTAGGAAGCGCGGGTCCTGACCCGACGCCTTAGCTCCTATGAGTTGAGCTGCCCAGTAGGGATTCAGCCGCATATTGGTCTCGCGTGCGCGTCGCTCTCCCTCGACCGCTTTATCGACGTCTTCCTGGGTTGGCCCCTCGGCCTGTAGCTTGCGGAGTTCCTCAAATACTACACCGCGCAACTCTTCTGCTCGTAGCGGGTCTGAGCCGAACGCTACCGTAACAGTGTAACGCTCCTCTGGGATTTGCTCGTAGCCTCCAGTCACCCCCACGCCGTAAGTGCCACCAAGATCCTCCCGCATCGTTTCTCTAAGGCGCAACTCTAGGGCTTGGGCCATCACGCGCATTCCCACGCGGTTTTGAGCTGTATAATCGAAGGGGCCGGTGAAGGCCATGATCGTTTGGCTTTGCGGCTCGACTCCCGCACGTACGGTCTTCTCGATGTGTGCGTCTGGAGGGTCCATATCCAAGTCCAAAGGAGCGTCCGTTCGCTCCACTCTTGGCAGGGAGCCCAGGTACTGCTCGGCTAGCGGGCGCATGATGTCTAGGTCGATGGCTCCCACGAACACGAATGTGAAGTCACTCGCATCAGCGAAGCGTTCTCTGTAGAAATCAACCCCGGTTTCTAGGTCGATTTCGTTCAGGACGCTTAGCGAAAGCGGCCGAGATCTAGGATGTCCTTGAGCCATGGTTACGCTGAAAGTGTCTGAGAAAGCCGTCATCGGGTTCGATCCGAGATTTTCCAGGACTGCTCGGCCCTGAGCCATGAATGCTTGGAAAGCCGTTTCATCTTCGCGTGGCGACGTGAAGTAGAGCCAAACCAGTTGGAGCATTGTCTCGAGGTCCTGGGGAGACGCCGAGCCACTCATACCTTCGGTGTTCTGGCCAATGGATGGAGATACCTGGACTGCCTTACCTGCGAGTGCCTTCTGGAGATCGATCGCTGAGAAAGCTCCTACGCCGCCTTGCTGGACCAACCCCGCTGCTATGGCTGCTGACTGGTGATCTTCCAGGCTCGAATTGGACCAGCCGCCCGGGCTGGTAGCCTGCATGGCAATTTCATCTTCCTTGAAGTCTGTGGGTTTCAGCCAAACGGTGACCCCGTTCGATAGGGTCCAGATCGTCATGTCCAACTCGTCGATCACACTCTCGGAAACGATTGATCCGGGTTCGGGGGGTTCGGGCACAAGTGGTTCATCGAGCGTGGCATCCACATACGGTTCAATATCCATGCTCGTAACTCCGGCAAGGACTTGCTCGAGATCCGCCTGGGAAGGAGTAGCGAGCCCTGGTTTATCTATAGCATCAGCCAACACGACTCGGTTGGTTTGCTCGAGGTTGGCTTGCGCTGTCTCGTTCACAAGGTCCAAGTCGATGGTCTGCATTAGCGCCTGTGCGGCCATGTACTCGAATTCAATGCCCGGAATCGCATTGCCTTGTAGGAAATGGCTGATGTACTCGCTGGCAAATTGAAGAGATTCTTGGTTCTCACGGTCGTTGAATGTCTGCTCTAGTTCTCGAACCAGATCAAGCTTCTGACGCTCCAGCTCACCTTCCGTGAAGCCGTGACGAGCTGCTCGTTCCGCCTCGACGAAAAGGGCCTCGAGGCCGCGCGCGTGCCCGTCTTCCTGAACCAATGCCAAGATCTGAAAGGCGCTCTTCGCGCGGACGAACTCTCCGTGCCCAGAAAATGCAGCTACGAACGGTGGGTCAGCCTGCTGTGTGAGCTCCAGAAGCCGATTGTTCATCATACCGCTCACAAGCACGTCCACCAGCGCCTCGCGATAGCCGCCGACTGTTCTCACCTCGCGTGGGTTCTGCAACGCCAGAACCCCTATCTGAGAGCCTGTAGCTTCGGGGTCTGAGGCAATCGCATAATAGGTTTCCGCGTGATCTGGAATGTCGAAGTACGGGCGGTCCAGGGGTGTTTCCGGCACCGGTAGCCGATTGAAGTGTGTCTGAATGAGCTCCTCAATTTCTTCAGGATCGAAGTCGCCGACCGCTACCACCGCCATGAGATCAGCTCGGTACCAAGTGTCGTAGAACCGAATCAGCTCCTCGTGGGGGAAGCTCTGCAACAGTTCTACATTCCCGATAGGGAGGCGCTCCGCATAGCGTGAGTCAGCAAACAGAATCGGGAACTGTTGATCCTGAATGCGTGCACCGGCTCCGCGCCCTAGACGCCATTCCTCGATTACTACGCCCCGTTCCTTATCGATCTCTTCAGGCTCAAAGCTCACCAGATGTGCCCAGTCCTCGAGGATCTGGAATCCGGTGGCGACCGTCGCTGGATCCTCTGTCGGCACTTGGAGCATATAGACGGTCTCATCGAAGCTCGTATAGGCATTGATCGAGGGTCCGAATGCCATGCCGATCGATTCGAGGTAGTCGACGAGTTCCTGCTTCTCGAAGTTTTCAGTGCCATTAAACGCCATGTGCTCGGCGAGGTGAGCGAGACCGAGCTGCGTGTCGTCCTCTAGGACCGATCCGGCGTTCACCACCAAGCGCAGTTCGGCCCGATTCTCGGGCTGGCTGTTTTGCCGGATGTAGTAGCGTAGCCCGTTCTCGAGTTCGCCCACAGTAACGTTTGGGTCCATCGGTAATGGTGACCCCATGGGGATCTGAGCATTTGCACTCAAGGGCAGTGAAAAGGCGAGTGCAAGTAGGGGCACGGCCAAGAAACGGGATGGGAACATGCGAAGATCCGGTAATTAGGGACGAAGCAGTCGAGAAGCGTGCTCTGACTCAGTCTAGGATGCGATCACCCGTGGTATCGCGCCACCTGACACAGATCGCTCTAGTTGATCGATACTATAGAAATTAGACTGCTTGAGTCATTTCATATTCTAGAGAGGAGTCTGACATGAAGTTCATGGTTACATGGGTAATTCCAGATGGAGAAGCTCGGCATGGTACATTGAAAATATTCAGTGATATGACGCCTGAGCAGGATCAGGAATTGATCGGAGATTCCGCCACACTTATCGGTCGGTGGCATGAGCCAGTTTCAGCCACAGGTGTAGCCATATTTGAGTCAGATAGTGCAGCTGCAGTTATGAACTATCTCCTAAATTGGAACGAGGTTTGCGATTGTGATGTGACACCAGTTCTGGATGATGATGAAGCCCGAGCACTGGGCCGATCCCAGAACTGATTAGGTTGTGAATTAGGTCGGGTACAAGGCACAAACCATCCAACTATTCAAAGGTTAATCATGTCTCTACCAACGTTGGGCAAGTATCTCTATACCGTTCCCGTTGTAGCATTCGGAATTTTTCACTTTACAAGAACCGACGCATTTGCTGGCATGGTTCCGATTCCGTTTGCTCAGTCTTTATGGGTTTACTTGACGGGCGTTTGCTTTCTCCTAGCAGCAGTGAGTGTCTACACAGGAAAACATACGGTTCTCGCGATGAATCTTCTTGGGCTGCTGCTGTTGCTGATCGTGGTCACCATACACGTGCCTGGGATCATGGGTGGTGGAGCCGGTACGTGGATGACTCCAATGCTGCATACTACTGGCTTGGCTGGCGGTGCTTTTGTATTGGCTGGGGTACATGAAGGGAGTTGAGGGTTTCTGTTCTAGTTGATGAAAATGTCCAAGAGTCCTGATGCGTCCACGAAGAGATCGATGAGGATTACCGGCCTAAGCTTGATCTTGGCTGCGTTCTTTGCAGTACTAGGGTCTCCGGTATCACCTCAGTCCACAGAGGATCTGTCAGCGCTCATGCCACCACTCGGGTGGCGCTCGATTGGTCCAGATCGTGGTGGACGTTCGATCGCTGTGGCCGGGCACAGCGGACGCCCGTTTGAATACTATTTTGGAGCGACGGGCGGAGGTCTGTTTAAGACGACGGACGGTGGCTCGTCGTGGTTCCCCGTAACTGATGGTCAGATCGGGAGTGCCTCAGTTGGTGCGGTGACGGTTGCAGAGTCGGATCCAGACATCGTCTATATCGGGATGGGTGAAGTGCAGCTCCGCGCTAACGTGCTCCAAGGTGACGGGGTGTACCGTACCGACGACGGTGGACACACCTGGCACCATCTTGGGCTTGAGGATACGCATGCGATTGGGCGTATTCGGGTACACCCGACTGATCCAGAGCGGGCTTACGTTGCAGCGCTCGGCCACCCGTTCGGGCCGAGTGCAGACCGCGGCGTGTTCCGAACGACCGATGGTGGTGCAACCTGGGAGAACATCCTCTTCCGTGATGATCGTACCGGTGCCGTCGACCTCGTTATGGATCCGAATGACCCCAATGTTCTGTATGCGACCCTCTGGGAGGTGTACCGGAAGCCCTGGCAACTTTGGAGCGGAGGATCCGGCTCAGGGATTTTCAAGACAACCGACGGTGGTGAGACGTGGTCCGAGTTGACCCATACACCTGGTTTCCCATCTGGGGTGCTCGGAAAAATGACAGTCACCGTGTCCGGGGCGGACTCGGAAAGGGTATGGGCAAATATCGAGGCAGAGGACGGCGGTCTTCATCTATCAGACGATGGGGGCATGTCATGGGCCCTCGTAAATACACATCGAGATATATGGCAGCGTGCCTTCTATTTCCAACGTATTCAGGCTGATCCGGTTGACCGGAATACCATATATATCCTGAACTTTAGGCTTATGAAGTCCACGGACTCCGGGCGTACACTTGTGAGTGTCCCAGAAACGCATGCTGACCATCATGATCTCTGGATTGACCCGATAAACCCGGATCGGATGATCGATGGCAACGACGGTGGTGGTGTCGTCTCAGTGAATGGGGGGCAGACATGGACTGAGATGCAGTACCCGACGGCACAGATCTACCGTTTGGCGACAACGGCAGACTTTCCATACCACGCATGTGGCGCACAGCAGGATAACTCAACCGTTTGTGTATCATCGGATCCCGGTCATCTGAGTAACCCACGTGGAGTCAGCACTGAGTGGATGTACTCCGTTGGAGGTGGAGAGAGCGGCTACGTTGTCTCTCATCCTGCAGACCCGAACATTTTTTATGCCGGTGCAACGAATGCGCTTACACGCTACGACCGGGGTACAGGCATCGTCCGTGACATCCAACCCTACCCCCGCATTGTCATGGGTGAGCCGGCACGAGATATGCCCGAACGTTGGAACTGGACGTATCCGATCGCGATATCGTTAGCCGAACCCGATGCACTGTACGTAGGCTCGCAACATCTGTGGAAATCCTCTGACGAGGGAACGTCTTGGCGGAGGATCAGCCCCGACCTGACACGTGCCGACCCTGAGACCATGAATGATTCTGGTGGTCCTGTGGTTAAGGACCAGGACGGCCCTGAGATTTACGCAACACTCTACTCGATTAGCCCTTCTCCTCATGATGAGGCCACGATCTGGACAGGGTCCGACGACGGCTTCGTGCACGTCACAAGGGACTCTGGTGAGAACTGGAGCAACGTCACTCCTCCGGACATGCTCGCCCACACCCGCGTCATGACGATAGATGTCTCACACCACGATGCTGGGACCGTGTATGTCGCGGGCATTCGCTACGAGATGGATGATCGGTCTCCGTATGCCTGGAAGACCAATGATTACGGAGAAAATTGGACGAAGATCATCGATGGGATCGCACCAGACGACTTCGTGCGAGTGGTCCGTGAGGACCCCGATAGGTCAGGGTTGCTCTACGCTGGAACTGAGCATGGGGTCTACGTGTCGTTCGATGATGGAGGCAGCTGGTCCTCTCTCTCTTATGATCTCCCTGATACTCCGGTCACTGGTCTCGCGGTTCAGGATCGCGATGTAGTGATCTCGACACACGGTCGGTCATTCTGGGTTTTGGATGACATCGAGACACTCCGACAGATTCGAGCTGATGTGGCGGGGTCCGATACTCATATGTTCGCCCCGGCCGATGCAATCCGACGCTCCGTCCCTGCCGTTCTGGACTACTATGTGAGCGGCTCCGATCGTGAAGTCCGTCTCGATGTGCTCGATGGGGAGGGGGAACTCGTGAGTACGCTCTTTCAGGGTACACGCGATGAGGGGACCTATAGAGAAACCTGGAATCTGCGTTATCCGGGCGCTGTAACCTTTGAGGGTATCGTGCTCGAAGGCGGTAACCCAGCAATCGGCCCGTGGTCTCCGCCAGGTCGCTATGAAGCCCGCCTCACGGTTGATGGCAACGTCCAGGTTTCTTCGTTCAATGTGATACGCGACCCTCGGCTCAGGGATGTGACTGACGCTGATCTCATCGCGCAGTTCAATCTGGCACTTGCGATCCGGGATGCTGAGAGTAAGGCGAATGGAAACGTGCTCCTGATCCGCGACATTCGCACCCAAGTCCAGGCCAGTGCCATGCAAAGCAGCGACCAGCAG
>ENA-UPTF01000064-UPTF01000064.1-marine-metagenome-genome-assembly--contig:-NODE-64-length-68552-cov-5.889755_pt1 | contig 68552 bp, 73 predicted proteins | sample MGYA00238166_ERZ767019 | MGnify/ENA primary metagenome ERZ767019 (study PRJEB28930, sample SAMN06266391) | marine metagenome | isolation source: Sea water from 250 m depth | place: Atlantic Ocean | study... | reverse complement strand
GACAACTATCAGAGACGCGACAACTATCAGAGACGCGACAACTATCAGAGACGCGACAACTATCAGAGACGCGACTATAATTCATGGGATAGAGACGAGGCACCTGTAGAAAAGAACTTTTCAGAGGTTGAAGAGATGCCTGTTGAACTTGTCACTAAGGCAAAAGAAATACTAACAGAATTAGAAGGAAGTCTAGAAGCACATTTGTATGATTCAAGTATGAATGAATTACTAAAAGTTCCAGTAAATGAATTAGTAAAAACACTCGAAGAGAGTAAGGATTCAGAACATCTAATATTTGATGGAATTGTTACTGAGAGATTAGTTGAATTGGCAGATACAAACGGTATAAAATCTATAATTACAAACAGAGTAGGAAACGTAAAGAATAGTAAAACTTCTTTAAAGATAGTTACATTTAATCAAATAAGATAAACAATGTTGATTAATAGGCTTAGAAAAAAGCCTGGAATAGCTGTTGTAACACCGGAAAGTACGGAGGATTTATGGGTACTAAGGAGAATTTTAAAGAATGGAGACACAATCACCAGTCAAACAAAACGAGTGATAAAAAAGGAAAAAGAATTTACTAGGCCCGATAAAGGAGAAAGAATCAACGTTAAATTAGCGATAGAATTAGAAAATATTTCCATAGATCAAGTATTAGAAAGAATTCGTGTATCGGGTAAAATAACAGAAACAACGGATGATTCAATAAGTAAAGGATCATATCATTCATTGAATATAACGTTAGGAAATTCAATTGCAATCTCTAAGAAAGAATTAGAAGATTTTCAGATTAGATTATTAAAAAAGAGAGGTAAAACTTCGGACAGATATATTATAATTACACTAGATAGAAGACAAGCAGGGATAGGACTAGTTACTGGAACTCATTTACGGGTTTTTCCTGATATTTTATCAGGCTTAGCCGGGAAAATGTATAAAACAAAAGCAACTTTGGATACATTTTTTGACGAATTAATTAAGAATATTGCAAATTTTGACGGAGATAATACAAGAATTGTAGTTACAGGGCCAACCGAAGTAAAGAGAGCATTCGTTAATTATGTAGGAGAGAAGAAAAAGAAGATTCACAAGAAGATTACAGTGATTGATGGAGTTGATTTAGCGGGGCAAGAAGGAGTGTATATGGCTTTAAAACATCCATCGATTAAGGAATTTATGAAGAATTCAGAATTATCGTCTGCATCGTTAGCAACTGAAGAAGCTATAAATAAAATTTCTAGGAGTGATAACAAAGTATGTTATAGTTTTAGGGATGTGAAGAAAGTTGCTAACATGGGAGCAATTGAGAAAGTCATGATATCAAGTAAAGTTTTTGAATTAATTGATGAAGAAGAAGTAATAACGCTACTTGATGAAATTGAGAAATTCAATGGTCAAATATATCTTTTAGATAGTTCGACGGAAGTTGGTAAACAAATAGATTCGGTTGGAGGAATAATAGCGTTATTAAGATATCCAGTCTAAGAGGTAGATTGAATCAACCAGTTTAGATAGGAATCATTAACATTATCAACTTCAAAATCAATAATTTCAGGAACGTCATATCCATGTTTAGTGGAAATAAAATTTCGTAATTGAGAGATATTAGAACTTGTTGTTTTAAAGATTACAAGAAATTCATCAGAGGACTCTATGGAATTTTTCCATGAATAAATAGAGTTAACAGGAAGAATATTAGCACATGCGGCAAATTTTTCTTGAATTGCATTATGAGAAATTTCTTTGGCCTCGTCCAATGTAGAAAAAGTCGAGATAAGAATATTACATTTCATAAGAGTAATATGTAAAACTATTGAATAAAGTTAATCTTATACAGGTTATTAGATTAACTCAAATATTCCTTCACGAATAAGTCTGATTGCAACTGCGCCTATCAAGAGACCCATAATCCGTGAGATTGCCTGAGAACCATCTTTACCAAGGAATTTTAGCAAGCCAGAGCCAAGTCTTATACTGCACCAGCAAACGAAAATTGAAAGCGTGATAACAAAAAATTTCAGAAATAAACCAGACATAACAAGAACAAAACTAATACTGCCAGGGCCAGCAAGTATTGGAATAGCAAGAGGGAATACTGCAAGGTTAGTTTCTGAGTTTTTTTGAAGATAATTAGTATTACGGCCAAGAACATAATCAATGGAAAAGATGAGTAAAACTAGACCGCCGATTAATTTTAGATCGTTCATAGTAATTCCGAGCAGAATTAGTAGATATTCGCCGAAGAAGCCAAAACCAAGCAAAATAAAAGTTGCAATGATTGCAGATTTATTAACGGTGGAAATGCGTTCTTTTTTAGATAATTTACTAGTTAATGATGAAAAAACAGGGATGTTGCCGACAGGGTCAAGAATAGCGAGAAGTGTAATCAATGATTGGAGAAAAATTATGAGGTTAATATCTGCAACGGAGGTCATACATGATTAAATAGATACTAAAGAATAAATCTATTTAGAAGATATAGGTAACATATACTATGGAAAATAGATGTACTAAATGTTCGGGAAATCCAGTTTACTTTAGAAAGTATTCAGGTGAGAGGTTATGTTCAAACTGTTTTTCTAGTTCAATTATTGAAAAAACAAGAAAAACCATAAAGAAACACAAGATGTTAAAATATGGAGAAAAGATTGCAGTAGGAGTATCGGGAGGAAAAGACAGTCTAGCTTTACTTGATATTTTAGTAAAAATGCAAAGAGAGAATGAATATGAATTAGTTGCAATAACAATTGATGAAGGAATTAAAAATTATAGAGAGGAGGCAGTAGAACTAGCAATAAAAGCATGTGAAAAGTATGATGTAAAACATGTCAATATGTCTTTTAAAGAATTATTTGGGTTTACACTAGACAATGTTTTAGAAAACAGAGATGATAAAAAGATTACATCGTGTTCCATTTGTGGTCCTTTAAGAAGAAGAGGTATCGAATTAGCCGCTAAGAAAATCGGTGTAAATACAATAGCAACAGGGCATAATCTAGACGATATGTTACAAACTTTTATGATAAATCTATTGAGTGGTGACGTATATAGAATTAAACAGTCAAAACCTTATTCGACACCTAAAGAAGGTTTTGAATTTAAGAAAATTAAACCATTAATGGAAATTTATGAAAATGAGATTGCATTTTATAGTTTTCAGAACAAATTGCCTTTTCAATCCATAGATTGTCCACACATGAATGAGAACATCAGGAATGAATTAAGAGAGATAGTAAACAACCTTGAGATTAATCATCCGGGTATAAAATTTAATTTAATGAAATCGATTGAAGATATCACGGAAAATATAGAATTAGATCCAAAGAAATTAGTTACATGCTTAATCTGCGGAAATAGTGCTTCGAGTAATCCATGTAGTGTATGTAGAACAGTTAGTTTATCAGAAAAGTTAACGAAATCAAACTTGTAGGCGCAGATAATTAGGACTAGGTAACAATTTGTTACTAACTTTTATAGTGAGAGTTTTATATCATAAATCCCTAGCTAGAGTAAATGAGTTATGAAAATCAAGAAATAGGGGAATTACTAGATTTATTAGGAAATGATACAAGGCGGAGAATATTAGAATCATTAGCAAATGAACCCAAATACTTCATACAATTATCAAAAGAAATAGGAGTTAGTCAACAAGCAGTCTTGAAACATTTATTTTTACTTGAGAAATTCGGGCTAATTGAATCATTTAAAGCTAAGAGTAATCTAGCGGCTCCAGATAGAAAATATTTTCAGTTAAATAGATCAGTTTACTTGAGTATTGGAATAACGGGAGATTCTATGGAGATTAGAATGGAGAATATAAAAGGTCCAAATAAGGTTAAACCAAAAAATAGGATGACAACCGAAATTAAGGGAAAATATATACAACGAGATAAGGAAATCACAGATATTTTAAAAAATACAAAACATAATCTTGAGCTTATTGAACAAAGGATGGAAGAAATAGAAAATGAGAAAATAGGTTTGTTAAAAGATAAACAAAAGATATTGCAAATTGCTCATCAAGTAATAAGAGAATCATTAGAAGAGGATTTAGCGAGGAAAATTTTATATTCGAACTTGAATTCAAGAGATACAACAGATATTGAAGAATTATCAGAAATATTGGACACTAGGGAAAAAGAAATTAAAATTATTGTAAAGAGATTAGAAGACAGATTTTCAGTAGATTTGATTTAATTTATTGATTAATTGGAGATACAACAATAGAAGTGTATCCAGGAAGCTTTGAAGATGCAGTTTTTAGTGCACGTTTGGCTTGGGGAATATGTTTTTCATAGGTGCGGATTTCATAGATTACAGATCCGATATTAACACGGGCGGCATGGCCACAAGGTTTTCCATAAGCACGTCTCATACCTTCCTGTAAACGATCTGCGCCAGCTGCCGCAATCATTTTATTTTCGCTAATTATAGTATGAGGGTATAGTTTAACAGACAATCGATAACTAGTTTCAGGAATAACTTTGTTCATTTTTTTATTTGCGCCAACTCTTGCGGCTTCAAGTGCATTATCACGAATTTGACATTTTTCTTTTGCCACTAATTGTATTTTGACTTCGTAATCAGAATTACGTGATCCAGTGTTAAAACGTGCGATTCTAACATCAGGAGCGCCTGGAGCATATTTCTTACTCAATGGCATACCATTTGGAACTCGATAATTATGACCGTTCATTATAAGATATTCAAGATTAAAGATATAATTAAGTGTGTTTAAACAATTTGGAATACAATATGGATAAATTTCTAATAGTTCTAGTCAATGGCCTTCTATCTCAAGCAGAATTAATAACAATGTTATCTAAATCGGGTACTAACTCCCAAATAATAGAAAGAAATGAGACATTTGTAATCTTGGAAACGGAAAATAAAGATGAATTAGTGAAGCTGGGGGGCGTATATAAAATAGGAAGAATTATCTGTGAAAGTAAGTCGTTAGAAGTAATTTTAGAAAAAATAAGAAATGATGGAACGTTAATTATGTTAGATGATAAACAACAATGGAATGTAAGTTACTATTCAGACGAAATAGTGGATATGAACATTTATAATGAGTTACAAAACGGTTTAGCAAATTTAATAAAAGAAAATTCAAGGAAAACGAAATTTATCAGAAATAACATGAAGTCAGAGAATTTTATCGAGTTAGCAGTAGATAAAGAAAGAAAGGGGTCCGTAAAAATACTGGTAGGAAAAAACAAAGAAAAATACTACGTCGCAGAGAATATAACTAGTATCAAATCTTCTAATTTCATTGACCGAGATTTAAATAGGCCATATCAGGATTCGCGAATTAGCTTATCGCCAAGAACTGCAAGAATATTAGTGAATATGTTAGGATTTGAAAAGGGGAAAACAATTTTAGATCCATTTTGTGGAACAGGAACTTTTCTAATTGAATCAATAATACAAGGGTATAAGGTAATCGGGATCGATAATAGAAAGGAGTGTGTATCTGGAACGAAGAAGAATATACTATGGATAATGAAGGAGCATAAATTAAATAATAAAATGAAATATATTAAACAAGATAATGCAGAAAAACTTTCTTGTGTAGATTCATTATCAATCGATGGAATAGTCACAGAACCAATTTTATTGCCAAATTTTAAAAGTAGTCCGAATTATGAGATGGCTGAAGAGGAATTAAAAAGGTCAAAATCAGTTTATGAAAAGTCTTTGCTTGCCATGCACAGGGTTTTGAAGAATAATGGGAAAGTATGCATAGTTACGCCTAGAATAAGAACAAGAGACAATAGATATATCACATTTAGTTTTCGAAAGATGGTAAAGAAAGCTGGATTTATACTAGATAAGAAACTTGATGAACAGCCATTTGTGATGAAGGCATCGGGAGATCAGAAAGTTCTGAGAGAAATATGGCTACTAAAAAAGAACTAGAATTTTTTTTCAAGATGTAATTTAATTTTTTGAGCCAGACCTAATAAAATACTATTTTCTCTTGGAGAAGGTTTTGAACGTTTAAGAATATTGAAGAAGCTGGTCTCTACTAAATTAATTTTATGAGATGGTAAGTCAAGTGTCTTTACAATATCAGAATATGCTTCGACGGTTCGGTTAACTTCTTGTTTATTAGCAATATTACGTTCAACGAGCTCGTAATTTGTTAATTCATAAAGAACAATAGACAAAGCATGACTAATATTAAGTGTAGGGTATTCAGAACTTGTAGGAATATTGATAATAAAATCAATTGATTGCATTTCTTTGTTAGTTAAACCAGTGGTATCGCGTCCAAATATAATACAGATTTTTTTACCCAAATCTTTGATAGACGAACGAATGTCTGAAACATCAATACTTTGACGAGGACTAAGACCGCGATGACTTGTTATTGCAGTAGTTGCAACCAGAGTATCAAAATTATTTAAATCGTCAAACTCGATGTTCTGAATATTCTCAAGAAGGTCAACCGCATGAGATGCAAAAGGACGGGCTTCTTCTATATTGACTTGAGAGTTAACAACCAAGAGATTATGAAAGCCAAAATTTTTCATAATTCGAGCTACATAACCAAGATTAATAGGATATTGTGGTTCAATAAGGCAGATAGAAATTTCATCTTCAGAATTCGGCATTTATCGGATTTTCACAATTAATATTCATCAAGCAGATAATTATTCATTATGCATAACTTCAATTATGTATAATTCTTCAAAAAATATCTTCTTTTTTTGGAGTATATTGACAGAAAACGATTTAGAAAGAGTCTCAAGATATTTGTCTATGGGAGTGAGATTAGATTGAAGGAAGATTATTTTTCCTGTATTCTTAATCAGATTGAGAGAGAGTTCAAGCCATTCAATAGTGAGTTCTAATCCAGTTTTGCCTCCGTCCGTAGTTCTATCAGTATAATCGTCATGTGGGAGATAAGGAGGATTAAAAATGATTAGATCAAATGTTTCTGAATCAAACATGGTTGGTCCATCTCCCAGAATTAAGTCAACATTTTTATGTAAATTGAGTTTTTGGAGATATGAAATAGCATAGTCGAGAGATTCCTGATTAATATCAATGCCAACTACAAAATCATTGTTGGAAGAGAGGGATTGAAGAATTATTCCAGAACCGATACCGATTTCGAGTACGTTGTTATTCTTTAGATTGACAATTGCTTCAAGTAATAATTCACTGTCGTCGGATGGTTGATAAATACTCATGATATTCGTTCATCAGTAAGAAGTTTCGCAAGAGATACAATGGAATCTGGAGAAAATTCATGAATTCTTTTAGAGAGATCGAAATTTACGCTGCAATAAGACACGATATTTTCTTGCAGGTTAAGTAGGTTCAATATAGAACCAAGTTGTTTACGTCGGAATGAGAATAATTTTTTAATAGTTGAGATTTCATTGTTTGTGAGGGTATTTTGCGATTTTATCACTACAATAGTAGAATGCACTTTAGGGGAAGGGTGAAAATCTGAAGGAGGAATTGTTTCGACGGGTTTTATATCTAGGCAATATTGTGAAACAACACTAATTGATCTATAACTATCACGATTAATATTTGATATTAATTTATCAGTGAATTCTTTTTGTAATATAACTGTGGCGTTTTTAAATTTTTGATTAATTAACCAGTAAATAAAACGTTCAGATTCAGAGTAAGGTAAACTAGAAACAAATATATCGAATTTGCCGTCATATTTTAATCCGTCAATATTTAATAAAGTAAGATTAGAATATTTAGAAAGTTTAAGTAGAGATGAATTATATAGGTTTGAATCTATTTCGGAAGATACAACAGATTTTGCTTTTTCGCAAAGATGCTTAGTGAGAATTCCATCACCAGTGCCGATTTCATAAACTGAATCAAGAGAAGTTATAGACGAATGTGTAATAAATTTGTTAACAACATCTTCATTAACAAGAAAGTTCTGGCCATAACGGTTTGTTAATTTCATAAATATGTATAAAATTAACTACGAACAAATATATTTAATTTTGCATCACCGGATATTTCTTCCATTAAACGTTTTGCAATTAGTTGTTCAGGTTCTTTGAGATTAATACGAGTGCTAATATCAGAGAATGAAGAGAATGGGGTTTGTTCGCGTTCTTTGAGTATCTGACTAAGAAAGGTTTTACCAATGCCAGGTATCATTTCTAATGAGTGAAGTCTAGGAGTTACAGCGTGTGCATTATTAAAATAATTAACGTAATAGCTTTCATTATCATTAACAATTAATTCAAAAATATCAGGAAGCGAGGTGAGTGATTCAGTAGTTAATTTATCATAAGACAATTTTCCAAGAACGCTAAGAATTTTTGATCGGCCATCTTTACCAATGCTGAGTTTTTCTGTAATTGAGAAGGTTTCGTCCTCGTTGCCAAGTAATTCAAGTAAAGTCAATCTTTCCATACCTATAGCTTGAATAATTATTCCGTCACGTCCTTTGATAAGGGAAGAACGACTATTGGGTCGATAATCTAGGACATAAGCAAATTCTTCATATTTTTTATTGTGTGTTTGTGGCATAAAATTAACCTCGAAAAAGTTTTATTATTATAATTATAGGATGTCAGAAAATGAAAATATAAAACTAGTGAAGTGGTTCATTCCTATCAAGAGTATATATACGCACTTTGGCTTTAAACGTTGTTGACGAATTAACTGTAGTTATGAATAGGCATCTTGAGTTACAGAAAGGATTTTTTCAAGTTCTTCAGTAGGAATAAGTTTTTTCCATGCGCTAGTAAAAACTCGTAATTCAGGAATAGTTTGTGGATTAACATTAAGAATTTCATATGCTTGTTCAAGAGTGACGTAATCCGAAGAGGATAATTCTTTTGCGGCTTTATCGATTTTTTTATAATCGCAATCAGGGAAGTTTTTTACGTAGTCAAAAGTTCGTTTTTGAATCTGATCTGCTTCTTCTAAGTCAAGTTTGGAAAGAATGTCTTTTACTTGAGCAATACTGATAATTGTAGAATTTTTTTTATTCATGATATTTATGCGCCTTTTTGTAGTTTAATATGTTCAAGACGAGTAATAAGTTTTTTAGTTTTATTACCCAACTTAACATCAAGTTCTATAGAACGCCGATTAACAGTTTTAACAACTCCGACATAGCCTTGAAAACGACGGTGGGGCATTCCTTTAACTTGTGCAGGATTAATATTAATAATCACTCTGTCTTCGGGTTGATAATTAATCATAAGATAGCTTAATCCTGAAGGTCTCTTATGACTCAATACCGAACGTGATTTTCTTCTAAAACCTGCATGTCTCAAATTATTCTCACATACCCTGATTAATCTTCATTAATAATTTTTGCTGTAGCGGCTGCAATTAAACCACCAATTATTGGAGCAATCCAATAGATATGATGAATTTGTAAAGCTCCTTCAACTCCATAGAGATATGAAATTATAGCAGGGCCGAATGAACGAGCAGGGTTCATTGACGCGCCAGTGAGTGGACCTCCTGCAAGAATGTCAATTACAATAATCATGCCTATGGCAAAACCATGCCAGCCTTGAGTGGCTTTCTTGTTTACTGCAGTATTAAAGATCACGAGTACGAGGAAGAAAGTTAAGATAATTTCTACAATTAAAACTGTAGATGTAGATATTCCTGCGCCTGGTAGATTAGAACCAAGATTGATAGAATTAATGCTGCTAGGAAGAATTAATGCGTGAGCGATAGCAGCGACAACACCTGCAGCAAGCTGGCTAAAGATGTATGCAATGCCATTTTGTGCATCAATTTGTTTTCTATAAATCATAGGTATGGTTACAGCAGGGTTAAAATGGGCGCCAGAAACATGGCCAAATGAATACACCATGACTGCAATAATCAGACCATGAGCGAAAGCAATTTGAAGAAGTGATGCAGCATGCGCAATTGCAAGGCTTCCAAAGAAGACTAAAGCGTAAGTACCAATGAATTCAGCAACACAAGCACGGATATTAATAGCCATAATTACATCAATTCGTTACAGGATATACTATTTCCCCACCTGCAGGTGAAGGGAAGGGTTGTCTTTTAGTTTCAGTACCTTTAGTTGCCCAAAAGATTTCAGAGATTTTTCGTACAGATTCAAGTAACTCTTCAGCTGCTTCAAGACTAACTTGTTGTCTAGTTTTTGATGCGCTTTTCATAGCTTTCCAGAATAAATCATGCAAATCAGGGTATTTTTCAAGATGTTCTGGTTTGAAATAATCAGCCCAAATTATTCGGAGTTCATTTTTACAACTTTCTGCATGTGTCTCTTTGACAGACATATATCTACCTAATTTAGTTTGACTTTCTGAATCATCGCCTAAATCGGCAATTAATTGATTCATTCGAACAATTGTCAAGGCGTCTAATTGTGCAATATGTGGATCATATATTCCACAGGGTATATCACAATGGGCAAATGCATACTTAGGAGGGTAAACAATATCAAGGAATTTATCTTTAAGGGTACTCATATTCATAGTAAATTATTCGGTATACATGCTTTAAAATTTAACTATATGAATGAAATGAATAAGAAAGATATCACTATTAGGAGCAACAATAATAGGATATTATTGAGCAGGTTGAATGGATTAACTAACAGAATTCTTCTGCCTATTTATTATCTTACTGCAAAGAGATTCAGGGTAATAGGTCAGAGCATGGAACCAGTAATTAATGAGGGTGAACAGGTATTTATAACAAAAATGTACTACAAATTGAATAAAATAAAAAGAAACGACATAATTGGAGTGTATAATAATCAAAAAATCGAGATAAAGAAGATAATAGGCATGCCAGAAGATAGATTATTGATAAACCAATCTTCATTGGTTCGTAATGGAACTGAAATAATCAATACAAACAATATTCAACAGGAGATACAAAATAAAGAGATAATATTAAGAAATGAAGAATTTTTCGTTATGGGAGAAAATTATTCTAAAAGTGTAGATTCAAGAAATTATGGGCCAATAAAGAAAAACCAGATAATAGGAAAAGTTTTAGGAAGATAGAATTGGAAAAAGAATTATCGCATACACTGAGACGAGGAGATGAGCACAGGATAAATATTCCATCATTGGGACTGGGTGTATGGGGAACATCTAAAGATAAAACAGAAAAAATTGTTACAGCCGCAATAAATTACGGGTATAAACACATTGATACAGCGCAGATTTATGGGAATGAAAGAGAGGTAGGAAAAGCAACAAAAGGTATGGAAGAAATTTTCATTACTACAAAATTATGGGAAAACAATTTTGGATATGAAAAGGCAATAAGAACATGTGAAGAGAGTTTATCAAAGCTTAATAAAATTGATTTATTTTTGATGCATTCGCCACATGGAACTGATGTCAGAAAAGAAACATGGGAAGCAATGCAGTATTTATTGAAAAATAAATATGTAAATGCAATAGGTGTTTCAAATTTTGGTATACATCATATTAAAGAGATATTTTCATGGGCAGAGATTGGGCCGTGTATAAATCAGATAGAATTATCTCCATTTCTTCAAAGGCGAGAATTAGTAAATTTCTGCACAGATAATGGAATAACTACTACAGCATATAGTCCGTTAACACATGGAATAAGAATTGATGACAAACGTTTGGCCGAGATAGGAAAAGAATACAAAAAGTCATCAGTACAGATATTGATTAAATGGAGTTTGCAGAAAGGCAACATAGTAATTCCAAAATCAACTAATAACGAAAGAATAAAGGAAAATATAGAGGTATTTGATTTTACAATAGAACAAAAACATATGGAAGTTTTGGATGCGTTTGAAGAAGGATTTGTAACTTGTTGGGACCCAACAACAGACCCATAGTATTTTAAAAAAAAGTTATCCAGCACATTTAATATTGTTATGTTTACAATGAATTCTATGCGGGGGTCGCCCAGCCCGGTCAACGGCGTTAGGTTGAGGGCCTAATCTCTCAGGAGTTCATGGGTTCAAATCCCATCTCCCGCATTATCATAGAGATAACACAGATAACAGAATATTTATGGTAGTATCTACATATTCAGGGCGTATTGAAAGTAGAAGATATTGTAGGTTATTCGACTAGAGCAATCAAAGAAAGGTATCTAAGATCAGCTCTTACGATTTTAATGGTATTGCTGGGGGCAATGTTGCTTACAGGATTAAATGGTTTAGGAGAAGGATTCAACTACAATATTCAAAAAGAATTTGAAGCATTAGCTCCAGATGTAATAACATTAACTCCATCTCCGATTGTAAGTGGACCAGGAGATGATCCAGATGAACCAGATCCTGCACCGCCAGTAGAATTGAATTTACAAACTTTGAAGAGTGTAGAAAGGCTAGACGGGGTAGAAGAAGCAATACCGAGTTTTAGATCAGGTTTACAAATAGAATACAATGGAAAATCCCAAACTACTTCATTAATTGGAATTGATCCACAAAAGTTAATCTATGTTTTACCAGGATTGGAATTTGTAGAAGGGGACTTTACAGATCCAAGTGATTCAACGGGAATATTATTAGGTTTTACCGTAGCGTATCCTGGAGGTTTGGATCTAGAACCATTCGCCGAAGTAGGTAATTTAGTTTGTGCAAAGACAGGTAAACAAGAAATTGTAGGCGGAGTAGAACAAGTAGTAATCGATAAGAAATGTTTCGTAGTGCGAGGCGTTCTGGCTGAAACAGGAACGGTGTTCTATGATAACTCCATATCAGTGCCATTATCTTCGGCAAATAATTTCTTGGATAAGAAAAATATATATGATACGATTTTCGTAGTTGTGGATCCAGAAGTTGGAAATGATGCAGTAACTGAAGAGATAAGGGAAGTGTATGGAGATGGAATAGGCATAACAACACCGGCGCAGATTCAGGAAACAATTCAAGGATTTGTAGGTAGCTTCAATATCTTCCTGAGTAGTATCGGATTCATATCATTAATTGTAGGTGGTGTTGGAATTATCACAACACTATATACATCAGTAACAGAAAGAACAAAGGAATTGGGAACGTTAAAGGCGCTAGGAGCAACTAATTCGAATATTGTTTTATTAATTTTATTTGAAGCAGTAGTAATTGGCGTGGTTGGAGCCTCAGCAGGCTTAATGGCAGGATATGGATTAGGTTGGGTATTAACACAATATGGATTTGGTGCTCAATTTGGAGACCTTGTTCCGATATTTTTGGTTCCAGCATTGGTAAATGTATGGCTAACTGCAGTAATATTGAGTATACTTGCAGGCGCATATCCAGCTTGGAGAGCGTCTAAAATGACCCCTATGGCTGCACTTAGAAGAGATTAATTCTTTAATGATTTCATTAAATTCTTATAATTTTTCTTAGCTGCTTTATTTAGAGTTGGAGATTCAGAAACAAATGCCACAGAGATGAGAATAATTAACAATAATACGATAAGAATTGTTGTTGAAGAGATTAATACTTTAAGCGTTTCGTCAGAAGAAGAATCTGCAAGTACATCACCAGAATAAGTTCGTGAAAGACCGAAATTCGATATTTGAATGGTGTATTCTCCTCCAGGTACAAGATTAAAAATTACTTCTCCACTATCGTCTGTTTGTTTTTGAACTTTAAGTCCGTTAGGCATAGTAAGTAAGACATTCGTGTTAGAAACAGAGAATCCGATTTGATCTTTGACGTTGAATGTTAAATCGTGTAGAGATAGTGGAATAATCCAGGATTTGCCAGCTGAAGGATTGAAGTTACGAGAAGAGATAGGAGAAAATGATAAGCCTTGGTAGTCTATGTTTTTAATTGTATAAGTTCCATCGGCTAACCAGAGGTTTGAATAAGATGTAAGTGATGATATAGTTCCATCAGGATTAATTATTTCTATATTTGAAGGAAGGTCCTCAAGTATTGTATTTTGATTTGCGTCAGTGAATAGTAATGATGCAAGAGATTCATGAGCGTAATTAATGTTAAAAATGAGAGGGTCGTCAACAGGGTTAATTATCAAGTCTTCGCTAGTCCATTTTTCGCCAGGTTTTCCAGAAATTTGTTGTTCAATATTTACTGAAGTAACTGAATCAATCCAATTAGACCAAATAGACGAGGAACTTTCAGTGTATGTTTGACCTTGTGATGTATAGGTAATAGAAGCAGGATAATTGGAAGTTAAGCCACTAGTGATAATAGTGGGTTTTATTTGTTCTTGGTAGTTGATTTCAATAGCAGAAGCAGAATTTATGTTGAGTAAATTAGAATCTAGAATCCATCGATGGAGAGGTTTAGGAGAAATTATTTGAGGTAGTGAGATATCGGAATCATCGTCAATCCATAAACTTAGCTTTTCATTTATAACGTGATTTTCAAGATTGCCAAGGAAGGAAATTGAAATTGGAATATTTGTATTAGTATTTTGACTAATAGGTACCAGCCATTGATGAGTATAATCAATAAGGTGATCAACAGGTTGATCGACTTTTATGACAACATCGTCAGTTGTAATATAACGTTCACTTGGACTTGGTTCTATAATACGAGGAAGCACTAAAGAACGTCCGTCATCAACCCAGTCGCTCCAAGAATCTTGTATATCAGATTCAATTACTTTGCCGCCACTAGTAAAAGAAAAGTCAATTGGAGAATCAAGGCCGAATAAACTAATAGTAGAAAGAAACTGGCGGAAATAAGAAACTTCAAATACTTCATATTGAACTACAGTCCATTGTGCATCACTGTTTGCACGAAAACGTTCTGAAGAATCTATAGGTATAGTTTTGTCTACTTTGAAAGTGCTGCTATCGTCTGCCCACATAAACCATTGATCAGATGTTTCTTGTGTATACGTTTTGCCAAGAAAGTCCCATGTTACAGTGGTTGGATATGTATTATCCAATCCATCAACAGAAAGATCCATAAAATGAGTTGTTCCAATATAATCAAGTGGAATGTTAGATTCAATATTGTAACTTGTTTGTTCTTCAGACATTACATCAAAAGCGAGAATTGCGATTGTATAGATACCAGGAGGAACATTTGAGAAAGCAACTAATATAGTATTAGAATACCAATAATTTCTACCTGATGCTACAGGTTGAAAATTTGTTTCGGGATCATAAATTTCAGAGATATCGTTTTCATAAAGAAGCAACCCCATATCGTCTACAGGAACTGAATGAGAAAAGAATATTTCCATAGATTGATTAAGTTGAGTAATTTCAATAGTGTACCAATCAGCTTGCCAAGTTTGTATTGGACGTGATATTGTAACAAGAGGTCCCATCTGTCCAAAAGCAGGAGAAACTAACGGGAATACAAATAAGATGATTGTAAAAATTAATGCAAATGCAGTTAGATTCTTCATGACTAATTATAGTATAAATTATTATTACATATAACTAATATCGAGGAGAAAAATTTGACCTTACAAATGACAGGCTACAAAATGATTTTTCTGAATTTCATTCAGTGTAGGATGTTTTTTACGACATTTATGAGTGACTTTGTTTATATGATAATCAACTACACGATTTAGTTTTTTATCATGATATGTACATTGAGGATGGAAGTTGTCTCTAGGTATTACTTTTCTTATCTTAGAAAGATTATCAGGATCAAGAGTCGGGATTGCTTCAATAAGAGAACGAGTATATGGATGTAATGGTTTTTTTACTACATCGTTAGATTTACCAAGTTCTACAATACGGCCAAAGAACATTACAGCTATACGATCAGAGAATTGCCTTGCAGTAGCAATATCATGAGTAATATATAGAAAACTTAGATTCTTGACCGATTGAAGATTATTCAACAGACCCAATATTTCTAAACGACTTGAGGCGTCAATCATAGAAACTGGTTCATCGGCTACAATAAATTTAGAATCTAATATTAATGCTCTAGCAATTCCAACGCGTTGTCGTTGACCGCCAGAAAGCATATGTGGATATTTATTCAGGTAGTCTTTAGTTGGAACGAGATTAACATCGTTTAGAACTTGATTAACTTTTTCTGAATGAAGGTTTTTATCAATGTTATGAATAACTAATGGTTCTTCAAGAATTTGATAGATTGTCATAAAGGAATTAATAGAGGAATACGGATCTTGGAAAATTGCTTGGGCATTTTTCCGAAACGAGAAATCATCAGAATTATTAAGAAGTGAACCTTGGAACTTGACCTGGCCAGTAGAAGGTTCAATAAGATTTAAAGCGACACGTCCAAGAGTAGTTTTTCCACTGCCTGACTCACCAACTAAAGCCAATGTTTCTCCTTGATTAATCTTAAGAGAAACATCTGAAACCGCTGTAAAGGGCTCGGATGACAATAATCCTTTTCTTACGATAAAATCGACTTTAATATTCTTAAAATCAAGAATTGATTTTTTGGTAGAAGGCATTTTTCTAGAAGGAACAGGTAGAGATAATGAAGGTACACTTTGAATTAATTTTTTAGTAAAATCATGTTTTGGATCATTTAGAACATTAGCAAGAGAATCATATTCAACAAATTTTCCATCTTTCATGACAGCAAGATTGTCACATAAATCACTTGTAAGTGCAATATCATGAGTGATAAAAATCATAGAGATGCCTTGAAGTTTGAGTGATTTAAGAAGATTCATAATTTGTGCTTGAACGCTAACATCTAGTGCAGAAGTAGGTTCGTCCAGAATAATTAAACCGGGGTGATGAATCATCGACATAGCAATGATAACACGTTGCTTCATACCACCGCTAAGTTCGTGCGGATATTTGGAATAAATGTCTTCTGATAGACCAACAAGATTAAGTAATTCAAGAGCGGATTTCTTTGCAATTGATTTAGATTCACCCGTATTTACAAGCGGTTCAATTATTTGATCGCCAACTCGAAGAACAGGATTAAGAGAATTCATAGCTCCCTGAAAAACCATAGAAATTTGTTTCCATTTTACTGTTTTTCTAAATATGTCGTCAGACAAGTTATTAATTTTTTTATTATCCAGAGTAATTGTACCATTAAGCTTAGAGATATTATTAGGTAGTAATCGAATCAAAGATAAAGCAATTGTCGTTTTTCCACAACCAGATTCACCAACAATTCCTAGAGCTTCACCAGCTTTAATTTGGAAAGAGACATTGTTTACGGCTTTTACAGTACCTTTTGTAACTTTGTAATTGACATTAAGATTTTTTACAACTAGGTTGTATTTGTTTGGTTTATTTTTTTTCTTAGTCATGGAATTCACATCTTTTTAAGTTTAGGATTAACAACAGGTTCCAAAGCAAGTGCAATAAATACAAAAATCATTGCAGTAATTACAATTAACAATCCAGGAGGAAGAATCCACCACCAATAACCAATATAGACTCCGCCTGTTCGAAAACCATTTTCTAGAATCTGTCCCCAAGTAGGGATAGAAGGATCTCCCAGACCAAGAAAACTTAAAGAAGCTTCAGCAAGAATTGCCGCAGGTGTAAAGAAAACTAATTGAGCAAATATGAAAGGCGCAAGTTGTGGGAATATATGGCGATACATAATGCGCCATTTAGATGCTCCTAATGATTTAGCTGCTTCGATAGATTGACTAGAATTAATTTGTAATACCATGGACCGAATGATAATTGTTAAGCCAGGCCAGCCGAATAATACAAGGATAGTCATTACTAGCCACAATTGAGGTCCAAATATAAAGATTAGAAATAGAAGAATAGGCAATAATGGAATATTAGAAAGCGTGTCAGCGAATCTTTGAATTATAGTGTCAGTACGACCTCCCGTGTAACCGCTAATTATTCCCATAGAAGTTCCAATCGTTGTAGTGATAGTCGATGTAGTTAAACCAATCAACAAAGCAATAGGAAATCCAAACAACAATCCAACAGAAAGATTCCTACCCAAAGAATCAGTTCCAAGTAGACCGTATGAAGAACCTCCTAATACGAAACGAATTTTAGAAATAGAATCATTTTCGTTGTTAACAACAAATTTGATTAGTATTTTATATTCGCCATGAAGAACCTCTTGAGGATTAGTAGAACTAAAAGAAGAAAAAATATACTTTTCATTCGAGCCAACAATATCATTAACAGATATTTGAGAATTTGATTTATCCTGAACAAATTCAATCAAATTTGAAGAGACAGATTTATCTCCACTTAGATTGATTCGGAAGGGAGAATCTGAATATCGAACATAAGGTCCTTCTTCTCCTTGCCGTGGAGACGAGATTATATCACGATAGATTAAGATTTCTTCATTATCGGGTCGTAAAATAGATACGGAAATGGTTGGCGGTCGGTCGTGGTATACAACGTCATACATTGACAAAGACAAAAATGTTGGAGAGATATTTGAATCGTAATTAAGCGTATAACTGTACAGGCGTTGTTCTTGGTTAGAAATAGGAATAACATCTACCGGGGCTGTAAAATCAATAATTTGATGTTCGACATTTTCATTTCCAAATATGCTAACCCAAGTTGGAGGAGCAGACTTGGGATAATCAGACCAATAAGAAGGGTTACTCCATATAGTATTACCAAAATTAAGTGGGTAAGTGAAGACAACGAATACAGAGATTAATATGAAAATAACTAATAAAATTGAACCAAGTTTTCCAGAAGTACTGGAAAAGAATTCTTGGAAGTTTTCTCGATTAGTACTCATTTGTATCTCACCCTTGGATCGAGAACAACATATAAGATTTCTAGAATAAAACGCGCAGTAACATAAAGAAGTGTGAACATAAAAGTGAGAGCTACAATAACAGATTCGTCAGCAGCAAGAATTGCTTCATAATATAATCTACCCATACCAGGCCAACCAAATACTGTTTCAGTAAGAATTGCACCGCCTAAAGAACCTGTTAAACCTAAAATTAAACTAGTTACAATGGGTGGTGCAGCGACACGAATAATATGTCTTCGCATAACTAGGTTCTCAGGAAGGCCTTTAGCTCGAGCTACATTAACAAAATCTTCTTGTGAAATATTCAACACCATAGTTCTTACGGCATAAGACCAAGAACCAACTGAAACAATAACTAAAGTAAATACAGGTAAAATTGCATGAACAAGTTTATCAAGAAACAAGGCAAAAGGTTCTGTTGGAGGGGGTACGCTGTACATTCCAGATGATGGCAATATTCTTAATTGAAAAGCAAATAAAATTATGAAAATTATCCCCAACCACCAAGCAGGAAGAGCATAAGAAATTGCAGAGAAATATGAAACAGAACGTTCCAAACGAGAACCAACTCGAGTTGCGATTTTAACGCCAACATATAGGCCTATTATAGATGTTATAATTGTGGCAGAAGTAATAAGAAGAACAGTATTAGGCAAACGTTCAAGAACTATGTCACTAACTCGATTACTACCTGTAAAGCTTCTTAGTGTTCGTGCTTCGCCAAGATCTAAAGTAAGTATACGAAAAACCATATCAGGTAAACGATAATACCACGGCCGATCCAGACCATAGAATTCTATCAATTGTTCGCGTCTATCTTCTATAACTTGTTCAAGTTCAGCAGGGTCACGAATATTTTGTGATAGAGATTGCCTCAATCCACGCAATTCTTCACTAACTGTAGCAGTAAGTAGACGATCAGAATATCCCGTAGCGCCAAGTACTATTACAGAAAGAAATAGTACTGTGATTAATACAACGATTAATGATAAACCACGAACAATTAATGTTTGAAGAAGAGACATATACGTTGTTAAGTCTTTTAATTCTAAGTTTTATTTGTCTTTCTTTTTGTTTTAGTAGTGGATTTCTTTGAAGTGGCTTTCTTTGGAGCAGCTTTAGGTTTAGATGAGGCTTTCTTTGGAGCAGATTTCCTTGAAGGTGTTTTCGGTGAATTAGATTTTTGTCTTTGAGTAAAGACTGCACCAAGAACAATTATCAGAAGAGCGACAATTATAGGTATGAGTAGAGGAGATGATTCAGATTCTTCTGGTTCGTCAATAGAAACAATTTCATTATTAGATACATCAGGTTTTCCTTGTTCGTCGACAACAGGTGAACTAACTGGAGGTTCTACAGAAATCGGTTTATCAGTGCCAGCTTCAATAACTACAAATCTTTCACTAAGAGATGAAAGACTATCACTATAACCAGCAAGATATAATTTATACAGGCCGGATTGAAGAGAAGAAGTCAAAGAACTGTCAAATGTAATTAAGAATTCGTCATTATTTTGTTTCGATGCTAATCCGTTCGCTAATATGCTATTGGAGATTTCATCTTTCAATGCATAACGTAAATCAAGATTGCCTTCTCCAGTCATTGTAACAGTAATCGTATTATCAGAACCAATCTCAATGAAATTGGAATCAATAGTTACAATATCAACAAGATTAGCTTCTCCAAAGAAGAATTGTCCTGGTTTAAATGGATAAGTTGGATCACGGAATGCAGTTAATTCAGCATATTGAGCAGGAGGAGTGTAGACACTTAGCATAAATGGTCCATTAGATATTACTAGCATTCCATATTCATCAAACCAAGAAAGTGCAGAATTGTATCTACTAGTAGCATCAGAGTTAGAAACGAGTTGGAGACCTTGAACGTTGAATACATTATCAGGGACGTTATTATTAGAATTGTGATCTCGGATTACATTACGTACTAATCTTGCATCTCTATCCATTACTAAGCTGAGCCAAGGAACTTGGAATCGTTGCGCAGCTGTATCACTGTAAGCAGCTTTACGTTGATCGAAGACTAGTGTATCCATGGAATAAAGAATTTCCCAAGGCATAGTAATACTAGTTATACTGGCATAATCAGCGATATAGTCAGGAGCAAAATGCCAAAAATCAACATAAACTTCAAGTTTATTGTCGTCGACAATTCTGAAGCCTTTGAAGCTATCAAGATAAGGTTTTGACACTGTTGCTATAGCAAACTCCATTGCTGATTTGTCGTCATTATAAGTTAAATCAAAAGTCTGATATATTGAATAAATTACATCGGCCATGTCAATTTGTTCTCCATGATGCCATTTAGAATCAAAATATTTAGAATAATCAAATACAACTTTACTAGTCGCAGTGGTACCTGATGGAACAGTGGACCACGAGTTGGTCTGAGCATTCCAGACAAATGAATCTGATGGAAGATCAATATTTCCATTTGGTCCAGATGTTGTAACATCATAAGTTGCGCGATAAGATATAGGTAATCCAGTAAATGGATGACGTGTTATAGGAGGATCGTACATATTTCTCCAGATATCACTTCCATAAAGATCGCCAAAGCCTCCTACAGGGTTCCAAGTAGTACGTTCAGTCCAGACCCAAACATTTCCAATAGTTAGATCATTTTGACCGGGAATATAGGCATCTCGTTGTGTCCATATACTTTTTGGACCAGCAATAATATCAGAACTAATTCCTTCAATAGAATCGTCAGCAGGAAGATTAGTAATAATGTTGGCAATCCATAATCGTACGGATTCATCTAGACATAATTTAGATGCGTCAGTATAAATTGAGTTGCGTTCATCTTCGTTTTGAAAGTCGCCACTAAAAATTCTTTGGCCCAACATATCCAATTCTTCATTTTCATATTGCCAGAAACCTAATTCTTGCCATCCAGGCATATTTCCAAGCCATGGAGCACACATTTGATTTAATGTGCCAGAGTCATATCGATCGGCAGCGCCTTTTCCCCAGCCTTCAGTGTACATATGCCAAGATCCACCAGTACCTACAAGGTTAGGATCGGAACTATAGACCGTATATATGGCAGGGCCAAATTGCTGATAGGTAGGTTGAACAATAAATCCTAGATTTTCAACTTCGGATCTTATTAAATCACCAACGTCTCGTCTTTCATCTTCGACACGAATAATAAAGTCAATACGAATTGGTTTGCCACCAAAGTGCCATTTTCCTTCAATTAGCTCTGCGCCGGCATTTATCATCGCATCATTCACAATAAGTTTTGCATAATCTGGATCATAATTTATAGATGATTCAAGAATCATATCATATAGAGTAAGATAATCGTGATCGTATGAACTGACTTGAGTCAACATTGGAACTGCCATACCTTGATAGATTTCTTGAACAACAAAATCTCGATTAATAATTAGTTGAACAGCTTGTCGAACTTCTTTAATAGAAAAAGGATTTAATTGTCCTTCAGGACCAGGAGCTGGATTTAGCAATAATGAAATTGTCGATGTAGGTGCTTCATGGACTTTTATTCCTGGTGAATTTTTTATATCTTTTGCAGCAGCGACTTTAAGACCAAAATAATACATATCCATTTCATTTGCAAGAATCTCTTTAGGAGCAATATCTACATGGAATGAACGAAATCGCAATATGTCAGCTGCTGGACCAGGTTTATCATGTGGAGGTCGATAATTACTTTGACTATGTACAATACTTGGAACAATTGAGACTAACAATAAGACGCTTAAAAGAATTGTAATTAATTTTGTAGATGTATTGATTATCAATATAATCCCCTATGATTTATTCATGAGTCCACGGATATTTTTTAAATCAATACCATTTTCTTTTGATATTGAAATAAACACAACCACTACAATAGCCAAAATCATTGCAAGCAAAGTGTAAATGAGAGTTTCAAAAGTATTAGTTTTATCAGAAATAGCAGATACGTCATTTTGAAGTTCGTTTATCTGAACAGGTAAATTGGATAAATCACCAAGTTCGGGAGCTATTGGAGGAGGAACAGGAATCTCGTTTGGTGGACTATTTGAAACAGGTTGTGTCTGTAACATATCAAAGATAGATTCGGATATATCAGACAATCTAGTCTCAAGTTGGTCAAGGTTATTGAAACCAAAGTCCATAAAGAATGAAGCGGCTGCAACATTTCCAGATGCTTCAATAGCTAAAATTGTATGTGCGCCTTCACCTGCAATCGGAATAAATATATCAGTATTGAATAAACCATCGTCGTTAGTACGTGTTGAAGAGATTATTACACCGCTAACAGAGATATAGATTTCTTGATCTGGTTGGAAATCAAATCCAGAGATACGGACATCTCTACCTCCTGGTCCAGAAGGTGGACTAATGAATATTGAAGGAGTAGGCATTGGTTTAGTTCGTGCAAAAGCAATTTTCTGATTCATTCCAGTCATTTCGCCAAGCCGGCCATCAGTCCAAATCATATAGACATCGTCTGCAACTGCTTTGATATCGTTGTAATCACCGATAAATGCACCACGAGGAAAAGCTTTGTTAGGATTTGTAGGATAATCTGTAATTCTTGAATTAGGTAACCAAGTTTCTCCGCCGTCGTCAGAACGAGTATAATACATATGGTAAGTTATCTCACTAGGACTGTCACGGAAATCTCCAAAGAATGCATGAATACTTCCATCAGGTCCAACATCTAGTGCTGGAAAGAATTGAAATGCAGAACTTCCGTCGTCATTAATACGTTTAGGAGTTGACCAAGATGCTCCCTGATCAGTAGAACGTGCAAAGTATACATCGCCATCGTCAGTTGGTTTGTCAGAAGGTCGACCTCCGAAAACAAGGCTTATAGATCCATCTACATCAGAAACAGCACCACGAGGCATTGCACTAGCCCATGACCGAAATGGAGCGTTTCGTGAACGATAGAAGGGTTCGTTAAATGTTGCAACGCGTTCGTTAATACTGAATGAATCACCGCCATCGTCAGAACGAGCTATATGAGTTTCAGCTAGTCCCTCAAAAGGTCCGTCGTCAGTGGAATCATGATAGGCAACATAAACTGTGCCATCATCATGCGTGAATACATGTGGGAATTGAACAACTCTATCGGTTTCTTCTGCAAATTGGTTTTCATTACCGCCACCACCAGATCCTGCATATGCAGAATATACAGTTGGGCTAACAGGAATAGGGTTACTCCAAGTCATTCCATAATCCTCGGATTTGACCATTTCAATAGTTGTTTCAAGAACAGGGTATCTGAAATAGAGAATAGCGCCATCTAAAGCAAAGAAGAAATCATATCGTGTAACGAAATGTGTGTAAACGACGTAAATGATATCTTCATCAAGGTTTTCAGGATTTGGGCCGGTAGCTATCCAAGGTTTATCCAAGAAACCAAATCTTAATGTACCACTACTTGTAACATTAGTAGCCTCACCTTCAAATTGATTTTGAGAATAAGTTAACGATATTGTACTACGAGCACTGGAGATTGGTTGTAACCATGTCTCTCCGCCATCGTCAGAACGAGTAATTGAGATACTAGAAACTGATTCTTGTAAAGGAGTACCACCTAAACTGAAATCATCACTGCCAATAGATATACAACCCATGTAGACACTACCTTTTCTATCAAATGCTGCAATCGGATCACCTGCAGCTCCAAGGTCTTCTTGCAGATATTTAGATTGGAATGCTCCATCCCAAGTTTGACCTCCGTCTCTACTAACATATGAAACAACGTTTGCAAAATTATAATCAATAGTACCCATTACAAGATGTTCAGGATCATTAGGATTTACAGCAAGTACAGGTTCAGTTTGAACCGGAGTTGTACCAAAATCTCTTGTGATAAGAATGTTTCTACTAAATTTTTGTGAAGGATCACGATAAGGAACTAAAGCGGCAGCGCCTGCAGCTTGTAATCGAACATCTTGATTATTATCAGCTCCAGCTAAATCAACATTGTCTTGAAGCCAATCTTCCATTGCACCTTTCTTCGCATTAGCGAAACGTACATCCTCGCCTCTAACTACCCCTTGAGCAGCACCAGAAAAGACTTTTGAAACAGGTTCATGGAACATTATACCGCTTTCAGGAATAAGTGGAGAAATTGCTCTGTATGGGCGAGCATCACTCCAAAGAATATCTTCAGGACCTGCTGAAACAGTATTAACAACTAAAGGAATTAAAACGCTGGATAAAAGCACGAATAGGGCAAGATATGGAAGTAGTTTCATTTAGTAACATTCGTTATTAATATATTTAAATTGTTTATTAATTTAAGAAAAATGTTATCCGCAGTGTTATGAAACAAGACTAACTGCAGCGTCCATACGGATGATAACAGCTAAAAGAGCGTCGTTCTGAAATTTTCCAATTTCAGATGTATAATTAATTGCACCACTGATATTACCTTCGACAATCCAGTTAAAGAAATCTGTGTCGGTAGAATTAGCTCCCGGTTGTTGATCAAGCCAATCATAATATGCGTCAATCATAGAGATAACTTTGTCAATTTTAGGACCAAGAGTTGGATCGCTAACTACTGCAATATCTTTGACCCGTTCCCAATGACTGTGAGCTTCGAATCTACTGGCAGGAATTTCTTTTCGAAGTTCAACAAGTAAGAGTTTATCATTTTCAAATTTCTCAATAGTTTTTGTGATAGAATCAAGACGAGTATTCATTTTAGATAATTCGTCCTCAGAAATTTCAGCTTCCTGGATTGCAGTACTGAGTTGAACTTTATTATCTTGAAGTGTGGTTTCAAGAATGGTTATTTCCGCATTGAGTGACGAAACCTTTTTAGACAAAACCTCGTTTTCGAGTTCGTTGGAAGTTATTTGTGATTGTAAATTGTTAACGGTAGTTTGAGATTGAGAGAGTTCAGATTCTTTAATTTTAAGTTCGTTAATACGTTCTTCAAGAAACAAGATTTGAGATTCAAGAACATCTTCGTTAGTTTGTAAGGTATTAACTTGGGGCTGAGTAGCCACATAACCAAGAATTCCACCAAAAAGAAATGCAATAATAATAGGGGCAAGAATCTTATTTTTCAATAACTCGTTAGATTTAGAACGTTTTTTAGTTTTTCTAGATGATTTTGCGGATGACATTTTTATTATATAAAACAGTAATCGAATTTATAATTTTTCAGGAATCAAATATTGTTAGTCAGCAATTAGAACAATATTATTAGCAAGAACGTGCAAAGAATCACGTGGACATACTACTCTTTGTGTATATCCTATCAACCAGTTTCATAGCAGGAATAATAGGTTCATTATTAGGATTAGGAGGCGGAATAATTCTAGTACCGGCATTAACGATATTATTCGATATGCCCATACATGAAGCAATTGGAGTAAGCTTCATTGGAGTGCTAGTAAATTCAAGTAGTTCATCTTTAGTTTATATAAAAAATAGAATGACGGACATGAGGCTAAGTTCAATTTTAGAATTAGGCGCAGTAACAGGATCTATAATTGGTGCATATACTGCATTACTAATAGATAGTAATATTCTGAGTGCAATTTTTGGAATTGTGTTAGGGTACATCTCAATTGACATGTATAGAAAATTAAAAAAGAATTCAGAAGACAATAATAAAGAATCAAGGTCAGATGATGAAAGAGAATATTATGATGAAAGCACAAATGAAATAATTACATATTCTGTAATTAGAGAAAAAGAAGGAACCGTACTCAGTGTTATAGGAGGAATATTTGCAGGATTGTTAGGGCTAGGAGGGGGTGCAATTTTTGTACCAATAATGAATAGAATAATGAAGGTTCCAATTAAAGTAGCAATTGCAACAAGTAGTTTCATGATTGGTGTTACATCACTTGTTGGCGCATTGATTTTCTTCAATAATGGTTTTATCGATGTTGCATTAGTGTCGCCAATAATATTAGGAATATTTTTTGGTGCTCAAATAGGATCAAGGATAAACAAAGGAATTGATAAACAAATATTAACGAATATTTTTTGTTTAGTATTAATCTACATTGCTTTGAGAATGATAATAAATGGATTAGAAATCGAGGTTTTGAATTTATGAACGAGAATAATAAATTAGAAAATTTAACATTAACAGTTATTAAAACAATATTGATATTAGTTATATCATTAACGATAACGTCAGTAATATTAGAGGTTAGTTTCAGTCAAGGTATTTTGTTTGATTCAATTGAAATATCAGGAATGAATTTGTTAGATTTTACCACTATATTCTTGATATTTATGATACCAGTAAGCAGATCCATAATAATGATTATAGAATTCTCTAAATCAGATAATCAGATTAATGCAGTATCAGAACTAGCCGTACTAGGTATAATATTGGGTTTAGTAACTAGGATAATAATTTAGAGTATATCAAGTGTGCCATATCGGCCAACGTTTAGCTTAACTTCGCCACGAAAGCTGTTTGTATAGCCATTACCAATTTTTAGTTTTGTACCAACCTGTACTTTTTCGATATCATCATTCCATAACGAAAGCGTAATTTCTGCTGTTTCATCCTTGATTTTTATGTCTGCGACACGTGCTTCAGTACCAAAACGTGTGTTAACAGTTCGGGTTTCACCAACTTCGGTTACTTCGGCTTCAGGAATTTCAACATTTCTTGCGCCATCGGTTAATTCTGCGATGTTCATTTTATAACAATATATGTATTTGCAATATTATTTTAACTTTAGTATTTTATTAATGACGATGATACAAACGTAATAGAGGATGAATTTAGGATTACTAGAATATGGAATAGTGATAATGGCCTTTGTTATTACATATTTAGCAACGAATAGATTAATTCCATTATTAATTGAGTTAAAAAGAGAAGTTTTAGATTATCATAAAGAAGGAAAGAAATTTGTCGCATATCCTGGAGGTCCTGCAATAATTTTAGGTCTTATATCAGCATTATTGGTTTCAATAATCATAACAAATGATACAAGAATTATTGCAATACTTGGAGTAGTAATAATTTCAGCAACAATAGGAATAGTAGATGATTTCAAGTCATTAGGAGGTAGGAAAAAACCTTTGATTTTATTGTTAGCGTCAGTACCAATAATTATATTGGGGGCGTATGAACCAAATTTAGACTTTCTATTTTTTGGATCAGTTAAATTATCAATAATATATCCATTATTGATATTAGTATCAATACCTGTAACTGCAAATACAATCAATACAATAGATGTGTTAAACGGTGTATCAACAGGATTTGTGATAATTACATCAATTCCATTATTAATTTCATTATTATTGATAGGAGATGGCAGCATGGTATTGGTTACGTTAATCTTGATATCAGTGTGTTTAGCATTCTTTCAATTTCATAGATATCCTTCAAAAATATTCCCAGGAGATTCAGGGACATTGACTTTGGGTGCAACCTATGGGGCAATTGCAATTGTAGGAGGAGTAGAGTTAATCGGAGTATTCGCAATATTGCCAGCCATATTAAATTCGTTCTTTTATTTATCAAGCATGAGAGATTTTGTCGAACATAAGAATATCAGAGTTAGGCCGACAAAAGTATTGCCAGATGGAACAATCGAGGCAGAAAGCAATGAGAATGCGCCGATAACATTAGTAAGATTAATAGTAGCAGGTAATTCTTCAAAAGAATTACCAATAGTAAATACAATTTTTATTTTAAGTATTGTATCAGCAACAATCGCAACAATAATGGGAATCTTAACCTGGGTAATATAAATGAAAAACATTATAGAATTAATTTCAATCGTAGTTATTGCATTCCTGTTGGTATTTTTGACTTCGGCAATAATATTTACAATAATAGTTCCATTCAATAATCCATTCACATTTCAGTTTAGTGAAATATTAATTGTGATTTTTAAATTAGTTGTAAGTTTTGGTTTGTTTTTAATTTGGATTTTTATTATACAAAAAATAATTACAAGATATTTAAAAAAGAAATTAAATTTGTAAATTAATTCATTGAAGAGACTTGAGAATCAATTTCAGAATAATCAGGTTCTTGACCAGGATTATCAGCTACCCATTTGTATTGAATAATTCCTTCTTTATCAACAATAAGAACTGATCTTTTTGCAACTGTATATCCGGGTAAATCAAGAAAATTGGAAAATTCTAAATTAAATTTTTTGATTATTGTTTTATTATAATCGCAAAGTAGTAAGAAATTAATGTCGTTTGATGTAGCAAATTCTTTCACGCTAAATGGATAATCCACGCTTATTCCAATTATTTCAGCATTAAGATTAGAAAATTTAGATAAACTATCACGAAAATGGCAAAGTTCTGTTTTACAAACGCCAGTAAAAGCTGCTGGATAAAATACTAAAACAATGTTTTTGCCTTTGAATTTTGATATATCCACGGACTTTCCGTCTGCGTCTGGTAACTCAAAAGAAGGTAAAGTAGAACCTATGTCAGTCATAATAAGTAGAGATTAGAACTAATATTTAGAACTTCCTTCCCAATCTTTCATTTTAGCGTCGTATTCAGCTCTGGTATAAATAATTTTAGCAGGAGATCCTACTACAACACTATCAGAAGGAACGTCTTTTGTCACTATGGAACCCATAGCAACAACGCTATTTTTTCCTATGGTAATCCCTGCTTTAATTACAGATCTTGCTCCAATTACTGCATTATCTTCAACAATAACTCCCGCAAGTTTTGTACTAGGAGGATATGGATCATTAGTAAGAGTAGCGGAAGGGCCGATAAATACATGATTTCCAATAATACATTTTGGAGCAATGTAGACTAAACCTTCAATTTTACAATTAGAACCAATTTTAACATCATAATCGACGTGTGCTAAAGAACCAATCATTACATTATCACCAATTTTTGTATTATTACCAACATAAGCCATATTCCAAATTTTAACATTGTTACCAAACTTTACATTTTCTCCAACAAATGCATTTTCAGAGACATGATTCTTTTCGTTGCTCATGATGATTCACTATTAATTTCATTAATATTAAATGGCATACTATTGGATTTTATGTTGTCGGGAATTTTATCAATCCACTGTGTGAGAAAATTCGATTCGTGGATAAAATTGCGTTGGTTATCAGGAACCATAATAGGAATTCCATTAATTATTGGATAATATCGAATACATTTAATGCAATAAAGAAGTCCAGATTTAACATTTGAGGTATTGGTTTCGAATTCTATTAAATCAAGATTAGAATGTTTATCAGAAGGACATACAAGAACAGTAGTAAGGTTTTTTTTCATAATTAATCATAAATCCAGGTAAATTGGAGAACCTCGTTTTGCAGATGTTATAGCAGCCTCGGCAATTTTGATAGTATTTAAGCCATCAATTCCCGTAACTACAGGCGAAGTATTAGATTTAACAGCATTTATGAAGCTTGTCAGTTCATTTACGAGAGGTTCTTCGTGTTTACGAGTGGGGATAGTAACGGAATTACCATCGTCTAGACGGATTTCTTGAGACATGTAATCACCTGATAAATTACCGTCAGTGCAGGTAACAGATATTCTGCGAACTTTGTATGGAGTGACCCAATTCGCAATTATTATTGCGGTTTTACCATTTTTAAATCCAAGAACTATAGTAGCAAAATCTTCATAATCAGTTCCAACAAAACCAGATGCTTTGGGGTTTAAAACATTCCCAGTTCTTGCGAATACAACGTTAGGTTCTTCATTAAATAACCACCTGGCGCCGTCAATATCATGAACTGAAGAATCCAGAATAACACCAATATCTTTGGTAACTCCCGCCCAGCGATTTTCGCGTTGAAATTCAATAAGTAAGGGGTCTCCATAAGTTTGCTTTTGAAGATTATTTTTAATATCAATGATAACAGGATTGAAGCGTTCGACAAAACCAACGGTAAGTGCCGCATTATTATCATGAGCGAGATTAACTAACTCTTCACCTTGTGATGAGGAGTAAGTAAGTGGTTTTTCTACCAAAGTGGAAATGCCATTAGATAAAGTAGTTTTAGCAATTTCAAAATGAGTAATTGTAGGAGTGCAGATATTTACGATATCGACATGGTGATCTTTAACTAAATCGTCAATATTAGAGAATCCTTTTATTGAATATTTTTTTTCATAGAGTTTTCTACGTTCATCATTCATTTCAACAAATGAATCTAGACAACCTAAATCATTTAGTACGCGGAGATGATGTTTACCCCAAGATCCAGTACCGACAACTGCTGCTTTCAATATAGATATCTCCTCTTAATAATTACCTATTACATAATGTATCAGCGTGAATTAAAAACATATTGTCACGTAGGTTTCTTTTGAATGTTTTTAATATTTTTTCGTCAGTTTTTGAGCACAAGATTAATAATTGTTTTTTATCACTAGTTGGTAGATAATAACTGGCTTGGCCATTTTTTACAGTAGAAAAGTTATTAATATCATGTATGTTCCCTACAACGTCGTAAATTTTATCAAGAATATGTTCATGCATAATAGATTTATCGCCACGAATTTCGGATTTATCAATAGACCAGCAGAGATAGATTTCAGTTTTACTTGCTTTGAGTGAATTGTGTTTCATAAATGATTTCAATTCATCAACAAAGTATCTAGTAAATGAATCGATACTTCTGGATATTCCAGACATCATATAGAGAGATGGGTCTCCTGAATCCAGTGAAGAATTAAAGCAACGAATGTCAGAAACATGGTTAGTAAGATCGTCTACATAATAATTTTCGTGTTTTAATGTTTTACGTTTATCATAATTTTTTATTTTTTTAAATGATTCAACTTTAGAAATAATAGGTGAATATAGAGAAGTAAGTTTCTCGAGATGGATTATTTCAGATAATTCTAAATCATAGATATCAGTAAATTTGATATTAGCATTTTTTGCCAAAGTTTGTACAGTTTTTTTGTTATCAAGGTTATGAGTGCCAAATGTTATAGATTTAGTAGATCGGGATTCTAAAGGAAGATATGAATACATAAAATCAGTTTCAGAATTAAGACCACTACTGCGTTCTATAATCTCAACCATTTCGGAGTTTTGTCCATACCCTAAAGGTGTACAATTAAAGAAAATCGTATCTTTAGAGATTTCAGTAGCAAGTTCGGATACTAGTGAAAATACTTTTTTCTTATAATCGTCACTTTCGCGAATTTTAGGAGTAAAGAAAATAATAGGATTTTCACTGATGGCATTTTTTTCTGGTTGAATACTAAAAAGAGCTTCTCCTTCTATAATAGATTGTGCGCTAGAATATTCGGATAGAATCTGGGGGGTTATTTCAGTGGCAACGTGTAATTTTTCATCAAGTATTGTAGTGGAAATAGACTTTGAAACAAGAGAATTAGATATCATATAACCTTCAGTGCTTAGACCGTAAACTAAAACAGAATCATGAGTTTCCAAGGTTACATTATAGATGCAAGTTTTATATTAATAAATTATGAGTGAGAGGACAACCCCAAACAAAGCTTTAAAAAAAGTTATATCGAGGAATTATGATGATATACTACATTAAGACATGAGAGTTTGGATTGACATATTAACACCGAAGCAGGCGTTGTTTTTCGAGCCTTTGATTAAGTCATTGAAGGAGAGAGGCGACGAAGTAATAGTGACTTCTCGTAGATATAGGGAAGCTGAACTGTTATTACGTAAGAGGCAGATTAATGCCGAATTTATTGGAAGTCATGGCGGTAAAGAATTAAGCAATAAACTAAGTGCAAGTTTGGAGAGAAGTGAGCTTTTACTCGAGTATTTCCAAAATGAGAAACCAGATGCATTAGTATCTTTTAGTTCTCCAGAAGCAGGAAGAGTAGCTTTCGGATTAGGAATAATCAATATTTGTGTTAGTGATTCACCTCATGCAGAAGCAGTATCTAAATTAACAATTCCAATAGCTGATTGTTTATTGACTCCATGGATTGTTCCAGAGAAATCATGGACAGTTTATGGAATAGAAAGAAGTAAAATAGAAACATACAAAGCGTTAGATCCATTTGTGTGGCTATCGAGAAGAGATTTAACAGAAAAACATCAATTAGGATTGAATATAGATAAATCAAAAACAACAATATCATTAAGATTGGAAGAAAGTTTTGCTGCGTATTCTAAAAGAGATTCATACACACAAGAGTTTGCATTGATTCAGAGATTAATCGAAGAGTTTAGAAATCAAAATATTGTAATTCTTTGTAGATATTCAGAACAGATTGATGCAGTGCTGAAGAAATTCAAAGGAAGGGTAATTGTTCCAAACGACGTAGTGGATGGAATAACATTACTTCAACAATCTGATTTATTTATTGGGCTTGGAGGTACAATGACGGCAGAAGCTTCATTACTCGGTACACCTGCAATATCATTCTTTAGTGGAAGTTATTTTGTTGAGAGGTATCTTGTTTCCAAAGGGCTTTTAACAAAACCAAGAGATATAGACGGAGTAGTAAGAGTATCAAAGAATTTCTTAAGAGATCCAAAAATGAAAAAACAAATAAAAATGCGAGCTGGTAGAATCAGGGCAGGAATGGAGGATCCAATTCAAGTAATTATAGATAAATTAGATACTCTAATGAGAGCAAAACTTAATCAAGAACTAGCACGAGATTGATACTAGGCCCGGTTTAGCCCGGTGGAGGATGTAAGTCCATCGAGTGTAGCGGTCAAGCATATCGCCCTTTGGAACAAGAAGAAAGGCGGTGACGGCAGTTCGAATCTGCCCCGGGCTATTATTATAATATTGTACCGATAAGGTAGGTAGGTTTTACGTCAGAAATTTTTACTTGGTAATTATTGCCTAAAACTAAGTCAGAGTCTTTAAGAACAATAGGGCGGTATGCGAAATTTCGGCCAATCATTGTACCATCGACTTTACCTTTTTCATTAACAAGACAGTTTCCAATCCAACCAAGCCATTTTTCATTTCTAGATAGAGATATTTCTTTTATAATCGATGTCAATATTTTTGATCTCTCGTTAATTTTAGAATTAGGAACTTGTTCCATTTCTATAGCTTTGGTACCAGGACGAGCGCCATATTTGGAAAGATTAACAACGTCAGGTTGCGTAGATTTAACAAGTTCAACCGTATCATTAAATTCTTCATCTGTTTCAGTAGGATATCCAACAATTATATCAGTGGCAATTGAAGACAAGGGGAATTTTTTACGAAATCTTGAACACATAAGAATATAATCTTCACGTGAATGTCCACGAAGCATAGATTTTAGGACTCGATTATTTCCTGATTGTACGGGAATGTGTAAGAATTTATAGATTTTATCATGTTTGAAGGTATTGAATAACTTATCGTATTTCTTTTTTGTATGCATTGGATTCATCATTCCAACACGTATTAGGAAATTATTCGGTACAGAAACAACTGATTCTAGCAAATCGGCCAAATCCATTGACATGTCCATTCCGTAGCATCCATTATCAGTGGAAGTTAACCAGATTTCCTTACAGCCAGAATTAGTAGATTCATGGATTTGTTCTGTTATAGTACTTGGAGGATAACTAATGAGTGTACCTTTTGCGATTTTTACTTGACAGAAGGTGCAAGAACTTAAACATCCAGTTCCAATTTCAACAATGTCTATTACGGGATTGATTCTTATTTTTGGAAGCAAGACCTTAGGTTTAGTAGACTTACCTAATTCAATCAGAGGAGTGCCATTAAGAGTAGAATTGACAATATTAGTAATTTGATCAATAGAATCAGGTCCCATTAGGCTCGCATTTGGGTTTAGTTTCTTAATTTCTTTAGATTGGGTTTTGGGCATACAGCCAGCTACAACAAGAGCAGAGTTGGTCTCGGAGAGTTTTTTTATTCTATGAGACATACGATTAGCAGTTGCAGTTTTTACAGTACATGTAACAATAACATTTACATCTGAATCTTCTGGATTGTCAACAATTGAATAACCTGCTTCAGATAATTGGCCGGCACAGATTTCTGAATCAGAAAAACTAGCACTGCATCCGTAGGTTTCAATATAGACTTTGGACCCAGTTGACATGTTATAATTTAGTTATGTTTTGCTATTAAAGGAATAATTTTAATGATTTTTCTAGGTTCGATAGGGTTTTTCCCATGAAATTTAGGAATTCCTAGATACTTTTGAGACATTTTATCTATATGAATCTCAGCGTCAATGTCGGAAAGTTCTACAACTTCGCCTATAATAGAAGCCCAAGTATATGGATCTCTATAATCAGTAATACTCAAAGAAACACGTTTGTCATTTTTTACATTTTTGTATTTAAGACGAGTTGAAGTTGTATTAACTATAATAATATCACCTTCGCGATCAATCCAAACAGGTGTAACATGAGGACTGCCATCTTTATTTAATGTAGCAAGATGTGCTATATTTTTATCATCGATTAATTCACATACTTTTTCAGGTAATTTGGTATTCATTTTTTTTATGCAATTACGAAAGTGTAAATTTATTTTATAAAGGTTATGATGAAATTTTTAATAAAATAACACATAAGGGATAAGAGATAATGTAACAGGAATAGGTAATCCTGGAAAGATTTCAAAGCGTTTTAGAAGATACAATGTGGAAACAAGTCCAACATGAACGAACAATATACTAAGAAATGCAGATTGGATATCGATTAACAAGAAAACAGAAGACGGAATCATAGAGTAGAATATCAAATCACCGGTTCCTATATTAAAACGACCAAGATTAACAAATAATGGACGAAGATCAAGTGATTCTTCAGATGAGTTAACAAGTGATTTTAGAGGGCCACGAAAGACAGCATATATGTCATAAAGTGCAAATGCGACAGGAATAATAATAATAGTAGGTGGTTTGATGAATACGGCCAACATAGTTCCATATAGTGAACTCAGAATATACGAAGAAAATATTTGAAATTTATTTAATTTTATAATTGTCAAACTAAGTATTGGGATAATACAAATAATTAACGATGAAATGAATATGTAGGTATTAGAAAATGGCAATGATATTGAAAGAATAATATAACTTACAGAAAAGGTACCGACACTTAATGCGATGATTAGCAAGGATTTTAATAATAAGAATAATTTGCGGCGTAATAAGAATAATATGATGGAAGTAATAATGAAAGTAGGAAGAATAAGAATAAGTGAATTCAATACTGAACCAGAAGTTGAACTTCCAGCAGGTTGATAAGATGGAAGGGATTGGTATACTGTAAGAAAATTATTAGTAAGTATTAATGAACTTATTTGAATAGAAAAAACAAGAATAATAATGGGAAATAGATTTTTAATAGAAAATGCGTCATCGCTCATGATGTAAAATTAACGCACGATTAATTGTCCCCGATGAGTAGAATGACCTTCTCCGCAGAATATATTACAAAAAATTTCAAAGACTCCTGTTTCAGTAGCAACGAATGAAATGTCCACGGTTTGGCCTGCAGGAACAAATGTATAGATATTGTATTCGTTAATGGCAAATCCATGTGGAACGTCGGTACTTTGTAATTTTATAACAACAGTTTGTCCTTGTTCTACAATGATTTGATTGGGTTCAAATTCCCATTGTTTAGTTGTCATTTCAAATATGATTTGATCAGAATTCTGTTGAGAGTCAGGAAGGTATTGCAATAAGACAAATAAACTCAGAACTATCAGAGAAAGCAATAATTCTTTTTGATATGGTAATTTCATTTATATTGAATGAAGAAGCCCGGCAATATAAATTAACACAAATCCACACAGAATGAAAATAACGTCATAAATATTTCTAGTCATGATTTGGTTATCCTTTTTACTATAATCGATTATAGCAAAAAGAAGAGCGCCAGAACTAATGGAAAAGAAGATAGAACTGAGTATACCGGGGAGTCCATATAAACCAAATACTGAACCAATAATGATTGGAAGTCCGCTAATTAATGTAAAAAGAGCGACATAAGGAAATGACAGATAGTAGAAAAGTGGGATAACAAAACCTTCAGCTAGTTTATGAATAACAAACGAAGTGGTTTGTATGCCCCGGGGTATAGATACAGAAATTCCAAGGGAATTAACGTCATATCCAATAATTATTCCCTCTGCAAAACTATGGAATGAAAAACTAAGAGATAGTAACAATATCGGTACATAAGAAAAATTTGAAGTAAAAGTAGATATTAGGAATAAAAGTGTGAATCCGAAGATAAAACAAAGTAAAAGGGTAACAGAATAGATATTCAAACCTAAGTTAATGCCAAGTTGAGATGAATTTACAATAAAATCAATAAATAGTGCAAACATAATTCCAAGAGATATATTATTAAGAGCAGATTTGGTGATTTCGTTTTCAAATTTAGGCCGATTATTCAAGACACGAAAGTATATTCCTATGAAAGTTGGAAGAATTCCTATTACTATTACTAAACCAATTAATGTTAATGGATCAGTCATCTAATAAGTTAAGAAGATGAATATTCTTAAGGATGTCTACGTTGAAGTTTTCGTTTAATAGGATTTCCACAATTTATGCAGATTTTATCATTAGATTTAGATATCCTATTACAGCCAGAACAGAAATTAATCCATTGGCCAGAATATTTAATTCCAGAATAAACTAATGGATTATAAGAAATATCTAGTTTTTTAGCCACGTTTTGGATAGCGTAATCATCAGTAAGAACCATTACAGAGTCATTTGCATCAATAAAGTCACAAGCTAAAGCAAGAATTGACATGTCAGCGTCAGATAATGATTTTTTATTTTCGATATTTAACGAATTTTTTAGTATATACTCCACGGCTTTCGAACTAGGTTCAACAATGTGAAGGCGATTAGAATTGATTAGAGTTTCGATTCTAGTTGAAAAAAAGTGAATCTTTTGAAGTTCGTCGTTAATTTGAGGAGTTGTATAATATCGGTCTAAAGATCTAAACGGAAGACCTGCATAAAATGCAGTAGAATCAATAATAGTTTTAGAATCCAAGACTAGTTAACTGCCTTAATGTAGAATCGGAGAATCTAATAAACAAAGTATCAGGAACTTTTGTATTAATAATGATTTTTTCCATAGCAGGAACGTTAAATTCTACTTGACCATCAATAATCACTTTCGTATCACTATGTGCAATAATAGAGAAATCATGAACAGGAATTGCTATTGGAGGAATCCTTGAGATTGGTGCAATAGGAGTGACAAGAAGAGCAGATAAATTTTCGCTAAGCATTGAAGAACCTAAAGACATAGAATGACCAGTAGAACCAGTCGGTGTAGAAATTATTAATCCATCCATACGATTTTCAATAACAGTGCGATCAAGTTTTATTTCATAGGTAATTGCACGAAGTTTTTCAGACCGTTCTACATATACTTCATTAAGACTGTTTATAGGGGTGTTAGATTGAGATGAAACCGATATACGTTTTCGTCGGTCTATAAAATAATTATTATTATTTATTTGATCAATAAGGATTGGAAGGTCTTTTGGTTTTAATTCAGTGAGAATGCCTTTTCCGCCTTTATGTATTCCAATAATTGGGATTTGTTTAGAGAGTAAACGAGAGGCCTTGAGAATTGTCCCGTCACCGCCGACAGAAATAACGCAATCTATATCAAGATTTTTATCGTTAAGAGAAATCGAAGGAAAGTTTGAAGTTAAAGGGGAAATAAGTTTAATATTAAATCCGGAATCATGAAGGGTTTTTGCTATATTTAGAGCTGTTTTTCTCGCCGTATTATCAGAATCTTTAGAAATAACTCCAAAGGATCTAATCTTTCTTAATTTCATTTATATCATCTATATTTTAGTGAGAATTGTTATATATCTTGTCTATTATTGAGCATGTTAGATATGAGTAAACCTGCATCTCTGAGTGACGTAAAAATTGGCTCATATATCCTTATCGATGGAGAGCCTTGTAGAATAATTGAATATGATAAATCAAAACCTGGTAAACATGGTTCTGCAAAAGCCAGAGTAGTAGCAACTGGTGTATTTGATGGTTCTAAACACAGTATGGTTTCTCCTGTATCAGCAGGAATAGAGATTCCCATGATTGAAAAACGAACTGGTCAAGTAATTTCTATAAACAAAGAACAAGAAATTATTCAGCTTATGGATATGGAAACATTTGAAACTTTTGATTCACCCCCTCCAAGTCATGATCAAGAAATCAATAACAAACTAGCTGAAGGTGATGAAGTAGAATATTGGAAAGTATTAGGCAGAACAAAAATAATAAGAATAAGATAGACTTAGAAAAATTTTCGTTTTGAAATATTATTGCCAAATTCGATAGATAATTCTTCAATTAACTTGCGTTGTTTGGAATTTAATTTCTTTGGGACATTAACAATAACTCGAACGAGCAAGTCGCCAGTACCAAATCCATTGATGCGGGGGAAACCCTTACCTTTTAATTTAAAAACAGTATTGTTTTGAGTGCCAGTAGGAATTTTTAGTTTAGCTTTTTTATCCAAGGTGGGGACAGATATATCTCCTCCAAGTACTGCAATTGGATAATCAATATTTGTTTCGTAAATTAAATTTTCATTATCGCGAAGAAATGATTCGTGCGCTTTCATGTGTGTTACAATGTATAGATCACCAGGTTGTCCAGTGCCAGAAGTGAAGTCGCCAGATCCACGTAAACGAATTCGAGAACCTTCGTCTACACCAGATGGAATATTTAATTCAATAGTCTGTTTTTTTTCTACGATTCCAATACTGTTGCATTTTTTACAGGGTGTTTTGATGATTTTACCTCGTCCTTGGCAATTTGAACAATCTTGAACACTGACAAAACGTGCAAAACCTGCTGAGCGAGTAACTTGTACTTGGCCTCTGCCATTACAATTAGAACAATTAACAGGAGAAGTTCCTTTTTGCGCACCTGAACCGACACAGGATCCACATTTTATATTTCGAGGTATAATGATATTCATTTTTTCGCCTTTGAAAGCTTGTTCCAGAGTTAGATCTATATCATATCGAAGATCTTGTCCTCGAGATGGGTCACGAGAATTTGATGAGCCAAAAAATGAATCAAATATACTTCCAAATCCTCCCCCACTTCCTACGCCGCGTAGAATATCGGCAAAATCAGTATTTCGAAATATATCTTCTTGATTGAATCGACCGTCAATACCTGCTTGGCCATATTGATCATATACTTTACGTTTTTCAGGGTTAGAAAGAACAGCATAAGCAGTGGAAATTTCTTTGAATTTTTCTTCTGCGTCCTTGGACTTGTTACGATCAGGATGATATTTTAGAGCAAGTTTTCTATACGCTTTTTTAATTTCTTTTTCATCAGTGTTTTTAGATACGCCGAGAATATCGTAATAATCAGTATTACTCATTTAGCATCATTTGAAGAATTATCGTCTACTTCACTATATTCTCCGTCAACGACTTTTTCTTCTGGCTTAGTAGTAGGACCGGATTGATCAGAAGGAGGAGGTTGATTTGGATCTGGTTGAGTTGGATCGGGTTGAGTGGATTGTTGGTATACTGAAGAACCAATTTCTTGTAAAAGATTGCTTAATTTATCAGAATTATCACGAATTGAAGACGGATCTTTAGATTCAAGAGAAGATTTCAATTGGGTAGACAAACTATCAATTTGAGAGATTTGGTCTTCAGTAATTTTATCTTTAAGGTCGGTTTTAGTTCTTTCTGCAGTGTATATCAAAGAATCGGCTTTGTTGATTAATTCAGCTTCGTCTTTTCTGTTTTTATCTTGTTCTGCAAATTGTTCGGCATCTTTAATCATTCTTTCTTTATCGGTATCAGATAATTTACTAGAACCAGTAACGGTAATTTTTTGCTCTTTATTTGTAGCCAAATCTTTTGCAGATACATTAATTATACCATTTGCGTCAATATCAAAAGTAACTTCTATTTGGGGAACACCACGAGGTGCTGGAGGAATTCCATCAAGATTAAACTGTCCAAGTGACTTATTATCAGAAGCCATTTCTCGCTCTCCTTGAAGAATGTGTATAGTAACAGCAGGTTGATTGTCTTGAGCTGTAGAATAAATTTGACTTTTCTTTGTAGGGATGGTAGTATTGCGTTCAATCATACGATTACAAATACCTCCTTGAACTTCTACTCCAAGAGAAAGAGGTGTAACATCCAAAAGCAAAATATCAGAAGTTTCTCCTGCAAGTACTGCTCCTTGAATTGCAGCGCCCGCAGCAACACATTCCATAGGATCAACACCACGTTCTAATCCTTTACCAACAATTTTTTTAACAAATTCTTGAACAGAAGGCATACGAGTTGGACCACCAACAAGAATTACCTTATCAATATCAGAAACTGAAAGTTTTGAATCTTCTATAGCTCGTTTAATAGGCATCTCACATTTGTTGAGAACCACAGAAATAAGATCTTCAAGTTTAGCACGAGTTAATGAAGTTTCAAAATGAATTGGGTTTTTTTCAGAATCTTGAGCAATAAATGGGAGATTAATATCAGTAGTTAAAACAGTTGATAATTCGATTTTTGCCTTTTCTGCGCCTTCTCTAAGTCTTTGCATTGCCTTAGAATCATTACGTAAATCAATTGATGTTCTTTGGACAAAGGTGTCAACAAGATAATCCAGAATAACTTGGTCCATATCAGTACCGCCTAATTGAGTGTCTCCGCTTGTGCTTTTTACCTCGAATACACTATCGCCGAATTCCATAACAGTAACATCAAGAGTTCCTCCACCAAGATCAAAAACTAAGATTTTCTGATCAGAAGCCTCTTTATCAAGACCGTATGCTAGAGAAGCAGCAGTAGGTTCGTTTATAATACGGACAACGTCTAGTCCAGCAATAGAACCAGCGTCTTTAGTTGCTTGTCTTTGATTATCATTAAAATACGCAGGAACGGTGACCACGGCTTTTTCTACTTTCTCGCCAAGAAATGCTTCGGCGTCAGTTTTAATTTTCTGGAGAATAAAGGCAGAAAGTTGTTCAGGAGTATAATCGTTACCATTAATATGAACTTTATATGATTCTCCCATTTTCCGTTTAATTTTTTGAACAGTTCCTTCAGGATTTGTTACAGCTTGTCTTCGAGCAGGTTCTCCAACTAGACGTTGGCCATCTTTTGTGAAAGCAATATAAGATGGAAAGGATTTACCGCCAACACTAGTACCTTCAGCGCTAGGAATTAAGGATGGTTTGCCTCCAATCATTACAGCGGCAGCTGAATTACTTGTTCCTAAATCGATTCCAATAATTTTACTCATTTATATCAACTCCACTACTGACAGATTTGTTTTTACATACATTTACTTTAGAAGGTCTCAAAACTTGTCCATGGATTTTATACCCACTTTGAGTTTCTGAAATAATTACATTGTCGTCAATGTCAGGATTTTCAGTGTATGCAATAGCCTCATGAAGATTTGGATCGAAAGGATTACCTATAGAATTAATAATTTCTACAGATTGTTCTTTGAACATAGATTCAATATTTTTAATAATTAAAGTTAATACCTTTGAAGAAGAAGAATCGGGGTCAGAATTATCAATTACGCGTTTCAAGTCTTCGTATATTTCGATTAGATATTGAATAATTTGATTATTGCCAAATTTAGATTGATTTTCAAATTCTTTAGAAACTTGTTTACGATAGTTTTCAAAATCAGCTTGAAGATATTGAAGTTGTTTGAAATATGATTCGGATTGTTTTTTAATCTTCTCGATATCTTCAAGGTTATCTTGATTCGAGATATTAGAATTATTTGATTCTAGAGAGCCATTATTGGAAATATCTTTTTCAGATTGGTCTGAATCTTTATTTTGTTCTGTAATAGTTGTCAATTTTCATAAACCCGTTAATTTCATGTTCCTAACTAAAAGAGAGTAACCAAATCACATCTATAAACTTTTCCGACGACTTTCAATTACGCAAAGATAATCAAAGTTAATAATTGTAGATTCGAATAAGATATGGAAATTAATTGAAGAAGGGAATTGCATTTCTATCTGGAGGGAAAGATTCGGTATTATCAATGCATTTAGCGCATAAGAATGGAATGAAGATTACAAAAATTATGACAATGATACCAGAGGATCAAGAAAGTATGTTGTATCATACACACAATATCAACTTAGTAAAAAGCATAGCAGAAGTAGTAGGATTAGATTGGATTCCAGTTAAGACTTCAAAAGAAAAAGAAATTGAAACATTAACAGATGCATTAAAAAAACAAGATTCAGATTACTTGATAACAGGAGGGATAGAATCAAATTTTCAGAAAAAAAAATTCGACAGTGCTTGTGAAAAGGCGGGGATGGAGCACTATGCACCGATTTGGGGAATCTCTCCTAAAGATTTGTATCGTGAAATATTAGAGAATCAACTAGATGTAATAATCGTTTCAGTCGCAGCACTAGGATTAGGAGAGGAGTGGTTAGGAAGACATTTAGATAAAAAGAGCATAAAAGAATTACTTGATCGTGCAGATAAATATAGATTCAATGCAGTGGGAGAAGGAGGAGATTTAGATACTTTGGTATTAGATGGTCCATTATATTCAAATAAATTAGAACCAATAGAATCAAAGAATATCTGGTATGGAGATAGAGGTAGATTAGAAATTTCAGGGTTAAAAATTATAAAAAAGTGATGTGTTATGTTAGATAATCTTAAAACAGGTTTACAAGATGCAATAAAGAAGTTTGTGGGAAATGATGAAATTGATGAACAGTCTGTAAAGGAGTTTGTTAAAGATTTACAAAGATCATTACTTCAAGCAGATGTAAATGTAAAACTCGTATTCGATTTAACAAAGAAAATTGAAACTAGGGCATTGGGGGAAAAAATACCTACAGGAATACCAAAACGGGACTATATTGTAAAAATACTTTATGAAGAATTATCTACAACGCTAGGTTCAGAAAGAAAATTTGAACTAAATAAAGCAAAAGGCAATATAATTTTGGTATTAGGAATACAAGGAAGTGGAAAGACTACAACAATTGGCAAATTAGCTAGATATTTGACCAAGAAGAATCATTCAGTAGGAGTAATAGGCGCAGATACTTTCAGACCTGGTGCATTAGCACAGATTACATCATTATGTGAGCCATTTGATATTGAAATATTTGGTAAAGAAAAGGAGAAAGATGCTGTAAAAATTATCGACGAGGGGATTGATTATTTCAACAAGGTAGAAAAAGAAGTCATAATAATTGATACAACTGGACGGCATAAAGAAGAAGGTGGATTAATGGATGAAATGAAGGAATTAACGAAGAAAATAAAACCTGATCACACTTTATTGGTAATTGATTCTACGATTGGACAGCAATCAGAAGCTCAGTCAAAAGCGTTCACAGAAGTTAGTTCAATTGGTGGAATAATAATAACAAAACTAGATGGAGCTGCAAAAGGTGGAGGTGCAATAGCAGCTGTAACAAATACCAATGCAAATATATTTTTCATAGGTACAGGAGAAAGAATTGATGATTTAGAAGAATTTGTATCAACTAGATTTGTTGGAAGATTAATTGGAATGGGAGATATTCAAACATTATTACAAAGATTAAAGGAGATTCAGTCAGAAGATCAGGACATAAAGATGCAAAGAATAATGTCGGGAAAAATGACAATAAACGATCTATATGAACAATTGGAACAAATTAACAAGATGGGATCCTTAAAAAAAGTAATGGAATTGATTCCAGGGGCAGCACAAGTTCCAGAAAAAGATATCGATAACATAGAAGAGAATATGGAGAAATGGAAGTTTATAATTCAATCCATGACAAAAGATGAGAAGGAGGACCCAGATTTAATGAATTCGTCAAGAATAAAAAGAATAGCAATAGGTTCTGGAAGGTCTGAAAAAGAGATAAAGGAATTGTTGAACAGGTATAAACAATCCAAACAAATGATGAAAGCTAGTAAAGGACGAGGAATGCGACAATTGATGAAAAAGTTAGGTGCAAATTAAATCTGGATGCTAAAACTAGAACTGCGAGAAGGGTTTTTAACAGGTATAAATTATGCGATAGTTGTTTAGGAAGACAATTTTCAAGTAATTTTACTAATAGAATAAATGGAAAAAACATCAGAGAGATAATAAAAAAGAACCAAATTAAAAAAGAATGTTTCATTTGTGAGGGAATGATGAATGATCTAGATAAACTTGCAAAAAAGATCATAACAGAAACTGAAAAATATGAATATTCAAGTTTTATGGTAGGAACAATTCTTGATTCAGAAATAATAGAAAGAGAAGACATAGTGCGTTCAGAATTTAAGGTAAAAGGAGGTGAACCAATAAAGAGTGAAATAACTAAAGAATTATCAAAAATAATTAAAAGAAAGAATGGTAAAACGATTAGACTCAATAGACCTGAACTAAATATCCTTGTTAACACATTATTTGATGAAATTGAATTATCATCTAGGCCAATATTTGTAAAAGGAATGTATGTGAAAAATGAGAGAGGTATTAATCAGAAAAAACAACGATGTAAACAATGTAGAAGTGAAGGATGTAAGACATGTAAGTTTTCTGGGTTTATGAGATTACCTTCGATAGAGAATGAAATACAAAAATACTTAAAGAAGAAATTTAATGCAAATGAAATAAAAATATCTTGGATAGGGAGTGAAGATCAGAATAGTTTAGTGAAATATAAAGGCAGGCCATTTTTTGCAGAGATAAGTTCGCCAACCAAACGTAAGGCATTGTTTAGAGAAAAGAAAATGAAGCATGGAATTACAATCAAGTCAGCAGAAATTCTAACAAAAAGACCAATAATTGACAATGGTTTCATCATGAAGGCAAAAGTGAATTTTGAATCAAACATAAAAGATGAAAAGAGGATAAGAAAGATTGAGAATTATTTCAGTGACAAAGATATTTCAATATATTCGATGAATAAAAGAAAGTATTTCACAAGAAAGGTTATTTCGATTAAAGTGAAAAAAATATCAGGAAATAGAATCACGATAGAATTAGTTTGCGAAGGTGGAATAAATATTAAAAAATTGGTTTCTGGAGAGAATGAACAAGTTGAACCTAATTTTCGGAAAGTATTGAGAATAAAATGTTCAGTGGACAAAAAGGCTCCATTTGATGTACATTACGTTAAGTTTCAAGAATCAGAGAAAAAGTTAAAAACATAGTTTTACGTACAAAAATGTGATTATTAATGAGTAATAACAACGGACAACCTGTCTTTATTTTGAAAGAAGGTTCTAGCGAAACAAAGGGAAAAGAAGCACAAAAAAATAACATATTTGCTGCAACATTAGTAGCACAATTAGTAAAAACATCATTAGGTCCAAGAGGAATGGATAAAATGTTAGTAGATGGTCTAGGAGACGTAACGATAACAAATGATGGGGCTACTATTTTGAAAGAAATAGACATGCAACATCCAGCAGGAAAAATGATGGTAGAAGTAGCAAGAACTACTGACAATGAAGTAGGAGATGGTACCACTACATCGGTTGTTTTTTCTGGAGCATTATTAGAAAAAGCACAAGAATTGATTGATAAAGAAGTACATCCAACGATGGTAATAGATGGATATGCAAGAGCTGCTGAAGAAGCACTTAATATTTTAAAGAAAATTGCAATTAAAGTTGATAAGAACAATAGAGATGTATTAATAAAAATTGCTTCGACCAGCATGATGAGTAAACTAGTTGCAGAAGAAGCTAAAGAATTATCAAAAATTGTTGTTGATGCTTTGTTATTAGTTTCAGGCAATAATGACGGAGAAACAAAAATTGATTTAGCAAATATCAAGATTGATAAGAAACCGGGAGCTTCAATGAGTGAAACTTCATTAATTAAAGGTATCGTATTAGACAAAGAAGTAGTTCATTCAAGTATGCCAAAATCTATCAATAAAGCAAAGATTGCAGTAGTTAATGCTGCATTAGAAATCGAAAAAACAGAAATTAGTGCTGAAATTAGAATAAACGATCCATTGCAAATGAAACAATTCCTAGATGAAGAAAATAGAATGTTGAAACAATACGTAGATCAAATAGTTGCATCTGGTGCGAACATTGTAATATGTCAAAAAGGAATTGACGATATTGCTCAACACTATTTAGCACAAGAGGGAATCATGGCAGTCAGAAGAGTAAAAGAAAGCGACATGACAAAATTAGCTAAAGCTACAGGAGCAAGAATAGTTTCAAACCTCAAAGATCTTACGAAGGATGATATTGGTTCTGCGGCATTAGTTGAAGAAAGAAAGATTGAAACTGATAAATGGGTATTTATTGAAGGATGCAAGAACCCAAAAGCTGTATCAATATTAATTCGAGGAGGTTCTCCAAGAGTTCTTGATGAAGCAGAGAGATCATTACATGATTCATTAATGGTAGTAAAAGACGTGCTAGAATATCCATATATTGTAGCAGGAGGAGGTGCTCCTGAAGCAAATGTTGCATATAAAATCCGACAATGGGCAAACAATTTAACAGGTAGAGAACAATTAGCGGCGCAAAAGTTTGCAGATGCTATAGAATCATTACCAATAACACTAGCAGAAAATGCAGGAATGGATGCAATAGATACTCAGGTAAATCTCAGAGCAGGACAAGTTGAAGGAAAGAAATGGTATGGTGTTGATGCTTTAAGAGGAGGATTAGCAGATATGTCAAAAAGAAATGTCTATGAACCATTGAAAGTCAAAGAACAAGTTATCAAAGCTGCAATTGAAGTAACTAACATGATATTAAGAATTGATGATACAATATCATCAGCCAAAGGTGGCGGTGCACCAGGCGGCCCACCTGGCGGAATGGATTATTAAGAATAAGATTCTAGTCCTGTATTCAACTCAATTTCATTAATACTGATTCTTATAAATTTCTTAGGAAATCTATACTGAGAAGTACGCCAACGCCAGTAGCTCCCTTCTTAATATAAGATTTCTTAGGAGTTCCTTCTTGCGTCCAGGCAGTACCTGCAATATCAAGGTGGGCCCATGGATAATCACCTACAAAATGACTAAGAAAGGCTGCAGCAGTTATAGTACCAGCTCCACGACCTCCGATATTTTTAATATCGGCAATATCACTTTGGATAAGTTTTTTATAATCTTTAGTGAGAGGTAGTTCCCAGACTTTTTCTCCTGTGCGTTCTCCAGATTCGAATAATGAATTAATAATTTTTTTATCATTGCCAAGAAGACCGCTTACAGCAGTACCTAATGCAACTATACAGGCACCTGTTAAAGTAGCGAAATCAATAATCATTCTTGGTTTATAATTTTGTGCATAAGACAGAGCGTCTGCAAGAATTACACGTCCTTCTGCATCAGTATTTAGAATTTCTGCAGTCTTTTTATTATAAAATGTAATTACATCACCAGGTTTGTATGCAGAACCACTAGGCATATTTTCTGTAGCTGGCATTAAGCCAATGACATTAACGGGGAGTTTAAGATCTGCGACTGCTTGCATTAGAGCCATAACAGTTGCTCCTCCAGATTTATCATGTTTCATTTCGTCCATAGAAGGAGATGGTTTTATAGAAATTCCTCCAGTATCAAAAGTAATAGTTTTACCAACAAAGACAACAGGCTTTTCTCCTCGTTTACCTCCATTATATTCCATTATTATGAAGCAAGGAGGCTGTTGAGAACCACTAGCAACTCCTAAAAGACCGCCAAAACCTAGTTTTTTGAGTTTATCAGTATTAAAAATTGTAGTTTTAAGCGGTCTATTTGATGAAATCTTTTTAGCTCGAGAAGCAAGCTGTAAAGGAGTACAATCTTTACTAGGAAGATTGGAAATATCTCGAGAAAGCATAATAGCGTCAGCAATGATTTCTCCGGTTTTGATACTTTTAGTAAGAGAAGTTTTAGTTTTATTTTTAATAATCAGATTCATAGTTGAAGGTCGGAAGTCTTTTTTGGTACTTTTGTAGACATTAAAATTATAAAGCCCCAATTCGGATCCTTGGACAACTGCTTCAACGTAGTCATTGGTCATATCAGAAATATCGTGATTAAAGGAAAAAGACTTGGATTTTAGGTTTTTAGCGGTAATGGAAGCTTTGGCAGCAGCGTCACGAAGTTTATCATTTGATAGGCATTTTTTACTTCCTAATCCAATAATTAGAACGCTTGTTTGAGGAGTCCTTAACAACATCGATTCATTGGACTTGCCTGTGAATTCTTTGTTTTTTATTATAGTGGAAATAAGATTACCTATTTTTTTATCAATTTTACGAGTATTAGGACTTAATGTCAAATCATCAAAGATAGTTGTAGAGATAAATGAACCAATTTCAAAGGAGGTAAATTTTTTCTTCATGTTAATCACATTATATTAGAAACAACAAATATAAATGATATACAGAAAAGAAAAGAGAAAAGCCAGACATATTTATTCCAATTATACACTTTCTTGCCATCTATTATACTAAATGGTAACAAATTGAATGCTGCAAGAATTCCATTTATATAAGCGGCAGTAGAGATGATTGCGAACAATTCCGGTGTGAGAGAAAAAGACATTAGAATAAATATTGAAGACACGCCAAGAATCATATTACTAATAGGGCCTGCTAAAGCAATTTTTCCCAGTGTTGGATTAGAGGGATACCCAGATATCATAACTGCTCCAGGAGCAATAATCTTCAGTGGAACAAATGGGAATATACTAAAGAATGTCAGAAGCACACCCATTGAATTTACGCGAAATTCGGCTCTATAGCCATTTCTCAATGCAAGAAATTTATGGGACATCTCATGAATTAAGAATGAACCCATCAATACGAGGCCAAGAATTAATATGGTAATTGCAGAATAGGAGTAATTATTGCTCAAAAAGAATGAAATTCCTACTAAAAGTACTAAAATCATACCGAGCATAAGTTGACGTAATTCAGTATTAAATATGCGATTAATTCGTGAGTCAATAGAATTTAGATTATTGATGGAAAGGGCAGGGTTACTTTGTCTATAAGAAGTCTCTCGGGGTTTATGAACTCGATATAATTGACTGCATTGGTGTTTTTCGGGTAATCGATGAGATGAACAGAAAACGAGTTTACAATAAGAACAATTAAATGGTAAATCTTCGAATACGTGACAAAACGAACACTCCATTATAGTTAATTTAAAAACATTAATAATAAATGTATAACAATTAAGAACATTAAAGAAATTTATCTAGGCCTTTTTTCTCGTTGGATTTTTGATAATTTTTATTGATACGTTTAATTGTTCTTTGTGATTTGGATAATCTTTGTTGACTCACATAATAATTTGTTTCATCGCGAGTTCCTTTAGTAATAAAAGATACTACTTTTCCAGGAGAACGTCGTCCGGTTCTACCTAATCTTTGGGTAAACCTAATAGCACTAGAAACATTATCATAAAAAACAACAAGTTTACATTCTGAAACATCTAGACCTTCTTCGCCCACTTGAGTAGCGACAATGATATCATATTCCCCTGATTTTAATTTTTCAAGTGATTCTAATTGTTGTTTCTGAGATTGTCCTGTTTGACCACTTTTGCCAATTAGTGTTCCGACATGATAGCCCTTATTATGAAGAACCTCGAAAATTTTATCAACAGTATCACGATAACTAGCAAATATTATAGCTTTATCGGTGCCATGAAGATTTTCTTCTATTACTACTTCTAATTTGGCAAGTTTTGGATGATCTTTGCCAGCAGATTGAAGGCGATTAGTAAGAACAATTGCTTGATTAAAATCAGGATGTTCTAATAATTTTTTAACTCCACTAGATTTTTGTTTGGACTGAAGTCTGGATATGTATTTTGAAAAGCTGCCTACTCCCTGAGTTTCAAGAATATTAATTCCATGAAGTAATCGAACTAACGAGTAGAGATTACTTCGGATATCCCAGCGTTTTGATAGATATGGGTCTTTTTCGATTTGATTACTTTTAGCAAGAACGGCTTTTAGTGATGGTTCTCTAGGCAATAATTGGCCATTATTTCTTAGTTTTAAGGAATAGGAAGATATAGTTTTTTTTATCAGATTGCTGATAGATTTGATCTCTTCTGGCAATTCAACTTCAATTTTTTGAACCTCGGTATTATGAACATAAGGTTTAACGTCTTCACTCTCACGATCCCTAGATTCTATATGTCTTGCCTGAAGATTATTCATAATTTCTTCAACTTTAATTGATTCACTTGGAAGGGAAGCAGTCATTCCATGCATAATGATTTCTTTGTTTTGTGAATAAAGTGATTTTGCAATAGGAACGTATGCATAATCACCTACTGATCTATGTACTTCGTCAAAGATAACAATTCCAATATGATTAAGATCAATAATTCCACGTTGAATATCTAATTGTAAAATTTGAGGAGTTGCACAGACAATTTGATTTTGCCATTTGGTTTGGCGTTTTTTTAGCGTGTCTTCACCGGTGATTACACTAATTTCAGTTTTGCTAAGATTAAGTGAGTTTAAGAAAAATTCATAGTGTTGATGAACAAGAACACGAGTGGGTGCAAGAATCATACAAGTTTTTGTTGGAGAATTAATAATTGATTCGGCAATTGCCAATAATGCAATTACGGTTTTACCAAGACCAGTAGGTAATACAATTACAGAATTCTGAGATTTAATAGCGTCGGCGATATTTACTTGATAGTCACGTTTATCTATAGTATTAGACTTGACATATTGTTTTTCAATAAACTGTGGTGACACAGATTATATTAGGTAATACCGGGATAAAAATTTAGACTATGAAAATAGTTGATAATTACCTTATATAAATCGACAACGTAAATCGGGTATTGAAAAGAGGAAAATTCATAGTAATAGAGGGAATTGATCAATCAGGGAAAAAAACTCAATCGTTATTACTCAAAAATAGGTTAAAAAAGAAAGGGTACAAAGTAGGATACATTTCTTTTCCAAAATATAATACAACTATAGGGAAATTAATAAGAAAATGTCTTCGGGATGATAAGATTTCTGTTGAGATATCCCATATTTTATTGTCTGCGAACAGGTGGGAAGCAGAGAAAGAAATAAGGCAATTATTAGAAGAAATGGATTTTCTCGTATGTAATAGATATCGTGATTCAAATATTGCATATGGATTAGCGAATGGGTTGAATAAGAGATGGTTGGAGAATCTAGATTTAGGTCTACCGAAACAAGATTTAACGATTTTGATTGATATTCCGATAACAGAATCAGTAATTCGAAAGACGGAGAATAGAGACAGATATGAAAGGAACAAGAAATTTCTCAATAATGTAAAATCGAAATATAACAAGCTTGCAAGTAAAGATAGATGGTTTAAGATAAAGGGGGATCGAAGTAAAGACGAAGTAAGTAGTGAAATATGGAAAATAGTTGAAAAGAAATATAGAATTAAGAAGGGATAATATTTTGAGAGATGAAGTTACGCAAATAAGAGACCCGGTACACGGATATATTTATGCTAATGAATTAGAATGTAAGATAATTGATTCACCTGTTTTTCAGAGATTGAGAGGAATTAGACAACTCGCATCTGCACATTTGACATACCCAGGAGCACTTCATACAAGATTTGAACATTGTATTGGATCTATGCATTTAGCTAAAAGAGCGTCCAATCATTTGAAAGCACAAGAAATCATTGATGAAGAAATGAGTACTGAATTATCAATAGCAGCATTATTACACGATATTGGTCATGGACCATTTTCCCATCTATTTGAGGATGTATTACATGAAAAGGGAATGACACATGAAAATATTACAAATCGAATTATTAAAGAAACAGAGATTGCAGATATTTTATCGTCGTTTGGAATTAATGTGAATAGATTTTCTAATTTATGTGTTGGAGTTTCAAAGAAACATCCAAGATTCATGAACGACATAATTGCAGGATTTCTAAGTGTCGATTCAATGGATTATTTACTAAGAGATTCATATTTTTCAGGAGTGGAATATGGAAAAGTAGATGTTCATAGAATCATTGATGCCTATGAGGTTGCAGGGAAAAAACTTGCAATAAACAAAGATAGTCTTTATGCATTAGAATCATTAATGATTGCAAGATATGAGATGTTTAGAGCAGTATATTTTCATAAAAGCGTTCGTGCATCTGCAGTAATGATAACAAGAGCTATGACTTTATCCGATGATGAATTACACTTCACGGATCTTGATGATTTAGGTAAATTTTTAGAACTAGGTGATGAGAAAGTACTTTATAATATTTCAAACATCAATACAACAAATGAAAATACTAAATTAGCAAAAAAATTAGCGATTGATTATTCAAACAGAAAGATGTTAAAACTTGTATTCGAGAAGATTGTCTTAGGAAAGGACAAATTTAGTACAAAGATATTCGCACAAAAAAAATTTAGGGAGAATTTAGCAGATGAGATTGCTGAAAAATCAAACATACCTAAGAGTCATATATTCATCGATGTATCAACGGCAACTTCTGTTCCGACAACATCAACGAAAGAATCATTCAATGAGATCACTGTATTATTAAATAAGACAAGAAAAAAAGAGTTTGAGATAACAAAGGCTACAGAATTGCCTCTGATGAATGCAATATTGGGGTATATGAACATAATTAGAATTTACACGACGTCAAAATACAAGAAAAAATTAGAGATAATCGTTAAAGAAATATTTGAAAAAGAAGTCTTATAGTTTTTTTAGATGAGATTTTATTGTCTCGATAAGACTGATGGCAGTTTCAGGTTTAATGTCCTTTGTAAGATAAACTGAAGACATGCCAATCCCGTTAGATGATTCGCTAGCTAATTCACTAATGAGTTGTGGAATCATAGGAGAAAATCTACTAGGCGTGATAATTGTAGTGTTAACTAGATTTGATTGTTTTAATGAGAGAGAAATTGACCCCAGAGTATGTTTACTACCTTCAGAGATAGAAACAAAATACCCATTTGTATATTTTAGAATTGACAAGTGAAATGATTCATCATTAAGAGATATAATGTCGTCCAGAAATGCATCATTCACAAGATTATTACGAATTGTGAACTTTTATAGTTTATTTGATAAATTTCATATGGGCCCGTAGCGCAGAATTAGAAATAATGTGCAATCTGGATTAGCGCGGCAGAAAATAGTCGATCCTCCTAATTCACGGTGACAGCTGTAAAGATTGAGAAACAATCTTGGTTAGAGGTCGTGAGTTCAAGTCTCACCGGGTCCGTTAATAATTATTTTTATAATGATCTAGAATTGTACCAGCTTCAATAAAGGTGATATTATTTTCATTAGCGAGGGATTTGCTATCAGCGACAGATTTTTCTTTGAATCTTTTGTTGTCTAATATTTCACACATGATTACAATAGGAGTCAAGTTAGAAATATCACATAAAAATAGACTAAGTTCTGTATGTCCTTCTCTAGAATCGAGAAGACCAGGAGAACCAATCAACATCTGTAGATGGCCGGGTGATTCAAACATAGAATGAAAATCATCGTAGAAGTTTTCGTTCTCAGTATAATTTTCGCACAATTTATGAAGAGAAGAAATTGTGTCAGAACGTTGTGAATCAGTAGCACCTCCGAGAGTTCTATTATTAAACGTGATAGAATGAGTAGAGCGTTGATTTTTGTTACGTTGAGTATTAACAAGAGAAGTTAACGAAGGAGATTTTGTTTGTAAAAGAATATCCCACATATAGGGTAATTTTAATTTTGAACCAATATCCGGAGAAATTGCTACGCAAAGAAGTCCTCCGCCGAGGTGTCTCATTTGATTGATTTTTTGGGGTGTAACATGTTTTGCTGCTAACATTATATCAGTTTCATTTTCACGGGAATCATCATCATGTAAGAATATAAATTCGCCATTTTGGAAATTTTTAATTATTTCTTCCATACTAGTTTGTTCGGTCATGGTACAATATCAATAAATTAAATAATTTTTTAAGATTATAAATTTATAACAAACAATTTTATTAAAGGAAAGAAATATCAAAATAGTATAAAAATGACAGATATTGATGAATTTTTCAATAGAATCAAGAGTAGATATCCATTCTTCATACCCTTATTCAATGATTTATTCAGGGATTTAGACGGTTTTGACGAGATTTTTGAAGACTTTGAGCATGAAATGAACACTGATTTAGCCAAAATGATAAACAAGATTGAATCAGAAAATCAAGATAGATCTGAACCATTTATTTATGGATATTCTATTAACATAGACGAAAATGGTAAAGCAGAAATCAATGAATTTGGAAATATTAAAGCCGATTCAGATGAGAATTTAGAGGTAACAGAATCACGAGAGCCATTAATTGATTTGATTGATGGAAAGAATTCAATAGCAGTAGTGATTGAGATACCCGGAGTAGAGAAATCAGATATCAAGATAGAAATAAAGGAATCTAAGTTAGTAGTATCGACGACAAATTCAAAGAATTATTATAAAGAAATTCCACTAGAGAGTAAAATAATATCTAGTTCAGCACGTGCAAAGTATAATAATGGAATATTAGAGATTATCATAAATAAAGATAATAACGATGATGATGAAGGAAAGCACATAGTGGCCATAGAATAGGAAATGAAAAGAAATATTTTATTATAGAGATGGAGAGTTAGAGATAATGGCATTACCAGTAACTAGATGGGAACAAGATTCAAGGAAATGGATAACTGAGATGGGAGGCAGTTATAAAAAGATGAAACTACCTACTGCTTCAGGATCAAGTCAGGAAACAAGTACAGTAAATAAAGAAGGAAACACTGAATGTAAAAATTGTGGTGAAATGTTTGAAGTATGGGGAACAAATAAGACATTTGCTCCAAGTTATTGTAGTTTCGATTGTATGAAACAATGGTTAGATTATAATATTGATAATCCAGGTGCAAGTGCAGATGGAATTAAAAAGAAGAAATCTTCAATGGGAATACCTGCAAATTCAAAACTTCCAATAATTCGTTGGGACACATCTACAAGAAAATGGATATCCAACAAGGCTGCATAAATGTGAAAATAAGGAGGAACATTTATGAGTAGTATTAATAGAACTATTAGGCAAATATTTGCCAACAATAACATTTCTCAGAAGGTTATAACAGCAACAATATTTCTTTTTTTTAGTGGAATATTGATTTTTCTAGATGTTGGGGGAGCATTCATGTACGGAATACCTAATGAGCTAATTTTACCAGTATACATAATACAATTAGCATTAGTGCCTGTCTATTTGAAAAGATATAAAATTGGATACGTAGTAGGCATAGGAGTATCAATATTTGTAGCACTGGCCTATAGAGATGCAACTACATTAGCGAGAACAATCCCAATTCTACAATATTTCTTAACCTTTTTCAGTTTGTTAGCATATAGAGAAATAAAAGAAGTAAAAGCTGTAAAAAAGAGGTTTAGAGATTGAAACAAAATATAGTAATTAACATTGAGGGATTAACAAAAACATATGATGAATTTATTGCAGTGAATGAAATTTCATTTGATGTAAATAAGGGAGAAGTATTTGCACTTTTAGGTCCAAATGGCGCAGGTAAAACTACCACAGTAGAAATAATAGAATGTTTAAAAACGCCAGATAATGGAAAAGTGGAAATATTTGGAATAAATTTAAAGGACAAAAATAAACAGAAGGAAATAAAAAGAAAGATTGGAGTTATGCCACAAAACTTCAATGCATTTGATTGGTTAACGGTAAAAGAAAATCTAGATTACTTTAGGAATCTATATGATAGCAATATATCAGTTGATGAATTGATTGACCGTATTGGATTAGCAAAAAAAACTGATTCAATGTATAAAACGTTATCAGGTGGAATGAAACAACGAGTGGGGATAGCAATATCATTGATAAATGAACCAGAATTATTGTTTCTTGATGAACCGACAGCAGGGCTAGATCCGCAGGCAAGACGAGAAACTTGGAATCTAATAAAAAAATTAAAACAAGAAGGAAAGACCATATTTTTGACTACGCATTATATGGAAGAAGCACAAGAATTATCAGATAGAATTTTGATCATTATCGAGGGAAAGATAGTAGCAAGTGGTTCTCCGAGTGAATTAATTGAGAATTACGGAGGAAACAAATCAATAATATTGAAGAATTGTGACAGAAACATATTAGAAAAGAAGAATATTCAATATGAAATTGATACAGAGAGTCAAATACACATAATATTTGATAATAATGATCAGTTATTCAAGATACTTGCTGCAGTTACAGATGATCCAAATGTGGAAATTGAAATAAAAAAACCCAATCTGGATGAAGCATTTTTGAATTTAACTGGAAGAAGAATCAATGATGAAGGATTAGCAAAATGAGAACTGCAACAATAATTTTTACCGTGTTCAAGGGACATTTCAAAGCATGGCAAAGAAATAAAACAACATTATTTTGGACGTTAGCATTTCCACTTCTCTTAATGCTATTATTTGGCGGATTATTCTCACTTCAATCAGATAAGATGGATCTTTATATTGAAAATAATGACATTATTCAGAGTAATCCATCTGAATCATCATTAGAAATAATCCAGTTAATCAATCAAACTGATTCATTCAATATATTAGAAAATGAAGACAACATAGAAGAACAAGTTAGGACGATTGTGATTCCAGAAAATTTTGAATTAGATTTTCAGGAAGGAGATACATCAATAAGATTAATCATGGATGATTCGCATCAAACATTTTCACGAACGAATTCATTGATCAATGGAGTAATAAATTCAATGAATGTGGAAAAACAAGGAATGGAACAACCTATAACTTTGATACAAGAGCAGATTTCTTCGAATGATTTAACTTTCATAGAATATTTCGTGCCTGGCGTAATAGGAATAGCAATAATGTCAACAGGAATATTTGGAACAATAGGAACAAATACCAAATATAGGAAAAACGGAGTAATAAAGAAACTCGCTACAACTCCTCTTTCGAAATTTGAATGGATAATTGGACTAGTTTTATATCACATACTAATTGGAATGATTTCTACTAGCGTGATATTAATTGTGGCAGTATTAGTATTTAGTATAAACGTAGTTCTGAGCCCATTATTAATTATACTCATCATATCTGGAGCATTGACATTTCCAGGAATAGGCATGATTATTTCCACAGTTGTACGAGAGGAAGAGGAGGCAGACGCAGCGGGTAACGTAGTTACCTTTCCTATGTTATTCTTAGCAGGAACATTCTTTCCATTGGAAACTATGCCGACATTAGTTCAGCTTTTTGCAAAGATTCTTCCTTTAACATATCTAAATAATGGATTAAGAGAAATAATGGTTTTCGGAAATTATCAAGCGGCTTTGTGGAATTGCGCTATTGTTTTCGGAATTGGAATAATTGCAATAGGAATATCGATGAAAGTGACTAAATGGACTGATTTGTAAGCAGTCAAAATGAAACAGACATGATTACAATAATTACAGGTGGAACTGGATCAATTAAATTATTAAGAGGATTAGACTCGGTTGTTAATGAGAAAATCAATGTAATTGTGAATGTAGGAGACAATATCAATTTATTTGGATATTATATTTGTCCAGACATAGACACAACAATATATGGATTGTCAAACAGACTAGATATAAAAAGAGGATGGGGAATAAAAGGAGATACATTTAATTTTCTTGAATCGATAAAAGAGAATTCGGAAGAATCATGGTTTCAAATTGGAGATAAGGATTTGGAGACACATAATAAAAGAACGAATTTGATAAAGAATGGATTAAATCTTGCAGAAATAACGAAGATATTTACCAAAGATTCCAAGATTAGGCACAATATTATGCCTGCATCGAATGATAGAATTGAAACGACAATAATTTCGGATAATGGTGAGATGCATCTACAAGAATTTTGGGTTAAAAATAAAGGAAAACCTAGAATATTAGATGTAAGATACAAAGGAATAGATAATGCAAAACCAGCAGAAGATGTAATTCAATCAATCAAGGAAGCAGATAAAATATTAATTTCTCCTGGAAATCCAATATCCAGTATCGGTCCAACTATTTTTATTAAAGAAATTAAGGAGGCATTACAAGAAACTCAATCTAAAAAAATCCTAGTTAGTCCCATAATACGAAATAAACCAGTTAGTGGACCGGCAGGAAAGATGCTTCAAGCAAAGGATTATGATGTTTCAGTTACTGGATTAACGGAATATTACAAAGATTTTATCACAGATATTGTGATAGACAGGACAGATATTGGTAAGAAAAAGGAGATAGAGAATATGGAAAAAGTTCCACATGTAACGAACATATTAATGAGAAAGAAAGAAGAAGAGGCAGAACTAGCAAGGGAATTAATGAAGATTTAAAAATGAAAATTGGAGTAATCATACCTGTTAAGAAATTTAGTCATAGTAAGAATAGATTATCTTCGGTGTTTACGTCAGAAGAGAAGAAAGAACTTGTTAGATGTATGTTATTTGACGTGTGTGATGTTTTAATTAAATCAAGTTATTTGAATGGAATAGCAATAGTTACGTCAGAAAATGAGATACTACAATATGAAAATTATGATAAAATAATACACTTGAAAGAGAGTCACAATAGTGGAGTGAATGATGCAGTAGAAATTGGAAACGAATATTTCATGAAAGAAGGATTCGATGCAACAATAGTAGTTCCAGGAGACATACCATTAATTGATAATCAAGTGTTGGATAAATTATTTGAACAAGTAGATAATAATCAAGTAATTATTACGCCTTCGAGAAGAGAAGATGGAACAAATTTGTTATTCAGAAATCCGCCAGACATTATACAAACTTCATATGACAGCAATAGTTATTTCACGCATCTAAAAATGATAGAAGATAATAATTTACAGTATTCGATTTATTTAGAAGATGCAATAAGATTAGATTTAGATGAACCCGAGGATATTGACATAATTAATATGAAGTTGTTAGATTCTCGAACAAAAAATCTATTAAAAAGAATAATTAGTCGTCAGAAATCAAGATAGAATTTCAAATGAGGAATATTTGTCGTCGTCGTCAGAATATGTGACAAGAACGTCAGATACTTTACTCCAGGGCGTACCGCGACGGGTTATCTCAATTAATGTATTGATATCTTCCTGGGAACCTGAAAATAATGCCTCGACACTGCCATCATCTTGGTTTTTCACCCATCCAGTAACATTATTTTTCATAGATCGATTTCTAACAAATGCACGAAATCCCACACCTTGAACTTTTCCAGTGATTATTAATCGTGCAGTTTTATTCATTGGCTACTATACATCGGCAACGGTTATAAAATCTGTTTATACTAATTATATAGACTTGGATTCAGATATTAAGTCAAAGATTAAAGAAGAAGAAATAACAAATCTTGCGCAAGAATTGATAAAAATTCCAAGTGATGAAACCGCAGGAGAGAAAGAGGTTTGTGAGTATCTAGAAAGTTTTTTAAAATCGTTAGGAATGAAAGTACGGTTGCAAGAGGTTTTGCCAAACAGACCTAACATAATTGCTGAAGTAATTGGAGACGGAGTAGGAAAATCTATAATGTTTAATGGTCATGTTGATACGGTTCCAATAGGAGACATTAATAAATGGAGTATGGATCCTTATTCTGCAATAATCAAAGATAACAAATTATTTGGAAGAGGATCGACGGACATGAAGGGTTCAATTGCATCAATGATAATCGCTATGAAATTTATCATGAATAATGTGAAAAAATTTAATGGTAAAATCATATTCACTGGCGTAATGGCTGAAGAAACAACAGGCTTGGGAACGCAAAAGATAGTTGAAGAGAATATAAAAGCAGACATGGCAGTAGTGGGTGAACCATCAGACGAAAAAATTTACAGAGCGCATAAAGGTACAATGTGGTTTAATCTTTTTACTTACGGAAAATTGGAACACTCAAGTGAATCAAATTCAGAGTCCAACAATGCCATAATAAACATGATGAAACTAATAATGGAAATTAATGAGATTAGTAAGGAATTAGAAACAGTCGAGAACAATCTAGTAGGTCATCCATCAATAAATGTGGGCTTAATAGATGGTGGTACTAAACAGAATATGATTGCAGATTCTTGTAGAATATCAATAGATAGAAGAACCCTTCCTGAAGAAAAAACAGATGAAATATTAGATAAATTAAGAATAAGATTGGATAGACTACGTAGTTTAGATGGTAGATTAACATTCGACTTGAAAATAGACACAATTAGAGAAGCTGTAGAGGTTGCAGAATCCGAACAGATAGTTCAAGAGGTGAAGAATGCATTAAACAAAGTAATTGATAAGAATCCAATAATATCAGGGATGAAAGCTACTACAGATATGTCAATTCTAGTGAATCAAGGAAACATACCATCAGTAATTTATGGACCAGGGTTTATCAAACAAGCGCATACAGTTGACGAGTTTATTGAAGTAAGAAGATTAGTGGAATCATCACAAGTATATACAGAAATATTATTGAACATATTGACGAATAATTGATTTTTGCATGCAACTTTAAATCAATCTTCGTACTTTTTTATGGTAGGCCGTCTGTACACGTGGCCGATTATTAGTCAATTCGTGGTGTAGTTGGTAGCATAGGACCCTGTGGGTCAATAAAGCAGATAGGTTCAGGTCGTGGGTTCGAAACCCACCGGCGGCCTTCATTAGCGAGCAATTAAAAAACAACAAAGGTATTTATGAAATATGAGAAAAGAAATTCTCTTTACTTTGGTAATGTTGTCATTTGTTTCCATAATTGGTTTTGTTAGTTTTGCGGGTGACAAAGTAGTCTTAGTTAATAGATTTGATTATCAACCAGAAGACATTATAATAAAAAAAGGATCTAGTGTACATTGGTTTAATGTGGACTTAGAAGGACACAATGTTACAACCGATACAGGCAAGAATAAAGAAAACAATACAATATTAGACATAGATTTATCAAGAGATGTGGATACATTAGGAATAATTTCCTATGAATTTAATGAAGAAGGAGAATTTCATTACTATTGTTCTTTACATCCATACATGAAAGGAAGAATTACTGTAAAATAATTTAGAAAGGATTTTTAACAGCATAGCATTAAGAAGTATTTGTGTGGTGTCCGTTGCATCGACGGGCAATCTGGACTCATTTGAGGATGAAGAATCATGCGGACATCGTACAATTAATTATAATAACAAGATAATGATGATTTTGATAGTTAATAATATAATATATAACAAATTATAATCAAGTAGTGGATAACGATGATAAAAAGCATGAAACTTGCTGCAATTGCAAAAGATGGAGTTCCAATAAAAGACAATATCAGCAGCATTAGTGATATAAGACCAAATATTGACGAATACTCGTTATCGTGGTTAGAATGCGTTGTCGATGATGTAAAAACAGGTTCAAAAGAAATTGCTAAAGAATTTGGGATAGCATTAGAGCCTGCATCAGTACTCGGGGGATATTACTCGAATTATGAAGATGCAGGGGATGTATTGGGAATTACAGTTCCATTAATCAAGTTTTCAGGAGGTACTGTAAATTCATTATCAGTTTTAATTTATATTGCAAGAGATAAAATAATTTCAATTCATGATGAAGAAGCTGAGAAGTTGCTTCGTCTTTCTGGGTTTGCAGAAGGAATAATGAAGAAACTTCCAAACAGTAAAGAGTTATGGGCCGATAGACAAACTATACTTTTTGCTAGAATTATTGATGAAATTTCAGAACGAAATTATGATACTCTAAGATTAATAGTTGAAAAAGCACAGACATTAGAAATCGAAATGACTGATGAAAAGACAATGAGTAAAGACATAGCAGAGGAGATGTCAAATATAAAAAGATCAATAATTACATTCTTGACTGCAGTATGGGCAACTCATACAACAGTACATTCACTTAGATATGGTGATCCCGAAATGTTGAGTGATAAAGATGAAATATTATCAAGGTTTGACATAATATTAGCAGATTTAGATAGACAAATTCAATTAGCAGAACAAGTACTTGAAGTTCTAGCGACCGGAGTAAACGTAATACAAACAAACATTACAAATCGTCTTTCTACAATAATTCTTTGGTTAACAGTAATAGGTACAGCAGTATTAGTACCTAATACATTGGCTACAGTTTTTGCAATAATCCCTGAACCAGCGTCAATGTTTCCTATATTATTGAGTATTCTAATTATTTCTACAGTCGTATCTTCAGTAATTGCATATATGGGCGCAAAACGGATTTTAGGCTCAAAAAGACGAAAGAAATAGACAAGATTCATTAAGAATTACATTCAATATACGATAGATGTCTGAAACTGCAGAACAGGGGAGAATCTGGTTAAATAAATATCCAGATGGATTGGAATTTGATATCAAGGTACCAGATGTAACTTTTGGAGATTACATAGATGATATTTGTAAAAAGTATTCAGATGAAATAGCTTATGAATATAATGGAACTAGTTTCACCTATAATGAAATTAATGATCTCTCAAATAAATTTGCAAATGCGTTAATAAAACTTGGAGTAAAAAAAGGAGATCGTGTTGCACTTCTATTACCTAACATTCCACAATTTCCAATTGCTTTATACGGAATTTTAAAGGCAGGGGCAATTTCAGTCGGTACTAATTTTCTTTATACGTCGGCAGAAATTGAATCGCAATTACGCGATGCAAAACCTAAAATCGTCATTGCATGTACGGACTTGGTAAAGAAACCAATTAAGAGAGATTTATACCAAGGATTTAATGAAACGCGAAGCAATCTTGACGTTGAAAAGGTAATTACAACAAGTGTGACAGAATTTCTCCCTGGGATAAAGAAGCGTTTAGCATTTGTTAAAGTAAAGAAAAGAAACTTCGATAATACAATGGATTTCATGGAGGTATTAAATTCAGGAGAGAATACAAGGCCAAAGGATGTAACGTCAACAAGCGATATTGCAGCATTACAGTATACTGGAGGAACGACTGGAAAGGCCAAGGGTGCCATGTTGACTCACAAAAATATCATCACACAAGTAGAAATGGTCTGTGAATGGGTAAAATTAAGAGAAAAAGAAGATACTGCGTTAATTGTTCTTCCATTATTCCACATATTTGGCTTCATAGGTCAGATGATCATGATGAGATCAGGAGGTAAAGTGGTACTTCTACCTAGTTTTGAAGAGAAGCAAGTGCTAAAAACAATTGAGAAGAATAAAATCACAATATTTCCAGGAGTTACGACTATGTTTACAAGATTAAGTGATCATCCAAGTATGAAAAATGCTAAACTATCCTCTCTAAGAATTTCTTTTGCGGCGGCAATGGCATTACCAGAAGCAGTAGTAAAACAATTTGTTGAGAAATCAAAATCTCCTTTAGTTGAATTATATGGATTAAGTGAGACCACAGGAGCAGTAACTTTTAACCCAATTCACGATATGAATCTCGCAAAAGTAGGGTCAATAGGAGTCCCACTGCCTATGTGCGATGTTGCCATAGTAAATAGTGAGAATCATGAACAATTCATGGGAATAGATGAGATTGGCGAGATTGCAATAAAGGGGCCAATAGTAATGAATGGATATTGGGAGAATAAAGAAGAAACAGATGATATGATAAAAGATGGCTGGCTGTTAACTGGAGATATTGGAAAAATGGATGGCGAAGGTTATTTTTACATTGTGGATCGTAAAAAAGATATGATCAAAGTCGGAGGATTTAATGTCTATCCAAGAGATGTAGAAGATGTACTTTATGAGAATGAAAATGTACTAGAAGCCGCTGCAGTAGGTATAAAAAACAAAGATTTATCCGAATATATCAAAGCGTTCGTAGTTTTTAAAGAGGGGAAAAATGCAACTGAAGAAGAATTAATTGAATTTTGTAGAACAAAATTAACAGGGTATAAAGTTCCTAAAGAAATAGAATTCAGAGACGAACTTCCAAAGAGTTTGATAGGAAAGATTTTACGAAAAGAATTAAAAAATTAAGAAAAGCGACTGTAAGCGTCGTTGAGAAGTAAATGTAGTTTATTTTGCCATTCTGGAAAACTTTCTGGAGAGTCTGGATAGTTTTGACTATGTGTAACGAGGGCATTACTTTTTGTTGCAGTATAACGTAATTCTTTTGCAAGATTCCAATGTGTAAGAATTTTATAAAGCATCAAAGGATTAAACATATTTACCTTATCAAAACTTGGATGTTCTCGTGAAGTAATTTTTTCGACGTCGTCGGCAGAGAGAAAATGTTTCATACCGTAGCTAATTTTTTCGTTTAATACGATTTGTAAGAATCTACGTAGTATTTCAAAACTTGCCATTTGATAGCCATAATTTCGAACGTATTCAGTGTTATAGTTCCATAAACTGTTTTGGCTATAATCTTCAGCTTCCAGCGCATTAGCAATGGTTTTACCAGCTATAACACTAGCAAATATTCCAGGTCCTATTCCACCAGCGTCAATAGGTCGTGGAAGCCAAGCTGCATCACCGACAATTACATAACCGTTTTCAACCATACAATCATTTTGTCTTCTTACAGGAACTTGCCAATTTCCTCTAGTGTTACCTGAATCGTCTACATCAGTAGATATTTTATAATTTTTAATTGAAGTATTAGAGCTGATATATTCATCTATCAAACTTTGAAGAGTATCATTTTTACCTAGTCTTTGGTTACGTGTAACAAGTCGTTTCTTTTGAACGCCAAGGCCAATATTAACTTTATTTTCAGATTTTGGAAACACCCAAGCATAACCGCCAGGGGCAATATCTTGATTAAGATGAATAATACAATAGTCTTTGTCGTAAAGTGATACATCAGTTTCACCACTATCGAATTCCAAGATATATCGTCCAGTAGTTTCCATGTCATTTTCACGATCAATTTGTTTTTCCATGAATGAATTTGCAAGAGGAAGATTTTGTCGAAGTTTCGATGCAGAACCTGTAGCATCCACAACAACGTTAGCAGTAAGAGTCTTTCGTTTTTTATCTTTATCAAGAATCTCTACTCCAGTAATATAACCATTTTCTGATAGAAGTTTTTCCGATTCGGTTTCAAAGAGGAATTCAACTCCAAGTTTTTTAGCATCTTCAACTTGACGTAATCCTAAGACTTTACGATTAAGAACATAACCTTCTCCATCAAATGATACTTTTGTTTCACGGTCGGGAGAGAAAGCAACTACGCCTTTGACTTTATGCTCCAACTCAGGTTGTTCGTATGTTATTCCAACCTCTTTGGAATAGAAATCAACACTACGTTTACTTACGGCATCCCCACAAGTCCAACCAGAGATATTTTTTCGAGCAGGATTAACTTCGTCGTTTCGATCAATAACAAGAATTCTCTTATTTTGGTTAGTGAATTTGGCGATTGATGTGGCAGTGATTAAACCGGTCATTCCGCCACCCGCAACAATTACATCATAATCTCTTGGCAATTATTAATCGAATTATCTTACTAGGTACGATTACTTAAATTTCTCGCTTTATGAGAAATATATCAAAAATTGGAGTTAGTTAGTAAGCCCGCTTTCTTTTAAACTAAGAATAGGTTTTATAATTCCTTCATATTCAAATTCTTCAAGGAGCATTATTCCAGTAATAGTGTCGAAATACCGTCGAACTACACCATTATCGCCAACTGATTCGGCAACAATAACATTAAAGATTTCTCCATTATAATTGAATTCACGAATATCAATGATACGAAAAACGGAAATATCTAATCCTAGTCCAATATCTTCATATGCAGGAAATATATAATTTCCAATGGAAATATCAGACCTAACAAGAAATTCATAAGATTTTCCCAAGAGATAAGGAGTATTTTGGAAATCTTGATTAAATGCATGGGTATGCGCATCCTTTATAATTAAACAGTTTAGATCAACTATCCTCCATCTTATTACTTCCCATTCATTTTCAAAGAAACTTCTGCTTTCAGTTACATTAACAGAGGAGTCATCCAATAAATTAAATTCTAATTTCCAATTGAAATTATCATGTTCGTATATAACAAATGAATTAAATTCAAATTTAACATCATGTGAAATCAATTCTACAGAATAATTAGTAAAATCAATATTTGTTTCAATTACATTAATTATATTAATCGATTGTTCATCAATAATACTTTCTCCTTCATATGTAGAACTTTGTTCATTAATTTGTAAAAGAATACCAGTATTTTTGTCATAATATGATGTAATAATACTTTCAGTTCGGTTGTTTTCATTATCTTGAATAGTAGTACCCTGAACGACGAGTGTATTAATATTCTGATTGTCAAACAGCATTGAATCTTCAGAAACTGCTTTGAGTTCAATATCGCCAAGACTAGTTATTGTATCACCAACGTTGTAATACATCGGCAACCAGAATAAAGGAACATTTCCAACAATTTGCTCTTCAGGTCCAGATATAATTGCTCGTGATTCTAGGTCGGCGATAAACCAAGTAGAATTAGTGTTAGTCACAGATAGTGTGATATTGATTTCATTGCCAGATATTTCGCCAAATACTACAGTAAGTTGTTCTAATCCAATAATATCATAAATCAAATATGAATTAGGCTGTGGAGAGAAAGTGGATTTTGGACAAGAATAAGTTTGTGATTTCGGGATTTCAGCGATTGGATTGGGAATGTCATTTTGATTAACAACAGGATCCTCTACTAAAATAACTTCTTCCTCAACAATGGGCTCAGGATTAATAACGGGTTGAGGTTCAACAGATTGATTAGAATTAGCAGAAATCTCAGATTCATCAGGATTGATTGGTTGTAGTAATGATGGTGGAGGTTCCGATATGTTTGTTTCTTCGTTAAACAAGCTAGATTGAGAAAAGAAATATACTGCAAATAATCCCAGAATTATGAATAAGACAATAATAATTTGGTTTTCTTTCATTTAATCAATCTCATAATACAATGATATTTTATATAACTTCTAGAATATGTTAAAATATATCTAATTATCATATTATCACAGTTAAGATTGACAGAACAGAATACTGAGGCAGAAAATGAAGAAATAAAGGAACAAGTTGAAGATTCTAATGGATCAGAATCTAAGGAAGAAGAAAAGGGAAAGAAAGTAAAAAAAATAAAACTAAAGAAATTAAACAAAAAGAAAGATAATAAATTTCCTAGAGAAGATAGGAATGAAGCGGTAACAAGACAAGGCATTAATCCAAGACAATTTGACGAGGCATGGACCACGTGTAGTAGGTGTAGAAAGCAGATTCTTTCCTTTGCGGATACAACCCACTTCATTAATGGGTATCAATACTGCTTTGAGTGCTACGAATACGTAAAAGAAGACTATTTAGAGCAAGATCAAGTGTCAGAATAGACTTTAAGAAACGGAAATTTACAAAATATTTATTAACAAAAACAAAAAAAATATAGTATAGATTGGAAAAAAATAACAAAGAAGTAATTAACAAAGACGGATATATACTTGGAATAGATTTAGGCACGACAAATTCCGCAGCTGCGGTATATCACAATGATGAAATTAAGGTGATAAAAAGTTCAGACAATAAGATGTCTGACGCGGTAGAGAAGATGTTTCCCTCGATTGTCTATATTAATAAAAAATCTGATGAGATTTTAGTAGGGATAGAAGCAAAGAAAAAATATGTAAGCAATCCGATGAATACGATTCTTGAAATAAAAAGAAAAATGGGAACCAAAGAAACGGTAGAAGTTGATGGTGATAAATACACCCCTGAGCAGATTTCTTCATACATACTTAAAAAAATAAAAACTGAATCTGAAACGTTCTTGAATGAAAAGGAGATAAAAGATGCGATAATAACAGTTCCAGCATATTTTAACGATGCGCAAAGACAATCAACAATAGATGCGGGCAGATTAGCAGGATTAAACGTAATACGAATTGTTAATGAGCCAACTGCAGCATGTTTAGCTTATGGATTAGACAAGATTACTCATAAAGACAAAATGAACATTATGGTCTTTACGTTTGGTGGAGG